>Ga0209575_10000945_pt1 | contig 13663 bp, 10 predicted proteins | sample Medcelwee11metaG_FD_187172 | JGI IMG/M metagenome (GOLD analysis project Ga0209575, IMG submission 187172) | Freshwater pond sediment microbial communities from the University of Edinburgh, under environmental carbon perturbations - Medium... | ecosystem: Environmental > Aquatic > Freshwater >...
AAATCAGTTGCTCTTGAAGCTGATGCCCTCCATCTTAAAACTGATGTTTATACCTCAGCCGGAGTAGCTGTGGGGTTAGCACTCATAATGATTACAGGAATCGAATGGCTCGATCCGGTTGTGGCAATCCTGGTAGCACTCTTTATAATCAAGGAATCCTATTTACTTCTCAGAAAAGCATTTACACCATTGTTGGATACAGCCTGGAATTCTGATGAAATTGAAGAACTGGAAGCCAGGCTTAACAGGATGGAAGTAAGTTACCATAATCTAAGGACGCGTGTTGCAGGGAATTACAGGTTTGTCGATGTTCATGTGGAAATACCTGAAAACGAATCTGTTGGCTCTGCACATAAATATTGCGATATGATAGAGAATGAACTTACTGAATCATTCGAGAATCTCACGGTGACAATTCATGTGGAGCCTAAGTGATATTATAAGTTCGTTATCTCGAGCGTATTTCCCGTCTCATAAAAGAAACATACGACAGAACAAAGCAAATGATTGTTAAGGCAATCAGGGCTGTGATCTGAGGCCATACAAGCAAGAGGCTCTGACCGAGTGGCAAAGGGCTTGGAATTGTTCCGACTATTTGTTCCATTGTCAGAGGTCCAAGACTTCTGACAGATGGTACCAGAAGGGTAGTCGTGGCATCACTGAAAAGTTGACCCGGGAATACCCGCAGCAGGTTTAAGATCAATTCCTGATAGCTTGCGACCTGTTGATCAGTGGCTGTCTCTGACGGGACAGCAGCTTTTGCAATAATACTTACAATTATGCTGAAGAACACTGTAAAAAAGAGCCATGTAGCAATACCTGTAAGAGCTGAGGTTGCCGGCTGACGAAACTTGATTGAAAATAATATCGAAAGGTTCAGCCAGAACGCTACATAAATTATGCTTAAAATAATAAAGAAAACAACCCTCATAAATTCCTCCGCTGTTGGAGGAATGCCTGTAATTAATAGTCCAAATCCCATTACAAGAAATCCCAGTGAAAAGAACAGAATGCTGATGAGGTACAAAGCGGAGACAAATTTTGCATTTATCAGATAATCCCTGTGAACAGGCTGGGCAAGAATCCGGCTTAAGGTACCATTAATGTGTTCAGAGTTTATTGCATCAAATCCCATTACAATTCCAAGCAGAGGTCCCAGTAAACTTATAAACACAAAAAAGGGAGGCAACGTACCATCAGAAAGGGTAAACAACTTCAGAAAGAAAAATGATTCTTCTGTCTCTTTCGCTGTTACAGTAACTTCGATATTCGACAGGGCGGTGTACACTGAACCAAGACAGGTAAGGGCTATCAGCGATATTAAAATAATGAACCGCCAGCTCTGTACGTGGTCGGATATCTCTTTATTCACCATAATCCTGAAAGGATGATACACTTTATTCTTTGCCACAAGGAACCTGGGCAATTTTAAGCTTACTGCTGATCCTGATACTCCGGATCCTTCATTCTTAATTGAATTTTTAACTTTATCAGATAACTTCTTCATGATTATAGACTCCTCCAAAATAACGGTGATAAATATCATTAAGCCCGTATTCTTTCTTATTAAGGTAAATTATCCTTGCATTGGATTCCAATATAACCCTGGCAATTTCATTTGTAACATCGTGGGAACATCCAGAACGTAATGTATTGTCTTCAATATCAACAGTCATTACCCCGCTTATTTTTCTTATAGAATCCTTCAGCTGCTCATTTGCCGAAACGTCTGTGGAAGAATCAGATACACCCTGATGAGAGGTGGCTATACGAGCCACAATCGTAAATGGTTCATTAGAAAACAATTTCTGTGAAAGTGAACTGATGTCTCCCTCTGCGATCAGTTTGCCTCCAACAAACAGCCCTACTCTGTCGCATATTTCCTGGACCTGGTGTAAATGATGGGAAGAGAGCAGGACAGTACGTCCCTCCTCTTTGCTCAGGCTGACAATTAACTTAAGAAATTCATCAACTCCATTAGGATCAATCCCCAGTGTTGGTTCATCAAGGATAATAACTTCCGGATTCTTGATAAGTACATCAGCCAGGCCAAGCCGCTGACGCATTCCCCTGGAGTATTTTCCTGCTTTTTTACCAGATTCACCTGCAAGACCAACACGTGAAAGCAGATTTTCAGCTCTTATTGCCGCTTCATCAGGGTGGATTCCGTTTAACAGTGCCGTAAAGATAAGGTTTTCAAGGCCTGTATAATCACTATAAAATCCTACATCTTCAGGCAGGTAACCTACTTTTCTTTTGACCTCAATAGGATTTGTTGTGGAATTTATTCCACACACATTTACCAATCCTGAAGTCGGCTCAGTTAATCCAAGGATCATAAGTATTGTAGTCGATTTACCAGCTCCGTTAGGACCAAGAAGTCCAAAGACCTCACCTTTTTTTATTGAAAGATTCAGTCTGTCGACTGCGGTAAATGAATCGTATTTTTTTGTCAGGTCAATAAGTTCAATGACATTCTGGTCCACGGCTTACCTCCTTCCATACTTTCTGAAAAGATAATATACTGTACCGGTGGCGCCGACAATTATTAAAATTCCTACCCAGCCCCAAAGCAAAGGTGTCTTTACAGACATTCTGAAAGAAGTTCTGGCAGATGCTCCGGGTGTTCTGGCGTCGATATGTGTTACGTAATCACCTGCAATAGCCTGTTTGGCAGCTTTAATTGTAGCGAATACCTGTGTGCCATTGCCAGGTTCAAGCTTCACTACAGACTTAGGATCAAAGGTAACTTCCCAGTTTACCGGATTACTTGATGTAAGTTTAATATCGTTAAGTTCGGCGGTACCTGTATTCCTGATAATCAGCTCTATACGTTTCTGATCACCAGCTGTTATTGTTGAACTCAGTAAACCTGTCGGAGTTGTTAACTCCATCGAAAAGGAACCTGTAATAGCAACCTCCAGGTCAAAACTTGCTGATGTGGTTGTTGTTATTGCGCGGACAGGGATTTTGTAAGTTTTGGCTTCAATCATATCAGGCGGATCAATATCGATTGTGACATCAACATCGCTGTTGGCATTTACTTCAACAGAAGTAACATTCTTGTAATTTGCCTTAAACGTAACTGTCCAGCCTCCCGGGGCATCAGCCATAAGAGCATACATCTGTTTCTCGGAAGTACGATTCTTCAGGGAAGCCTGGAATGAAAATGTAGAAGTCGTACTGCCTTGCATATTGGGCTGTTCTGACATGAATTCCGTTCTAAATGTTCCCTGTTCAGAAACCACCACTGTAAGAGGCAAAACTGCAAAATTACCGGCCATTACCCGGAACCGGTAACTACCCTTATTAACTTTGAGAGGGACCTCAAGTGTCAGGTTAAAATTCTTCCCCTGGCCAGGAAGTACTGATAGCTGCCGTATTGTGAAAACACTCGACTTCATTGAATAATTCCATCCTGCCGGCAATCCTGAAATAGTTAAATCTGCATTAATTAACTCCTGACTTTTATTCAATAAGTCGATCGGATAATCAATAATCTGACCCGGGGCGACCGTGATTTTAGTGTACGGAGTGTACAAAATAACACTATCGGCTCCGGTTGAAGCATAGCTGTTAAGCGTAAAGTTACATAAAAGAACTACTGCTATTAAGCCTAATCGTTTAGTAAAAAATGACATAAAAGATCCTCCCTGATTAAATAATATTATTTTTATTGAAGGACAAAAATAAAAGATGATCTCAAATTCAAAAAAAAATAACCTTTAAAAAATATTAGAGAAAATCTTAAATTTTTGTTAAAATTTATAAAGCATGGCATTAATGCTATAACAGACAAAAACATAATCTTAAATGAACATTTTTATACAATGACACCTGATCGTGAATCCATATCCTGGATCACCATGTTGATAAATAAAAACCAGCCAGTTGAAGAAATCTTTTGGGAATAGCCTCACTTTTATTATTTTAGCTGCATAGCAATTGTTCTTTTAAAAAAAATAAATACACGGTAATTATGTCACTTACAGAAAAAATTGCAAATGATTTAATCGGCGCAATGAAAGCCAAAGATAAAGTTGCCCTTGAGGCTATAAGGGCTGCCAAAACCGCATTTATACTTGCCCGTTCAGAAAAAGGTGCCGGGGCAGTGCTGAGCGGGGAAGATGAATTGAAAATAATTCAGAAGCTGGTTAACCAAAGAAGGGAATCTGCAGCAATATATAAGGATAATAACCGTCAGGATCTGTATGAAAAAGAGGTAGCAGAAGCTGATGTGCTTGAAAAATACCTGCCTGCAAAAATGAATCAGGCAGAGCTGGAAAAGGCATTGAAGGAAATCATTGCAAAGACAGGGGCAAAATCAGCAGCTGAAATGGGAAAAGTAATGGGAGTTGCTACAAAAGAACTTGCAGGAAAGGCCGATGGTAAAGAGATTTCTGCCATGGTAAAGCAGTTACTGAGTTAAGAAACCTGTGTAAAGCAGTTTATCCGAATCCTGCAATTTTTTAATCGTACCTGATAGCATTACTCACCTGCTTCATCAATAGCGAAAATGTTTCGTTTTTTTCTTCTGCGCCGCTGCGCTGCTAAATATATCTCCCTATATCTCCGCCTGCCAGTATCTTAAACAGGTCGATATGGTACCACATCTTCGCATAGAAATAACTGAGTATTATTATACAGAAAACAAATGCAAGTGCCAGGCCCAGATATTTTCCTGCCAGCGATTTACCCTTTTTAACAATTTTCATTGACATACTCTTTACCCAGCCTTCAAGTTTTACAAAGAGAGGGTAGAAAATTACAACAATAATTGCCATCCCGATAAAAGTAAACACAACGGGCTTATAGTGATTTTTATAACTGACCATATAATCGCTGACTGCATTCGTCAGAAGGTTTGCTGTAAGAATTGTAAGAGTCATTACCACAAAACGGAAGAAATAACGGTACATAATCTGAAGTTTTTAAAAAGCTAAATTTATTCTTTTACCACCATTTTTATATATTTTATCACTGGTGTCCACTAAAAATATATAAAACTCATAATTTTATATTACTACTGATACGTTTGATTTCAATATAAATTGTGCCGCGAAGTGGCACAATCTGAATAACCGTGGGTGTAAACCCACGGTCAATTCTAAACCGAATGTCTCAGCCCTGAATGGGCTGAATATTAGACAGGTATATTGAGTTCATTATTCAACCCCTTCAGGGTTGCCAGATGGTTTTCTTGTCTTTTACCGTGGGTTACACCCACGGTTATTCAAATTAAACCCCTTCGGGGTTAACGCATCACAAGTAATGTTATACTATTGATTTTGTAAGTGATTGCATATAATCTATATAAATTTCATTTTGATTTGTAAAAACCATGCTTTTAATGTATTTTAATTTCAAATAGGAACCAACAAAATATCTCCGCAGAATGATATATATCAAGCATTTCAGAGGATAAATGAGTAACTTAAGTGGACACTAAAGATATTTTATATCCCTTTAATTTCAGATTTTCAGACCCATTTTCTGATTGTGGAATTTGAAGCATATAAAGAATTTATAGCCATCTCGATAATAAGCAATAAATGCTTTTTGTACATTTCCCATAAATTCAGATAAAAAGAATATGTGTCAGCAAACAAGCAACGACCCGTTACATGGCAAGACACTTGAATATATTGTTAAGCAACTGGTAGATTATTATGGTTGGGAACAATTAAGCTTGCATATAAAAGTAAAATGTTTTACAAATAATCCAAGTCTGCAATCGAGCCTGAAATTTTTGCGGAAAACACCATGGGCAAGAAAGAAAGTCGAAGATTTGTACATTAAAATTCTTTCTCGAGACCTCTTCACTTCCTCTTAAGATTTTCCTCAAACAGCTTATAAATCCGTTTGTATTCATCAGTCCAACTTGAAGGTTCAACGAATCCATGCTTCTCAAGAGGATATACAGCCAGTTCCCAGTTATCTTTACCAAGCTCTATAAGCCGTTGTGAAAGCCTTACAATATCCTGGAAATGAACATTATCATCAATCATTCCGTGACACATCAGCAAGGCTCCCTGCAAACCTTCCGCATAATATATCGGAGAACTTTTTACAAACGCAAGTGAGTCCGTAGAGGGAGTGTTAAGAATGTCTGAAGTGAATCCATGGTTATAATGTGCCCAGTCGGTTACTGACCTCAATCCTGCCCCTGCTGCAAATACACCTGGCCTGGTAAACATAGCCATAAGTGTAATAAAACCTCCGTACGAACCGCCATAAATGCCTATTCTGGCCGGATCAGCCTGGCATTTTTCAACAAGGTACTTTGCACCATCAACCTGGTCGTCGAGGTCTCTCCCACCCATAAACCTGTATATTGCAGTCCGCCAGTCGCGGCCATAACCTGCACTGCCCCGGTAATCAATGTCAAGAACAGTATAACCGTTATCAACAAGAAAATTATGGAACATATACTCATGAAAATAGCTACTCCACCAGCGGTGTGCATTCTGAAGATATCCGGCCCCGTGAACAAATATTACAGCCGGACCATTTTTTACAGTATTCGCCGGCTTATATAAACGTGCCGGAACCTGAACACCATCAGAAGCGCTGATTTTAACAAATTCGGGGATCTTCCATTTGTAAGTCCTGAATTCAGGTGTCAAAGATTCTGTAATCTTTACCGGGACAGCTTTCTCCCTGTTCTCCATTATATATAGCTCCCAGGGAGTATCAGCCTTCGACATGAGTATTGCAAAATATTTCTCATCAGGCGAGAGTTCAGTCTCAACACCTCCATCAAAATTTGTGAGACGGGTTTTTGAACCATCTTTAACCGCTATCTTATACAACTCATTAATACCTGCATCAACCTCATTGGAAATAAAATACCAGCACTTCTTATCCACTGAGAGAAAAAGACTGGATACTTCATAATTACCTGATGTCCAAGACTTTTTATTGCCTGTAACAACATCAATTGTATAGAGATGTGAATATCCGGTCGCCTCCGACTGATAGTAGAGAGTCTTATTATCGGCAAGCCATCCAACAGAACCGCCATAACCTATTCCAGGGCCACCTATCCAGGCTTCATCATGCTGTCTGTCGAGCAGTTTCAGACCACCGGTATTAATATCAACAAGCATAATCCAGCGATCTTTGTTATCGTTCGAAAAGATATCCACAACCGCAAAAGAGCCATCGTCGGACCATACAGGATCACCGATTCTTACCCCCCGCTTCTCAGGATTCTCCGGTTTATCTGTTTTTTTTAAATCAGCCGGTTTCTTACGAGGATAATCGCTCATGTAATCAGCTTTATCAGTGAGGCCGGGGATATCATCTATCCTGACCTGATATAGTGTATCCCGTTTAATGTCGTAAATGGTAAGTCCCGAAGAAATGGAAATATTGTCTCCTACTTTGGATCTTGAGCGGGTATCTTCGGTATACCCCGATTCGGTAACGTATGAAGGAATGATTGTCGTTTTATTTTCACCCTGCTGAAATACAAGCCATGTAATGTAGTTATTATCCGGACTGATTTTCAGAGAACGGGCAAATCCTAAACCTGTATAAATAACCTTCGGGCGTTTGGGAGCTAGTATCTTTTCTTCTTTTTCAACAAGATCATTTGTTCTCTTTCGCTCAGCCAGAACTTTTATAAGAGATATCTCGCTGTTGTGCAGCCAGCTATCGCGCGGTTCATTGTATTTGTTTTCTTCCGGTTTCTCTTTACCCTGGCGCAGGTCAGTCAGCTGAATGATCGTACCGGTTTTTATATCCCACGAGAAGAGATTATTGCCACTATTATAGATAACCTTATCTTCATTCTTACTGAATACTGGATTGTTTTCATCAGCAAGGGTTGACGTAATCTGTATTGACAAACCAGTTTTAATATCCAGCATAAGCAGGTCTCTCTCCTTTTCATATAACATCTTTGTCCGGTCACGGTTATACGAACCGCTGAATGAAGGAAGGTTTTTTTGCTCCTCAGGTGTCACCTTCACGGGGACAGGTTTAATCGGGGATGCAGAATACAGAGAAGGGAGAGGATCCATATCCGGATTCCAGTTGAAATAAACCCGGTTACCTGAAGGAGCCCAGTGAATACCCGATGGCGAAAAACCAGTGAACTTCTCGCCCTGCATAATCTTATCTATAGTAAGTGTGCTCTGGGAAAAGAGTGTAACAGTTACCAGAATCATTGCAAGACAAGAGAGTAGAATCTTTTTCATGGCGGGTAAATTAAAATCAAATAATTGCCAAATTTATAAATTTTAACAAAGCCGGAGGAAATTTTTATGGCAGGGAGTGAGTTTGAGAGATACTTAATGGATTATTCCGAAATGTTGTTTTTATGCTTTTTAATCCATTCAATAAGTAACATGATTACAGCAATCATTATTACTGCCAAAAAAGCAATTATACCAGCAAATGCTCTCATTTAAATGTCTTTATATTTATTATTCAATAAATTCTACCAGTGATGTAAAACTTCTTTCAGAAATTATTTTACTTGCTACTAAATTCAGGGTTTCATCTGAAGAACAGAATGCAACACCTATGCCACAATCTTTTATCATGCATACATCGTTTCCATTGTCGCCAATTGCAATAATATTTTTAACATCAATATTATACCTATGGGCGACTTCTCTCATTGCATTAGATTTACAGAAGTCATGATTACAGTGACTTTCCTTAGTCTTTATGAACACTGAAGGTATTTTTACTTCACCAGTAGCGATGCTGTTGGAAAATTCGAGTTCGTTTGCAATTGAAAAATCCAGATCAAATTTATTTACAATATGATTAGTAATGCAATCATAACTGTCACTGATTATTCCACATACATATCCATTTCTCTTAAATACCTTTATGATATTTTCAAAATCATTTGTAATAGGAATACTATCCACAGTTTCCAATAGTTGCTTTATATTTAAACCTTTAAGCAGTCTAGCTATGAGTTTTGTTCGTGTGTAGGGATTACTGTTTTCAGAGACAATTGAAATGAGTTTATCTTTGAATTTGTAATTAGCGGCAAGAGTTGCGATAAAACTATTATGCAGAATTGTATTATCCATATCAAAAATGAGCATTTTCTTCAATCCCATCACGCTCTCCTTAATTGCAAAATCCATCTGATCTCTGATTATTGAAATATTTTCAAGTATCTCAAGATTTGTTTGTTTTATCAATGCAGCACGTTTCAGGATTGCACTTGAAACCTCCTTGGACATTTTGCCAAGTTGCTCCCATGATTGCATCCGATTTTCAATATAACCGATGTTTACTTCAGATATCCTTGCTTTAATATGATGCATATCAATAAGTAACCCAACATCCACACCATAATCGTTTTCAAACCTTACTTTTTCAAAAAAGGATTTCTTACCAGCTATCATCCCACTCAATGGTTGTGAGAAATGAGCAAGTTCAGGGAAAAGCAAACTCAGTAATGGTTTTGCTACCAATTCTGTCACTCTGCCTGCCTGACGGTCAAAAAATGATTTTACAAAGTCTGCCTGATCATTGATTATTGGATCAGTCAATATTCTAATTATGTCCTTATGGTATGTTGTAATATCAGCATCCAGATAAACGATAATTTCATTACCTGCCAGAAGCATTCCATCTCTCATTGATGCTCCTTTCCCTAACTTTGTACTTGTATATATCTTTACCTTTTCGCTCTTGGCATTTTTAATAGTATTATCAAGTGATTTATCATCAATTACCAGTATCTCAGTAACTGACGTTGTTCTTTTCACAAGTTGAACTACATGTGAAATAGTTGACTGTTCATTTAAAGTTGGAATTATTACAGTAATCATTTCCTCAGCAGTTGATTATTTCAAAAGGGAAGCAGTTGTCCTGAGTTATTATTAAGACAACTGCCTTCCCGAAGAAACAAAGTATTAAGTAAACAAAGTATTTTACATTTTTCTATCGCAATACAGATTTAAGATCAATTTTTAAAAACCTACAACTATTTAACAATGAATACCTTAACAAGAATCATTGCGGTGATTATTGCAATCCATATTATAAAAACAATAAAACCATTTGATAATTTTGGAAATTTCATAACGATATTGTTTGTTGCTTGATGTGTTTTACAAAAATAGTGGTGAGTATCAGCTTTGCTGATTAGAAATTCATTAGAAACTTATTAGAAACTAATTAAATATTAGTTATTTGGCTTTCATAGAGTAATTTTGTGTAATATGAACCCACAAAATGGATAACATTAACATACTAATTGTTGAAGATGAACAAAGGCTGGCTGATATACTGAAGAAGCAATTAGAAGATTTCGGATACAAAGCGGAAATTGCATACGATGGGTATATTGGGAAACAGTTAGTTGAAAAGAAAGAATATAATCTTATTATTCTGGATATTAATCTGCCATTGCTCAATGGTTATGATTTATGTAAGGAGATTAGAAAAACAAACAGTAGAATTCCAATTATCATGCTTACAGCCTTTGGTACACCTGATAATAAATTAGCAGGATTCAATGTCGGTGCTGATGACTATCTGCTAAAACCGTTTGATTTCAGGGAATTATTGGCACGGGTTAACGTCTTTCTGAAACGATCTGGTTCAATTAATTTGAATGAAAAAATACGAATAGCTGATCTGGAAATGGATTTGAATACTAAATCGGTAATACGAGCACAAAAAAAAATTGAATTAACTGCGAAAGAATCGTTATTATTAGAAACCTTCCTGAAAAACAAGGATAAATTACTTACCCGTGATTTCATTATCGAACAGGTTTGGGGAATTGAATTTGACCCAAGTACCAATATCATTGATGTTTATGTTAATTATTTACGAAAGAAAATTGATAAAGACTTTGAGCCAAAGTTGATACATACCAAGTTTGGTTTTGGATTTTACTGCAGCGAAACAGAACTATAGCCGATGAAAATTAAGACAAGATTATCGATTCAATTCACCCTGATAGTTGCCGGGATACTTTTATTTTTTTCAGTTCTTGCATATTATTTTTCATATTCAAGTCAACTTAACAAATTCAAACAAAACCTGCTTGACAGGGCAAAGAATACTGCAATTCTATTAATAAATGTTGTGGAAGTTGATTCATCATTATTAAAGAAAATCCACCAGTCTACTATCTCATGGGAGAAAGAAGAGATTGTGCTTACTGATTCTGCTTATAATATTGTTTACAGCAATAATATGCAGTATCTGTCAGAAAAAACGTTACAATTATATTCTGCTGACGAAGAAATAAATTATTTTTCTATTGCAGAAAAAAACGGCGTATGCTATAAACATTTCTATAACTTCCGTACCTACCACGTTTTTGTAATGGCATATGACAGATCACGTGTAGAAAATTTATCTGAACTCCGTGGCATATTATTTTGGAGCATCCTTTTCAGTATCTGGCTATCAGTCTTGTTTTCATATGTTTTCTCTCAGAAGGCGATCAAGCCAATTTCACGCATAATAAAAACTGTAAGAGAAATTAATTCACAGCGACTTAGCAAGAGGATTAACGAAGGAAAAAGCAAAGATGAAATTAACCAGTTAGCAAAAACTTTCAATGAAATGCTATCCAACCTTGAAGTAGCATTTAAAAATCAGGAAGATTTTGTATCAAATGCTTCTCATGAATTACGTACACCACTCACTGTAATGATTGGGGAAAGTGATTATATATTAAGCCGTGAACAAAGTGAAGAAGAATATAAGGAATATATCTTGAGATTAGTAGTTGACCTTAAGAAAATCAATACACTATTGAATAGTCTGCTGGAATTGGCACAAATTAACAGTGATATAAATATTCCATTTTCTAGTGTAAGAATTGACGAAATTGTGTTTAATGCCATACAACAAATTAAAACCAAATATCAGGGGCGTAAGGTTATTCCAAAAATTCAATATCCTGAAAATGGGAACTATCTGCTTATTAATGGAAATGCCCGTCTGCTCGAAATTGCGATTAAAAACCTCCTGGATAATGCCTGCAAGTTCTCTAATGAAGATGTAAATGTAGAATTCCTAATAAACGACAAATTCATTAATATAATCATTTCTGATAAGGGTGTTGGTATTCCCTCAAACGAACTAATAAGTATTTACAGTCCCTTTAAAAGAGCATCTAATGCTAAGTTTATTGGTGGTTTTGGAATTGGTCTTTCCCTGGTTATGAAAATAATGGAAATCCATGAAGCTACAATAAATGTTTTCAGTACTGAAAATGAAGGAACCCGGTTTGAGTTGTTGTTTAAGCGCTTGAATTGATATAATGATTATTCCATAATCAAACTGATCTATTCGTTCCGGAAGTACACATTCTATAAAAACCTCTCAAAAACTATTGCCATATGTTCCTGCCCAGATCCTGGAAAATGTTAGCCAGTTGCAACATTCCGCCAATCTTTTGCAGTTTTCCTGATATTCGCAGTCTTGTAAACTTGATATTTTTGCCAGGAACTGATATAGTTTTCTGGACTCTGGGTAATAATATGGTGCTTTTCTTTTTTATAATTTAGATTATTCTAAGATACATTGTACCTGTTAAACATGATATCTCAAGTATAATTCATTTACTTCTGAGACGCTTAAGATGATTCATTACAAACCTGATTTCGCTCCATGACACCTTTTCCCCAAGAGCTTCCTTTACGGGTCCCATTTTAAGATCATTGGTCCCTTCGAAATGGCTGGCAATAAGGTCTGCCGTTTCCTGGGAAACAAATTCAGTAACAGGAATTTCACCCGTACCGACATAATGTGCCAGGTGACCTTCGATAGTGGTTATGCTAAGCTTTCTTTCCTCCGCGATCTGTGAAGCTGTTCTTCCTGAATTAAATTGATCCAAAGTGACCCTTTTTGTGTCCGGTTTCTTCCTTACAGGAGCTTCCTGCTCAGCAGCTTGTTCTTCGGGTATTTCAATATTTTCCATTATACAGTATGATGTGATCATTTCCAGAAGCTCACCACCATAGATCTGAGCCTTTTTCTTTCCTATGCCCTTAATCCGTTTCAGAGACGCCACCGACTGAGGCAGAATGTTCGATAAATCGAGGAGTGTTTTTTGATGTAAGATCTGGAAATGAAGCACTTCCATTTCCTGAGCTTTATTGTTGCGCCAATCCTTCAGCGCCTGGAATAAATCCGGATGAAGAATTGTAATGGAAGTATAATCAATTTTCTTTCCTGAATGAGGTTTGACAACAGGGATCTCAACAGCAGATTTCGCCTTGGCATCGAGATATTTACTTATCTGAAATCCGGATCTGACGGCATTCAGGCATTCAAGCTTCGCAGCACAATCCTTTCGTGCACTCCCAAAAGCCTCATTGACCGATCTCCGTGTTATTCTGTTATCAGTTTCCACAGCATAGCTTTCCAGCATCTCCTTCATGAGATCATCAAGCTTGCCAGAGAAAAAAACGGCAGCTTTCTTTACCCGTTCCTGCAATTGAACATTTAATTCAGGATCAGACTCAACATTTAATAGTCCCTTCAGCTGAAGCCTAAACTTTCCTGACACTTCTACAATATCTCTCCTTAAGCCTGCAACGGCTTTTTCAAGCATTTCCTGCGGGTTCCCCAGAATACTTGCGGAGTGTTCATTCACTACTTTCATACAGTAATTAAGCCGGTGAATTAGTCCGGTGAAATCAAAAAGCTCCGAAAGCAA
>Ga0209575_10000946_pt1 | contig 13656 bp, 17 predicted proteins | sample Medcelwee11metaG_FD_187172 | JGI IMG/M metagenome (GOLD analysis project Ga0209575, IMG submission 187172) | Freshwater pond sediment microbial communities from the University of Edinburgh, under environmental carbon perturbations - Medium... | ecosystem: Environmental > Aquatic > Freshwater >...
TCTGGCTGGCTCCGATGGAATGCAGGTCGGCGCGGATCAATGCAGGTTCATTCGCAGTTAATGCTGGTTGGCCGCGCCGGTCATTCGCAGTTAATTCCGGTCGAAAATCGCCTTGATTGCAGGTCGGACCGTTTTCGTTTGCAGGTCGTTACAACTACCTGGCGGCCCTTGAGCAACTCGAGCAGGGGCTCGTGAATTTCCGGCCAGCGCGGAGCGTCGGCGACCATGGCGTCGTCGATGCCGTGGATGCGGGTCAGCGCCGGCGGGATCGGTCGCTCGGGGCGGATCAGGGTGTCGAGCAGCGGCTGGCCGCGGCTGTCGATCAGGGAGAGTTCGACAATCTCCGCGCCGGCGTGCAGGCCGGTGGTTTCGGTGTCGAGGAACAGGGCGTCCCCGGCGAGCCAGCGGCACGCGGCTGCGGCGGCTTCCTGGCGATCGCGACTCATCAGTGGCGACCTTTGTGTGGCTGGGATGACGTCTTGCCGTCCTTGAGGCGGGCGATCTCCTGCTGCAGGGCTTTCAGCTCACCACGCCGCTCGGCGGCGCTGGCGGCGGCCTGTTTCGCTTCGTCGCGGGCCTCGCGGGCCTGCTTGCGCGCCTCCTCGATCTCGCGGGCGGCGCCGTCGAGGCGGGCCTGGGCGGCCTGCAGGTGGACACGGCCGTCCTCGGCTTCCTTGCGCGCCTTTTCCAGGTCGCGGCGCAGTTCGGCGCTGAGCTGGGTGTCTTCCTCGTGCTGCTGCATCGCGGCGAGCAACTGGCCGTTGGCGGTGGCCTCGCGTTCGCGGGCGGCCTGCTCGGCTTGACGGGCCTGCTGCAGCTGTCCGAGCAGGTCTGCTTCGCGTTGCGTGGCGGCCCGCGCCGCTTCCTTCGCGACCTTCTCGGCGGCGTCGACACGCTCCCGCATTTGAGCCAGCTCAACAGCCTGGTTTTGGCGTTGCGCCAACATCTCTGCCAGTTGATCCTGACTCGCCATTAGCTCACCTCTGATGCCGTCCAGCTGCTGTTCCAGATCCTCGACGGTCTGCGCCGCGTCGGCCAGCTCCCGTTCGGCCAGCTCGCGTTGCTCGCCGGCAGCCTTGACGACTTCTCTCACACGCCGCTCGGCGGCTTTCACGGCCTTGTCGTTCAGCTCGACTGCCAGGGCCGCCAGGCGTTCGGTCAGCGCCTTTGCGACGGCCGCCAGCTCCTCGGCCACCTCCACCGGCAGTTCGGCCACCGGCTCGGCCTCGGCGACGGCCGACCGAGCCAGGTGTTCCTCCCAGACCTGTTTCAGCCGGTTGGGATTGCCGCCGCCGACCTTCTGCCGAAGGGCGAAGCCGGTGACGTTGCGACCGGCGGCCTGCAGGGCTTCGCCGGCCTGGATGATCGTGTCGGGGGCGTATTCGGCGGGGCGCATGCCTTCTCTCCAGGCGATGGTTTATGTTGAAGCAATATTAACAAATAAACAAACTAACAAATAAAATAACAAATTAATTCAGGAAAGCCGCGCCCGCCAGGCGGATTCGTGGAGTGGCTGCCCTTTCCCAGCATGACCCGGTACACGGCAAGTCTCGCCCTTCAGGGCGGCGAGCGTCAGCGAGTGGGAGGGGAGGATGATCAACCGATCGGCAGTCGAACCGACCAAGGGTCAACGCGGGCACGAAGGGCGTTGGCCCAGCCTCTCCCAGGCTGTAAGCCATCGCCTACAGCAGATCGGGCGTTCGCCCAATAGGCGCGAAACGGCTGCCGGCGTAGATTGAATCCCACCAAGACGCCGAAGGAACGGCGCAGGCTGACCAAGGATGGCGGCCAAGGGGACCGTCGCAGGATGCGGCGACTTCATCAGGATGATGAACCCAGGGATGCGGTTGAACGACATGAAACGGCGAGGCTAATCCCCTCGCCGTTTTTGTTTGGCGCCGAAGGTGGTGGGCCCCCAGCGTTTACAGTACCTCGTCGCAAAACACCGCGCTGTTGCATCGAGCGCACCCGCATCGTCACACCGGACGTGTTTTGCAACGAAGTGCTGTGCTTTGGGTCGGCGTTTGAATCAGGCGTGAAGATCGCGCAGGGCCTCAGGATACTGTGCTGCTATGCGCAGGAGGGTCTGTGCAGCGCCGGTGGGCTTCCGCCGGCCCTGCTCCCAATCCTGCACGGTGCGTAAGCTGACGCCGAGCAGCTCGGCAAAGGCATTCTGCGACAGACCGACCTTGGCGCGGGCTTCGGCGGCTGGGGTGAGCTTGACTTGGGTGGTCCGCACCGCCTTGCCGGCTTTTATCAGGCGTACAGACTGGAGCAGGTCCCCGCCTGGAATTGCTCAAGCTCTTTATCCATCGGTAATCGCCTCTTTCAGTCGTTTCAGGAAGGCGGTGGGCAGGTTGTCGAACTTGGCCTTAGTGTAGGCGATGAGCAACCAGATCTGCCCTTCCGGCAGAGTGTTGTAAGCGCTGGGCAAGATCATTCACCGATGGGCTGGCCGATACACCTGTCGAAGACCCGCTCCAGTTTGGTGTAGTCACAGAAGACGGCAGCGATGTTGGCCTTGATCCACTCCGACTCCTCCACGGCCCACCAACTGATCTCGAAGCCCGCGTTGACGATCAGGTGCTCGAACAGGATGCGTTGGGCGCGACCATTGCCTTCTCGAAAGGGATGGAGCATGTTGATGTCGCCAAAGCACTCGGCAACCGCAGGAATCAGCCGCGAGCGTTCCCAGCCCTCGAACCAGTTGGCCTCTGCCATTTTCCGGAAGATCTTGCCTGCTTCGGGTTCGATGCGCTTGACGTTGCAGAAGTGCGTGTCGCCCTTGGCGATATCCACGCTACGAAGCTCCCCCGCCCAGTCGTAAATATCGCCAAACAGGGCTCGGTGGACATGCTTCAGGTAGTCCAGCCCGTAGGGAGGAGGCTCAAAATCGAGCTGGCTGGCAGCCAGCTCGGAAAGCTCGCGCTCGGCACGCGATAGCTGCCCTTCATCCTGGAGGTCGAGACGATTGCGCAGGATATCTGTACCGGGATAGCAGTAAGGGTCCTGCCCTGTACCGTACTTGTCCAGGGTCAGGACTGCTTGCGGTAAGCGTTCAGGATGGCTTCGCGGGTAGGCAGTTCGCGCTGGGATTCCGCCAAGGTGACCTCATAGCCTTCCAGACGCAGGCTGGCGACATAATTGGCACGACGGGTCTTGGCGCAGTAGGCCTTCTTGGCTTGCAGACTGAGGGCGCTCACGGTTCCAACCTCATCTCGTTGCAGAGTGTTCATTGTAACGAAGTCTCTTTCAGTCAACGAGGGATCGCCTCAGAAAACGGAATTTAAAGCACGCTAAGGAATGCCTCACCCAGTAACGGCGCAGCTTTGCGTCGGATGGCTGCTGCCGGATGCGGTGTTGTGGTATTTCTCGAAACTCGGCTTTGGCGACACACCGTTACGAGAGCGGTTTTCGAGAATCACTCGAGCAAGGCCAGCACTGGCGCGGGCTGCTTTCTCACGAAGCCCTCTCGAAAATGAACGTTTGCGAGCAAGGCCGCCTGCCAACGGCTTAACGTGCGATTTTTTCCGTTTTCTGAGACGACCCCATTCAGCGCTTCGTGCGCCCTGCTGCTCGGTATTCTGTGGGTGACCCGCCAGACGCTGGCACTCTGAGGACAAAGGGGGCACTCAGCCTCCCGTCCTCCACTCGATACGCTGCTTATGCGAGGAAATCATGCTCCGGCCCTCCGCAGCAGTTCGTCAGCATGCCGGCGCGCAGCGATCGCTACTTCATGCCAGCCACCATCGTCGAATATGCGGGCCATCCGGTGCAGGCAATGCAAGTGCCGCACCAGTGAAACAACGCCTATGGTCTGATTCTGATCACACATCGTGTATACCATCCAGGATGGAGGCTTAGGGCGACCCCAAGCGCCCCAGGCTACAGGCTCAAGGAAGAGCTGCTCCTCAGTTCGAACCGTTAGATCCGCGCCACTCGGTGAACGCCGTGAGCACTTCATCTACCGGCCTGGATGTCAGGTGCCCGCATCTTTGGTGCCGGCAAAGTCCTGGCCAGATGCAGGACGAACTCCTTATCCTCCAGTGCTGCTTGCACCGCCTGCAGATAGGCGGAAATTTGCTGCTCTTCGTACGTCATTTCAGCAATCCTCGCTCTTCATCCACTCACGATGTTAACATTAACATAAAAGGCCGCCGCGGCCAGGGTGCTGAAGGCGAGCTGGCAGCGCTGCCGGGTGCATTTCATGCGCAATGCCCTGGCTCACGTCGGCAACGGCCAACGGCACTGTCACGTTGTTGCCAGGCTGACGGAGATGTGGCGACAATCCCGAATATGAAATGAGCCACCCTGCAGCATGACGCCCCCGCCACCGACGCCATTTCCAATGCCGGTTACCGCTTCCCACCCGACGTGATCGGCTATGCGGTGTGGTTGTACTACCGTTTCCCCTTGAGCCTGCGCATGGTCGAAGAGCTGTTGGCCGCTCGCGGCATCGAGCTGACCTACGAGACAGTACGGCGCTGGTCGGTGACTTTTGGCCTGGGCATTGCCCAGCGGATTCGCTCCACCACATTGGCCCGAGGCGACAAGTGGCACCTCGATGAGGTGGTGGTCACGATCAACGGCAGAAAGCACTGGCTGTGGCGCGCGGTGGACCAGCACGGCGCGGTGCTCGATGTGCTGGTGCAACGCCGGCGCAACGGGCAGGCGGCCAGATGGCTCATGCGCAAGCTGCTCAGGAAGCACGGTCGCGCTCCGCGTGTCCTGATCACCGACAAGCTCGGGAGTTACGCGGCGGCGAACAGGGAAATGGGACTGAGCCTCGAACACCGCCAGGGGTTGAACAACCGGGCGGAGAACTCGCACCAGCCGACTCGGCTACGCGAGAAGGTGATGCGCCGCTTCAAGTCGGCGCGCCAGTTGCAACGATTCGCTTCGGTCCACGACCAGGTCGCCAACCTGTTCATCCACTGCCGTTACCACACGAACGCGCAGCAGAAGCGAGTGGCACGTGCCCAGGCCTTCGCGGCTTGGGAAAGGATGACGCGCGCCCCGATGTCTGGATGTCTCGCCGCGTGAATTCATCATCCTCGTGAGCCATGTTTTCGTTCGGCGGCACATCACAACGTGACAGTACCCCCGCCCTGAAGGGCGAGGCTTGCCGCGCGTTGGGTCAAGCTTAGCTGGCTGGCAAGATCCGCTACTGTATGGTGTAATTTCAACCATCAAGTGGATGAAATTACACCATGTACCCACGCAGAATCCGCCCATTCCTTCTCGAGGCGCTCGAGGAGGCTCCCGTCGTGCTGGTCAATGGCGCTCGCCAGACCGGCAAGAGCACGCTGATTCAGGATCTTGGCCGGGAGGCCGCGTACTATACGTTTGACGATCCGGCGGTCATGGCGGCCGTACAGGCCGATCCTTTCGGCTTCATCAATGCATTGAAGGGGCTGGTCTGCCTCGATGAAGTGCAGCGGGCCCCTGGGGTTTTCCTGGCGATCAAGGCGGCCGTGGACCGTGAGCGCACGCCTGGACGTTTCCTGCTGACGGGGTCGGCCAATGTGCTGCTGCTGCCGCAGATCGCCGACTCCCTGGCCGGACGCATGGAAGTGCTGAACCTCTGGCCGCTGGCCCAGAGCGAGATCGCCCGCCAGCCGACCAGTATGATCGACGGCCTGTTCAGCGGAGAGCTGCCGGATCGCTGTCCTTTCGAACGCAACGACTTCATCCAGCGCCTGAACCGCGGTGGCTATCCGGAGGTGCTGACACGCTCCAGCGAGCGGCGCCGGGAGGCCTGGTTCGAGAGCTATCTGCACACTATCTTGCTGCGCGATGTCCGCGATCTGGCCCAGATCGACGGGCTGACCGAGCTGCCGCGGCTGATGCAGGTCCTGGCCGCCCGCAGTGGGGGGCTGCTGAATGCCGCCGAGCTGTCACGCTCGACCGGCATTCCCCAGACCACCCTCAAGCGCTATCTCATCCTGCTGGAGACCCTGTTCTTGGTCCGCCTGGTGCCGGCGTGGTCCTCCAACCTCGGCAAGCGACTCCAGAAGTCGCCCAAGCTGTTTGTCACGGACTATGGCCTGATGGCCCACCTGCAGGGCCTGAGCCAGGCAGGCATGGAGGCGGCGCTGGGACTGCCGGGCGATCTGGTGGAGGCCTTTGTGCATGCCGAGCTGGCCAAGCACCAGGGCTGGTCGGACATGCGCACCCAGCTGATGCACTACCGTACCTCCACCGGCGTCGAGGTGGACTTCGTGCTGGAGAACCGGCGGGGCGAGCTGATCGGTATCGAGGTGAAGGCGGCCGCCACCCTCGGCGGTAAGGACTTCAACGGTCTGCGCCACTTGCGCGAGACCACTCCCCAGCAGTTCAGGCGCGGGGTCGTGTTCTATACCGGCGAGCGGATTGTGCGCTTCGACGAGCAACTGGTGGCGGTTCCCCTGGCGTTGTTCTGGAGCCGTCTCTCACGCTGAAAGCGGTACGTTGATCTGATCGGCGGTCGAGCAAACCGGGCATGCAGGGCGTTGGCCCAGCCTCTCCCAGGCTGTAAGCCATCGCCTACAGCAGATCGAGTGTTCGCCCAATAGGCGCGGGACGACTGCCGGCGTAGATTGAATCCCACCAAGACGTCGAAGGAACGACGCAGGCTGACCACGGATGGCGGCCAAGGGGACCGCCGCAGGATGCGGCGACTTCATCAGGATGATGAAACCCAGGGATGCGGTTGAACGACATGAAACGGCGAGGCTAACCCCCTCGCCGTTTTTGTTTGGCGCCGAAGAAAGCGGCTCGTCCCCTCCATCCCGGTTCGTCATTCGAACCGCCCATCCCCCTGGCGCGACCGCTCGACCGATGTGCGGTAAACGAAGCGGCGAAAGGGTGTTAGGGTCCCCGCCGCGGTAACTGGCAGGACGCCAGTTGCTGCTGCCGTTGTGTGCCCCCGCTGCCGCTGCCTGTCGGCCGGGGGCTTTTTATCGTTCGGGCCGCCTCCCGAGTGTTGCTGATGTGAAGCGCATGTGATCCGGAAGGGACAGTTCAAGGCGGCTGGTGCGAGCGGTGAGGACATCGATGGGATCGGCCCCGCCTTCCTGCATGCACGGGCGCTGGGCATTGAACCGATCAGCGTTCCGTTCCTATGCAGCCTCTCTGTCTTCCTGGATGAAGCGTTTCATCAGCTTCCATCTCTGCTCTGACTGTTGCGGTGTGGCATGCTGGCTGCTCCCTTGTTTGGAGATAGTTCATGGATGGACTACAGATGCTCTCTTTTATCGGAATGGTTATCTCAGGCGTCGTCCTTGTGATCGCTCTCACTCGGCATTAGCCTTTCAACGCGTTTCAATAACGGAAAGATGTCCATACGCCCCTCGCTCGCGCTTGAGTTCAAGCGCGAGCGAGCCGCTTCCGGGTGGCTAACCCGCGCGTCTTCGGTCGCTGCGCATGGCACCGACCGGGACGGCAGCGACCTTGACCGGCTGGTCGAGGCGCTGTCCGGTGCGACGCTGTTCGATCTGGGCGGCCTGCACGACGAACTGGAAGCGCTGCTTGGCGTCCACGTCGATCTGCTCATCCCGGCCGAGCTGCCTCCGAAGTTCCAGAGCAGGGTATTCGCGGAGGCTCGCCGGGATGAGCGAGAACCGTTTGCCTGACTACCTTGACCACATGTGGAGGCCGCAACCGATGCGTGCCACCTATTGATGAGCGCGTCGGTGGATAGGGGTGAGAACCATGGCGCTCACAGCACTTCGTCGCAAAACACGGCCGGTGTGACGATGCGGGTGCGCTCGATATGCCCGTGTTGCAACAGGCCGGCGCGGCGATCCCCGGTCACCAGGTAATCCGCCTCACCTGCAATGGCCATGGCCAGCAAGAAGGCATCGTCCGGGTCGTTGGCTTCGTCCTGGATATCCAGGCGTTCCAAAACCACGGCGCATTGCAGGTTGTTGATCATAGTGCCCACCTTGGCAGGCCCGGAGCTTGGGATATCGGCTGGCTCGACGGATCTCGTCGAGCTGCATCCGCGAGGTGACCACCTCGAAACGCGCGGCACGCCAGGCTCGATAGATCGCGTCAGGTGCTCCATGCGGTGAAATCAGGGCACTGAACAGGATGTTGGTAGCCAGCACGACCCGCATCAGCGTTTGCGCACCCAGTCGAGAGCTTCATCGACCATCGCCGTCAGCGCCTCTTCACTCACAGGGGTATTGGCCTGCTCGGCGCTCAGCTCCAGGATATGCGCTCGTACCGCCTCTTCGATGAAGCGCGACAGATCGCCCTTGCGGCCGCCGCCCTGGCTGGCCAGGAACATGCGAAGGGACTGGTCGGTGTCGGCCGAGACGGCGACGTTCCAGCGAACAGTAGTCATAGGGGTTTGGGGAGCAACGGAACAGAAAGTGCACTTAAGCCCGGTGCCGGCCCGCAAACCCTTGTGGCGTCTGGTGAATTCGGAAAAACCACCGTTTTATGAAACCGTTTCCGCTATCGCGGGGAAAGGCCACCAACACCCGAAAATCAGTGCGATAAACCCGTCTCACGAATCAAAGTTCGTTAATTCGCAGTCGCTGACGAGTAAAACAAACTCTAATTCGGCTTACGTTGGTTTTCAGTTCCATTGCTACCCAAACCCCAACTCTGACTTGCCCTGCAAACGTCGGCAGGGGAGATGTCCCTGGGGCTAGGACTGCCCATTAGCGACGGCTTCGGCCACCTTCGGGTGGCCTTTTTGCATTAGCGGGTAATACTTCTCTGCAAAGGTGGGCGTGTTGCTGGTGGCGCGCGCCGGGGGGAGGTGTGAGGTGAACAAGCTATCAATTGTGGGTGTCGGTATGGTGGGTGAGGCGGCGGCTCAGATCATCGCCCGGGAAGAGTTCTGTCGTGAGTTGATGTTGATTGATGTGCAGGGTGAGTTGGCACAGGGCAAGGCGCTGGACGTCTGGCAGGCGGCAGTTGAGTCAGGTTCTGATACCAGGGTTTACGGCGGGTCCAATGCCGAATTGCTGCAGGATTCTGACCTGGTGGTGATTACGGCGGGTGTGCCCCGCAAGCCTGGTCAGTCGCGCCAGGATGTATTGAGTATCAATCTGCCAATTCTCGATAGCATCATGCTGGATATTAATCGTCATGCTCCGGCGGCGACGGTGTTGGTGGTGTCGAACCCGGTCGACGTGCTGACCTATCGGGCTTGGTGTCTCAGTGGGCTGGGACGCGACAGGGTGTTCGGGCAGGCGGGGGTGCTGGATACAGCGCGCATGAAGTGTTTCATTGCCGAGGAGACAGGGTTTTCTGCTCGGGATATCACGGCGCTGGTGCTGGGAGGGCATGGCGATAGCATGGTGCCGCTGATGCGATACTGTGCGGTCGGTTCGGTGCCGCTGTCTCACTTCCTGTCCAGCCAGCAGATAGAGCGGATTGTGGAGCGCACACGTCAGGGTGGCGGCGAGATTCTGGGTTTGAAGAAGCTGGGGAGCGCCTGCGATGCGCCGGGCGTGGCAATTGCACAGATGGTGGATGCTATCGCCAATGGGCGAAACCGCATTTTGCCGGCGGTCGCGATTCTCGAGGGCGAGTACGGGCGAACAGGTATTGCCATGGGTGTCCCCTGTGTGCTGGCAGAGGAGGGGGTTGTGCGGGTGATCGAGTTGTCTCTGGATGCGCAGGAGCAGGCGATGTTCGACCGCTCTGCAGATCAGGTGGTGCGTGATATTGCTGAAATGAATGCTTTGTGAGCGGGGGTATATGAGGGGGTTTTAGGCACAAGGGGGATCGTGTCCCGGGAAGTGGTGTAACTGGGTCTAGCCGAAGCGCCCAGAGGTTCATTGCGTATCGCTTGCGCACCTGCCCTGGGCCTGTCGTTCATGCCTAGAGTGCGGGGCAGCGACTGAGCTTAAGTGCACTTCCTGTTCCGTTGCTCCCCAAACCCCTCATAGAGTTTTCCGTGTATAGGTGTTTATGTGTTTATACTCCTTTAGATGGTAGCCCCGCAACGGACCGACAGAACGATCCGCTTCGACAGGCTGCCGCGAGAAAATGGCCCGCAGAGCGGGCTTTGTGGTTCATTCCCGAAAACCTGTCTCGTATCAAGTCGATCGGACGGTCGCGTTTCGAGAACGGTCATGGCGCCGCTTCCGGCGAGAACAGCCAAGCGCAAAGCCGTGCCGCTGCTGGATCGAGCATTCCTTGGCGTGCTTTAAATTCCATTTTCTAAGACGCCCCCTGCCTGTCCAGGAGAGGGGCTTCGACACCCCGTTCGGTAAGCGCCCGCGCCGGGCCTGCAAAGCGGCGAACGCCAACCGGTCCTGGTTCAGGGAATCAGGATCACCTTCTCGCTGCGCCCTTCGTCGACGTCGGCATAACGCGCCGGGCCCTCGGCAAGGGGGGACTCGACCAATCCCTCCGGAGCGGGCAGGGTGCCGTCGTCGAAATGCCGACCGAAGCGCTCCAGCATCCGCGCGCATTCGGCGCAGCCGTAGAGCAGCGAGTTGATGCCCACCACCGAGCCGCCGCGGCGATACAGGTCCAGCGCGGGCAACTGCACCTGGCCGTCGACCGGCGCCGCGATAATCGCGACGCGTCCGAAGGTGGCCAGCGCCGGAACCGCGGCGGCGAGCCAAAAGCCGGTGGTATCGAAGATCACCTGCGCGCCGCCTTCGAACACCCGTTCGACCTGGCTGGGCAGGGCTTCCGGAGTGCTCAGCGGCAGCGTTTCAAACCCCTGGGCCTGCAGAGCCCGCCGCTGTTCCTCGCGGCGCGCCGCACCCAGCACGTGCGCACCACGCACCCTGGCCAGTGCCAGGGCCGCACGGCCCACCGCACCGGCGCCGATCACCAGTAGCCGCGTACCACGGCCCACGCCGCTACGCTCCAGGGCATCCCAGGCGGTGGTATAGGGCACGCCGAGGCTGGCGGCCTGGCTGAAACTCAGGGACTCCGGCTTCAGCGCCACACCGTCGGTGGGCAGCTTCACGTAGGCGGCGTGGGTGCCGTCGTTATAGAAGCCCAGCTCCTTGCCCGTCCCCCATACCGCTTTGCCCAGCAGATGCTGCGGACCTTGCATCACGACGCCGGCAAAGTCCCGTCCGGGAATTCGCGGCAGGGTGGTGTAGGGGAAACGTCCGAGCACGTTCTTCACGTCGCTCGGATTCAGTCCGCTGGCTCTGACCTCCACCAGCACCTCGCCGGCAGCAGGGACCGGTGTCGGCAGGTCGAGATAACGCAGCGCAGACAGGTCGCCGGTTTGGGAAAATTGCAGTGCTTTCATGAGGACTCCTTCAAGAGCGCCAGTGAGCGATGGGTAGTTTCGGCGGGCGGCTCTCGGCTGCCCGCAGGGAGCCCGTGAGGGCTGTTCAGGGCTTCCGCGGCCGTTCGTGGGGGCGCAGATCGAAGACCAGCACCTCGGCCCGTTCGCCGTCGGCGAATTCCAGCCGCTCGGCGTAGCGGACGCGCAGGCCGTCGCCCGCCTCCAGGCGCTGGCCGTTGACGCTCAGCGCACCGCGCGCCAGGTGCACGTAGGCGTGGCGCTGCCCGCCGAGCTCCAGGCTGGCCCGTTCCGCGCCGTCGAACAGCCCGGCGTAGACCCGGGCGTCCTGGTGGAGACGCAGCGAGCCCTGCTCGCCGTCCGGCGAGAGGATCAGCTGCAGCCGGCCACGCTTGTCCTCGGCGGCGAAGCGCTGCTGTTGATAGCCCGGCGTCACGCCCCGGACGGCCGGGACGATCCAGATCTGCAGGAAGTGCACCGGCTCGCGGGGCGAGGCGTTGTACTCGCTGTGGGCGATGCCGGTGCCGGCGCTCATCAGCTGGACGTCGCCCGGGCGGATCAGCGAGCCGTTGCCCAGGCTGTCCTGGTGCTCGAGGGCGCCGTCGAGCACGTAGGAGAGGATCTCCATGTCCCGGTGCGGATGGCGGCCGAAGCCCTGGCCGGCGGCGACGCGGTCGTCGTTGATCACCAGGAGGTCGGAGAAGCCGACCTGCTCGGGGTCGCGGTAGTCGGCGAAGGAGAAGCTGTGGCGGGATTGCAGCCAGCCGTGGTCGGCCTGGCCACGCACGCTGGAGCGGCGCAGTTCGTACGTGTTCATGTCGAATTCCTCGGTCGGGACGGCCCGGCGGGAGGTGTCAGGCGTGGGCAGTGCGGCGGTTGCGGTAGGCATCCAGGCTCAGGGCGCCGGCGCCGAAGGCGGCCACCTGCAGCAGCCCGCCGGCGATCGCCAGGTTCTTCAGGAAGTGGATGAACTGGTTCTGGTCGCCCAGCTGGTTGTGGAAGGCCAGGGCCGTCGCCACCGTGAAGCCGGCCATCACGACGGCGACGAAGCGGGTGCGGTAGCCGACCAGCAGCGCCGTAGCGAAGCCCAGCTCGATCAGCAGCGCGGCCGCCAGGGCCAGCGTGGGGAAGGGCATACCGGTGCTGCCGATGTAGCCGAGGGTGGCGGCCGGGGCGGCGGCCTTGCCCAGGCCGCTGACGATGAACAGCGAACTCAGCAGGGCGCGGCCGGCGAAGGCGGTGGCGGTGTGGGTGGCGGTCGAGGTCGAAAGGGTCATGTCCGTGTCTCCGGGTAGGTAGGGGTGCCTTGTTCAGCACCATGAGCACAGACTAGTGTCTCCTCGCGATTCGATTAAGAGGCTGAAAAGCGCAATATCGTCCACTCAGGAGAGACAATGAGCACGCTCGATGACCTGCGCCTGCTCGTCGCCGGGGTGGACGGTGGAAGCTTCACCACCGTGGCCGAGGCGCAGGAGTGGGGCTCGTCTCAGCCGGTCATCGCTCAGCCCTGCTTCACGCAGGCGCTGCACTCGTGACGCCACCTTGTGGCATCCCTGCCTTCTTTGCTTTGGAATGCGCGAGCCGGACGATGGCCTGGACGATGCCGTTGACGACCAGGTGCTGCCTGGCCCGGGTGGTGGCCACGTAGAGCAGGTTCAACTCGTCGACCCGCTGCTCCGGGGAGATTTTCTCGTCGTCGAAGAGGTCCGGGAAATCCTCCTCCAGCACCACGATGTCCCATTCCAGTCCCTTGGCCCGGTGCACCGTGCTGACGGTGATGTCCGCCTCGTCGGGGTCATCCGTGGAATGGCGGCGCAGCGCAGCGATCAAGCGCGGAATGTCGTGGTGGTCCTTGAGGAGACGGATCGTGCGCAGCATTTCCGGGTCCTTGCTTTCCTCCGCGGCCTCGTTGAAATCGGCGAAGGTCTTGAACTGCGCCAGCATCCGCTGGTTGCGAATCCTCTCGACCTGTTCCTCCCGCAGGTGATGGACATCCTCCAGGTCGGAAAGCTGGTAGGCGTCGATCCCCCCGTTCCAGTGCACGACCTTGCCGTGGCTGACCGCGCCGATGGCGGTCATGATCACGCCGACCACCGTCCGGTTCAGCACCGTGTAGCGCTCGCCCCCAGACGGCAGGCGCGTCGACACCCGATCGCGCGGGCCGAACCCCACCAGGGGGCGTGTCTCGCCCTGTAGCGCGAGGATGGCGTTGGCCACGCCGGCGATCAGCGGGCCGAAGCGGAACGAGTGGGTCAGATAGAGCACATCGGCGCCCTCCTCGACCTGCCGGTCGAGGGCGTTCTCGGCTCCTCGCCAGCGGTAGATCTGCTGCCACTTGTCGCCGACGAAAATCTTCCGTGCCGATTGCTCGGCGACCAGGGCGGCGGTGACCGGGTTCGAGTCCTGGGCCTCGTCGAAGAGGATCACGTCGTAGGGCA
>Ga0209575_10000948_pt1 | contig 13622 bp, 15 predicted proteins | sample Medcelwee11metaG_FD_187172 | JGI IMG/M metagenome (GOLD analysis project Ga0209575, IMG submission 187172) | Freshwater pond sediment microbial communities from the University of Edinburgh, under environmental carbon perturbations - Medium... | ecosystem: Environmental > Aquatic > Freshwater >...
AAATTCGTATTTCGTAATTAAATTATTTAAAACATCCCTGCATTGAGCAAATAACCGGCCGCTTGATAGATCACAAGACCGCTGAGTCCCACGATCACTCCCAAAATTGAATATGTCATAGCTTTTTTCGCTTTGCCGGCTTGCGTTTCGTCGCCTGAAGCGGTGAGATACATTGTCCCAGCAATTATAAAAGCAATAATCGAAACAGCTTCCAATGTTAGCATAAGCCAAAAAACTATATTGGAAATAATTCCAGCAATCGTCGAATTAGGCAAATTGAGATTCGCAACATCCGGATCATTCAATGTCCATTGCGCCAAAATTCTTGTCGGCAAGAAAAAATAGATCAGAGAAATTGCAATTGATAGAATTTTATTTTTCATTTTTCTTCTAATTGTCATCCTCGCGAATGCGGGGATCTAGTCTCAAGGCTTTAAGTTTCTACACTAGATCCCCGTTTACACGGGAATGACAAAGTATTTTTAATTTTATTTTTATGTACTTGTAATTTTTATGTTACATGTTTCATGCTTAAAATTATACCACACTTTTTTCAAAAAAACAAAAACCACCAATTTTACTAGGTGGTCTTTGCTTAAACGTATTTTGAAATTTCAAAATAAAAAATACTTTAGAATCCTTTTTCTGCTCCAAGCATTCCCTTGGCAAAATTCAAAGCCACAAGACCAGCAAGAGCTACGATAACACCAATAATAGAATAGAGCATAGCATTTTTAGCTGTACCAATTCTTCCCTCGTCACCTGCAGCGGTAAGATATAGGATACCAGCGATTGCAAATCCGATCACTCCAACTATTCCAACAACTGCCAAGAGCCAGTACATTATATTAGAGATAATGTCCATTAGAGAGCTAACTGGAAGTCCTGTTCCGGTTGGAGTGGTGAGCTGAGCGCTTGCCAAAGCAGGAGTCAAAATCAAAGACATTGAAATCATAGAATACGCGGTTTTTTTAATTTTATTTTTCATATTTTCACCTACCTTTCTATTTTTTACCCCGTGGAATATTCCGCCTTAGCGGAATAATTTTGTAATCAAAATTTATTCCATGGGGTTAATTTTTATTTCTATTTTCTTTCTACTTACTACTTACTATTTTATTTCGCCATCACCCCGATGAGGTTTGCAATTTGTCTTGTCACAACCAAAGCACTGAGTGCCACTACAATTCCAATTATCGCATAAGTAATTATCTTCTTGCCGGAATCAATTTTCTTTTCATCGCCATAAGCCGTGAGATACATTCCGCCACCAACAATCAAAGAAATTATAGCAAGAACACCAAAAATTGACAATAGAAAATTTAGCACATTAATTGCGATTTGTTTTATCGTGATATCTGAACCAGTACCAGAGACATCTGGTCCAGCCTTAAGAATATCTAATATCTCATTAAGAAAAGCTGGAGCCGCCAAGGCAATCGCCAACCCAACAACTGCTCCTGTCCAAGTTTGCTTGGCGCGCGTCACCATCTTTTCATTTCCCGCTGAAGTCATATACATAATTCCACCAATAACAATAAATATAACAGCAATAATTACAATTACACCTCTTAATTTTGAAAGAATTGAAGCCAAAAGATCAGAAACAGAATTAATGGCGAGTGGATTGGAAAATGTTATCGGATCGGAAGTGCCAGTAGCGCTTGGGTTTGCATCAGTTTTATCAGCTGTATTCGTAGCATCAGTAGTTCCTCCACATTCGATTGGCTTAGCAGAAGAACAACTTCCCACATATAATTTTCCAGGGCAACTAGTTTTTGCATCTTCTGTGTTTACTTGTTTGCAATTTTCTGGTTTTCCAAATTTAGGATCTTTATTGCTTTTAGATAAAACACAACAGCTTGTCTGAATACCAGCAACCTCAGATAAGCATAAATCTGCTGTACAATCAGTAATAGAATGACCAGTCCCTACTGAATCATCGCAAAATACAGCATAATTAGAAACTGGATAATTAGCAGGAATAACTTTGCAAATATTTCCCTTGACACAACACTTATTTGCCGCTTGCGTTAAATTATAACTTCCCAAAACCCCCACCGCCAAAATTACACCCAACAAAACAATTTTTATTTTTTTCATTTACCCTGTTAAATAAGATTTGCATCTCGCTACTAAGATACAACTTATTTTAGATTATATTATTTATTTTTTCACCCTTTTTTCATCCAGTATATGCAAATCTAATTTTAATTTTTTCTTAAAAAATTAAAATTATTTAACAGGGTGAATCTATTTTTAAAATTTTTAACTTGAAAATTACAAATTCCCCACCCTCTGCACCGCCGTCTTCAAAGCATCTGAAACTGTCGCTTGGCCTTTGTTGACATTGTCAATCATTTCGGCAAAAATTGATTCCACTGCTGTTGAATCCTTTTGTCGCCAACTTTTCGCTACCAAATTTCCGACTGCAAAAATTCCAATCTTCGCGTCAGTTTTTTGCAATTCAATCAAATCGCGTCTCGCGGCTGGTTGTCCAGTTTTCAAAAGAAAACTAACGGCCGGATCAAAATCAGGATTAGCTTTTTTCCCAACTCCAGAATTTGAAGCAACATTTACGAAAGTTCCGTCTGGTTTGATTCCCATATAAGTCAAAAATCTCCAAGCTTCATTAACCCTTGTTTCATTGCTTACAGCTGGAGTGTTAGGTGGAGTTTTAGCTATAGCATTTTTTGCCACTACAAAACCCCAATAATTAGCCACATTCACCGCTGGCTTATTTTCAAATTGGGGTACGGGTGCGATAGCAAAATTTAATTTTGGCGACTTATTCGCCACTGTGTCAATATTCCAAGAATAATTTATCATCATCGCCGTTGTCCCTTCGGAAAAAGCATCAATCGAATAGTGCATATTTGAATTCCAAACATAATTAAAAGAACGCGAATTGGCAAACTGCGTATAGAAATTCAAAGCTTCTTCGCCGGGATAAATCGCTCCTCCCGAACTCGAATTCGTTCCATAAATAGAATTACCAAAAGACACCTGCCCATTTTTATCCAACATTTCTGTTCCATTTTGAAGCATTATGAGATTCAAAATATCCGTTGAACGATTAATATTATAAGCGGTGCCAAGAGCCACCCCTGATTGATTGATATTCCCAAAAGAATCCACTTTGGTAAGCATTATCGCATCATTGATAAATTCATTCCAAGTTTTAGGCGGATTGGCAATGCCAGCTTGATTGAAAAGATCCTTGTTATAGTAGAGCGCCAAGCTGTCAACTGACAACGGCATCCCATAAATTTTCCCCTGGTTGATAAAATCATCCGCAACTACATCCACAAAATTATTCCTGAATTTTTGTTCATTTACAATTTTCAGATCAGTATTTGATGGTGCGGGTATAATCTTATCGCCAAAAGCTGGCACCCATAGATTATTAACCATAAAGATATCTGGGCCTTGTCCCGAAGCTAACGCATCTAACATTTCCTTGCGGTAAGTATCATAAGCTATTTTCTTATAGGTTATTTTGGCAATATTAGGATTAATAAAGCCATAATTATCAAAAATTTCCTGCATAGCTATTTCTTGATCGAATGGTCCCCAAATTTCCAAATTTAAATCATATAAATGTGAACTCTTTTCTTTGCAACCGCAACCTGAGATAATCAAAATTACTCCAAGAAAAAAAACAGCTACAATTATTTTTTTTATTTTCATATTTTTCCACTTACTACTTACTACTTACTACTTTCTACTTTTTTAGTATCCAACCAAAATGAAAATTACTCACATTTATTTTTTGCCAAATAGATAAATCATTGTTTCCAATCATAATCGCGAGTTCATCTTGTGAAATTCTCAATTTCATCTCCGGTCCAAATGATTGATCTTTGTCTTCCCAATCAATGAGTAAAATTTTTCCACCAACTTTCAATACTCTCTGCGCCTCTTCCAAAACTTCTTGCTTTTTCTTGTTTTGATACAACATATTTACAATAAGCACCCAATCCACATTTTCATTTTTAATTTTAGCTCCCTTTTTTTCTTCCAAATTAGCTCGATACGCATCAATATTATTCAACCCTAATATCTTAGCTTGACTTTGTATTGTTTCAATTTTCGACGACTGAATATCAATTGCATATACAAGCCCATTTTCACCAATTTTTCTTGCTACTGAAAAAGTAAAAAATCCCGTGCCACAACCAAAGTGTGCTACTTTCATTCCGGGCAAAATTTCTAGATTGGAAATTATCTCATCTGGATTGAGAAACTTAACTGCAAGATTATTTCTATTATCAAATTTCATTTTTGTTTTTAATTTATTCGCATGTGCCTAATCATAGCAGGCCATTCGCATACTTTTATTCTACAATATTTTTAAGAATCTAACAATACTAAACTTATCCCCAAATAAAAAATTTGATAATATCCCGATATTCTTGTAGATTAAATAATATAGAAAGGAGGGTTGGCAGAGTCCTGCCTGCCCTGCCTACCGGCAGGCAGGCGGCAGGCAGGGGTTGAAAATCCATTTTTATACGGAAGCGTGCCAGAGTCCTGCCTGCCGGCAGGCAGGGGCCGAAATAATTTATATTGTGGAAGAGTGGCCGAGTGGTTGAAGGCGCGGCTCTCGAAAAGCCGTAAGGCAGAAATGTCTTCGTGGGTTCAAATCCCACCTCTTCCGCCAATAACCAACACAACATTTTCTTTACATTTTTCCCATTAAATGCTAGCCTAAGATAAAGCTAAATTAGAAAAATATGGTAATTATTGAAAACTTTATTCAAAATAACGCCAGTCTGATATTTTTAGTTTTTTTCGGACTATTTTTGTTTTTTTTGCTTTGGATTATAATTCTTCAAATCCAACTTTCCAAGCTAAAAAAGAAAAATAAGGCTTTTTTTGCTGAAAGCTCAGTAAAAAACATCGAGGAATTAATTCTGGCTCATTCAAAAAATCTAAAGCTTCTCGATAAGGATATACAAGAGCTTTATAATATCTCCAACCAAATCAACAGCCTAGCTGGGCGTGGATTTCATAAGTTTTCCCTTATCCGCTTTAATCCTTTTAAGGATGTGGGCGGCGATCAAAGTTTTTCCTTGGCACTACTCAATGGAAAAAATGATGGTATAACTATTTCTTCTCTCTTCACTCGTGAAGGCGCTCGCATATATTCCAAATCGATTGTGAATGGCATCTCAGAAAAACATCCTCTCACTGAAGAAGAAAAAGAAGCGATAAAACTAGCCACAAAAAATCAAAAAATAAAATAATTCATTAGCAAAATATATAATGACTGAAATTACACCCAAAAAAATATCTCTGCCTCAATCTATCACTGTCAAAAAATTCAGTGAGGTTTTGAACATACCTCTAAATCTAATCATCACTGAACTGATGAAGAATGGTATTCTGGCTACGATAAACGAAAAAATTGATTTTGAAACCGCTTCAATCATTGCTTCTGACTTAGGCTTTGAAGTTTCCGAAGAGCTAATTGAAACTGGCGAAGGCATGACGATTGAAAAATTGAACGAAGAAATGAAAAAAGAAAAAGAATCCGGTGAAAATTTGAAAAGTCGTCCACCAATTGTGACAATCCTAGGACATGTTGATCACGGCAAAACAACTCTTTTGGATACTATCCGAAAAGCTAATGTAGCAGCCAAAGAATCTGGCGGAATTACGCAACATATCAACGCCTATCAAGTCAAGAAAAAAGGCCAACTCATCACTTTTGTGGATACCCCAGGACATGAAGCTTTCAGCGCTATGCGTGAACGTGGAGTGAGCATTGCTGATATAGCTGTACTCGTTGTAGCTGCCGATGACGGAGTGCGTCCGCAAACTAAAGAAGTTATTGAATATTTGTTAGCCAAAAAAATTCCAACCGTGGTAGCTATCAATAAAATTGACAAACCAGGGATAAATATTCAAAGAGTCAAACAAGAATTAGCTGACGCGGGAATAGTTTTGGAAGAATGGGGCGGACAAGTTCTGGCCTCTAAAATTAGCGCCAAGCAAAACATTGGCATTGATGATCTTTTGGATAATATTCTCCTTATCGCTGAAGTAGAAGATTTCAAAGCTAATTACAAGCGAGATCCGCTTGGAATTATCTTAGAATCTCATCTTGATCCACAAAAAGGTCCCGTCGCCACCGTGCTTATCAAAACTGGAACACTAAAAGAAGGACAGGATGTTGTGGCTGGCGCCGTTTCCGGAAGAATAAAAAGAATTGAAGATTTCAAAGGCATGCGTATTAGCGAAGCTGTCCCAGGAACACCGGTTAGTATTATTGGTTTACACTCTTCACCAAATTCTAATGATATTTTGCAGGCTTCCCTGGAAAAAAATCAAAGTAAATCAAAATCATCCGCTGGTCTTTTAGAAAATTCTGAAGGAGAAACTTTCAATGCCCAGAAAATGATGCGGGTAATTGCTTCAGAAAAAATAAAACGATTAAATGTGATTTTGAAATCTGATGTACAAGGATCTCTGGAAGCGCTAGGTCAAATTTTGGGTGAGATAAAATCCGAAGAAGTCGCCATTGATTATATCGCGACCGGAGTTGGTAATATCACTGAATCTGATGTTCGCTTAGCAGGAAGTTCTCACGCGATTATCTATGGCTTTAGCGTAGAAACAACTCCCGTAGCCAAAAGAATGGCTGAAACAGCTGGCGTAGAAATCAAAAACTATAAAATTATTTATGAACTCGTAGAAGATGTTAAAAGTAAACTTGTTGCTATGCTTCCACCAATTATCGAACGAGCTGATTTTGGAAAAATGAAAGTTTTGGCGCTTTTCAAAACTGGCAAAGGTGACATGATTATTGGTGGGAAAATTACCAACGGCAAAATGGTCAACAGTTCCCTCATTGAAGTTATGCGAGGTGAAGAAGTTATCGGCAAAGGAAAGCTAAACAACCTGCAAGAAAACAAGGTTAATGTAGATGAATGTGTTTCGGGCAAAGAATGTGGGATAACTTTCCTGGGAAACACCAAGATTAAAGAAGGCGACATTCTTTTGAGTTATAAGGAAGAAATTAAAAAAAGAACGCTTTAGAGAATTTCCAATTCTTCTGTCATCCTCGCGAATGCGGGGATCCAGTCTCGAATCATTAAGTTTTTACACTAGATTCCCGTTTTCACGGGAATGACACTATAGTTTGAAAATTTTTAACTTGAAAATTCATTGAAAATTGAAACTTGAAAATTAAATTCTAAAATTTATGAGCGATAGAATATACAAAGTAAATGAACTTGTGAAAAATCACGTTGGGGATATTATCCTAAAAAACCTCTCTCTAAAAGATGGGGTTTTTATTACCATCGCCAAGGTTGACACCACTCCTGATCTTCGCTATACTCGAGTGTTTGTTAGTGTTTTCCCGGAAAAAGAAATTTCCTATGCCATGAAAACATTGGAAAAAGAAGTCTTTCAAATTCAGGGCAAACTCAACAAAAAACTCCATATGCGTCCGCTACCAAAAATTGAATTCCGACTAGATCTCACGGAATCAGAGGCGGATAAAATCGAGAAGATATTACGGGAGATTTAATAGTCTTTGTGGGTAAATAATTTACGAAAATACTAATCTAGCTAAAGTACGAATTTTAACACATTAGTAATTTCGTTTAATTCGTATTTTCGTAAATGTAAAGCCTCTTAAAATGCAATAGAAATGTCCAAGTACAGTCAAGAATTCAACACCCTAAACTTCGTCATCAAAGAATCGCAAGATATTCTTCTTTTTGCCCATTCCCGTCCGGACTCTGATACGATTGGTTCTGTTTTGGCTCTACGCGAATATATAAAATCTCTAGGAAAAAATGTTGACATCGCTTGTAGCGATCCCTATCCAACATATCTCGAAAGTCTTTCTCCAAATTATTTTCATTTTCCTCAAAATTTAGACATCCAGAAATATAGCCTTGTGATTGCTACTGATAGTGTTGAGCGAGGTTTTCAAAAAATCCAAAATGATTTTTCCGAAAATCAAGTGATTGCACTTCTTGATCATCACCCAGATATCACAATCAAAGGCGACATTAATGTCATTGATCCAATCTATTCTTCTGTTTGTGAAATCATTTATGATTTTTTGGAATTTAATAAAATCAAACTCACTAGAAATATTTCCACTTTTTTGCTCCTAGGAATCTTGGGCGACACCGGCATGTTTCAGCATTCCAATACTACCGTCCGCGTGATGGAAATCGCTTCGGCACTCATGAAAAATGGCGCGCCAATTACCAAGATAATTAACATTGCCTTTTCTAATAAAAATATTTCTACCTTGAAACTTTGGGGCAGAGCTTTTGAAAAAGCCAAGATCAATCCGGAAAATGGAATGATTGTTTCGGTTCTCACTCAAAAAGAAATGGAAGATTGTGGCGCCACAGCTGATGACATCGCCCAAGTTTCTGGAATTCTAAATACTGTGCCAGGCACAAAATTCGCCCTCATTCTTTCCGAGCGAAATGACGGAATAATCAAAGGTAGTCTTCGAAGCGAAGAATACAAAGGCGTCGACGTCTCTCGCATCGCTGCACAATTTGGTGGCGGTGGCCACCGCCTCGCCTCGGGTTTTGAAATTAAAGGTAAGATAGTTGAGACTGAAAGTGGATGGCAGATAGTATAAAATTTTCAATTTCTAATTTTTAATTTTCAAACAATTTATTAATTTATCAATTTTAAATTAAATATTTAAAAAAATTAATTATTGCAACATTGAAAATTGTTTAGAAATTATAAATTGGAAATTAGAAATTTGAGCGACTTTCTTATCGCTCTTTTTTTATGTTAAAATGAAACTATCCTAATCTAATAAAATTTACTTTATGAATATAGGTTGCCACATCTCAATCGCCGGCGGAATTTTTGAAGCTCCCAAGAGAGCCTCTGATTTAGGTTGCGAATGTATGCAAATTTTCACCCGCTCCCCACAAGGAGGAAAAGCTCCCGAGCTAACTCCCGAATTAATTCAGGAATTTAAACTAAAAGCTAAAAGCTATAACCTAAAAGCTACCTACATTCACACACCCTATTATATCAACTTCGCTTCAGAGAATAATCGCATTCGTTATGGGTCCGTGAGCGTTGTTCGCGATGAACTGGAACGAGGAAATTTACTTGGTGCAAAATATGTAATGACGCACCTTGGCACCGCCAAAGATCTTGGACAAAAAGAAGCTCTCAAAACTACCATTGAAATGCTCAAAAAAACTTTGGAAGGATATAGCGGAGAAACTAAATTAATTTTAGAAAACAGCGCCGGCGCTGGTGAAATTATTGGCGATAATCTTTATAAATTAGCAGAAATTATCAATGGTGTAAGATCAGATGCAATCGCCGGAATTTGTCTCGACACTCAACATTCTTTTGCTTCTGGTTATGATTGGCGTGATTTCAATGTAAGGACAGGTCGCGACCTGTCCCTCCTAGAAAAAATCGACCAAGAAATTGGCCTTGAAAATATAAAACTGCTTCACGCCAATGACAGCCTCACCGAGTGCAATTCAAAAAAAGACCGCCACGCCCACATCGGCGAAGGCCTAATTGGCAATGATGCTTTCAAAAAAATTGTTGCCTTTGCCAAGAAAAAAAATATTGATATGATTTTGGAAACTGAACATGATCGTGTCGCAGAAGATATTGAAATTTTGAAAAAATTCCGCGATTCTTAAAATGTAGGGGCGGGTTCGTACGGACAGGTTTTAAACCTGTCCTGTCTTCAAAAAATGCCAAACAAAAACCGAAAACCCAACCGTCTAAAAAATTTTGATTATTCCCAAAACGGAATGTATTTTGTGACGATTTGCACAAAAAACAGAGAACATTATTTTGGGGAAATTTCAGATGGAATTATGCATTTGAATGATCATGGAAACATTATTAAACAACAATTAAATTGGTTAACCGAACAATATAAATACGTAAATCTTGATTGTCAAATTATCATGCCAAATCATGTGCATTTGATTGTTGAAATCATATCTACAGTAGGGACAGGTCGCGACCTGTCCCTACCCACGAAAATAAAACCATTATCCGAATTAATGGGTGCGTTTAAAACCACCTCGTCAAAATTAATTCATAGGTTTGATTGCAATTCGTTTTCTTGGCAACGATCATTTTATGATCACATCATTAGAAATGAAATATCTCTAAACAAAATCCGAGAATATATTATAAATAACCCAAAAAATTGGGAACGAGACAGGAACAATGCAGAAAATATTTTGATGTAAGAATATGTACGGACAGGTTTCAAACCTGTCCTATTTTTTCAAGAAAATAAAAAAAGCCAAGTCTGTGTGATAACAAACTTGGCTTGATTTTTTGTGGTTAGCGAGTTTTTGTTTTAGGCCGACTCGCTTTCGCCCTTTTTTACGCCGGCAAACCAAGTCTCACCACTACATCCGGCGTCGTCATCTTCATCAATAAACACATCTTTCTTCCCGAAAGAATGACTGAAGGCAATATAAAATTCATTGCCTTCTTTTTCCCAAAACGTGCAATTTGGGCACAAATTACACAATTCAGGATCGTTTTTGTTTGCCAGTGCTAATGAACGCGGGTTGACTGGCTTCAGCCCACGAGACGCATATTCTTTTTCCCTTTCATTGTTGGTAATACGACGACCAACATTAAAAAGAAATACGTCTGTCTCTCCCTCGCCCGATTGAGGCATATTTTCAAATGCCTCTTTACTTAAGATACAAAAGGATAGCTCCATACTCCGGAGCACATCCTGAACTGAAATATCATCTTCGGCGCTATTTACGCGCCTAACGATGACGCCATCTTTGTTGGGGACGTAGTCCCCTAACGATATTACGCGAATTCCATTTATAAAAATCGTTGTTTCCATTCTGTTTTCTCCTTTATTTAGTTTTTAAGTTTCATTCTTTTTTCCATAGTAACAGCCTATTATACTTTAAATTTACTAAAACGTCAATGAATTTGTTATTTTAATTGATTGTATGCTTATTTTTGCTTTATATTAAGCTTTCTAATAGTATAAATATTGACAATTTTATCGTTATTTGATAGAATAGAAGTAATATGAGCCTCGAAAACGACCTAAAAACAATCGGCTTAGAAGAAAAAGAAGCGCGAATTTACCTTTCCGCTCTTGAACTTGGGCCGACTAACATTCAGAATCTCTCCAAAAAATCAGAAATAAAAAGAAGCACGGTCTATGAAATGATCAAAAACCTGAAAGAACAGGGGCTTATTTCCGAAACCACCAAAGGGAAACGCAAAATTTTCATCGCTTCTAAACCAGAAAAACTCAAACGAAGTATCAAATCTAAAGAACAACTTCTAAATGACATTTTGCCCGAATTGAAATCCATCAGTAATGTCGGCTTCATCAAACCAAAAATAACTTTCTACGAAGGCAAAGAAGAATTGCGCGAGATATACCACGATACACTCAAGACAAAAAATAAAATCGCCTATTGGATATCGCCCATTCAATCAATTAATGAAACGGTGGGGGAAGATTTTCTCAATAAATATGTTGAAGAGCGAACAAAGAAATCTATCTGGGTAAAATCCATCCATGTCACTTCGCAAAAAGCACCCTATAAATATCTTGAACCACAATTCCACGAAAAAACCTTACGACGCATGAGATTCACACCAATAGAAATTAACATCCATAATACAATCGCCATCTGGGACAATAAGGTCGCAATCATAAGTTCAAAAAAAGAAGGTTTCGGTTTCGTCGTCGAAAGTGAGGATTATGCCAACGCCATGAAAGTCTTCCACGAACTCCTCTGGAATATCAGTAAGCCCTATGGCGATATGAATTTTGATAATAAAAATATCGTTGAAGAAAAAATAGAAACAGAAAAAGACGACGACCTAGATTATTGGGCAAAACAATAATATGTGTCATTCCTGCGAAAGCAGGAATCCAGTCATAAAGCTTAATTATCTATAAAGACTTTCTATTTTTACAAAATTTATTCACTAGATTCCCGCTTTCGCAGGAATGACAAATATATGCCAAAAATAGCAATCACATCCGACATTCATAATAACGAAATTAATCTAAAAAAGGTTTTGGATTTTTGTGGGCGCGAAAAAATCAAGACGATGATTTGTTGCGGGGATTTAGCATCAAAAGAAACTTTGGATTTTATGAATGATAATTTTTTGGGAAATATTATTTATACTTATGGCAACGCCGATTATGATGATCTTCGCGATTTAGACGATGAGAAAAAATATCGCAATACCTACATTTTCAAAAAATTCGGCGAAGCGGTGATTGAGAAAAAGAATGTGGCTTTTGTTCACTATCCGCAAGAAGCCAAAGGACTCGCGCGAACGGGGAAATATGATTTTGTTTTCTATGGCCACACTCACAAACCCTGGGTTGAAAAAATGAAAGCCGACGCCAATCAAAAAGAATGCACTCTCCTCAACCCCGGCACTCTCGCCGGCGAAATATATCCCCCCACCTTTGCCATCTGGGAAACTGACACTGACAAATTTGAACTAATTAGAATTCATGAGTTGAAATAATTTTTAATTTTTGAATTTTTAATTTTATAAATAAATCTTAAATATAAATTTTTAAACATTAACAATTTGAAATTAAAAAAAATTTGCATTGCATTTATATTCAGCCTTGCGAAACGTGCCACTATAAATTCGAGTAAGTCGACGTTAAGAAATTTATCCTGTTTGAGCGTAGCGAGTTATAAATTTTAGTCGACGAACGAAGAATTTATTGGCGCGTGAGCTCGGCTGAGAGTTCTTTTTGTTACTTTTTCTTGCGGAAAGAAAAAGTAAGAGCATCCCTAATTAGAAAAATTTATATGTTAACATAATTTCAAGACTAGATTCCCGTATTCACGGGAATGACAAAAAAAAATGGAAAGTAAAAAAAATAAACTCAACCAACTTAATAAAAAAATGCTCGCTTGTAAAAAGTGTTCTTTGCGCGCAACTTGCCATCAAGTCGTACCAGGAGAAGGCAACGCTTCCGCCAAAATATTGTTCATCGGCGAAGGCCCAGGAAAAAAAGAAGACGAACTCGGTCGTCCTTTTATTGGCTCGGCCGGGAAATTTCTAGATGAAATGCTGGCAATTATCAAGCTAAAACGTGCAGACATATACATCGCCAATGTGGTCAAATGCCGTCCACCAGAAAATCGCGATCCACTCCCACAGGAAGCAGTCGCTTGTTGGCCATGGCTACTTGAGCAAATAAAGATAATTCAACCAAAACTAATCGTCACTCTTGGTCGTCATTCAATGGAAAGATTTTTGCCCGGCCAAAAAATTTCTACTATGCACGGAACGCTAGTCATTAAAACTATTCCCGAAATCGGCCAGCAAAATTTCTACACCCTATACCACCCCGCCGCAGCTCTTTATAATGGCGGAATGCGCGAAACCCTAATCACTGATTTTAAAAAAATCCCAAAGGTTTTGGAAAAAATTGAACGAGAAAAATAACCACCAAAAAATCGCCTCGTCGGCGATTTTGTTTTGTGCCCAGAGCGAGACTCGAACTCGCACGACCTTTCGATCGAGGGATTTTAAGTCCCTTGTGTCTACCAATTCCACCATCCGGGCAGATATAACTTTTTGAGGTCGCGTCCGGACTTGAACCG
>Ga0209575_10000949_pt1 | contig 13619 bp, 11 predicted proteins | sample Medcelwee11metaG_FD_187172 | JGI IMG/M metagenome (GOLD analysis project Ga0209575, IMG submission 187172) | Freshwater pond sediment microbial communities from the University of Edinburgh, under environmental carbon perturbations - Medium... | ecosystem: Environmental > Aquatic > Freshwater >...
TGCGGTGATTGCCGTAAACAACGATATTGAACACGACTACGAAGCCAACTCGCAGTCGCAATTTCATATCATGCTGTACGATATTGGCTTTAAAACCACCATTGCACCTTACACCAACAAGTCGTACTGGGACAGTTTTGTGTTAAAAATAGAAACTGCCCGTCCGGGTGCGGTCGACCGGAATTACCTGCAATGCTACGGAGGAGGTAGCGGGAATAACCCCCAAAACTGGAAAATTGGCAATTTGCCTGTGTATGGAAGTCGCGATATCGAGGCCAACCCCGGACTTACCCATCAGGAAATTGTCGCCACAATGACGACATGGAAAAACAGTGCCGGCATTGTCGGCGGCTTTTACTGGAATTATAACTACGATCGCGACCTGATGAAGTTTGCCGCGCCGGTGAACCAGGTTTTTGGCGGTGGTGAACAGACCGACCGTGGCCGGATAGTGGCCATGGTGTATCCCGTGAAAGAATACAAATCACCGCAGACAAGTTTTGTGTTGGGTAGTTATACCAAAGCCCAAATTCAGGAGAAAGGATTGGATATGAGCAAGCTGGCAAGCCTTCGCATGAATGAAAATGTGATGATGGTGTTGTTTTCTGAGGATAATTTTACCGGCGATTCACTGGTGTTGACTGCTGATGTCACGGATCTGATGACCATCTCAACACTTCCGGCGGTGAACTCCCTGCGTGTACTGGCAGATAATCCGGAGGAGCTGGCAGGGAAAGATTTTGTGATCAAAAACAAACAAAGCAGCTTCGTAATCAAACCTTCGCGGAATGGTACGGCTACTACCATTTATCAGATGTTGGCTGATGATACCGATTATAGCCTATGGACGTTTGAACCGGTAGCGCATGGTTTGTATAAGATTGTCAATAAGGGCAGCGGAAGAGTGCTGCAAACGGTCAATACAAATGAGGCCTCTTATCTGCACGATGGTCTGTCCGTTGTGCAAGCCTTGTATGAAGGCGGCTCTCATCAGCATTTTCTGGTGAAAGCCAATGGGGATAACAGCTATAAACTTATTCCCTACAGCAGTCTGAAATACGTAGGTATAGCCGATAATAATCAGATGCTGGAAAAGATGCCTCCGGTACAGCGCCGGTCGTCCTCGGCTCAAAGCACCGACTGGCTACTGATCCCTGCCGAAGAAATCTCCGGTATCATCACGCAGCCTGCCGATGAACTGTTCCGCGTTTATCCCCGTTTGACTAATAACTTCGTAACCATTGAAAGCCCGTTGGGCGATGTGGCGGTGAAAGTTGTGGATATCAATGGCCGTGTGGTGATGGAAAGGCAACACGTCAGTGGTAGTCTGAATCTTTCAGGCTTGTCCGCCGGGGTGTATGTGTTGTTGCTGGAAACCGGTAAAGAAAGGGACTTTGTGAGAATTGTGAAAAGATAAAAGATTGAACCACAAAAGGAAAATTAAAAATTAAGAATTAAAAGGGAGGCAATTATCACTCATCACTCATCACTTTTCGTTATTCGCTATTAACTCTTTTGTGTTCCCTTAGTCTTCCTTTTGTGCCTTTTGTGGTTCAAAAAATAATATAAAATAATATCGAGATGAAAAAAACACCAACTATTCTATTTTTAACAGCACTCACATGCTGTAATCTATTGCTCACACCTCAGGCGAAAGGCGGCAACTACATACAAAACCGTGCGCCGCTGGGCGAAGTGCCCTACATATCTCTGCCGGTAGGCGCTGTGAAAGCCGAAGGCTGGCTGCTAAAACAACTTCAGCTACAAAAGGATGGCCTGACCGGTCATGCCGAAACCTTATACAGCAGTAAAAACGACCTGGGAGCCGACAACGACTGGCTTGGCGGTACGGGCGACAGTTGGGAGCGTGCGCCTTACTATACCAAAGGTTTGGTGGCGTTGGCCTATGTGCTCGACGACGCGGAACTGAAAACCAAAGCGCAGAAATGGATCGACTGGTCGCTCAACAACCAGCGCCGTACCGGATATTTCGGACCGGCCAACAATGCCGACTGGTGGGCACGCATGCCGATGCTTTACGCCATCCGCGATTATTACGAGGCAACCGGCGACATACGTGTTATACCATTTTTTACCAAATACTTTCAATATCAAAATACCAATATCGAAACTCAGCCGCTGAGCAGTTGGGGGAAATCGCGCGCCGGCGACAACATCGAAATTGTTTTCTGGCTTTACAACCGCACCGGCGATGCTTTTCTGCTCGAACTGGCCGATAAGCTCCATCAGCAGGCTTATCCATGGACCGATATTTATACCAATAATCTGTTCAATCAGTTTGCCGGTGATTTTCAGCCGAAACATAACGTGAACGTTCCGCAGGCGATGAAAATGCCGGCCATCTATTTTCAGAAATCGCAATCGGAGGCCGACCGTGCAGCTTATTTTCACGGACAAGAACATCTGCATTGCGACCACGGGCAACCGCAGGGCATGCAATCAGGCAATGAGATGGTGGCAGGCAGGTCCTCGATGACCGGACTGGAACTCTGTTCGGTGGTGGAACAGATGCAAAGTTCCGAAACGGCCATGATGATCCTTGGCGACGCCAGCATCGGCGACCAGCTCGAAAAGGTGGCGTTCAACGCGCTGCCCGGCGGTTTGACCTCCGACATCAAAGGATTGCAATATTATCAGCAGGCCAATCAGGTAATCAGTAAATTCGGGTACACCGGTTTTGCGCAGAACTATGATAACGGCAATATGCCCGGCCCGTATTCAGGCTACGGATGTTGCCGTTTCGATTTTCACATGGGCTATCCCTATTTTGTAAAAACCATGTGGGCAGCAACAGCTGATAACGGTCTGGCGGTGATGGCCTACGGACCTTCACGCGTTACCGCAAAAGTGACCGGCGGTGTTGAAGTTTCCATCCGCGAAGTCACCGATTATCCTTTCAGCGAACAACTCAGCTTTACACTCACCACTGCCGGTGCAGTCGCTTTTCCACTGAAATTCCGCATCCCCGCGTGGTGCAGTGCTCCCGAAATCAAAGTAAACGGAGTAGCGCAAACCGGGATGGAGAGTGGTAGCTTTTATGCTATTAGCCGCACGTGGAATAACAATGATGTGATCAGCATCCGTTTCCCGATGTCGCTCATCGTGAACGAAGAAGTGAACAATGCCGTCAGCATTCAGCGCGGACCGCTGGTGTTTTCCCTCAAAATCGATGAAAGCTGGTCGGTACGCAACGACTATGGCAACGGTTTTCAGGAAAATGAAGTGTTGCCCGTTTCCGCATGGAATTACGCGCTTGCTATCGACAAGAATAATCCCGCCACTACCATTCAGGTAGTGGAAAGCGCGATGCCCGATAATCCGTACATTCAGGCAACCACACCGGTCAAACTGATGGTTCCTGCCCGGAAACTATCGTCGTGGCTTTATAACCACACCGGCCGGTTAGCCACCGATCCGCCTTACGGTCCCGTGGTTACACCCTCGCAGGAAGAGCAGGTGACGCTCGTTCCCTATGGCGCCGAAACACTCCGTGCTACTTGTCTGCCTTATGTTGGATCACAAAATCTGACTACCTCGTCGTTTTCCGAAGATTTTGCCGACGGTCAGCAAGGTTGGGTGCAATACGGCGGCAGTTGGTTTGTGAAGTCCGGCGAATATGTTGCAGGGAATGTAGAAGCAGGTCATCCCTGTTCGAAATCGGTTCATACCGCGACCGTCTTTTCCGATTTCGTTTACGAAGCCGACGTGCAGATCAATGCTGATCGCGGCGATGCCGGATTGATGTTCCGCGCCAACCGGCTTTCGTTTGGTCCCGACGACTACGATGGTTATTATGTGGGGATCAGTAGCGCAAACAACAACGTGGTACTTGGCAAAGCCGACGGTACATGGCATTCGCTGACCTCCACTCCTGTGGATATCAATACAGATCAGTGGTATCACATTAAAATTGTGGCAAAAGGCGCCAATATTAAAATTTATGTGGAGGATATGACGACGCCGAAAATTGATTTCTCCGATGCTTCGTTCCCGTCAGGGTCGGTCGGACTCCGTTCGTGGAACTCGCCCGCCCGCTGGGACAATCTGTCGGTGGTGTCAACGCTTGAATCCGGCATTTCGGAAGTGAACCGAGAAGCGGAAATCCATCTTTACCCCAATCCGGTAACCGACGATTTATCGGTTTCAGTTCCCCGCAGTGGACGCATGTCGGTGTACGATGCCACCGGCAAACAAGTATTCTCAGCCAATGTTTCCCCGGGAATTACTATGCTGAATACCGATGCCTACGACACGGGAATCTATCTGCTGGAACTGATTTCGAAAGAGGGAACGGGGAGTGCGAGGTTTGTGAAGAAAAGGGTGTGAAGAGTTGAGTACGATTGATCAGGGGGTTGCTTCGTTGGCTTCGCCGACTACCAATGACATGTAACCAGCAGCTACCGTACAGCAAGAGTGTACGACTGAAGTTTTATTCAATAAATAAAATGTATATCCGCATGATGTCCTAAGTAGTCCCGTAGGGACGAAATATCTGTAGAACATGAAATCATCTGTTTTCACGAGTCCCGTAGGGACGACATATGCATTCTCTGTGAATATGTCGTCCCTACGGGACTCAGGTATGATATATAATGTTGTTTTCTACAGATATTTCGTCCCTACGGGACTACTTAGGACATCATGCGGATATACATTATAAATAATAATGTTACAAATAAGGTTCATAACGGTAAGCTCAAACAAGCTAAAACACCACTCAACTGACAAAATTAGCGCTAAAATTGTCAGTGGATTGACAAAATTAGCGTTTTAAATAATAATTCACTGTCGTCACCACCCTCACATTCTTAATATAGGGCGTATTCGAATCCCGATCAGTAATCGTAAACTGTCCCTGATAAGCATCCCTGATTTTACCTAATTTGCTGTCGGAGTCTTTCGCGAATTTCTCGGCAGCGACACGTGCATTACGGGTAGCATCTTCTATCATTGCCGGTTTTATTTCGTTCAGGCCGGTAAATTCATAACTTACATTATAGCGGTAATCCCCGCCGGTAATGGCGATGCCCTGTTTCAGCAATTCCGTTTGTTCCGACATCAGCTTACGTACTTTAGGGACGTCGGTCGAAGTTACAGTAATCACCGAGGTAGCGTTGTAGCGGTATTCAGGGGCATTTGGCGTGTATCGTTCAGCTTTCATGTCGAGTATTTCCGGAGCTGCAATGTTTATTTCTTCCTGCGTAATACCGTTTGATTTCAGAAAGGCAACGATGGCTTTGTTCTTTGTGTTGATATTGTTGTACAAGGTCAGCGGGTCATCGCCCAGGTCCTTGTACATCAATGGCCAGGTAATCTTATTGGCAGGTACTTCCATCTCAGCAAGCCCTTTGACGCTTACCACCCGGTCTTTATCTTTAAAACTATTGATGCCCATGTACAGCATCAGTCCGATAAAACAAAATCCCAACGCGAGGATGCTTGCTTCGATAATTCTGTGTTTCATATGTTGTTTATTTTTATTGTTTGGTCACGTAAAGTTAGGGTTTGTAATTGGATTGGCAAAATTTGAGACGGCGCAGCTGTCGAAGCAACCCCCTGATCGATCGCACTCAGCTATTAACCATGTCATTGCGAGGCGTGCGCAGAGCACGCCGGGGTTCGTCTGGTATCGACGCTGAGGTGCGTCTGATGCTGACGCTTAGGCTCGTTCATTGTGAACGTTGTTAATCCGCATTTTCACATCCCATCACATATCATAAAACCACTCCTTTTTTATATAAACTTCTGAAGATTCCCTTAAAAAAAACAGTAAAATGTTAAATGTTTTAATTTTTATTTCATACATTTGCGAAGTGAAGTGGCTCCGAAATCCCCAATGTTTCATACACGCAACCGTTGGGCTTAATTATAAAAAATATGACACGGATAACTCTCATCTTGATAATTTGTACTTCGATTTTCGCTTGTGGCAATTCTTCAAAAAATGGGAATATTGCAGAATTACAAGGAAAAAAACCGAATATTGTTAGTGACGTAGAGTCAATTAATTGTATTCCGGTGAATCTTAAACTTTTGAAAAACAACGAATATCTGGATACAACTATTTATTTAAGGAATAGTGTTTCAAAAGATTCTTCAATCATGATTACCTGTGATACCACTCAGATTGATTTTAGATTAGAAAAAATACTTCTTGAGAGTAAATATCTGCCCTACCATAAGACAAAAGGTTATAAATCATTTCTGTTGTGTAAAAAAGCGAATGAAAAAGAACGAGAAATAAGCTTTTACAATTTGCGTTTAGAAACATCTCAGGCTTGGGAGGTTAGGCGTTTTCTAATTGAAAACTATCAAATAAAGGGCCTGATTTGTTTACCTGAAATAGTTGAGGAATTTATGTCAACTGAAGAATATGACAAGGAGGAAAAGAATGTTAGAATTGACTGAAAAATTATTAAGCGCAACATTGTGTAGCATTAATGGCGGGTGAAGCACGTTCCGCAAGGTTCGTTTCCCGCATCAGCCATCTAACGGTTTGACAGGAAAGCCACCCGAAGTCGGCAACTGCATATAGTTCCGTCCGTTATGGGCAGTTATAAAAAAGAAAGACAGATTAGTGAATAATTTGTGAACTTAAGAAACTTGAAATAGAAGTTACTGGAGAAAATTTACAATGAGAGTAATAAACTTTTTGATAGAAAATAAAGAACTAATACTAATCCTCTCAGGAATAGGAACTTTTGTGTCTTCTTTAATAGCAATATTCACATTAAGAGAGGTAATAAAGCAAAGACTATCTCTCTATAAACCAGACATACTTTTAAAAACTTTTTTGGTTGCCATTTCTAAAAGCCCACTACAGAAAGAGCCTGAAGAACTTTTAAACTACAAAGTATGTAATTTTAATGACTATTCTAATAATTACAACAATATCGAATTTGAGAATTCAGCAAAATATAAAGTTGAGAATTTAGGCTTAGGAGTGGCGAAAAATATTAAATGCAAATGGAAATTTGACACAAAAAAAGCCATTAAAGAAATTGAGAAAATAATGACACCTAATTATTCATTCAGTCACCACAAGAATTTGAATTTATATTTTTTAGTTGACCATAGAAATGAAGAATTTCATTATTCTTCATTTGCAAATATAGACAAACAAAGTATAGACTACGTCTCTCCAATTAACATTCAACAGCATTATCATTACCACACTATTCCTGAAATAATAATCTTTACTCATTATTTATTTCTACTCTTTAAGAATAACTTAGTTGAAAAGACTGGTGAGGATTTCCATACATTTTCGTTTGAAGACTATAAATTTCCTGAACCGATACTTCAAATAGAATATCGAGATTTAAATAACAAAAAACATTCGAATAAATATAAATTTAAAGTACAAGCCGTACAGACTCAGTCTCAGGACATTTTAGACTTGACAAAAGAATTCAGTTATTTGGAATTTGAACTTGACTGAAAAATTTACAGACCATAATACACGCTATGTCCATTGACTGGTTGACGTGCATTTCGCAGGTTTTACTCCCTTGTTCGGCATAGTCTCCGGACTATGTCGTGCAAATAACCGGCCTCTGGCTGGTATGTATCAGATATTGATGGTGTTATATCTTTTCGTATTTATATGATTATGGGTAACAATACAAAAATTAATTTTGTATGCATATGTCTATGAAATTTGAAAGTCAGGAGACTTTCTTTTAGCACGACGTAGCCCGGAGGCTACGCCGAACAATGGGGCAAGATTTAATCAAAATACTATGCAACAGGAAGATTATATCAAACGAGAAATCGAGAAAATTGGTTTAATTATGAGTGCTATTTGGAGTAAAGTCTTCGGTGGCAAAATGAACCATGCAGTAACAACAGAAAAACAAATCAGTGATGCCAAAAGCATGATGTTAAATAATATCGATTTTGACCTGGACAAATTTCTAAGTTTGAATTCAATCGATGCAACTGAACTCATTTCCAGGCTTAATGGCTTCAATATTGAGAACATAGAATCACTGGCAAAACTGTTATTTCAAATCGGGCTTAATTCTGATACTGACCAAGCAAAAACATATCTTGAGAAAGCACTACTATTGTATGAAATCTGCGAAATAACAGACAGAGCATATTCAATGGAAAGACAACACGATATATAGAGGATTAAACAAGCGATATTGCCAAATGAGAATTAAAACCAGCAAAAAAAAATGAAGATTAAACTATTTACAATCCTTGCGATTACCCTTATTTGTGCTAATTCATTTGCTCAAAGTTCGCATAAAACAGTTGTTGAACTTATGGAAATATCCGGTTCAACAGCAATATTTCAACAGCTTGAGGAAATGGTCAACGCTCAGATTACCGAGAAAAAATCTTCGTTCGGAAATGAAGAAGATTTCAATAAGTTCACCAATGCCATTAAATCCGGATTTAATTCGAAAAATGCCGAAGATTACTTTGTTGAGTATTTTGAACTTTATACAAACGAGGATAGCTTAAGAAGTATTATTAAGTTATATGAGCAACAATTTATGCAAGAGATGCAGAAGATTGAACTGGCTGCAAATGACACTTCTAAGCAACAAGAAATGTTGACTTTCTTTCAGGGTTTAAAAGATAATCCTCTTTCGCAGGAACGAACTCAGCAATTGGTAACTTTAAATAATGAACTTGGAACTTCAGAAATGACAATAAAAGTGATAGAAAATATGATATCCTCAATGGCAAAAGGGATGAATGATATACAGCCAAAAGAAAAACAGATTCCCCAAAATGAATTAGAACAAAAAATATCCTCTTCGTTACCTGTCGGATTTTCACAACAAATGGCAAACCAGATAGTAGCCGTTTATATGTTTACCTATAAAGATGTTAGTGATGCGAAACTAAACGAATATATAAGTGTTTGGCAAACGTCAACAGGAAGGTATTGCTCAAGGAACACACTTAAAGCGTTAGATTATTCATTCTCAAAAATGGGAGAAATAATCGGTAATTCATTTAAGGTTTTTGTGAAATAAAATCTGTTTACTCAGTTACTTTCCATCGCCTGCTTTCGTGTCAGCGGAGGGGGCAGTTAGCTTTCACAGTTATAAACATAATAAATAATATAAATGAGAAAAATATTGACAATTTTAGTTTGTTTGACTTGTTCTGTTGGATTTGCTCAAACGCAAATGGAAATGAATCAAAAAGGAAATGATTCATACAGAAAGGCTGACAAGGAGTTGAATGAGATCTATAAACAGATATTAGTAGAATATAAGTCGGATACCGTTTTTGTTAAAAACTTAAAAGCATCTCAGAGAATTTGGATTAAATTCAGAGATGCAGAATTAATTGTTAAATATCCGGACAGAGAGTCTGGATATTACGGTTCAATTTATCCTGTTTGTGTTGCAAATTATCTTGAGAAACTAACCAGAGAAAGAATTAATACACTTAAAGTTTGGATTGAGGGTGTTGATGAAGGAGATGCTTGTATTGGTTCAATTAAAACTAAGGAATAAAAATAAAAGACAAGTTTTTTCTGAGGTAAAAAGAGCGTAAACGAAAATCGTCAACAACCTGCAAATGCTGTGAATACAATTCTGACCACCCGGAGGCTACGTCGAACGAAAGTATTATTAAAATGACTTTTCTAAGTTTAAAATATAAAATAACAATTTAATATTATGGAAAACAAATCATTAGCAAAATCAGTAATTTTAGGATCATCATTGTTGATTGGTCTTTGTATGTTAGGCCTTTTTACGTATAAGGGATTAAAAACATTTAGTGACAAAGACCGTGTAGTAACAGTAAAAGGACTGGCAGAAATGAATATAGAAGCAACATCGGCAAGCATTGTTATAACTTTCTCGCTTTCAGGAGATAATTTACAAGAGATAATGAAGCGGCAAGAAATCAAAAAAGAATCAATTATTGCGTATTTGACAAGTAATAAATACGACAAAAATGATATTAAAATTAGTAATATTGCCATAACAGATAGAGAAAGTTATTACAATACCCGTTGGGTAAATGGGCAACAAGTTAAGGAAAAGATTGATAGATATTCTATTAGCCAAAGTTTGACTGTCAAATCGAAAGATGTAAAAGCATCGGAAGATAAGAGATCTCAAATTGAGTTGGATTTAATTAGTAAAGGCTTAACATCTAATATAAGTACTAACTATATTTTTCCCGATTTAAACTCAATTAAACCTCAATTAATTGCTGAAAGCACAAAAAATGCCCGTATTGCCGGAGAACAGTTTGCCAATGACTCGAAAGCAAAGTTAGGTAAAATCAAAACCGCTTCTCAAGGACAAATAACAATTGCAGGTAAGTATTATTATGATGATGAAACCGGCGAAGCAGGTGATAGTCCTACAGAACCTTTTATCCAAAAAGCCAGGGTTGTAAGCACAATTGTCTTCTTTTTAGAATAAAATATTAAATGCTAAACCCACTGTTCGGCGTAATCTGGAGGTTGCGCCGAACAAGAGAAACGTTGCCCTCAACTGCAAATTGTTCCCATGGAATGACGCAGGGAGTTTCTCCGCCTGATAACAGGCAAAAGCCGGGAACAGGAGCGGATTAACCCAAAAGTGGGGAAGACATGACCTAAAAGTGGGGAACTTTGTCTTTTCCTGATTTAGGTTGACTGTCTTACAGCCTTATCGCGTAGAAAAGTTGACTCAAATTCATAAAATACCGGCGATGCTTGATGATGGAAAGTCGTATCCTGAAAAGCGGGGCGTTGGCCGGCGCAATGATCACGACAGGACAAAAGTAGAAAAGAAAAATGAGAAAAATATTTTAAAATTATTTAAATATATTACCTTATGAATAATGAATATAATTGGAAAAAATTGTACAGAATTGCTGGTATTTCAGCTCTTGTGATTGTGCTAATAATACCTGTTCAGGTTGTAGTATTTTCAGTGTTTCCACCTCCGGAGGATTCAATAGGATTCATTGAATTGTTTCATGATAATTGGCTGTTAGGATTGCTGAGTCTCGATCTCTTGTACTATTTCAATAATGCGTTTTTAGTCGTTTTCTATCTGGGATTATTTGCCTCGATGAGAAAAATTGATTTTTCTAATATGCTAATTGCATTGGTTTTCGGACTAATAGGCATTGCAATTTACTATGTCTCTTCGATTGGATTTGAAATGCTGGTTATCAGTAAACAATATTATCAAACAGACTCAATTGAATTCAAGCAGCAATTGATCTCTATCGGACATGGATTGATCTTGACATATAAGGGGACTGCTTTTGATGTTTATTATGTTTTTAATGCCATTGCTCTTATATTAATTGCAAAAACGATGTTTAAATCAGTCGATTTCGGGAAAACAGCAGCAATATGGGGACTAATTGCCGGATTATTTATGATTATACCTTCGACCGCAGGGACAATAGGTTTAATTTTTTCATTGATTTCATTGATACCCTGGATTGTATTTTCAGTAATAGTGGGGCGAAAAATGTTAATCATGGCAAAGGAATAGCATTCCCCGGTTTTCTTATGGTTTACACAAGCGAATTGATATAATTTTTCTCATAAAATTTGTTATTTCTGATAACAGCAAACATTCTGAGAACAAGTTTTGCTCTAATGGCATTTAGAACGGACATCTTGTTTTTACCTTCGGCAACTTTTCTCCAGTAATATTCGCTCATTTCTCCACTTTTACGAGTTGCTACAGAGAGTGCTGCCATGTGTAAAAGGGCTTTAATGCTTTTATCCGCTCTGTTTGACACCTTTTTTCTTGAATGTACACTACTGCCAGAAGTATATTCAAATGGAGCAACACCTGCGTGACAGCAAAATTTACGAGGATCTTTGAAATCTTGAAAAGCATTTGTTTCAACAATCATTTTGATAGCTGTTCTATCTCCTATACCATCAACAGAACATAAAAGTTTATGTTGATTTGAAAGCGTATCGTCCTTATCTATTATAGATTGTATTTCTTGTTCAATTTGATTGATAGCTTCTTCCAATTCCGCTATTAATTTGTTTAAACGTTTACTCTTTCTTTCGTAGTCCTCTTGACTCATAAATCGCTTTTGATCTGTGAGTTGTCCCTGATACTTTGCCTTGTCAACAACATATAAATCACGTTCACTGATAAGTTGTTTCAAGGCGCTTATTTGTTTTTCAGGTAATGAAAATAGATGAACATCATCTTGATAGCGTTTAGCATAAATGGCGATTTTTCTGGCATCCATTTTATCATTTTTCCCTCTTTGAATACCTGAACGATATTTAAGCTGAACTGGATTTTCGAGCCACAAATCAATCTTCAATTCTTCGCATATACAGCTTAATGGATAGGTGTATTGACCTGTATATTCAGCGCAAATCAAAACAGTTTGCTTATCTAAATCATTTTCTGTCAAAAGAATTTGAAGATTATCTTTTATGGCAACTGTATCATTAGTTACAATAGCTTCAGCAATAATCTGATCGTCCTGAATTAAACAAATGTCTAATTTTTCTTTGCTTACATCAATTCCAATAAAATACTTTTTCATAACTTTGCGTTTGAAACCCAAGAAAGAAAAGAAGGGAACTTGAAATAATCCTAAGAACCTTAATAAATTAGATTTAAATTCTTATATAGGTCTATATTTCAAGAAAGCCAAGCAGTCTAAAAACAAGGGGAAGTCTTACTTTGTCGGCGTAATAGTTCACTGCCTGGTTTCCTTTCTTTTTGAGTTATTGATTAATATTCTTTCACAAAAATATCAATTACTTTTCTTGTTGCAAATCTAAGGTTCGGCGTAGTAAAAAAGCAAATCAGATATTTTGTAATGATATTGACAACTAAAAGAGTGAATAAATGACAACAAAAACATTCCTTATAACAGTAATTGCCATGTTTTTACTGACAGGTATAACCGGCTGCGACGACAATGAAGGTATTTGCATATTTAATGTAGATGACCCTGTAAACGATTTGGAATGGCTGAAAAATAAAATAGATACAAGGGATACTCAGAGTTACTATGTTCGTTTTTGTTTATATCAAAACAAAGAAAATCCTCAGAAATATTTTTTTTATGAAGAAGTACAACTTGTTGGTGGTGGGCAATATTCACAACAGGTACAAGGTATTAGTTATATTCTAATTTATAATTGTAAAGGGGATACAATATACAGGGATGCATTGAATGATTTTTACATTGAGAACACTTTAGTTAAACAAATTTGGCCTGAAGAATAGAAACAAGCGTAATTGCAAACTTTCTTATGAAAATCTTGAAAAGAAATTTAATTGTGACGTTTGACAATTGATTGAAACCCTACAACCGACCAGATAGCAGTGAAAGACAGTTTTTGACGTCATACCAACGTAGTACCGAGCAACACACCGGCGCAGTACCGAACGCCATACCGGCGTAGCATCGAGCAACACACCGGCGTGAAAAACTTCAAGTACCTCTTTCGGGATGTTCTTTTTTGTGCTACCAATATTGGTTTGATTTCGCAAATAAAATGAGTAAATGCATTGGTGAAATAAAATCTGCTTAAAGTGTTAATAATTTCGGATTTATTCTTTAAGTTTGCACTGTGAAGGATTTATTATCAAGGAAATGAATGATTTATCTGCCCTGATGCG
>Ga0209575_10000950_pt1 | contig 13609 bp, 13 predicted proteins | sample Medcelwee11metaG_FD_187172 | JGI IMG/M metagenome (GOLD analysis project Ga0209575, IMG submission 187172) | Freshwater pond sediment microbial communities from the University of Edinburgh, under environmental carbon perturbations - Medium... | ecosystem: Environmental > Aquatic > Freshwater >...
CGCTGATCCTCGAAAACAATCTCATCAAGGAGCTGAAGCCGCGCTACAACGTCAGCCTCAAGGATGACAAGAGCTACCCCTGGCTGGTGATCACCGCGGAGCGCTTTCCGCGCATCTTCCTCACCCGTCAGGTGCGGCGCGACGGCTCGCTCTACTTCGGCCCCTACACCGAAGCCTCCCAGCTCCGGCTCATCCTCGACCTGATTGGCTCGATCTTTCCCGTCCGGAGCTGCAAGTACAAGCTCACCGAAGAGGCAGTGGCGGCGAAAAAGCACCGGGTCTGCCTTGACTACCACATTCACAAGTGCAAAGGGCCATGCGAAGGGTTGCAGCCGGAGGAGGAGTACCAGGCGATGATCCGCGAAATCGTCACGCTGCTCAAGGGCAAGACCTCGGCGCTCGTTCGCGACCTCAACGCCCGGATGCAACAGAAGGCGACAGAGCTGAAGTTCGAGGAGGCCGCCGCCCTGAAGGCGCAGATCGAGGGGCTGAAGCGCTACGCCGAGCGGCAGAAGATCGTGAGCACCGAAGCGATCGACCGCGATGTCTTCGCGGTGGCGGCGGGCGAGGACGACGCCTGCGGCGTGGTGTTCCGCATCCGCGAGGGCAAGCTGATCGGCTCGCGCCATACGTACCTGACCAACACCGGCAGCACTCCCCTGCCGAACTTGCTGGCCTCCTTCATGGAGCACTACTACCTCGAAACCCCCGACCTGATTCCGCAGGAGATCATGCTCCCGGCGGAGCTGCCGGAGGAGGAGGTCGAGACGCTCCGGCAACTGCTCTCGTCGCGCCAGAGCGAGCGGCGGCAGGTGCGCTTCACGGTGCCGCGCATCGGCGAAAAGGCGCATCTCATCGCCATGTGCCTCGAAAACGCCGAGCATCACCTGCACGAGTTCATGGCGCAGAAAAAGCTGAGGGGCGAAGTCGCGCGAAAGTCGCCCGCGCTCGAATCGCTCCAGCAAGTGCTGCATCTGGAAAAGCTGCCCGAGCGGATCGAATGCTTCGACAACTCGCATTTCCAGGGTACCGATTACGTCAGCTCGATGGTCACCTTCGTCTCTGGCAAGCCGAAAAAGTCGGACTACCGCAAGTTCAAACTCAAAAGCTTCGAGGGGTCGGACGACTACGCCGCCATGCGCGAAGCGCTCACCCGGCGCTACGGCGGCTCGCTCACGGGCGAACTGCCGCTGCCCGATCTGGTGCTCATCGACGGCGGCAAGGGGCAGGTAAATGTCGCCTGGCAAGCCCTCCGGGAGCTTGGCCTCGACTTGCCGGTGGCGGGCCTGGCCAAGCGGCTCGAAGAGATTTTCGTGCCGAATGAGCGCGACCCGTACAATCTGCCCAAAACATCGCCAGCGCTCAAGCTTTTGCAACAATTGCGTGACGAAGCGCACCGCTTCGCCATCACCTACCACCGCAAGCTCCGCAGCGACCGGACGATCCGCACGGAATTGACCGAAATCAGGGGCGTGGGCCAAAAGAGCGCCGAAAAGCTGCTGAAGCACTTCGGCTCGGTGGAAAGCATCTCGAAAGCCTCTCTCGAAGAACTCTCCGCCGTCGCCGGAACAAAAACCGCCGAAAGCATTTACTGCTATTTCAACGGAGGCAGCGCTCCCCAAGCCTGAAAGAATGGCCGGGCGGGGCGCTTTTTTTGAGAAAATTCTGCTATATTGACGATGTTCTTATGATCGTGAAATTTGCACGAACAGGAGTGTATGAGTTTGCTTGATTTTTTCGATGACGACCTGAACCATTCAGCCGGATTCTTTCTGAACAAACCGGAAGGAACCGTTGACCCCGATTCTATCCACGATCCTGAAGAACTTCTCGACCTTATCATCCAGCTAAACGAGGAGGGACTTCACGAGAAATCGCTCGTCGCAGCCCGACGGCTGGAAGAACTCGCCCCTTATAACGCGGAAACCTGGTTTCACCTCGGCAACAGTTTGACACTGAACGGACTTTTCGAAGAGGCGCTCGAAGCGTTTCAGCGCGCCGTTCTGCTCAGTCCCGCCGACAGCGAAATGACCCTGAATCTCGCTCTTGCGTACTTCAATACCGGACGCCTCGATGAAGCGCTCGAAGAGATCGGCGGCGTCGTGACCGATTCCACGACGGAGCGGGATACCTCGTTCTACCGGGGCCTCATCCTGCAACGCCTCGAACGGTTCGAAGAGGCCGAGAAAAATTTCGAGCAGACATTGCAGCTCGATCAGGAGTTCGGAGAGGCGTGGTACGAACTGGCCTACAGCCAGGACATTCTCGGCAAACTCGATGAAAGCCTCGTCGCTTACGACAAGGCCATCGACCTCGACCCGTACAACATCAATGCCTGGTACAACAAGGGGCTTGTCCTGAGCAAGCTCAAACGCTATCCGGAGGCGCTCGAATCTTACGATATGGCGCTTGCCATTTCCGACGATTTCAGCTCGGCCTGGTACAACCGGGCCAATGTGCTGGCCATCACGGGAAGAATCGAGGAAGCTGCCGAAAGTTATACGAAAACGCTCGAAATCGAGCCGGACGACATCAACGCGCTCTACAACCTCGGCATAGCGCAAGAGGAGCTGGAGCAGTACCCCGAGGCGATCGCCTGCTACGAACACTGCATCGAGCTGAACCCGGAGTTTGCCGACGCCTGGTTCGCGCTTGCCTGCTGCTTCGAGGCGCTCGAACAGTACGAAGCGTCGCTCGACGCCATCGGCTACGCCATCGCGGAGATGCCTGAGTGCATCGAGTTCCTCCTGCTCAAGGCGGAGATCGAGTACAACCTCGGACGGCTCGACCAGTCGCTCGCGACCTACGAAAAGATCATCCCCATGGAGCCGGACAGCTCGCAGATATGGCTCGACTACGCAATGGTGCTGCGCGAGGCCGGTTCGATGGATGAATCGATCCGCGCGCTCGAAGAGTCGATCTCGCTTCAGCCGCTCTCGGCGGAGGCGCACTTCGAGATCGCCGCGACCTACTTCGCCATGGGCGACAACCAAAGCACCCTCAAGGCGCTCAGCAAGGCCTTCAAGATCGATCCCGACAAAAAACAGCTTTTCCAGAGCACCTTCCCCGAACTGTATCAGCAGGATGCCGTGCGCAGGCTGCTGGAAATCTCCTGAACCACCAGCGAAAAGAACATCGTGTCAAACTCTCAGTCCAAAAAAATTTTCGGGCTTCTCGGCAGGCATGTCGATTACTCCTGGTCGCCCCTGATTCATAATACCGGGTTCGAGACGCTCGGGTTGCCCTGCGTCTATACCATCTTCAACATCGCTTCGCCGGAGCTTGTCGATGACGCTCTGAAAGGGAGTCGCGCGCTTGGCATCGCCGGGTTCAACGTCACCATCCCGTTCAAGAAAACCGTCGTGCCGCTGCTCGACGAACTGTCGGCTGACGCCCGCGCCATCGGGGCGGTGAACACCATCGTCAACGACAATGGCCGCCTCCTTGGCTACAACACCGACATCGACGGATTTGCCGCTCCGCTGCTGCCTTATGCCGAGACGATCCGGAACAGGCCGGTCTGCATCTTCGGCAACGGCGGGGCCGCGCTGGCTGCCGTCGAAGCCTTCAGGCACCACTTCAATCCCTCGTCGGTGCTGCTCGTGGTGCGGGACACGCAGAAGGCCGAGGATATGCTCGAAGAGTACGCATACCGCGACCTCGTCACCATCTGTTCGGGCCGGGAGATCGACCAGCCCTCGTGCAGCAAGCTGATCCGCAATTGCCGCGTACTCGTCAACGCCACGCCAGTCGGCACCGCCGGAAGAGCCGATCACGTCCACAACATCCTGCCGACCGGGCACGGACTCTTGCACGACGGCCAGATCGTTTACGACATGGTCTATAACCCGCTCGAAACGCCACTGCTCGCCGAAGCACGCGCGGCAGGCGCGGCGATCATTCCGGGCATCGAGATGCTCATCGCCCAGGCCGCCCGCGCCTTCTCAATCTGGACTGGCCAGGAGCTGCCCGTCGATCTGGTACGAAAAACCGTGCTGGCGGAAATCGAAAAGTGCGGTGCGTGACGAGCCGGCTTGACAAGCGTCCTGAGTGGGGCGTTGCCTTCCGCTGAACTTCATTGATTCTTCAGACAAAGACACTCTTTCATGGCTCTCTTTTATCTGATCGCAGTGCTGGTCGCCCTCTTCGACCGGGCGACCAAGCTCCTCGCCATCCACTACCTGCGTGACGGCAACCAAAGCATTGTCATCATTCCTGACTGGCTCAAGCTGACCTACGCCGAAAACCTCGGCATAGCATTCAGCGTCCGCCTCCTCCCACCGGCGGGACTGCTGCTCCTGACCCTCGCCATTTCGGCAGGCGTCGTCTGGTATGTCTGGAGATCAGGCAACCGCTCCCCGCTCTTCATCACGGCCTTCGCGCTCATTGTCGGCGGAGGCGTGGGCAATCTGCTCGACCGCGTCATGCTGGGCCATGTGGTGGACTTCATCTATTTCGACCTCTATCATGGCGCGCTGTTCGGGCTTCAGCTCGATCTCTGGCCGATTTTCAACGTCGCGGACTCCTGCATCAGTATCGGCGCGTGTATGCTCGTGCTGTTTCACGAAAAGATTTTCGGCAAGCCATGAGTACGCCGGCCTTCTGCGACATCCACTGCCATCTCTCCTTTCCCGATTTCGACGATGACCGCGACCAGGTGATCGACGATCTCCTCGCGGCGGGCGTACGGCACCTGATCGATCCCGGCACCGGCGTCGAAACAAACCAGCGCTCCATCGAGCTTGCGAGCAAATACGACTTCATCCATTCCAACGTCGGTCTGCATCCACACGAGACGAACGCGCCGCTCACGCCGGAGCTGTTCGACGAACTGGCGACGCAGGCGCGCTCGCCAAAGGTGGTGGGCATCGGCGAAATCGGCCTCGACTACCACTGGCCCGATCACGATGCGGCGCATCAAGAGGCTGCGTTCCGCGAAATGCTGCGGATGGCGATCAAACTCGACCTGCCGGTGGTGATCCACTGCCGCGACGCCTGGCCGGACATGCTGCGCATCCTCGCGGAGGAGCGCTCCTCCGCCTTGCGCGGCGCGATGCACTGCTTCTCCGGCGACCTCGACATGGCCCACCGCTGCATCGCTCTCGGCCTGAAGATTTCGATTCCCGGCACCGTCACTTACAAAAAGTCGCCGCTGCCGGACGTAGTGGCCTCCGTCGGCCTCGGCGATCTCTGCTCCGAAACCGACGCGCCCTACCTCGCGCCCGCGCCCAAGCGCGGCAAACGCAACGAACCGGCCTTCATCGTCCACACGGTGCGCAAAATCGCCGATCACCGCCCAGAGCCGTTCGAAAAGGTCGTGGAAGCGCTCGCAAGCAATGCCAAAACCCTGTTCAGCCTGCCGTGACAGGCGAGGTTCGTCGATTTTGAAATTCAGGCGAACTTGCTTAGGTTGAGCCTCAGACTGACCGCCGCCGGTGAAGCGGGACGATCAAGAGCACCTCATTTTAAAGCAACGACAGCACGAACCATATGAACACCACGCAACCGCAGAAAGCGCTTCCGGAACCGACCTTCTCCGACCGGATGCTTGAAATCGGCATAAAGTACAAAACGCAGCTCACCGTCCTGTTTGTCGCGCTCTGCCTTATAGCGGGCGGAACGCTCTTCTGGATGCAGAAGAGCCGGGTCGATCAGGCAGAAGCGTCACTCGCCCTGGCAAAGATCACCCCGTGGATCGAAACCGGCGACATCAACCGGGCGATCAATGGCGAGGGATCGATCAAAGGACTGAACACTATCGCCAAAACCTGGGGCAGTACGCCGAGCGGCAACCTGGCCAAGCTTTACATGGGCAACATTTTGCTCAACAATGGCAAGCCGGACGAAGCGCTCGCGATGTACAAGAGCTTCAAGAGCGGCAACAAGGATCTTCAGGCATCGGCGGTTGCCGGAGCCGCTGCCTGCCATGTCCAGAAAAAGGCGTTCGGCGAAGCCGCGCCGGAGTACGAAAAAGCTTCAGAGACCGCCGAAAACGAGACGCTCAAATCGATGTATCTCGCTAAAGCCGCCGAAAGCTACGACTCCGCAGGTCAACCCGACAAAGCCGCCAAGCTGCTCGATCAGGTGATCAAAACCTGGCCCGCCACATCGGCTGCCGGAGCCGCCCGGCGTACGCTCTTGCGTCTTTCCGGCGCAGGTGTGCAGACGCCTCAAATCTGACTGAATATTTTTCGACACTCAACCACATCATCATGCCAGAAAAATTCATCATCAAGACCAGCATGGGCGATATTGCCATTGCCCTGCATGACGACACTCCCCAGCATCGCGACAACTTCGTCAAGCTCGTCGGCGAGGGCTACTACGACGGCATCCGCTTCCACCGCGTGATTGAAGGCTTCATGATCCAGACGGGCGATCCGCTCTCCCGCCACGACGAGAAGCGGATGATGCACGGCACCGGCGGCCCCGACTACCGCGTTCCGGCTGAAATCAAGCACTCCAACAAAAAAGGTACGCTTGCCGCCGCGCGTGACAACAATCCGCAGAAAGCCTCGTCCGGCAGCCAGTTCTACATCAACCAGGCGGACAACGGCTTTCTCGACGGCGAATACACCGTCTTCGGCGTCGTGGAGTCGGGCATCGACGTGGTTGACGCCATCGCTGTGGTGGAGACCGACATGCGCGACAACCCGCTCAAGCCGGTAACCATCGAAACCATCACCCCGGTAACCGACTGAAGATCGAAAGCATGGAAAGCGTCTCGTCGAACCTCACTGCCGTCAGGGAACAGATCGCCGAGGCCTGCCGAAAGGCGGGCCGGAGCGAAGATGAGGTAACGCTCATCGCCGTCTCGAAGACCAAAAGCGCCGCCGCCGTGCGCGAGGCGTGGGATGCGGGCCAGCGGGAGTTCGGCGAGAGCTACGTGCAGGAGTTTCTCGAAAAGCTCGAAGCGCCAGAGCTTGCGGGGCTGCCGCTCGACTGGCACTTCATCGGCCACCTCCAGTCCAACAAGGTGCGCCAGATCGTCGGCAAGGCGGCGATGATCCACGGCATCGACAAGGTGAGCACCGCCGAGGAGCTGTCGAAACGCGCCGCGCAGCACGGCATCGAGGTCGATTTCCTGCTCGAAGTGAACACGTCGCGCGAAGGCAGCAAGCATGGCCTCGATCCCGACTCGCTGCTCCAAGCCGCCGAAGCGTGCTTCGCCCTGCCGAACGTGCGCCTGCGCGGCCTCATGACCATCGCCTCGCCCGACCCGGCTGAAGCCCGCCGCGAATTCGCGGAACTCCGCCAGACGCTCGGTGAGCTGCGCCAGAACGCCCCCGACCCGGCGCAGCTCACCGAGCTGTCGATGGGCATGAGCGGCGATTTCGAGGAGGCAATTCTCGAAGGCGCAACGATGATTCGCATCGGCACAGCGATTTTCGGGTGGCGGTGAGTGGGGAGAAAGTGGACTTGGTGGACGAATGTAAGAGAATAGAGTGCTGCGAAGTATCGTCTTCATCTTCTGTCCACAAAGTCCACATCTTCACATTACATTCGTCCACTTCCTCCCCTTCCCCAATTTCCTCTTCTCCCCCTTGCTGCTTATATTGAATGTCTTTTTTTCCTCGCCGTTTCAAACCATTAAAATCACAGGGAATATCATGACTGAACAAAGGCAGAAAATCCGGGAGGCCGTAGAATACATCAGAAAAAAAACCACGGCGGAGTATCCGGTGGGCATCGTGCTCGGTACCGGCCTTGGCGGACTCGTCAAGGAGATCGAGATCGACTTCGCGCTCGACTATGCCGACATTCCCTATTTCCCGATTTCGACGGTTGAAACCCATCACGGCAAGCTGATCTTCGGCACTCTCGCAGGCAAGAAGGTGGTCGCCATGCAGGGGCGCTTCCACTTCTACGAGGGCTACTCGATGACGCAGATCGTCTTCCCGATCAGGGTCATGAAGCAGCTCGGCGTCAGGACGCTCGGCATCACCAACGCCTGCGGCGGCATGAACCCCGGCTACAGCAAGGGCGACATCATGCTCATCGATGACCACATCAACCTGCTCGGCACAAACCCGCTCATCGGCCCGAACGATCCTGAAATCGGCCCACGCTTCCCCGACATGTGCGCTCCATATTCTCCGAGGATTCTCGACATCGCCGAAAAAGTGGCGCTCGAACACAGCATCAAGGTGCAGCGCGGCGTGTACGTCGCCGTCACCGGCCCGTGCCTCGAAACCCGCGCCGAGTACCGCATGTTGCGCGCCATCGGCGCTGACGTGGTCGGCATGTCCACCGTGCCGGAGGTGATCGCCGCCGTGCATCAGGGCACCGAGGTGTTCGGCATGTCCATCGTTACCGACGAGTGCTTCCCGGACTGCCTCGTGCCGGTCGGCATCGAAGAGATCATCGAGGTCTCCAGCCGCGCCGAGCCGCACATGACCACCATCTTCAGAAACGTCGTCGCAAACCTTTAATTCCAAACAAGGCAACACCGATACATGATAGACGCTATCTCTTTTAAAAACGGAACCTTCCGATACCTCGACCAGCGCTACCTTCCCCTGAAGGAGATCTATGTCGAAACCCAGAACTACCTTGAGGCCATCGAGGCCATCAAGACTCTCGCCGTGCGTGGCGCTCCGCTCATCGGCGCTTCGGCGGGCTACACCGTGATGCTCGGCATCAACGCCTACCAGGGCGACAAAGCGGGCTTCCCGGCGTATTTCGCGAACCTCGTCGCCGAGGTCAACGCCTCGCGCCCGACCGCCGTGAACCTGTTCTTCGCCACGAGAAAGATGCAGGATGTCTATGACGCCAATTACGAGGCCGATTCGCTCGAAGCACTTTTCGCGAAGATGACCGACATGGCGTACAAAATCCACAACGACGAAATCGACAACTGCGACAAAATCGCGCGCCACGGCGTCGATCTCTTGAAGCAGGATTTCGCCGACGTGCTCAAGACCCGCAAGCTCAACGTGCTCACGCACTGCAACACCGGTACGCTCGCCTGCTGCGGCATTGGCACGGCGCTTGGCGTGATCCGCCTGGCGTATCAGGAGGGGCTGATCGAGCGCGTCATCACCGCCGAAAGCCGCCCGCTCTTGCAGGGCCTGCGCCTCACCGCCTGGGAGCTGGAACACGACGGCATTCCGTTCGCCTCGATCTCCGACTCCTCGTCGGCGATCCTGATGCAGCGCGGCATGATCGACTTCGCCGTCACCGGCGCGGATCGCATCGTGGCCAACGGCGATTCGGCCAACAAGATCGGCACCTACGCCCACGCCATCAGCGCGAAATATCACGGCCTGCCGTTCTACATCGCCGCGCCGGTCTCGACCATCGACATCACCATGGCCGAAGGGTCGCAGATTCCGATCGAGGAGCGCGACGCCGATGAGCTGCGCAAAATCTTCGGTACGCAGGTCGCCACGCCGACCACGCCGGTGGTGAACTTCGCCTTCGACGTGACCCCCGGTACGCTCATTCGCGGCATCATCACCGAAAAAGAGGCGGTCGTCGGCAACTACAACGAAGGGCTTGCCCGCGTGGTCAACGGCTGACACGTCGCCACAACGCTCACGCACAACGAAAGGCTCCCTCGAAAGGGGGCCTTTTCGCGTTTCAGGCCCCGCCGCCAAATCACCCGACACGATGCCATAACCGTCGATTTCTCTTTCCCCTAAAACGCCGGTTTCGTACATTTACATTATACAATTGTTATAAACATCGTTCTTTACATCGCGGCCATTGCTCATCAACATGGGACACCCTGACCCCCGTCATTCGCGTTTCACTTCACCGGAATCCACTGCTTCAGAACCTGGATAACGGCTGATTCAGCGGTGCCCTTCCTCACTATCTTTTCATCAACCAGATTCAGGAGAAGGGCATGAACGACACCGGTTATGATTACTCCGTTGTCCGGGGTTTTGCATTTTCAGCGCTTTTCTGGCTTGTCATCGGGCTTGTCATCGGACTATGGCTCGCTTTTGAAATGTTCGATCCCGCGCTGAACCTGACCCCGTGGCTCAGCTTTGGACGCCTGCGCGTCGTGCACACCAACGGACTTGGCGTCGGTTTCGGGCTTTCGGGAATTTTCGCCACGGCCTACTACATGTTGCAACGGCTCACGCGTACGCCGCTGCCATTCCCCGGCCTCGCCAAAGCGCATCTCTGGGTTTTCAACGCCGCCATCGCCGCCGCCGCCGTGACCCTCATGGCGGGCATGAACACCACCAAGGAGTACGCCGAGCTTGAGTGGCCGCTCGACGTCGGCGTGGTCATCATGTGGGTGATGTTCGCCATCAACGTCTTCGCGATTCTCATCAAGCGGCAGGAGAAGCAGATGTACATCTCGCTCTGGTACCTGGTCTCCATGACCGTGACCATCGCGGTGCTCTACATCGTCAACAACCTCGAAATTCCGCTCAACCTCTACAAATCGTACAGCCTCTACGCTGGCGGCAACGACGCCAACGTGCAGTGGTGGTACGGCCACAATATCGTGGGCTTCATCTTCACCGTGCCGGTGCTGGCGATGTTCTACTACTTTTTGCCCAAGGCCACCGGACTGCCGATCTACAGCCATCGGCTCTCGATCGTCTCGTTCTGGGCGCTGATCTTCGCCTACCTCTGGACGGGCGCGCACCACCTGATGCTCACGCCGCTGCCGGAGTGGATCCAGACGGTGGCCATCGCCTTCAGCATCTTCCTGATCGCCCCGTCGTGGGGATCGGTGGTCAACGGCTACTACACGCTTCAGGGCAACTGGGAGCAGATGCGCACCAACTACCTGACCAAGTTCTTCATCATCGGCATCACTTTCTACGGACTCCAGACCTTGCAGGGGCCGTTGCAGGGGCTGCGGACGCTCAACGCCTTCTTCCACTACACCGACTGGGTGATCGGCCACGTGCACATGGGTACGATGGGGTGGGTGACGATGATCATCTCCGCCTCGTTTTACTACATGATTCCGAGAATCACGGACCGCGAGCTGTACAGCGTGAAGCTGGCCAACGTGCACTTCTGGCTCATCCTCGTCGGCCAGCTCGCCTGGACGGTCACGATGTGGATCGGCGGCATCCAGATGGCCGCGATGTGGAAAGCCACCAATCCCGACGGCTCGCTCATGTACAGCTTCCTCGACGGACTGACCTCGCTCTATCCCTACTACCGGATGCGCTTCGCCGCGGGAGTCATCTACTTCATCGGCATCCTCGTCTTCGCCTGGAATATCATCCAGACCGTCAGGCAGGCGCCAGCAGCCACCTCGAAAGCTTAAACCACCAAACCTGAAAAAGGAGTTTGCATCATGGGGATCTATTCAAAACCGGTCGTCTTCGCGGTCATCGCGACGCTGGTCATCCTTGTCGGCACGGTGGTTACGGTGTTCGTGCCGATGTTCATGCCCTCGACCCAGCCGGTAAGCGCTTACGTCAAGCCCTACACGTCGATCGAGCAGGAGGGGCGCGACCTCTACATGCGCGAGGGGTGCAACAACTGCCACACGCAGACCGTCCGCCCGCTCCGCACCGAAGTGTTGCGCTACGGCGAGTACTCGAAGGCCGAGGAGTTCGCCTGGGATCGCCCCTTCCTCTGGGGATCGAAACGCACCGGCCCCGACCTGAACCGCATCGGCGGCAAATATCCCGATTCGTGGCACTACCGGCACATGCACAGCCCGCAGTCGATGTTCGGAAAATCCAACATGCCGCCATACGGCTGGCTGGCCGAAAACAAACTCGACACCTCCGAGTCATTCAGAAAAACGCAGATTCTCGGCTACGGCTATTCGGAGGCTGAGGTTCAGCAGCAGATCGCCGACTACAAGGCCAGAGTCACCGCGCCCGATTACGACTCGAAGGCCACGCGCGACGAGGTGACTCCGGCGACGCTGCGAGGCGAGCTGACCGAAATGGACGCCATCATCGCCTACATGCAGAAGCTCGGGCGTGACGTCAAGGCAATGGAGACGAAGCCATGAACTTTTCGCAAATAGCCTATGTCGCCTTCACCATCATCCTTGCGCTTGTAATGGCGGGCATCATTGCCTACTATTTCAACCCGAAGCGCAAGAAAAAGGTCGAGGAACCCAAATACAGGATGCTTCAGGACGACGACAAAAAAAAGCATCACGACTAATCAGCAACCGTTCAAGAAACCTGTTACGAGGAGGTTCACATGAATGATTCCGGAGTCCCGCAGGAGGGTCACAACAAGATTCCCAAAGGGTGGTTTGCGTTCTTTATCGGGGTGATTGTCTTTCTCGTCGTCTATGTCGTACGCTTCACGCCCGCCATTTCTGGCTGGTCATTCTACAAGCAGTACGACGAGGAGATGAACGCCGCCCGGAAATCGGCGGCAGCCGCGCCCGCCAATCCCGGCATGTACGTCGGCAAAGCGGAGGCCATCGCCGCGGGCAAGGGTGAATACGAAGCGAGCTGCGCGGCCTGCCACATGGCCGACGCCAGCGGAGGCATCGGCCCGAACCTCAAGGTCGCGCTGAAGTACGGCTCGACGCCCGGCGATCTGTTCGAGTCGATCTCGGCTGGTCGGCCCAACGGAATGCCGCCGTTCGGCCAGCAGCTCGGCAACGACAAAATCTACAAGATCGTCGCCTTCATCGAAAGCCTGAGAAAATAGCTCCTGAAAGCGCAGCCCCGGAGGAACCAGGTCCGGGGCTTGCGCTCTTGTATGCTCTCAACCACACACTGTTCAGTGCCATGCAGATTGTCTGGAAACGTTACCGGAGAGCCGTCGAAATCCTTCAGGCGCTTCTCCTCACCGGCCTGCCGTTCCTGCAAGTCAACGGGCAAAGCGCCTTCCGGTTCGACCTGCGGGAGCTGAACCTCTACTTCTTCGGCTCGGTCATCCGGATCGGCGACTTCTATCTCATTCTCGCGGCGACGCTCTTCCTCTTGCTCTTCATCTCGGCGATCACGATAATCTTCGGACGGGTCTGGTGCGGCTGGCTCTGCCCGCAGACCGTGCTGCTCGACCTGGCCGAAAGCCTCGCCGCGATTTTCGGCAAGCAGCACCGCAAGACCTTGCAAAAGCTCGTGCTGCTGCCGGTCTCGGCGCTGGTCTCGATCACCATGATCTGGTACTTCGTCCCCCCGGCGGAGGCGATGCGCGGCCTCTTCACCTCGCCCTTGATCGCCGGATTCTTCATCGTGCTGTGGGTGCTAGTGTATCTCGAACTCGGTTTCCTTGGCCGGAAATTCTGCACCACGATCTGCCCCTACGCCTTCATGCAGAACACCCTGTTCGACAAGGATACGCTGGTGATCGAGTACGACAAGTCGCGCGACTCGACCTGCATGAAGTGCGACGACTGCGTAAAGGTCTGCCCGGTGGGCATCGACATCAAGGAGGGACTCAGCAACAGTTGCATCGCCTGCGCGGAGTGCATCGACGCCTGCTGGCTGAAAAGCAGCAAGCGCAACCTGCCGCCCTTCCCGAACTACAAGGGCAAAATCATCCGCCCGAAAACCTTCTGGCTCGCGGCCATCACCGCCGCCTCGGCGCTGGTGGTGGTGCTGCTCTTCGCCATGCGTCCGCCGGTCGAATTCACCCTCAGCCGGGTGCAGGAGCCGCTGCCCGCCGGGCTGAACCGCTACGCTTACACGATCTACAACAACACCAG
>Ga0209575_10000954_pt1 | contig 13535 bp, 14 predicted proteins | sample Medcelwee11metaG_FD_187172 | JGI IMG/M metagenome (GOLD analysis project Ga0209575, IMG submission 187172) | Freshwater pond sediment microbial communities from the University of Edinburgh, under environmental carbon perturbations - Medium... | ecosystem: Environmental > Aquatic > Freshwater >...
AGGTGATGCAGGCGGTAGCGTTCGCGCTGGTGGTGACTCCACCGATAGAGTTGCCTGATCCGGTCTGGAACCAGTTGGCTTCGGCTGTCACCGTCACATTGAACTGGTGACCATTGCCTGATGCCTGATAAGGCGCGAGATTCGCTATCTGCTGTGTTTTCGTGACTGAATCCGTTATCCCATCATAGGTGCGTCCTGATGTCCCTCCGAAATCCGTTGAGCCGTCATATGGCGAGAGATCGTCGCTCTGGTTGAACTCGATCTCCGCGTCCGCTATCCCTTCTCCATAGTCTGCGCTGACTGTGCCCTGGATCGAAGTCGTCACCGTAGCTCCGGAGAGCGGTGAGAGGTGCTCTATCTTCATATCTGAGAATATCCCTGCGGTGATGGTGATATTGGCCCCTGTCAAGGTCCCAAGATCAGAATTGAATTTGCTGAGAGGGATGGTATCTGTCCAATCTGTCTGTGCAAGGCCGATCTCTCCGCAGGAGGTGGACTGGTGTCTCACAATGGTGATATCCCCGTCATCGCCATTGGCTCCTCCATCCATGCTTCCCGCAGTGACAAAGACATCATTCAGTTTATTGATGCCATTCTTGTCCATGACAAGCACGGTCCATTCGATCTGCTCCCCTTCGAACGCGTAGTTGTTATTGCGTTCAATGAGCCCTTCCCCGCCCTGGCTCACCCGTCCCCACTGGACGTTGTCATCGTAGACCGCTCTGCTGTCGCAAAGCCAGACTAAAGGAGCGAAATCCTCTGTCGTTATCTGGACACCGATTCCGCTTCCCACAGCTGTCGCTTGGATCGCTGGAACTGCTGCGAATGCTATGATTAACAATAAGAAAACCTTTTTCATGATCTCACCCCGTTTTACCACAAGGCAGGTATATGGCCCTTACAGCCTTGTTGATTCCATTTTCTTGAAAATAGATTATATATCTGTTTCTATCCTAGAATAGATATTCGAAAACACTACAATAGAATAGAGAAAATCGTCCTGACTCAGGGACATAAATGGATAAGAGGCGCGATCTCTGTGAATCAAAGCATGCCCTGTCAAAGGGAGACTCTTAATGGACTTTATAATACGAGGAGGGGCAAGGAGAAGTGCAACCCTGCCCTCACAAACACATCCAGATTCTGCCATCAGATCTCCATTTATCGAGGGACACAACAAACTTTAAATATCCGGATATCGCCTTTGCTCCTCATGGACCAGGCAGCAACAAGGCTCAAGACATGGATGCTTACCTTCCTCAAGAACCGTGACCTCATCTTCAGGAAGATCAAGAGTATCGATGAGATGGAAGGCTCGCCCGGATTCAAGGTCACGTATGCTGACTATGTGCAGGAAGTGATAAGTTCCCCTTCTCTCGAGGACAGTTCATTCGATGGCCGTGATAAAAATACCTTTTTCGCCCTGGTCTGCTATAACACCCGGCAGAATTTCGATTATCTCATCTCGAGATGGGAGACCCTGAAAGGATTCCAGCACCTGACCATCTATTTCATCAATCCCTTCACCGAAGGGGAGAACAAATGGATCATCCGGCCGTACAATCATGCCCTCATCGCTGACGCTGAGTCGTTCCAGACAGGGCTTCAATCCATGTTCTCCATGGTCGAACCGGTGAGAGAACAAGATTTAAAAAGGACCAAGGATTAGTGTTGATGCGCAGGCCATGTGCTTCATGCGCTGGCATAAAGGGTGGGCAAAAAAATAAATACCGGACTCTGTCCAAATATTTTCAGTCACCTATAGCCGGCCTTGCATAGGATGGTCTGCCGTTTTTTTCTTCAGGATTCGATTTGGCAAGGAGTTACTCACATCCCAATAATCAGATTTAAATATCATCTCCCCATTCTCCAGCCTGCGCGGAGGTGCCGGAGCGGCCAAACGGGACAGACTCAAGACAGGAGAGAAGCACTGACTTGCGTATTCGATCATTCGTGAGCGATCTGTTGGCTTAGTGCCTTCAAGGGTTCGAATCCCTTCCTCCGCATTTCATTTAGAATATTTCCACAAACAGGTGGGCTGGAAAGCCCGCCGTCTTTTACTCAATTTTTTGGTAAAAAATTGTTCTGGATCCCTTCCTCCGCATTCAATAAACTTAGCAAACAGGTGGGCTGGAAAGCCCGCCGTCTTTTACTCAATTTTTTCGTAAAATCTGATTTTTCCACCAAAATATCATAAGTAATTAGAGTGGAAAAATCAGGGTCTGAGAAATCGTCCCTAGCCCCGAATGGCGAGCATGCCACCGTTCTGTGACTGGGCGATTTCGATTGACAATTGTTCTGGATCCCTTCCTCCGCATTTCATTTAGAATATTTCCACAAACAGGTGGGCTGGAAAGCCCGCTTTATTCCAAAACTATCCCCTCCTACGACAATAACCCTTAGATTAATATATCCCTAAATACCCAACCTTCCACGATGCCTAAGAAACTCACGAAAAAAGAAGCGATGTGGGAGATTTACCGCTGGGGGTTCGGGGATGTCCTGAACGAGATATTCGGTATCGTCGAGTTTGTCCATAAATATAACGAAGGCCATGAGAACATCCCTGAGATCAAGCGTCTTTTCGGTGTCATCGCTTCGCATTACGAGAATATCAAATGGATAATCGACCAGTTCAGGGATGACCCGGAACTCACGAATGTCCTCAACGTGGAGAAGCGTCTTTCTGAGCTCGGCGTGCTCCTGGAAAAATTCGAAAAGAATCCTTCGAACAAGACCGTCGTCAAGAAGATATTCGATCTCGTGTTCTATCTCAGGAATGAGGGTGAGCTTTTCCGACCGTTCGCGAAGAAGCACGGCGCCTATTCAGGGATCAAGGAACTTCGCCTCAAGACAGATTTATAAAGGCACTCCTCATCCCGGCAATCATGCTTATCGACTATCATGTCCATAGCGATACCTCGAAAGATGCCACTGGAAGACTGAGAGAGCATTGCGCATCAGCGGTGAAAAAGGGCCTATCAGAGGTCTGCTTCACCAACCACCAGGAATGGGATTCTGTCCTTGATAGGTCCTATCGGTACGCAATGCCGATCGAGGGATGGGAACATCTTCAAAAAGAGCTCGCGGAAGAAAGGAAGGAATTCCCACGATTGTCTATCAGGTTCGGTTGCGAGATGGGATATTACCCTGATCATCTGACGGAGATGCGGCGGTTCATCTCTCGGTTCGGGTTCGATTATGTCATCGGGAGCGTGCATACAGTCAAAGGCCGTTTTCTTGAGGAGTATGATATACCTGCTGGCGATGACAGAGCGCTCCTCTCATTGCACCGGGAATATTATAGTCTCGTCCTTTCGATGATCGATAGCGGTTTTTTCGATTGCGTCGGCCACCTGGATATGATAGCGAGGTACCAGGGAGTGGTCCAAAAAGAAGGTTATGCTGACCTCATAACTAAGATCGCAACTTCAATGAAAAAGAAAGATGTCGGGTTTGAGCTCAACACCAAAGGTTGGAGCAGCAAGAACAAGGAATGCCATCCCCCTCCCTGGATGATCAGGATCCTGAAAGACGCAGGGATCAAGAAAGTGACCCTGGGCTCAGATTCGCATAATCCATCAACTGTCGGGGAAGGGATCGAAAAAGGGATGGCTATCCTCCGGGAAGCGGGTTTCTCACGATTCTGCACATTCGAAGGGAGAAAGCCGATATTCCATAACCTATGATAGCCCCCATTCTTTTTTGACGGTATGGCATAAAGTGAGCAGAGCCCACTTGTTCTAGTGAACATCTTCGCTTGGGTGACACATAACATTTTTCTGTAAAATCTGCTTTTTCCACCAGTGTTTCACTGGTAGTGTAACTTCAGAATTGTGGAAAAAGCAGGGTCTGAGAAAGTTTGCCTTTTGCAAACCTCGGAGAACTTGTTCGACAGTGGTGTGCCTTTTGCAAACCTCGGAGAACTTGTTCGACAGTGGTGTGCCTTTTGCAAACCTCGGAGAACGAATTCGACTGTGGTTTGCTTTTCGCAAACTTCGGAGAACTTGTTCGACTGAATCGCCCTGAGCCCCGCAGGGCGAGCATGCCACCGGTCTGTGACCGGTGGTGGGCGATTTCGATTGACGCCGCGGGTTGCAGAAGCACAACATTTAATTACCCCATTACCCTAGTTTCCCGCATGGCAATTGAACTATGCAGCGTCGGCGGGTACCAAGAGGTCGGGAAGAACATGACCGCCATAAAGATCGGTGACCGCGTCCTCATCATCGACATGGGTATCCACCTTGAGAACTACATCCACTACACAGAGGATGAAGACATCTGCGACCTGACAAAAGAAGAGCTCATCGAAGCGAAGGCCATCCCTGATTCATCGGTCATCGATGACTGGAAAAAGAAGGTCTGCGCCATCATCCCGACACACGCCCACCTGGACCATCTGGGAGCGATCCCTTTCCTCGCGAAAGACTACGATGCTCCGATCTTCGGGACCCCCTACAGCATCGAGGTGCTGAAAGCCATACTCTCTGATGAGAAGATCAAGATAAAAAATCCACTTAAGCCCCTCAATCCGAACTCAAGCTTCGATCTCGGCGACGGTCTTTCATTCGAGTTCATCAACATGACCCATTCTACACCTCAGACGGTCATGGTCGCTATCCACACCCCTGAAGGCATCATCCTCTACGCGAATGATTTCAAGTTCGACCTGACCCCTGTCCTCGGCAAGAAACCGAACATCACGAGACTGAAAGAGCTCGGAGAGATGGGGGTCAAAGCGCTCATCGTCGACTCCACCTATGCGCCTCATTCCAAGAAGACGCCCTCGGAAGCTGTCGCCCGCGCTCTCTTGAAAGAGGTCATGATGGGGACAGACTCAAAAGGCCATGCCATAATCGTCACCACCTTCTCTTCGCACATCGCGAGGCTCAAAAGCATCGTCGATTTCGGGAAGCGCATGGGACGCAGGATCGTCTTCTGCGGGAGGTCACTCGCGAAATACGTCCAGGCTGCGGAGAATATCGACCTCGTCAATTTCTCTAAGGACGTCAGGATCCTGAAGTACAGCCGACAGGTCAGGAGAGGGCTCGCGAAGATCCCGAAAAAGGATAGAGGGAGATACCTCATCGTCGCGACCGGCCATCAGGGCGAGCCGAAGGCGACCCTCACCAAGATGGTGACTGGAGAGCTCGATTTCGCGATCGAGAAAGAGGACCACGTCATCTTCTCCTGCACGGTCATCCCGACGAAGACCAACAGGGAGAACCGCCAGAAGGTGGAAGAGCTCCTCCGGCATACCGGAGCACGGGTCTTCAAGGACATCCACGTCTCAGGCCACGCTGCCCGTGAGGATCTCAGGGATCTCCTCACGATAGTCAAGCCGAAGAAAGTCATCCCTGCGCACGGAGAAGAGCACATGAAAGCCGCGCTTGCTGATCTCGCGAGTGAGATGGGATACAAAAAAGAGGACATCCTATTGGTGGATGACGGGCAAAGGGTCTTGCTCTGACCATCAGACCCGTCGAGAAAAAACCGGGATTCGAGAACAATAAAGTATATATATGACGGAGATTTACATCTTTCCCGGGGGTAATCTTATGAAACTGACCTTAGCTGAACCGAAATATCTGAAGGAAAGCATCTCTATCATCTCTGACCTCGTGAATGAGGCCAGGTTCAAGATCACATCACATGGCATCGAACTTGTCGCCATGGATCCAGCCAATGTGGCCATGGTCATGTTCAACCTGCTATCTTCTACGTTCACCGAGTTCGATGTGAAGAAGGATATGGAGATAGCGATCAACCTCTCCAATCTGAAGCAGATCCTGAGAAGAGTCGGGTCAAACGACATGCTGTCGCTTGAAGTCACCCAGGAGAACAAGCTCCAGATCCAGATCAAGGGTGACACGACCAGGACATTCTCCATCCCGCTCATCGAGATAGACGAGAAACCTCAGAAGATCCCTGACCTCAAGTTCAGCGTCAAGATCGAGACCGCTTCCAGCATCCTGAACAATGCCGTCGAGGACGTCGACATCGTCGCTGAGGCTGTCACCTTCATCGCTGAGCCGAAAAAGATCACGATCCAGGCGGAAGGCGACCTTTCGAAAGCGAAGATCGAGATCCCCTCAGACGACCGGACCAGGGTAGACATGGCGTCATCTGACCCGGTGAAGGCGAAGTACTCCATCGAGTACCTGAAGAAGATCATCTCCGGCTCCAAGATCTCGGATACCGTCTCTGTCCAGTTCAGCAAAGACTATCCTCTCAAGGTCGAATACAAGATCGTCGACCGGGTCATGATCAGCTTCATCCTCGCGCCGAGAGTGGAGAACGACTGAATAGGATAGAGGTCACAATTTTTTTCATTATTTATTCGTAGAAAGGTTAATAACACCTATCATTCTAAGAACACCATGGAATTCAGGAAAGAAAACGGAGCACACATCATCATCCTTCATGCTGGTGATGAAATAATAAATGCATTGGAAAGCTATGCAAATAAATCAGGGATTGAATCATGTTTTTTTAAGGGTATCGGAGCTGCAAAAAATATTGAATTGGCATTCTTTGATTTGAAAACCAAAAAATATTCTGCTAAAAATATCTCAGGAGACCATGAGATCTGCTCAATGAATGGAAATATCTCCAAGATCGGAGAAAATTGGAAGGTCCATGCACATGCTGTGTTTTCGGATTCAGAATGCAGATGCATAGGAGGCCATATCTCTTCGGCAGTCATTTCAGTAACTGGTGAAATAATCGCAATTCCTTGCAGATCATTAAAAAGATACCCTATAGCGGACAGTGAATTAAAGCTGATAAAATTATGATGAGGAACAGCTTAGTAGGTATCGCACTATTTATTGAGTTATTGCCACAGTTATTACAATCAGATTTTAGCATCCTTGAAAGAAATAATCAAAATATTTATATACCTCCGTTTACTTTTATAATCATATGTTGATTAAAGTAAACGATATCGATCTGAAAATACTAAGCCTATTCACAAAAGGATATGAGAAAGAATACTACATCAGAGAAGTTGAAAAACTCATAGAAGTCAGCTCAAGGACAGCTCTTGTGACTCTTGCCAAACTTGAAAGGGAAGGCATCCTGGAATCAAAAACCAAAGGGAAAATCAAGGCCTACTCAATAAAGAAATCAGTCTTATCAAGAGAATTCTTCCTATTAACAGAACAATACAAAAGGATAGAGTTCCTAGAAAAGAATCAATTGGTCAAAGAGGTTCTGGAAAAAGCAGATGGATACATGCAAGGAATGATCATTGTCTTTGGGAGTTACGCCAAGGGAATACAAAAAGATGATTCAGATCTTGATTTATTCATCGTAGGAACATTTGATGAAAAGAAAATAAAAGAAACAGGAAACAAATACGGGCTTGATATTGACATCAAGAGCTATCCAATGAATCTCTTTGAAAAAGAAATGCATGACGATATCCTCCTCAAGGAGATAACAGAAAATCACATCTTAATCAAAGACGCAGAAGGATTTGTCAGGAGGGTGATAAAATGGATCAGATAAGATGGTGCATGCAACAAAAAAAAGGAATCGAACTCGTTGAACCCAGCGATAATCTCAGAGATGCTTACTTAATCAAAGCCGAAGACGCATTAGATACCCTCAAAACATCAAAAAGCAGAGACTGGCAAATGACAACAGCTTACTATACGATCTATAATGGGCTTTATTCTCTCCTCATGAAGATAGGCATTAAATGTGAGATCCATTCATGCACCATTGAATTCACAAAACGATTCCTAAAAGACCATTTCTCCCCTCAGGATTTTGAACTCATCGACAAAGCATTCTCTGCAAGAATTGACTCACAATATTACGTGAATCGACAAGTGCCAAACCAAAATTACGATGTAATCATGAAGAAAACGCCAGCTTTCCTGGTTAAATGCAAGAACCTCGTAATTACCCAAAAGGAGATAATAGGGATAAGAGCAAGCATATCTTCAGTAAGGCCAGTGTAATCACAAATAGCTCTCATTCCAAGCATATCCTGCCAATCTTTAACGCAATCACATCATAAGCCAAGCTATCCTGGAAGTTTTTCTGAAAAGCAGAATGGCTTAATGCAAAGATTATGGGATTTGTAGCCATACTTTGTATATAGCTCATTTCTTTCAATTACATGCCACTGGTTTAGGACCTGTGACGGGCGATTTCGATCGATGAAAAGCCTGGGCGGGCGATGGGGAGCATATTCTATCGACAAGCTGCTCGAAAAATTTATATACTGAAAGCTAATAATCACAGAAACATTTATAAATAAAAGACAGCGACTTGATATACAAGTCCAGAATAGCGGAAAACACGATACACCAGTTTTCCAAGATAAATTGGGGGTGAATAAATGAAGAAACTAATCAGTAAGATAGGAAGTTATGCATTTATAGGAGGGATCGGTCTCGCATTGTTAGTGGGAATCATAGCTGCAGTCTCGGAAGTCAGCCAGGAAACGACAGCGCTGATTACCGCGATCATGGTGGTGCTCGGTCTCATCGTCGGATATATGAATGTGACTGATGAAGAGGTCAACAGCTATATCATCGCGGCGATCGGTATGTCCGTAGGATCTGTCGCCCTTGGAAACATGGGCAAGCTTTTGGTCGGCGGTGCCATGAACGCCATGGGTACCATGATTGTCACCGCAGCGAGCATCTTCGGAGTGTTCGTCGCAGGAGCGGCATTCATCCCGGCCCTGAAAGCGATCTATAAGATCTCCAAGGATTAAGGGAAACCATTTTTTTTTATTTTTTTTCATCGATTGTCATTCATAATCCTACCATTCTCTCTACGTTCATCTGAGCCTGTAAAAAGAACGAGGCAGAGTCTCTCATATAACCAAGCAACAGATTTTTATACGCGTGACATATTGATAGGGGGATGCGAAAGAAAGATCCGACCAAAGGGATGGAAGAGTTCCTCAAGGGCGCATTGAAGCTGGCTGAGAAGATCCGGGAGCATTCAAAGAAAGCCGGTTATCTCATCGAAAGGCTCGAGAAGACATCAGATTTCCGTACACTTATCGAACAGGAACTCGACCGCTATTCGCGTTTCAAGGAGGAAAGCGAAGAATTCGCGAAATCGATCAAAGGATTCGCTGAAGATTTTCCCCAGGTCATGGGCGATCTCCGGGAAGTGATAGCAGGTCTCATCCTCGAGCTTGAAGCGACAGGGTACATTGTCAGCAGATCTTATCCCACCTATCATATCTCTTTCAATAAAAAAAAATTCGAATTCAGCATCAATGACCGGGAAGGAAGGCACGTCGAGATAAGCAAAGGGTCTCTCAAGGACCTTGAGAAAGCGGAGAATGCCTTGGTGAAAGACATAGCTGAGATAATAGCTCTGGATTTCCACATAGAAAAGATGCTTATCGAGATAGAGACGACAATAAAAGAGGAAGACATCATAAGACTATGCCGGACTGTAGTGAAAGACGGCACAAGGATCGATGAGCTTCATCTTCTCGTGGTGTGGTGGAAAGAGACCAAAGACAGGCTACAGGGACTCAAGAAAGTGACCTACGCCGCGATCGAGCTCGATGAGAAAGCCTTCAGGATACTCAAAAGGATCGAGAAAGCGGAGAAAAAGGCGAGGATGAAAGAGAAACATCTCCCCCTCATCATGGGGTGGATTGGAGTCGTCGGTGAACTCACCCTCAATATCATCCCTGGAGGAGGGATCATCCAAAGCGTGGCGACCCTCAAGAGAGGGGCTAAACTCTATCAGGAGACCCATGCCATGCTCAAGACAGCTGATTGAACGCCAAGAGTCCATCCTTGATTCATTTCTTCCTCTGGCAACTCCTCATGAGAATCGTTTCATCTCTTCCTGTGGTCCAAAAAGCTGTAATAGCTGTCCCTCCCGATGATGACGTGGTCGACCACGTCGATCTTAAGCATCTCGCCTGCCTCCATGAGCTGTTCAGTGATCTCGCGGTCCTCTGGGGAGGGCTCAGGGTCTCCTGAGGGGTGGTTATGGACGAGGATGATAGCGTTCGCGCTCTCCTTTATAGCCGACTTGAAGACCTCGCGGGGGTGGATGAGAGAGCTGTTGAGGGTCCCGATCGAGACCACCTCCTCTTTCACCACACAGTTGCGGGTATCAAGATGCATGACCATGAAATGCTCTTTCTTCGCTCCCTCGAGCAATGAAGAGGCGTGCTCAAATACGTCGCGGGAGGAGCGGATCATCCTCCTCTTTTCACGGGGAAATCTCCTCCTCCTGCAGAATTCGAATAGTGAGACCACCTGGCATGCCTTCGCGAAACCGATGCCTTGCGTCCCGCGCAATTCCCCTAGCGAGCAGTCAGGGAGGGATTCTCGAAATGAGGAAAGGAGCCTGTTCGAGAGGTCTATCGCGTTCTCTCCCTTCCTCCCGCTCCCAAGGATGATCGCGAGAAGCTCTGCGTCTGAGAGCGCCGCAGGCCCGAGACACTCCAGGCGTTCACGAGGCCGATTCTCAGGAAGGATGGATTGGATGTTCATGGCATAGCAAGGAAGCCCCCCTTCTTCAATTCTTCCAGTCAGGAGATGTAAATCTTTCAGGGCGCATGAAGGTACAATGGAAAGTGAATCAAGAAAAGATTATTAAGGGGGTAAAATCAATCCTTAATCCATGCCTCATATATTCAGGATAGCAGCTGTCCAGCTTGACTTCGGAAAGAGACATCCGGAGATCGTGAAAGACATAAAGGGATTTCTCAACCAGGCTAAAAAAGAAGGGACTAGTATCGTCTGCTTCCCTGAAGCCTCCCTGAACGCAGGCCCGAAAAAAAACGAGACGATCCTAAAAAATATCCAGGATGATTGCCGTTCTCTCTCCCTATCAGCCATCCTTGTCGGAAACATGAAAGAGGGCGGCAAGACTTACAACCAGGCGGTATACATCGATGAGAAAGGGCATATCGCGGGGAAGCACCGCAAGGTCCATATCTGCGATCCGCCAAAGATCCAGCCTGGTGCGGGATTCGAGATAATCGAGACACGGTTCTGCAGGATAGGTATTGCCATCTGCTGGGACATCTCCCATCCGGAAGCCCTCTACACCATGGCGAAGAAAGGGGCACGGATCATCTTCTGCCCCATGTATTGGCACTTCGAGAGATGGAGCCATGAGAAAGACCATAAAGCAAGAGAGAATAAACTTCTCCAGAGCCTTGTCCTTTCCAGGGCGTTCGAAAATCTGGCGTATGTGGTGTTCTGCAATGCCTACAATGCCTCACAGGAGACCCTCACCCAGTACTCAGCCATCGCCGAACCCCATCGAATCCTTGATGAGATTAATGATAAGCCTGGGATGATAAGAGCGACTGTCGACCTCGACTACCTTGAGAGGATCAGGAAGAGATACAAAAAAGAATACAGCAAGCATGTCTCCTTATGAGAGCCCTGCGAGATATGCTGCCATCTCACCCATGAGGCGCGAGGAGTCTTTTCTTATGAAGCACATGTAAGGGCAGCTGTTAGCCTCGATGATATGCCAGGAATCTCCATTCTTTACAAGGTCCAGTCCGCAGATCTGCATCCCGAATGCCTTTGATGCCCTCTCGCAGAGCCTCTTCACTTCATCATCCGCCTTCACGGTCCTGAAGGTCTCGTTCTTCACATCACCTTTCTGCTTCCAGTTCGTCCCTATCTTGACGATGAACTGGCGAAGCTCGTGGCCGATGAGTGTGGCCCGGTAGCTTTTATTGGCGTTCGGGACGAATTCCTGGGCGATGAGTGGGGATGACGGATTCCTCCTGACAATCTTGCGGAGCTTCGCCTTGAATTCAGGATAGTTGGCGACCTTTTCCACGCACAGCCCTCTCTCGGAGAAAACGGCTTTCAGCACCAGTTCCTTCTCTTTCAGGAGTTCCTTGATCTCTTTGGAATCATACTTCGTCTCCTTGGGGATGAGATAGGTCCGTGGTGTAGGGAGCTTATGCTCAAGGCATTTCAGATAGAACATCCATTTGTCTTCTTCATAATAATAGGAATGCGATGAATTGATGACTGTCTTCCCGAGCTCCTCGAGGGTTTTAGAGAACTCGATCGACTCCGATGTCACCCTCCCTATCACATAGTTGTTCAGGACCACCTGGCAATTCTCTGCCTTCCTCTTTATGGACTCATAATCGATATCCTTCTCCGGACAGAGCTTCACCACATCCATCTCTTTCTCAAGATGCTTAATGAGTATCTCATCATCCTTATCGAAATAATCCCTGAAGTACACATAACCGATCGCCTTTGCCATAGGCCAATCTCACTGTCTAAACGTTAATATATCTTTCGGGGCGAACTGTGGAAAACCCCAAGCGACCATCAAGAGGGCTTTCTCCCATGGCAATTCTCGGCTTCGCCTCGCTCGTGACTCCGCGTTCGCGCAATGAAGCCCATCGATCTGCTGTTGCGCAGGGCGTTCCTCCGAAGATGGCACTTGGAGAACAGGAAAGAAAGTTTGCCAATGCCTGGAATGATCATTCAGTGGTCGATCCTGTATGCTGTATGTGGCTCCTTCGTCTGATATTCAGAGGGAGTAACTTTTCTTTCATAAGTCAATGTTTTTTTCTCGAGCGGAGAATAATCATCCTTCATGAGCAGATCACATCCCCCCGCGCCCATCAGGTATCCTAGAGTAAATACCGCTGCCGTCCTTAGAATTCTGACCATGCGGCACAGGGGCCATTCTCCATTATTTCAATCCTTGCTGTAGGGAAGAAGACGACATCCCCTAAATCTTTTTATAAGAGCCTCCCGTAAACCGATCCATGCAAAGACTCTATCACCTGTCGACGACCTCATTCTGTCCTTCCTGCAAGAGGCTTGTCCCGGGAAAGTTCACCATTTCAGAAGGGAAGGTCTATCTCACCAAACGCTGCCTGGAACACGGAGAAAAAACCATCCTCTTCGAGGAGGACGCCTCATACTGGCTCAAAAGGAACAGCTTTGACAAGCCAGGCACCATAACCCCCTCTCAGACTGCGGTGAACAAAGGGTGCCCCTTCGACTGCGGCCTCTGCCCTGACCACGGCCAGCACACCTGCATCGGGCTCATCGAAGTGACAGGGAAATGCGGTCTTGGTTGTCCGACCTGTTTCGCGGTAAGCGGAGAAGGAGAACATCTCCCTGTGGAGAGAATCGGGAAAATGATCGATTTCTTCATCAAATCAGAAGGTGGCGAAGCTGAGATCCTCCAGATTAGCGGAGGTGAACCGACAGAGCATCCGGACATCATCCCCATCCTCCAGATGGCCCGAAAAAAAAAGGTAAGGTACCTCATGCTCAACACGAACGGGCTCAGGATCGCGAAAGACCGGGAATTCGTCCATTCCCTCTCAGCTTTCAAGGGAAGGTTCGAAGTCTACCTCCAGTTCGATGGTATGACCGAAAAAGCCCATTCCGCCTTCAGGGGGAGAGACCTGCGAAAAGAGAAAACTGAGGCCATCAGGCGGCTCGCGAAAGCAGGGATCCCCCTCACCCTTGTCGCGACTATCGCGAAGGGGATCAATGAGGGAGAGATCGGAGATATCATCCGCTTCG
>Ga0209575_10000955_pt1 | contig 13524 bp, 11 predicted proteins | sample Medcelwee11metaG_FD_187172 | JGI IMG/M metagenome (GOLD analysis project Ga0209575, IMG submission 187172) | Freshwater pond sediment microbial communities from the University of Edinburgh, under environmental carbon perturbations - Medium... | ecosystem: Environmental > Aquatic > Freshwater >...
CCCTGCAACAGCCTTGGTAACAGTTCCTTTTCTGTCGACGGATATCTCCACAACAACCACACCATCAATCTGATAGTCATACCTGGGACGGGGAAGAGACTGAACTCTTCTGTCTCCAAGCCTGTAAGAAGGCGCCCCGTCACCAACTCCTCCTCCGGGACCGTAATTACGGGAGCCAGGAGAGCCTGTTTCCACCCCCTGGTTACCTTCACCACCGGCTACACCTTCGCTGGTACCTGATTCTCCGACATTGCCGGCATTTCCAAAGGCGTTCCGCGTGCGGTCATTTATCTGGTTAAGCCTCTTTTGTTCCTCCTCACGCCTTATCCTCTCGGCATTTTCCTCTGCTATGCGCCTTCGCTCAGCCTCAGCCTCCTGGCGTCTCTTCACTTCTGCAGTACGTGCCTCTTCCAGCCTCCTGAGCTCTTCAGCACTTGGTTCTTTCTTTTTGACCTCCGGGGCCTCTTCAAATTCCTGGGTCAGAATAGCATCATCTTCGATTGTCTCTCCTGCCGCAGGCGGAGAAGGTAATGCTTCTGCTGCAGGCGCAGGCTCAAGAAGCCCTTCACCGGTCTCATCAAACCCGAAATTCACAAGCAGTCCCTCCTCAACTTCAACAGGCATCGTAGGTCTTACTTTGAATGATGCCAGCACAAGAAACAGTATTAACAGCAAGTGTATCACCACACTTACTGCCATACCCTGTTTCTTTTCTTTTGTCAGGGCCGGTTGTTTATTATTTTGGCGTTGTGGCAAGTATCAGTTTATATTGGTTCTTTGCCGCGATATTCATAACATTAACAACAAACTCAAGCGGAACAGACCTGTCAGCATGAACTGAAATATATATTTCCGGATCTGCACCTACCTTCGCCTGAAGGGCAGCCTCGAGATTTTCAAGGGCAATGGGTTCATCTTCAATGAAATATTGATGATCCTTGGTTATCGATACAGTTGTCATCGGCCGGGCATTCGACTGCGTCGTTCCCTTGGGTAACAACACCTTGAGCGCGGTGGGCTGCACAAGGGTTGAGGTAAGCATGAAGAACAACAGCAGCAGGAAGACAATATCTGACATCCCCGAGTTGCTGAAGGCTATACCTACCTTATTTCTATTGCTTATTGCCATTGAACTCTACTTTACCGGTTCATTCAGAATATCCATGAATTCTTCAGAGGTTGACTGCAGGCGGAACACAACGTGTTCAACCCTTACCACAAGGGCATTATATGCAAAGTAGCTGATGATACTCACAATAAGACCCCATACAGTAGTCAGCAGGGCAACATATATACCGCCGCTGAGAGTGCTTATATCAAGACTGTTGCCAGCCTGTGACATTTCATAGAATGCCTGAACCATGCCGATAACAGTTCCGAAGAAGCCAAGCAGCGGTGCGGCACCTGCTATGGTTGCCAGTGTCGGGAAGCTCTTTTCAAGTTTATAAATCTCCATTTTACCGACATTCTCAATTGCCTCAGAGACATCAGCCAGAGGCCGGCCCAGCCTGGTGATGCCTTTCTCGATCATCCTGGCCTGGGGAGTGCTTGTCGACCTGCAGAGCTGCAGGGCGGCATCAACCTTGCCTTCATACATGTAATCCTTGATACGGTTCATAAAGTTATTGTCAACCTTCGTGGCTTTGCTGATCACCAGGAACCTTTCGGTAAATATATACAGGGCCACGAGGGAGAGTACGCTTATCACATGCATAACCCACCCGCCTGCAAAATAGAGATCAATCAGTGACATTGTCATCTCTTTTTCAACTCCGGTCGCTGCAGTCCCTTGCAGCAAAATGTTCGCTAATATCATTTCCTTATTGATTATGTAATATGTTTACTTCGTTACAATTAATTCCCCTCAGTGCGTGTCGCCGCGAATATATGAAAAAAACGGCCATTCATTCCCCGAATTATACTGACAGTGGAAAAAATAGACCTGTTGTTGAAATGTTATTGCCCCTCAGCTTCTTTTGGAGCTTCGGGGGGCTTTTTCTTACGGTTTTCAGGGGCTATGAAAAGATCCTTAAGTCTGTCGAAATCATGCCTGAAAAATATGCCAATGCCCTGGGTATTATCTGCGCCAAGATCGTATAACAGGTTGTTATTTGAACGGTTGAACACCTTGAACCGCAGTTTTTCCGTCAGCTTGAAATCGATATTGAAGTCTCCGCTGATCTTGCTGGCTTTTGTGCTAGACAGGTTTCCACCCATGTCAACGTTGCCGTTAAGTACAATCCTGTCATTTAGCAGCTGGGTTGAAAGGGCAACCTCGACTTCCTGGGCAGTGACCTCGTTTCCGGGCCTGTAATTAAACCCTATATCGAAGTCGTTGCTTATCTGCGAAAGCCATTTGCTCAGCTGGTTCGACAGCATCTCCGACGTTGTCGTCGTCACACCTATGGCTGTGGCACCTCTGGGATCCGACAGCGGAACGCCCTGCGACCCTGATGAATTGGACATGTACATCTCGGGGTCGGGATAGAAACTGTTCATAACAAGAAGGTAAAGGAACTGCCGGCTGAGCTCTTCATCAGTGTTGATAGCCAGCCTCAGGTAATCCTTCGTCTCCTCATCAGCTGTCGGCAGATTAATGTCAAATTTAATTACCGGATTCATCAGCTTCTCTGAGAGACTGAGGACGCATTCAACTGGTATCCGCTCTTTGAAGGCATCTTCCGGATAGATATCATACAAAGAGGCCTTAAGCTTGTAGATGGCCCTGATATTGATATTGGCATCTTCAATGGCACCGTTCCATGATATAGTTCCTCCTTCCTCAACTGAGAACCGTTTGTTAAGTATGTTACCAAGGGTGAACAGGTAATCGCCATTCTCGATTACATAATCACCAGCCATTTTCAGATCTCCCCTGGTGTTCAGGCTGATATTCAGCTTACCTGATCCCGTACCCCTTATAACATCACCGGTAGTGGCGTCCATGATCAGCTGGACCTCTGCTGCGGGCGTGACCTCAAGATCAAAATTCAGCTCTATTTTACTGCTTTCATCCTTTTTCAGAAAGGTAGTCTCCTTCGCCCCGGTATTTTCCGCTTCATTTTTTGTATTGACAAAAATGATATATGGATAGTCAGTGACGATTGCTGATGAGCTCAGGGGAACAAAAAACTCAGTGTTGTCTTCTGTTTTGGCAGAGACATTGAAGGTTAGCTTTTCGAAATCACCCCTTATGCCTGCATAGCCGGTGGCATAAGCCGTACCGTAGAAAAACTCATTATCCTTGGGTCTGGTGTTAAGAATCATCATCTTGTTAACGGTAAAATCCAGGTTTATCCTGAAGTCATTAAAGGAATTATGGTAGAGGGTGCCGTTAACCGTTCCCTGGTTCTTTTTTTCATCATAAATCTTAATGTTCCTGAATTCAATTCCTCGCGGATTAAACCTGACGCTGTCAGAGAAACTGTATCTCGTCTGAAGGAAGTCGACTTTCATTGAGGCATCTTCCGCCATTATTGAACCGTTTAGCACCAGCTGCTTGAACTTCCCGTGAAGTTCAACCGTGCCTGAACCGACACCTCGCAGTCCGGAAGCGAAAGTTTCGACAAAAGGATTGATTATATCAAGCGGCATCCGGAAAGTGGAAACGGTAAGGTCGGCAATTTTGGAGGAAGGGGAATAAGTGCCGCTGATATCAAAGAACTTCGAACCTTCATAATTGTTTGAGACATTTATTACAGCCACTTTCTGCCTGGGATCCCATTCACTTCGTACATTAACAAGACCGTACAGGTTATTATTCAACATGAAGTTGCTGACATCAATGCTGCTTTCGAGGAGGATCTCCTTATAAACATCCGAAACGATAATGTTACCTTTCATTGTACCCCCGAAGGTCATATCCATTGAACTCTCTTCCTTACCCGGCCTGGGTTTCTTAATGATATTATTAAGGTATGACAGGTTAAGCCCTTCAAAGCTAAGGGTCAGTTTGTCATCGTGATCAGGGGAAAGCCGGCCGTCAAGCCTGATATAATTGGTTTTGCTGTTGATAAGGATATTGTCAAAATAGGCACTGGTTGAATCAATGACAATGCGGGCAGGGCTTATCGCCCACTGGACATGGTTGATATTGAAATTTGCCGGGAGAACACCTATAATAAGGACAGGCTTGTTCATGTCATTGATGCTGAAGAATCCTTTGGCCCTGATATCACCCAGTGTCCGGTCAGCGTCCTTATTATCCCATTTAAAACCGAGATCAATCGTATCACGGTAGCCGCCAGCTTCAAGAATGAAGTTTTCCATCTCTGACTTCTCAGGCAGGATGACAGTGTCTGCGGTTACTGTAAGAGCCATTCTGTTATGGCTGACCGAACCGTTAAGCTGCATCTTTCCCATCCTTATTCCGGCATATTCAACGGCCCCTGAGCTGAATTGTGCAACGGTTTCAGAAGGCTCAGAAGAAAAATGACCGCTGAGACGGCTTCCGTCTGCTATGCTCAACCCTGTAGCAAAAAACTCATTCAACTTGTCAATTTTTTTAATGCGCGCATCAAAAGTGAAATCGCTGGCCGTCACATCTTCTGACTGTTTCTTCAGTGGCCCCTGAAACTTTGACGGAAATATTTTCGCGAGTACCTGACTGGCAGTATTCTTAATATCATCAAATGAGAATGTGCCCCTCACCTCTGCATCGGCAAAGTCTGATTTCAGGGTTAGCACCGGAACACCTTTGTCCCTGACTGAGCTTATAAGGAAATCATAAATGTTTATCAAGCCGTTCGAATTCTGAATACTTGAGTTTATCAGCCTCAGATCACCATCCATATTTTCTATCCCGGTACCTTTGAATGAGGCCGTGAGAAGCGCTGTCGCCCTGAAAACAGTATCACTTTCGATTATATTAAGCCTGTAGAGGTCAGCATGGGCGAGGTTCATTGTGAAATCAAACTCCGGCTTGCTCTTTTCAAGATCAAACCTTCCAAGGAGGTCCATGTTAATGTTTTTGTCCCTTACAGTAACAGAACCATCCCAGATCCTGTCGACATAAGTTCCTTCAAGGGAGACATTGCGGTAGAGGTAATTGTTTATTTCTACACTGTCAATTATGCCGTTGATATTCGCTGACAAGTGCTTGAAAGACTTCATTGAACCTTCAACATTGCCGTGAAGCCACAGGCCCCCGAACATCTCGCTGTTCCTTGTTATAAAGGCAAGGTCTACGTTTTTGGCTCTCAGAAGGCCTTTGAAGTTGAACATTTCCTTTCCGCCAGGCCTGAGTGACAGGTCAGTACTGAAGCTCCCTATTTCAGTTGTCAGGGTACCGAAACTGACGAAATCGGTGGTGAAGCCGGTAAAGCTGCCTTCATATGATATCATTCCAAGGTCATAGGCTATCACAGGTAACTTTATCACTTTGGAGCCTGGCAGACCTACCTTCTCAATATCCGCAGCCCTGGTCTTCATTTCATGGAAAACAATATGGAGATAGCTGTCATTGAAAGACGGAAGGCCTGAAATATCGAAATCGAATCCCATCCTAGTTGAAAGGCCATACCCTATATTGATGTCCCGTCCTTTCATCTCTGCGACTGTGCCGCCTACCCTTCCTGAAAGTCTGACAGCTTCGGTGACGCCTTCCAGAGGCCAGACAAATTGTGCAAGATCGCCTGAATGGAGCCATGAATCTTTAAGCACTATATCGAACCTGACCTTATTGACGAAATCAGACCATCCTGCCTCGCCCTGAGGGTGCAGAATTATCTTTTCCGCCACTATTGAACTGGAGTCTGTCTGAATGTCAACCTGCCTGAATGCGAGGGCACCACCGGCAAATGTGGTACTCATATTCAGCCTTTTGCAGTTGAAACCGCCGGATTCGGTGAAAGCCATGTTCCTTATCTTCATGCTCACTGAATCAGACACAATATTCAGATCCCCGATCTTCGTGCTCAGAGAGTTTAATCTCAAATCTTTAAAGTTTACATATCCGTGCCGTGACCCTATAGTGTCATCCCTGTTTATCAGAGTAAAGGAGCCGTCAAAAATTTCAATATTCGAGAAGCTTATTTCCAGGTTCTTCGTGGTATCACCTGGCTTGTTGCTCCTGATTGCATCGATGTACCGCGAAAGGTTCATGACCCCCGATGTATCCGTTATCAGCCTGAAATCGGGTTCGTACAGGTCAGCCCTGCCAAACCTGAATACTCTTCCCGATGGATTGAATTCCCTTAACCTCAGGTCAAGCTTTCTCACGGTAAGGAGGGTGTCACCGTTGTGATCCTCAAAGAGTACGTCATTAAGCACGATTTTGTTGAGAAAAGTGTAGGAAGCTTTTCCTATGCGGATCTCAGCCCCGGTCCTTTTTGACAGGGTATCTGTAAGATACTTTACTAAAAAGTTCTGGAACCTTGGGGTCTGTACCAATAATAAGGAAACGGCCGGTACCAGAATAAGCACCGTCAAAATTATAAGAAGTGTCTTGCCGATTTTTTTAATAATTTTGGCCATTCCTGCTAAAAATTCCCGCCGCAGGCGAAGTTAATAAAAAAGGATATATCAAAAATGGTGCCTGGCATAACGATACTTGCGATAGAATCATCCTGTGACGATACCTCTGCGGCTGTTATCAGCGATGGTTATGTGCTGTCAAATCTTATTGCCAACCAGGATATTCATAAAGCATACGGAGGGGTTGTCCCTGAACTGGCGTCAAGGGCACACCAGGCTAACATCATCCCCGTTGTTGATCAGGCATTGTTAAAAGCGGGCAAAAGCCCGGATGACATCAGCGCGGTGGCGTTCACCAGGGGACCGGGCCTGCTGGGATCATTGCTTGTCGGCACCTCCTTTGCCAAAGGATTTGCCCTCGTACGCGATATACCGCTTATAGAAGTCAACCATCTGCAGGCCCATGTAATGGCGCATTTTGCCCTTGAACCAGGCAGGGATAACCGTATACCTGGATTTCCGTTCCTCTGCCTGCTGGTATCGGGCGGACATACACAGCTGATTGTGATGCATGACCACCTGTCTATGGAACTTATAGGAAATACTATTGATGATGCGGCAGGAGAGGCTTTCGATAAATGCGCCAAAGTAACAGGGCTCCCATACCCCGGTGGCCCGGTCATAGACAGGCTGGCAGCCACGGGAAATCCACATGCTTTTCTCTTTGCAAAACCGCGTATCAAAGGTTTGGACTTCAGCTTTTCGGGCCTCAAGACAAGTTTTCTCTATTTCCTGCGTGACAGGGTAAGGGAAGATGAGAACTTCATTGCCGCAAATATTAATGATATCGCAGCATCACTGCAAAACACCATTATTGAGATACTTGTCGCTAAACTTGTGAGAGCATCAAAAGAGACGGGCATAACTGAGATCGGGATCGCAGGCGGCGTATCGGCAAACACAGGACTAAGAAAAGCCGTACAGAAGGAAGCAGCAAAGCGTGGGTGGAACCTGTTTCTGCCTGAGCTGCGCTACACCACTGATAATGCAGCAATGATTGGTGTGACAGCTTATTACAAATACCTAAGGTCTGAATTCGCTGACCACAGTGTGGTACCTCAGGCACGAATGTGAATACAGCTTTCAGGGTTTGTTCTGAAAAGCATCCCTGCCCGGGTAGTGGTAACGTTTCCGTGCAATTTCTTCGGGATAAATGAAATAGTCAAGGTCAGCCTCGGCGCACTTCTTGCCATCACCGTCAAAGAGACTGCAGAGCAGCCTTACGCTTTTCTCTTCACGGCTGATGATGGAAGCTTCAATTGTGACAGCTCCCTTGCTGATATAAACAGGCTTAAGATACCTCACTGTCATTGACGATGTTACTCCTGACGTGCCTGCTTTGACATTGATGCACCAGGCTCCCGTTTCATCAAGCAGGGTGGCAATAATTCCACCATGAAGCACATTGGTATAACCCTGGAAATGAACTGACGGCTGCCACTCAGCATAAAGTTTCATGTCATCTTCCTCAAAGGTGAGTTTCAGGCCTGCCGGATTTGCAGGCCCGCACCCGAAACATAAATTCTGCCCCGGATCAAATGGATTCCTGATTTTTCTTCTCTGCTGCATCTTTTGTATTCTTTCTTTTTTGTTTGCGGGCCAGCCAGGAGCTCAGATAGAATATTGATATCACCAGGTAACTCACTCCGATTGTAAGCGTAAGTAATGCAAGAGATACCGAGGGTTCCTCGTCCGGAGTGGCAGCCATCCGGTGCTTGTAAAAGTAACCGAAAATGGTCATGAATATTACGGTGACGGCAAGTCCCAGGCCAAGAAAAACCATAGTACCATCAATCACAATGGTGCTTTGATACAACTGACTTTTCGTGAAATTCCTGTAAGTGGTCTTTGCATACTCTTCAGCTCTCTTCCTGGCTTCTGCCTGTCTGTATGTAATCCATGCCTCGTAATTCTTCCTGACCTCTTCCTGTGTTATATTGCGGCCGTGGGGATGCGAGGTAAGATACTCATAAGCCTCCGTAATCGAAATGAACTTTTCATGGGCCTCTTCCGAATGATTACGGTCAGGATGGTACTCCATGGCCATGCGCCGGTAAGCCTTCCTGATCTCGTCATCGGAAGCTCCCTGTCTGACGCCAAGAACTTTGTAATAATCCCATAGATTCATATGCCCGATTGGAATTACTAAATAAGGATTTTTTATCTACAGAATCCTTTTAATGCTTTGTTTTTTTCCTGATTATTCTATTTTTGCAGTTTATAATGAATCTAAATAAGCCTGTTGATGGCCAATTCTCACTTGCTCTTTGCTTTTGGATTAACGCTTTTTGCCGGACTTGCTACGGGAATAGGGGGGATGATCGCCTTTTTTGCCAAAAGGACAAAAACGACGTTCCTGGCTTTTTCACTTGGTTTTTCTGCCGGAGTGATGATATTTATCTCGTTCACCGAAATTCTTACAAAAGCAGGTGAGACGCTGCAGCTTTCCTACGGCCAGGACAAGGCTCAATGGCTTACATTCACGGCATTTATTGCCGGGATAGCCTTATCAGCATTAGTTGACAAGATCCTGCCATCTGAAGGCAATCCGCATGAGCTGAAAAGGGTGGAGCAAATGAATCCCGGAAACCGTAACCCTGACAAACCCGAGTGCAAAAGCAGCGGCCAGCAACACCATGGCCATCACCGGTCAAGGGACCATAAGCTGATGCGGATTGGCACCTTCACTGCCATCGCAATCGGGGTGCATAACTTCCCTGAGGGGATTGCGACATTCATGTCTGCCATGTCTGATGCAGCAGTGGGTATCAGTATCGCCATAGCTGTTGCCATTCATAACATACCTGAAGGCATCGCCGTCTCAGTGCCCGTCTATTATGCTACAGGTTCAAAGCGGAAAGCATTGCTCTGGTCAGTTCTTTCGGGGTTTGCAGAACCTGTGGGTGCATTGGCCGGTTATTTCATCCTCTCCATGTTCGGGAGTGATTTCATCCTGGGATTTGTCTTTGCGATGGTGGCCGGCATAATGATTTATATATCATTCGACGAGCTTCTTCCGGCTGCCCACAAATATGGCAAGCACCATGTTGCCATATATGGTCTCATAAGCGGCATAATAGTTATAGGTGTGAGCCTTATCCTGCTGCGATAAGGCCGGATCAGCCATAAGGTGCTCAATCAGCGCAAAAAGATTTTAATGCTGATAGTTTTTGACAACCTCAGGTTCATGCTTATGCCTGAAGAGGATGGCAAAGAGTATTGCCACGACAAGTGAGTATGCTGCAAACGCAAACCAGATACCCTTCCAGTCAAATGCACCGCTCTCAAGTACAAAGAACTTATCGATGACTATCCCGCTGATACGGCTTCCCAGGAACGCACCGAAGCCGTTGGTCATCATCATGAACAGTCCCTGGGCACTGGCCCTGATCTCCGGTGCACTCTGAGTCTCCACGAAGAGTGAACCTGAAATATTGAAGAAGTCGAAGGCCATGCCGTAGATAATGCATGAGAGTACTATCATCCACAGTCCTTCTGCCGGATTACCGAGGCCGAAGAGCCCGAAACGCAGGATCCATGCAACCATGCTCATGAGCATGACTTTCTTTATCCCAAACCGCTTGAGGAAGAACGGTATTGTCAGGATGAAAAGCGTTTCGGATATCTGTGATATTGACATTATAATTGCCGGGTATTTCACGGCAATGAGATCCTTATATGCAGGAATTTCTGCAAAATCGTGGAGGAATGTGTCGCCGTAGGCGTTTGTCAGTTGCAGTGCTGCACCCAGCAACATGGCAAAAATGAAGAAGAGTGCCATCTTGGTGCTTTTGAACAGCTTGAAGGCATTAAGCCCCATCGTTTCAACAAGGCTCTTTTTATGGCCGCCTCCCAGGGGAGGACATTTGGGCAGGGTGAATGCATAAATGCCAAGCCCCAGTGATGCAGCCGCAGCTACATAGAACTGCAATGAAGAGGTCTCAAAGCCTGAGAGACTCACAACCCATAATGCCACAATGAATCCGATGGTGCCCCAGACCCTGATAGGGGGGTAGTCTTTGATGATGTCCATCCCCTTGTTCTTCATGGAACTGTATGCCACGGTTATTGCCAGTGCGATGGTGGGCATGTAGAACATCATGGTGAGAAGCATTACCCAGAAAAAAGTGTCAGGACTTTTTACGGCCGGCAGGAGTGAGAGCATCACAGCACCGCAGATATGGAATATACCGTAGAGCCTCTCAGCATTGACCCATCTGTCAGCAATAATACCTGCTATGGCAGGCATGAAAAGGGATGCAACTCCCATTGTAGAAAAAATTGCACCGAAATCTGTCCCTGACCAGTTCTTGTTCTGAAACCAGTATGCACCAATGGTAAGCAGCCATGATCCCCAGATAAAGAACTGGAGGAAGTTCATAATGATTAATCGGTTCCTGAGCCCCATCTTATTAATATTTGTATTTTAGTTATTTCGTTCCGAAAAGTCTGTCACCGGCGTCACCGAGACCGGGTACAATGTAACCCTGGCTGTTGAGGTGACTGTCGAGGGCTGCCAGGTAAATATCCACGTCAGGGTGGTCTTTCTCCACACGCGCCACACCTTCGGGCGCACCTACTATACATACCAGCCTGATTGTTACGGCACCCCTGTTTTTAATTGCCGTGATAGCTGCACTGGCACTGCCTCCGGTGGCGAGCATGGGATCAAGAACCATAACCACGGCTTCAGCCAGATTGGAGGGGAATTTGGCAAAGTACTCAGTAGGCGCCAGTGTCTCATGGTCACGGTAGAGTCCGATATGACCTACCTTCGCCGTAGGGATGAGACTGGTGATCCCGTCAACCATTCCAAGCCCTGCCCTCAGTACCGGAACAAGCACGATGTCCTTCGACAGTTCCGATGTGGTGCAGGAAGAAACAGGCGTGTCAATAATGACCTGGCGCAGAGGCAGATCCCTCGTGATCTCGTAAGCCATAAGACCTGCAATCTCACTTATGTTTTCCCTGAAATCCCTTGTTCCGGTCTCCTTTCTCCTGATAAGCGACAGCTTGTGAGTAATCAGGGGATGATTGATAAGCTTCAGCATAGTATGATCATTGACCTTCTATCGGATATCCTGCGCAGCTGTTTAATTACAGAATTTTCGCCTCAGAAATCATGAGAACCGTGACATACCCAACACCTTATTTAAATGCTGCAAACTTGTAAGTAAGCCCTACCCCGATGACTTCTTTGAACTGAGCGCGTTTACCCATGATTGCTTCACCCTCATTGCCTTCGTCAACCTTGATAAGAATGTCGTCATCATAGACAAGCACAGTGTTTATTGTGGCAGAGATGAATTTATTCACCTTCAGAACGAGGAGGTTCTCCCAGCTGATGTCGATATTCTGAGGATTGTGGAGGTAATTACTAAACAGGTCAAGTTTTGTCAGGAAGTTGACGTTCTTGATTATCTCATCCTTCTTATAAGCAATGTTGGCGTAAGCACCCAGTTCTGACCTGAATTTTTTGTTTGGGTCAATCCCAAAGGAGGTCGGATCTATATCATCAGCAAGAACAAAAGTGTTTTTTGATGTCAGGGGTGAAAGGAATGCAGAGAAATTAGGATTTGGCTTATAGTCCATACCGAGTGAAAACAAAAGGTAAGCCGGAGACAAAAGGTCAGATATTTTATTTTCAGTGTTGGGGTAGTTATACCCCGGAGCCATCTGTGTCCTGAAACTCATAAGCCCTGAATAGTACCATTTTTCTGTTGCTTTTCTTCCGTACTTCGACTGAAGGTCAATGCGGTCATCAGTCTTGACCCATCCCAGATCGCTGCCCTTCTGCTGCATCTTGCCGTATCCGATTGTAAGTGCGTTGTCCCATGCCGATTTGTCTTTCTTGTAATTGGCGGTCAGGCCGACAAGTCCGTTAAGGGCAACTGAGTTCTGTCCGCCGCCGGCCCAGTTGGTAAATGAGCTCTGAGCAAGGTTGAGTGAGAAAATTCCACCCGTACGCCACACTGTGTCTGCAACCTGATCCTGTGCCAGGCAAGTGAAACTGGTCATGACCAGGCCAGTCAGAATAACAATTATTGTTTTTTTCATCGGTATAATCATTGGTTAGATTAAGTTCGTTTATTTATTATCAAGGCTTCCGAACACTTTCTGAAGAATGGGAGTGACCCTCGCTGAGACCTCTTTTCTTATCTTCAGCTCCTCACCCTCTACTTTCAGGAACATCCCGTCAAGTGCCTTTTTGGTCAGGAAGTCGTCAAGATCGGTCGTTACCGGTTTAAATCCTGCCAGCCTGCCTGCAATACTGTTGGCAACGGTATTCCATTTGCCTGTAAGTGTTGTCCAGGATTCCTGTGCCGATATTCCGGCAACGATATCTTTGTTGGTTGAGATGTTTATCTTTGGCTTATACAGGTTGTAAAGCTCATTATAAGTGGTCTTTACAAGATATTGAGTTGCTGCATTGTCAGCGCCTTTTAGGATGCCGAATGCATCGGTAACAGTCATCTGTGTCACCGAGTTGACGAAAATAGGAGCTGCTTCTTTTGCAGCGTCCTCGGCTGCCCTGTTAATGCTAAGCACAACATCCTCCAGTAACTTCTCGCCGCCAGGTATCTTACTGACATTTTCAACTATCACCTTTGCTTCATCCGGCAGGGGAATTTTCACTGCCAGGTCAGTGTAATAACCCCCTTCTGATGACAGTCTTCCGGCTGCATTTCTTGCACCTACGATCAGCGCTTCTTTCAATCCGCTGATAACATCACCCTCTGTCAGTTCCTGTACTGTTGATGCCGTCTGCAGTATCTGCGACAGTTCGGCACAGCCTGTAAAAAGGAATACTGACAGAATAATTGCAGCTATTCTGTATTTCATGTTTTAAAGGTATTGAACAACAGATAAATCAAAGGGACTGATAAGGCAAAAGAGACTCAGTCCCGGAATCCTTTATCTCGAGGATCTCAATGACAACATATTTGCTCATACCTCTCCATGGCAGCGGCCTGATGTATTCCTTGTAACGGACTTCAACAAATTTACCGCTGGCTCTCTCAAGTGTCGATGCAATGCTGTCATTAACAA
>Ga0209575_10000956_pt1 | contig 13522 bp, 13 predicted proteins | sample Medcelwee11metaG_FD_187172 | JGI IMG/M metagenome (GOLD analysis project Ga0209575, IMG submission 187172) | Freshwater pond sediment microbial communities from the University of Edinburgh, under environmental carbon perturbations - Medium... | ecosystem: Environmental > Aquatic > Freshwater >...
CGGCGTCCTCGATGAGCGTCACGCCGCGGCGCTCGCAGATTTCGGCGATCTCGTCCATTTTCGGCGCGGCCCACATCGGGATGGCCACGACCGCTTTCGTTTTCGGCGTGATCGCCTTTTCGACCTCCGCCGGATCGAGGTGGTAGGTCTCGTCGATCTCCACCGGCACCGGCACCGCGCCAAGCGCCGCAGCGGCTTCGACCGGCGCGATGAAGGTCCAGGCGGTAGTGATCACCTCGTCGCCGGGGCCGACGCCCGCGCCCGCAAGAGCGCAGTGAATCGCCGCCGTGCCCGACGACACTGCGTGGGCGTACTTCACGCCTATGTACGCGGCGAACTTCTCCTCCAGCTCCCGCGCCTTGTAGTTACCCGGCGCGTACCGGTACAGCGTGGTCTTCTCCCCGCTGAACAACTCCTGTATCTGGGCCAGTTCCTCTTTGCCAATCAGCTCGGCTCCTGCCATAGTGCAATGCGTTTAAGTTCTTTTAAGTATCCAAAATCTTGTGCCTATAAGATTTATAAGTCCTATAGGTCTTATAGGTCAGAAAGAAAAAACTCTACAGCTCAGGTCAGAGCGTCAATTACCACCCTGGCCGATTCTTCGTTGAACTCGACAGGGTTGCCGCCGAACGAGCCTGAAAGTGCGCCCGAGGCTTTGGCGGCGAGTTCGGCGACGTTGCCTTTGCCGTAGCCGTAGGGCGCAAGGTTCGGAATGTCGAGCTGGCGATAGAGCGCGTCCATCTGTTCGAGCAGCTCCAGCGCCGACTCCCTTGCCGATGCCCCCTCTTTTCTTGAGGGATTGAGCAGCGCGTATTTGTCGTACCCCTTGGTGACGTTGTAGCGCATCACCTCCTTGAGGAAGATCGCGCCCGCCAGTCCGTGCGGTACCTGGTGCTTCACGCCGACGTAGTAGGCGAAGCCGTTGGTCGGGCCGTCGCCGGAGTTCATCAGCGCCGTGACGCCGCAGACGCTGCCAAGCGCCAGGTCGAGGCGCGATTCGGCGCGGTCGAGCTGCCCCTGCTGCAAGGCGTAGAAGGTGCGCTGGAAGCCTTCGATCGAGAAGATGCGGCTGAGCGCGGTGTGCCTGACCGAGCCGAAGCTGTCCACGCAGTGCACCAGGCTGTCCATCGCCGAGGCGATGACGCTCTCCATCGGCGCGCTCATCGAGAGCTGGGGGTCGATCACCGAACGCTTCGGGAAGTTCTTGCGGCTGTTGATGCCGAGCTTGCGCCCTTCGTCCTCGTCGATAAAGACCGCGTTGTAGCTCACCTCCGCGCCACTGCCAAGCAGTGATGGCACGGTCACGAGCGGCACGGGATCACTGACATCCTTCGGAAAGCCCTTGAGCGAGAGCGCAGGAACATTGTTGGTGAGCAGCAGCGCGACCCCCTTGCCGAGGTCGATGGTGCTGCCGCCGCCGATGGCAACCATGCCGTCGGGCAACTCGCGACGGAAGAACTCCGCCACATTTTCGAGATGCCTGTAGGTAGGCTCGCCTTTGAACTCGTTGCAATAGACGACGGCGTTCGGGTAGCTGGCGTTGATATTGCGCAATACATCCTGGAAATAGAGGTTTTCCGAAAGGCTCGCATCGTAGATAATACCCGGTCTGGTGACGCCGAGCGACTGAAGGTGCTCATGCACGGAGAGTGCTTCGTTAACCCCGATGCACAGGTCGGTGGAGAGGAAAAAGTTCATATTGTCTTGATTCTGTTGGGTTTGTCGGATTTCAGGATCGAACGAACGAACGGTCGAGACCTTTCTGTTTCAGGTAAAATTCGACGAGATCGACCTCCTCGATGGTGTCGATCTCCCAGGTTTGCCAGAACTCCATCGGATAGACCGAAAGCTTCTGGCCAATGCGATTGTTGAAGCTGCGCAGCACGGATGGCGTGAAAAGGTAGATCGAGCCGTTCTCGATGAACTGCGACGGACGATCCTGCCGCATCCCTCGATTGCGGTAATCGAAGTTCACGCTGTTCCACTCGCCAGAACGCTGCTCCCAGATGGTGAGGTCGTCGGCCCGCGTGACCGAAATCAGCGAATCGGCCTCCTCCTGCCGGAACAGCTCGATGGAGCGGTCGATGTCGCCGGGCTTGCGCAAGGGCGAAGTGGCTTGCAGGAAAACGACCGTCTCCGGTTCCGCGCCGTGACGCGCGGCAATCGTTTCGAGCGCGTGCAACAGCGCCGCCTCGGAGGTCGCCTTGTCGCCGCTGATCTGTTCGGGCCGCTCGATCACCTCCGCGCCGTACGCGCGGGCGACCTCGGCGATGGCCGGGTCGTCGGTGGTCACGAAAACCTTGTCCACGTGTTCGGCGTCGAGCGCCTGCAAGACGCTCCATGCCAGCAGCGGAAGACCGGCCACCGGATGGATGTTCTTGTTTTTCAGCCCCTTCGAGCCGCCACGCGCCGGAATGATCGCTGCCGTCCGCATTCAGTGTTTCCTGTGATTCTTTGTTATTGCCCGATTCCGCCCTCACGCTTCGATCACCTGCCGACAGACACCGGCGATCCTGCGGGCCGCCGAGCGGTTCTGCAACGGAGTGAGGCGCTTGAGATAATCTGGTTCCAACCCGCAATATACCGGTTTGTTCAGCGCCGATCCTACAAAGATCGTCGAAGAAAACTGCGCGATCATCATCTGTGAATTGGCGATCATCTCCTCGGTCTTCCCTTCCGCATAGACGATGCTGCCCGGCGCGTGCTGCTCAATCTCTCGCGCGGCCCGCGCGGCGTTTTCGTTCGGATGGAGCTTGAAGAGCAACTGCCGACCGTCGGCCATCTCAAGGTACTTGCGAATGTTGCGTGTGCGATTCTCGTAGATGAAGGTTTCCCGGTTGTCGGAGGTGCAGACAAGCACGTAGTCGCGGTGCTCGAAGTCGTTTTCGAGAAAGCGCTCGCAGTTGTCGAAGTTGGGAATGCTGGTCACCTCGATCTTTTCGGGGCGGACACCTTTGCTGATGAACAGGTCGCGGTAGCCTTCGCTGGCCACGCAGAACTTTTCGTAGGTATCGGACAGGCCCGTGGTCGCCGTGCCCGCGATCCAGCGCGGCACCCAGCGGAAGTTGCGGGCGAGGTGGAAAAGGATCGTCTCCGGCTCGGTCATCCCCTCCTGCACGAGCACGATTTTGCTGCGCTTGAGATGTTTCGGCACAATGAGGTCGGTACAGGTCAGCACCAGATCGTACCGGTGCAGCGTACCGCCAATGTCGAGCTGAAAATTATGCGAAGTAAGGTAATCGATGGCTTTGCTGGCGCGCTTCCTGCCCATGATCGTGAATTCGAGCATTCCCATGTCGCTGGCTTTGCCGAGCAGGCCGTCACTGAAAAAGGGGGTGAACCACTGATCGTACTCCCGGAGATGCTCCGAAATCTGGTGCATCTGGGTGGTCTGATTCATCGAACCGCAAACAAACAGAATCTTCTTTCTCATGCGCTCTCGTCACTGACTTGCTGGGCATCCCGGAGATGAATGCCTTCCATGAACATCACTCCGTAACCGATCGAATACCAGATAACCTCCTTGAGACGGCGCAGCATCACGAACGCTCCTCCATAGGCGAGATAATCGGGAAGGCCGAGCGCATGAAAAAACGCGAGATAGCCAAGATCCTGAATTCCCAGACCCGATGGAATGAAAAAAAAGATCGCCCTGAGAATGGTCAGAGCCGTGTCGAACGCCAATACCTGCAAAAAGGTCACCTTGAGACCGAGAAGATGTAATATAAGATAACTTTCCAACGCGAGCATCATCCACGCCGCGACGTAGATCACCATTACCGGCAGGAACGATTTCATGCCATCCGACTTGACCCGCTGAAGCTGGCGGTCGGTCTCGGCGAACCCCTCCTGCACCCTGAGCAGCCACTGCCGGGCCTTTTCAAACGGAATCTTCAGAAGAAGACGATGCAGCTTCCCGACAGCGTTGCCGTTGGTCATCAGAATCAAAAACAGCGTAAATACCACGGTCATGGCAAGGCTGACAGCAATCATGATCACGCCAAGTCCTTGAAAATCAACCACCTGCTTAGACACAGCCTGCAACATGCCGAAACCGGCAACCGCGCCGAGAAGGGTATAGATGCCTTGGGTCGCGCCAAGGAGGAGCTTGCGCACCGCGACCGTTGCGAAGCCGTCGGGCAGCGGAATGCCGAGAAATTTCCGGCAAAGCCACGGGCGCAGTGGCTCACCGACCGCCACGCCCGCGGGCAGCGTCATGGAGACCGTTTCGGTGACCAGCTGGATTTTGAAAAGGCCGAAAAAGGGTGGCGCTCCGCTCTCTTTCGGAAAAAGCCGTTGCCAGGCTGCCGTCTCCAGAAGATGCAGGCCGAGGTAGGGCAGGACAATCAACAGCGAGGAGGGGCCGAGCGAACTGATCAACTTCATCGAACCGGCCAGATCGACCTTGCTGAACAAATAGGCGATAAGCGCCAGACCGGCCAGAAGCCCCGCGTACCTGGTCCAGGACTTTTTTCCTTTATTGCGTACCTGCATGAAATCGATTGGAAATGAAACAGTTCTGCGTACAGCGGGTCAGCTCCCCGGCTTTCGGCGTGTTCGTGTCAGGAATCTCTTTTCAACGCGAGCTGCCCTGAATGCAAGGAACTACAGGAACAGGGCCGTTGCCCGCCATCCGCCCCGTCCGGAACAGAAGCGCACAAATATATAAAAAATAGGGGATTCCCGTGAACCCGCCGTCTGGATGGTCAACGCGGGGTAAGAATTCGATGCCGAAAGGCCAAGGGCGGATGAGGTGACACCGGGATGGCAGGGTGATTGAAACGTGAAAAAATATTGGATTTACGGGCTTCTATTGTTACATATCAGTATATGATCATATTCAGAGCGTTCCTGTCACTCTGTCCGTTTTGGCGGACGTCCTTGTTGACCATTTGCGTCAGACCCGATTTCACGATTCTCTTCACAGCATTCCGGAATCAAACGTTCGTTTATGGGACTCATCAATCCTGATTTCCAGACATTGCCCGAACTGTTCACCTCGGTATTCAGCCATTTCAGGGGACAAGCGGACAAAGCGCCTGTCGCCAGGAAAATCAACGGCGCTTATGCCCCGATCAGCTATGACGCTCTTGCGGAGGATTACCGCCACTTTGCCGCTTATCTGAAACAGCGAGGCATCGAACCCGGTGACCGGGTAGCCATTTTGTCGGAGAACCGTCCGGGATGGTACCTGGCCGATATGGCCATTCTCTCGCTCGGAGCGACCGACGTGCCGCTCTACCCCTCCCTTCCGCCAAACCAGATCGAATATATCCTGAACAACTGCGGCGCGAAAGGCATCATTGTCTCGAACATGCTTCAGCTCGGCAAAGTCCTCTCCATCTGGCCGAAGCTTCCGGAGCTGAACATGGTGATCGTCATGAACAAGCTCGAAGAGCCGGTCGATGACGTGGTCGATCTCGCCCAGGCGAAAATTGAAGGCAAGAAAAGCCTCGAAGCCGCGCCGTGGTTGCTCGATGGCATCAAAGCCAAGCCAGACGACGTGGCGACGCTCATCTACACTTCCGGCACGACCGGCCTGCCGAAAGGGGTGATGCTCACCCACCGGAACCTGTGCGAAAACGTCAAATCGTGCTCGACGGTCATCCGCCTCGACGAAACCGACAGCAGCCTCTCCTTCCTGCCGCTCTCCCACGCCTACGAACGCACCGGCGGCTACTACCTCCTGTTCGCCTGCGGAGCGCGGATTTATCTGGCCGAAAGCATCGAAACCATCTCGCTCAACATCTCGGAGGCCAGGCCCACCATCATCTTCACGGTGCCAAGGCTCTTCGACCGCATGAAGGCAAGCATTCTCAAGTCGGTGACGAGCGAAGGGGGCATGAAGGAGAAAATCTTCTTCTGGGCGGTCAGCACCGGCGAAAAGTACCACAAACAGCTCGCCGCCGGAAAGGTATCACCGATACTCGCCGCGCAGCACAACCTGGCCGACAAGCTGGTTTATAGCAAAATCCGCAAGAAGTTCGGCGGAAGGCTGCGCTACTTCGTCTCCGGCGGCGCGGCGCTGCCGCAGAAAACCGGCGAGTTCTTCCAGTCGATCGGCATCACGATTCTCGAAGGTTTCGGCCTGACCGAAACCTCGCCCGTCACCCACGTCAACCGCCCCGAAAAGGTCAAGTTCGGCACGGTCGGCCCGCCGGTCAGCAACGTCGAGGTCAAGATCGCGCCGGATGGCGAAATCATGCTCAAAGGCCCCAACATCATGAAGGGGTACTGGAAAGACGAGGACGCGACCGCCGAGGTGATCAAGGATGACTGGTTCTATACGGGCGACATCGGCCTGATCGATGCCGATGGATACCTGAAAATCACCGACCGCAAGAAGCACATCATCGTGACCAGCGGCGGCAAAAACATCGCGCCCCTGCCGATCGAGAATCTCATTCTCGACAGCCCGTACGTCGATCAGACGATGATTGTCGGCGAAAAGCGCCCCTTCCTCATCGCGCTCATCGTGCCCGACTTCGTGAAACTGAGGGATTTCGCGGCGGAGCACCAGATCAAGGCAACCAGCCCGAAAGAGCTGATCGCCAACAAGGAGGTGGTTCAGATTTACGAGAAGCTGCTGAAGAGTATTTCACGCCAGCTCGCCACCCACGAAAAGGTGAGAAAGTTTCTGCTTGTCGAACAACCGTTCTCGATCGAGAACGGCATGATGACCCCGACGCTCAAGCTCAAACGCAAGGAGATCACCAGCAAATTCAGCGCCGAGATCGACAATCTCTACAACGCGCTGAACATGGTCTATAACACTGAGTGAGGCTCACTCCGCCGATGACTCGACAGGCTGAACCGGGATAGCGTCCCGGAACAGCCTCGCTCACCCTCCTCTCCCCGATTCTCCGGCAATCCGCAGCATCCGGTGGTCGCCGTACTCCTCGATCATCGCCTCCATCACAAGCGAATCGACAATCGAGCCGATGCCGTGCGGGCAATCGGCATATCGCTCCTCGACCGACTCGCGCGATAGCTCGCCGGTTGACAGCAATTCGCGCAACAGCGCTCCGCGATACCAGCGCCGGGAGCCTTTGAAGCTCGACTGGCGGGTCAGTGGCGCGATGCCGGTTTTCCTGCCGGTCAGCTCCATCGCGCCGTAATCCATCAGCGCGTTGTGCCAGTCGCGGCTCCGCCCTTTCGGGAGCACCTCTTCAGCTACTTCAAGCAGCGCTTTGGGAGAGATCGATTCGGGGAGACCAAGTTCATGGATAAGCACGCGCCGGATGTTGGTATCGACGGCGGCAATATCGAGATTGTCGGCAAAGACGGGAATCGAGCGGCTCGTGTAGGCTCCGATGCCCGGCAGTGCGATGAGTTGGGCGGGATCGGCGGGCACCTCGCCGCCGTGCTTTTCGACGATCATCGCCGCCGCGCGATACAGCCGCTGGCCGCGAGCGTTGTAGCCGAGGCCGCTCCACTCTGCGAGCACCTCGCGCAGCGAAGCCGAAGCGAGCAAGCGCGGGTCGGGAAAGCGTTCAAGCCAGCGAACGAAGCGCGGCGCGACCCGCTCTGCCTGGGTCTGTTGCAGCATCACCTCGCTCACCATAACGGCATAACGGTCAGTGGTCGAGCGCCAGGGAAAGCTCCGCCTGCTCTTTTCGTAAAAATCGAAAATCTTCGCCTGAAAAGCCTCGATGCGAGTGGTATTCATGGCAGGGTAAAATCAGAAAGGAAAAAATAGAGCAGTCTGCGCTTTCAGCACTCATCTCTTGTCCACCAAGTCCACGGAGTCCACAAAGTCCACCGCTAAACAAACAAAGCAGCGCCGCCATATCACGGTAGCGCTGCTCTGCGTAAAAGCTGGAAATGCTACAGCTTATGCCTGGGCGGAAGCGCTCTTGCGCTCTTTGACCTTCAGCGCGGCCTTGCCGGTACGCTTGCGGAGGTAGAAAAGCTTGGCTCTTCTTGCCTTGCCGCTCCTGACCACCGTGACGCTCTCGACATTCGGCGAGTTGATCGGGATGATCCTCTCGACGCCAACGCCGTGCGAAATTTTGCGGACGGTGATGGTCTTGGATGCGCCCATGCCCTTGTCGCCGATCACGACGCCTTCGTAAGCCTGAAGGCGCTCTTTTTCGCCCTCGATAACCTTGAGCTGAATCCTGACGGTGTCGCCGGGACGAACTTCGGGAATATCGCTCCTCTGTTGGGTTGCTTCGACCAACTGAATTAACTGATCCATGATGACACTGTTATCTTTATGTTGTCTTTACTCTTCTTCACTCTCTTTGCCGAGCAGCTCCGGCCTGCGCTCGAAAGTGCGCTCCCGCGCATTCTCCTGCCGCCAGCGCTCGATTTTTTCATGATGGCCTGAAAGAAGCACATCGGGCACGCTCATTCCACGGAACTCCGCAGGGCGTGTAAACCATGCGCAGTCGAGGATATCGTTCTGGAACGAATCGGTCAGCGCCGACTCGCCATCACCGAGCACTCCCGGTATGAGCCTGACGACCGCGTCCATGACCATGAGCGCCGGAATTTCACCTCCGGAAAGCACCACATCGCCGACGGAAAGCTCCATGGTGACCAGCGTCCGGCGAATCCTTTCGTCCATGGCCTTGTAGTGGCCGCAGAGAATAATCAGATTCCCCTTTCGCGAAAGGCGGTTAGCCCGCTTCTGGTCGAAAGCCTTCCCGTCCGGCGTCATGAAGATAACCTCGTCATAACTCCTTTCAGCCTGCAACTTCTCGATACATGCGAAAACCGGCTCTGGACGAATCACCATTCCCGCACCACCTCCGAACGGCGCATCGTCCACCTGCTGGTACCTGCCCAATCCATAATCGTGCAGGTTATGCACGTGGATTTCCGCAAGAGCTTTCCGCCTTGCGATGCCGAGCAATCCCTTTTCGAGGGGTGACGAAAAAAAATCCGGAATGACGGAAATGATATCTATCCGCATGGCTTCCACACCTCTGAGTCGTTGCCTGGACACCGTTTAGAGGTGTCCGCTTTATCAATCCTGTCAAGAACATCGCGCCTGAACTTCATCGAAGAAGTCGCGACGCGCTGACGTTACAAAAATTCCCTGAATCTGCGCAACGTCACGATCCCTTTTTTGAGATCCGTTTCAGTTATAAAATCTTCCACTGCCGGTACGAGAACTTTCCGCTCTCCGGTATCGACTTCATACACGTCGTGCGCGGGCATCTGCAACACATTGCTGATCTTGCCGACCCGCCCTTCCTCTTCGTCAAACGCCTCCAGACCGATCAGGTCGTGGATGTATGCCCGGTTATCCGGCAGAGGCTCAAGCGCTTCACCGGTCACGTACAAGCCAAAGCCCGCCAAGGCTTCGGCCTCCTCGCGTGTCCCGACGCCGTCGAGCATAAGCCAAGCAAAACCCTGTCGAAGCTTTGCCGACACCACCTTGCGGGGCGCGGCATCATCCGGCGTTTTACCTACGTAATACTCCCGGCGTTTCAGGAAGCTTTCCGGAAAGTCGGTCACCGGCTTCACCTTGAACTCGCCTTTCAAGCCTTTCGGCTTCAGGACGACGCCTGTCAGAAACAGTTCCACTCTGGTTCAGCCGGTTCGGAATTCCCTCTTCCTCAACCTTCGGCGCCTTCAGCGGCCTTCTTGGCCTGGCGGCGACGCAGCTTGGCATTGAGACGCTTCTGACGGCGCTCGGTCTCTTTCTGCTGCCATGCCTCCATCTGGGCGGCGACATCGCTCTCGCTGAAACCACGGCGCTTCAGGTTCATTTCATGAAGCAGACCGGTGCCGCGAATAAGACTGTGAACGGTATCGGTCGGCTGTGCGCCAACGTTGAGCCAGTATGCCACGCGATCCTTCTCGATGGTCACCGTGTGCGGTTTGGCGGTCGGGTTGTAGTGGCCGACCACTTCGAGAAACTTGCCATCTCTCGGCGCGCGCCCGTCGGCGGCAACGATCTGGTAGAAAGGCATCTTTTTCCTTCCGGCTCTTTTCAATCTGATCTTAACCAATGCGTAAAGAGTTTAATTTATTGTAAGAGACATTGTTCATTTATCGTTTCAAAAACTTGTCGAGCGCCAGGTTCTCCGTGGTGATCTTCCGTCCGGACTTGGCCAGGCGGTTGACCGAGCGCATCATCTTTTTCATTTCGGAGAACTGCTTGAGCAGCATGTTGACCTCCTGCACTCTGGTGCCGCTGCCCTGCGCGATGCGCTGACGGCGGCTGCCGTTGATGATCTCCGGCTGCTTGCGCTCCAGCTTGGTCATCGAGGAGATCATCGCTTCGATGGGCTTGAAGTCGATGTTTTCGAGATCCTGCTTCGGCACCATCTTGTTCAGGCCGGGCACCATTTCGATGAGGCCCTGAATCGAACCCATCTTCTTGAGCTGCTGAAGCTGGTCGAAAAAGTCGTCGAGGTCGAACTCGTTCTTCATGAGCTTCGACTGCATCTGCATCGTCTTTTCGAGATCGAGCGTCTCCTGCGCCTTTTCGACGAAGCTGACGATGTCGCCCATGCCAAGAATCCTCTGGGCCATGCGGTCGGGGTAGAACACGTCGAGATCATCGACCTTCTCGCCGACGCTCATGAACTTGATCGGCTTTTCGACCACCTGGCGGATCGAGAGCGCCGCGCCGCCGCGAGCGTCGCCGTCAAGCTTGGTGAGCACGACGCCGTCGAAATCGAGACGGTCGTTGAACGCCTTGGCGGTGTTGACCGCCTCCTGGCCCATCATCGAATCGACGACGAAGAGCAGCTCGTCCGGGCTGAGGCGATTCTTGAGCGCCTCGGCCTCGGCCATCATCGCCTCGTCGATCTGCAGACGACCGGCGGTATCGACGATCACCACATCCTTGCCGTTCGAGCGCGCCTCTTCGAGACCACCGAGCGCGGCCTTCATGGCATCCGGCTCTTCGACGGAGAAAACGGGCACATCGATCTGCTCGCCGAGCGTCCGGAGCTGTTCGATTGCCGCCGGGCGGTAAACGTCAGCGGCGACAAGGATCGGATTCTTGCCGTTCTTTTTGAGGCGCTTGGCCAGCTTGGCGCAGAAGGTGGTTTTACCGGAACCCTGAAGGCCGGCAACCATCACGATGGCGGGAATTTTCTTTGGAGGCAGGTTCAGCGGCTGGTTCTCGCCGCCCATGATTTCGGTAAGCTCGTCGTTGACGATCTTGACGATCATCTGCGCCGGCGAGACGCTCTTGATGACCGATTCGCCGAGGGACTTCTCGCGGATATCCTCGACCAGCTTCTTGGCAACCTTGTAGTTGACGTCGGCGCTCAAGAGGGCGCGCTTGATGTCGCGCATGGCGATACCGATATTGACCTCGTTGATCGTCGCCTGCCCGGCGAGTTTTTTAAAGGTCAGCTCAAGTTTGTCACTGAGATTGTCGAACATGTTGAACCCGTCGCATAAATTCTAAAAATGGATAGCTTTAAATATAAAAATATTCTGCTAAAATAAAACCAATCAATGAAACCATCACCAAACTATTTTCGATTATATTAGTTAGCAAATTTTCAAAGCACTGCCCATGACCCCGGAAGCTATCGAAAAAATATTCAGATCGTTCAGGGAAAAGAGAATCGCCGTTATCGGCGACGTGATGATCGACAAATATATCTTCGGCCACGTATCGAGAATATCGCCCGAATATCCGGTGCCGGTGGTCGATGTCACCAGCGAGAGCAGCCGCCTCGGCGGCGCGGCCAACGTTGCGGTCAACACCCATGCGCTCGGAGCCGAAACGCTCCTGATCGGCGTCACCGGAGAGGATGCGGAGCGCCGGAACCTCGCGAGCCTGATGCGGGAGCATGGCCTCGATCCAGCCATGCTCGTGGCCGACAGCACCCGCCCGACCACCTGCAAAACCCGCATCCTGTCGCAGAACCACCACATCACGCGGGTGGACTACGAAAGCCGGACTCCGGTGGATGCGGAGCTGGAGAAGCGGCTGCTCGGCATGTTCATGGAGATCGCCGGGACGGTCGATGCTGTGGTGCTCGAAGATTACGACAAAGGGGTGCTTACCCCGTCGCTGATCGCTTCGGTAATCGCCATCTGCCGCGAGCGCAAAACGCCGGTGCTGGTCGATCCGAAGCTGAAGGGGTTCTTCTCCTACGGCGGCTGCACAGTCTTCAAGCCCAATCTCTCCGAACTCGCAGCCTCCCTCGGAATTCCGGTGGCCAACGCCGACAGCGATGTCGAACGGGCGTGCCTGCTTTTTGGCGAGAAGCTCGATGTGGAAAGCCTCGTGGTGACCAGAAGCGAAAAAGGCATGACCGTCTATGACGGTTCTTTCACCCACATTCCAGCCTTGTCGCTCGATGTCGCCGATGTCTCCGGCGCAGGCGACACGGTGATCGGCACACTCGCGCTTGGGCTGGCCTCAGGCCTCGACCTGGTGACGAGCACCCGGATCGCCAACCTCGCGGCCAATACGGTGTGCCAGGAGGTCGGCGCGGTGCCGGTCAGACCGGACAAGCTCTTCAATGCATGCCTGGCCCATCTTCGCTGATGGCGATGTGATTGTCAACGACCGACGGCCACGCCGGCTTGTATGACGGATCCTGCGCGAGATTCCGCATCTTGAGCAACGAGTAGAACGGCACCTCGAAGAGGGCCGCGTTGCTGATCGCCGCAGGAATGTCACTGCCGGGATCGAGATGCATCACGAAGGTCACATGCACCTTGCCGCCCTCTATCGGCATCAGTATCCAGACCCCCTTCGCATCGCGCACACGATGAACATCGGGCCGCGACGGAGCGTAATCGGGAATGCCGGTCATCGTCAGGGCCAGCGCCCCCCCCTCGGATGCGTGCAGCGCCGTGCGCACGATCATCTCCCTTTTCGGAATAGGCCAGGGAGTGTTGAGCACCTGACGGACTACATAGTCGAGTTCATCGCTCCGGTGCAGCACCTCCATTTCGGAGAGTTGATGCACCCATTTGCCGTAATTTCCGAAATCGTGAAACAGGCTGATGAGCTTTCTGAGCGACGCCTCGAACACGGTCTCGCCCTTGAAGCCCAGCACTTGGGAACCTCTGATCTTTGACGAAAAAATCTTGATGTCTTTGTGATCGACACGAAATTCCCAGTTACCCTCGAGGGCGTTTGCTACATCCATTGGCTTGGCGATTATGGTAGAGTGAGCGCGAGACCCGGCGGGTTACTCGACAATGAAATCGTTGTAATTCCTGATGATGCCCTCCGTCGATTCCTTCAGGGGAGCACCGACAGGATTTCGGTATTTTTCACGCTTGACCATGTCGCGCATGTTGTTCAGCGTATGGTACGGCGTGTCGATGACGGCGATGTTGGCCAGCCATGACGGAATTTCGCCGGCAGGCTCGATGTGCAGCCGAAATACCACGCGGCACGAATTTTCCGAAAGCGGCAGGATGTTCCACGCCCCTTCGAGCTTTCGCACCCGCACGCAATTGCTGGTTTCCGGAATGAAGTCGGGCAGACTTTCGATCTTAACGAACGCCTCCGAAGTTTCGGGATCGACATAGGCCGTCGAACGGGTGATGATGTCTCGATCCGAAACCGGCCACGGAGCGC
>Ga0209575_10000959_pt1 | contig 13466 bp, 7 predicted proteins | sample Medcelwee11metaG_FD_187172 | JGI IMG/M metagenome (GOLD analysis project Ga0209575, IMG submission 187172) | Freshwater pond sediment microbial communities from the University of Edinburgh, under environmental carbon perturbations - Medium... | ecosystem: Environmental > Aquatic > Freshwater >...
ACGAAACTCCTTCTGCGTATCACGTAATGCCGCTTCAGGCGAAGAGAGCTGAAGTATCTTCTTTGGAAGCTTTGGACAGAACCTCAATGACATTCCTCCCTCAACGATCAGTTTTCCAAGTCCAAATGCAATATTTGCAATGCCATCTTCGGCTTTTTCTGATCCGATCGGATAATAATTGATCGATCGTGCAACTCCTGACAGGGTAGGATAAAAAATATTACCATGCCTGTTTCCACACACATCCTGAAGGATGATACCCATTTTTTCCTCATCAATAACATTTGATGTGGCAGTCATATACGCTTTGCTTGCCTTGTAATAAACTGAAGCGTAAACTTCCTTTATTGCATCAGAAAGTGCCTTGACCATAAGTTTATTATCAGCAAGCCTGGGGATCATATAGGTTGAATATACTCCGGCAAATGGCTGATAATGTGAATCTTCCAATTTACTTGAGGATCTGATGGCTATCGGATGACTTCTTGAGACAGTAAGGTAAGCATAGAAATCCTGATAAACACGGCCCGGGAGCTCAGCATTAATGAACCTGTTAAGTATTTCATCATCGGGAAGATCGGAGAGTGCAACCGAATAGAGGTTATTATGATCCATGAATTCATCGAAGACATCGGTGCTTAAGACAACTGTTCTTGGAATTGTAATCAGAACATCCGGGAATTTATTAAAGAGCTTATTGTTTTTAATGATCCTGTTTATGAATGCAAGCCCTCTTGCCTTTCCCCCGATAGAACCTTCCCCAATACGTGAAAATATCTGGTATTCGTCAAAACTTGATTTATCAAACTTTGCAATGACCCCCCTTCCCTTTCCCAGACGGAAGCTTGAAATGGCAACATAGAGAAAGCGTCTCATCTCATCCATAGTTTCAAAGTCCTCTTTCCGGATATACTTAAACATCTGGGCAACCGGGAAGAGAGCCCTTGCATTAAGCCACTTGGAAAAATGATTCCTTGTAGCATGATATTCAAGGGTGTTATCAGGTATTGTAAGTAGCTTTTGCTGTAGACTCTGAAGGTCGGTAGCAATAGCAATCGGTTCGAGCGTATCAGGATTTCTGAATACAAAGGGTCCGAATGCAAGGTTTTGAATGATAAAGTTTCTTAACTCAAGAGATAACGATTTTGAGTATTTATGAATAAATCCGGCTCCAAGTTCCTCTGCTTTTTTTCTGTGACCGGCATTTGAAGATTGCAGAAGAAAAGGGACTTTATCGTCATCAGCCATTACTACTTTGCACAATTCAATTCCGGCATTTTCATCAGGTACGTTATCTCTTTTATAGCTGATATCGGAAATAACTCCAAGGACATTATATTTATACTTTTTATACAGGTCAAGAGCATCATTAAAGTTATTTGCCAGCAGTATTTTTGGTCGTCCTCTCATTTTTAGCATCCGCTGATGCTCATTCAAAGCTTCTCTCTGAAAATCCAATGATTGCAACAGAACTATCCTGTAGAGGTTTGGAAGATAGGATGAAATGTATCTGATAGAGTTTTCAACCAGTATAATAGCCTGAACTCCAATACTTTCAACATCATGATCGGCATTCATCTTATCTTCAATAAGCTTAATTATAGCAAGTATCAGAGATGCATCACCGAGCCAGCAGAATACATAATCGATCGCACTGAGATCCTCACCTTCAAGTCTCAGGGAAACCTCACGCGAGAAATATGTAAGAACGACAATGGGAATATTTTCATATTCCAATTTGATCTTCTTGGCAAGGGCAAACACATCAGTTCCCTTCAGGCTGAGCATTGAAATAACCAGGTCTACATTCCCCTCCTTCAGTATTTTAAATGCATCTTCAGCATTGTCTGTCTGGACAAATGAAGGAGGATACCTCAGATTAAGTGCAACATATTCATTAAATATCTGTTCATCGATCCTTCCATCCTCTTCGAGCATGTAATTATCATAGTTGCTGCATATTACAAGAACACGATGTATTCTTTTCTGCATAAGCAGATCGAATGAGGTATCGGTAAAATCATATTTCTGAAGATCAATTATTCCTTCAATAATGGTCATGATTAAATGTTTTACTTATTGATTGTAATAACAGCCATTCCCTTTTTGCCGTCCATTCTTATCAGAAGTGGTTTTTTAAAACGAATATGGCGAAAAAAACTTCCTTCTTCAATAACTTCCTGCTCTGAAAGTTTCTGCCAGTCAATCTTTCCATTTTTTATTCCCTGCGATATTGAAAAATAGCCCACATTCATTGAAGTTACATTATGAAAAAAGTGAGAACCCAGTGAAGCATCATGATGATAATCAGGCAGATCAACTTCTACGATGATCTTTGCATTTGATATCTGTGGCCACACAACAGGTACTCCAAGAAATCTGTCTTTTGTACCCCATCGTCCAGGACCGATAAGAACATATCTTCGGTTTTCCTTAAGCATTTTTTCATTAATAATGTCTATCTCTTCTGCCATCTGAGATGTCAGCAGATTATTAAACCTCTCCGGTTCTATATAAATCACATCCGAAATATCTTCAATAATTCCATTACCCATGCACTTATGAGATTCCAGGACAATATCTTCACTGTAAATGCTATCAATATCAATATCATATCCGGCGCCGCTACCAACAAGCGGTTTAATCTGCAGCAGGTATAAAGAGGCATTACCATCATTATCTTTATTAAGATCGACAGCAAATTCTATCTCAGAAGGATTGCCGGTTGCTTCCGCAACAACATCCAGTATAGTCCTGAGAGTTGATGCAAGGGGAATAAAATTATATTTAAGTATATCCGCAAAATTTATAACTCTTGGTCCCGGAGCATCGAGACCCGGCATTATAGTATCATTATCAGTATTCAGAACTGATGCTGAGTGTTTCAGGGTTCCATGCTCTTCTGCTCTGCTTATATCCAAAGTAATAAGACCTGCTGTTTCACCTTCAAGAAGATTCAGGTTTTTCTTCTTCATATCAACAGCATAGAAATAGACCTGTGAATTTTTGTAAAGATCCTCCTGTGAGATAATATCCAGTGAAGGGTATGCCGGAGAGAACCTGAACGCTCTCTCTCCTTCAACCACATAGTGGCCCAGACCTACTGCTATTACAGCAAAACCGTCCTGTGGAGTCATGTGCGCAACAGGATAGAAATTGAAAGACTGGGCTGTTCCGCTAATATGGGGATAAAAAGCATCTTCGAACCGGTGACCCACAACTTCCTGAATGACAACTGCCATTTTCTCCTGTTCAACCTTATAATTTATTGCCTCAAAATAGGTACGTGCACTTCTGGAATAAATTGAAGAAAAGACAAGCTTAATAGCTTCCGACAACTGCTTCAGTCTGACCTCAAACTCAGCATCATTATTGGGCAGAAGATATGTCCCGAAAATTCCGGAGAAAGGCTGGCTCATTGAATCCTCAAACAGACTGGATGATCTTACTGCAATAGGTTTTTCTATATGCTTAAGGAATATCCTGAGTACCTTCTCAAGGGTATAGCTAAGGCTTCCATCAAGAAAAAGTTTCTGAAGAATATCAAAATCCTTTTCTTCCTTGACACTGTTCCACAGATGATTACGTTCCATGAACATATCAAATTCATCTGTTCCAATAATAGCAGTAACCGGGGTTTTAATATTTATGCCGGGAAGTAATCTTCCAAGTTCAAAGCTGTATATCAGAGTGTTAATAAAGGCCAGGCCTCTTCCTTTTCCGCCAAGTGATCCTCCTGAAAGACTTACTACATTTGTCTCATCAATAACTGCAGACTCTTCAAAATTCACAACCCTCCCTTTATTAGTTTCACGCCTGCGTTTACGGATAATGTCAATAAGAAACTCCCTGAGTTCTCTGAGACTGTTGAAATCTGAAACTTTTATGGGATTAATAAGTTTAGCAATCTTCACTTCTCCTCTTGCCATAAGCCAAAGTGAGAAATGATTCTTCATAGCATGATAGGCAAGTGAATCCTCAGGGACAGTCTCGAGATATGCCTCGAACTCCTTCATGGACTTTGCCACGGCAATCTGACGGCCTTTATTATCCCTGTAAACAAAATGGCCGAATCCCAGGTAATAGTTAATAAAAGACTTAAGGTCTTGTAAGAGGCTTTCAGAATTTTTATTAATAAAATTTGATTTGAGAGTAAAAGCAAACTTTGCATTATCCGGATCCGACGATTGCAAAACTGTCGGAAGGTTAGGCATCTCTGCCTTAATATGTTTAATAAGTTCAAAACCGGCAGTATCATCCAATTCTCCATTTTTGGGGAAACGCATGTCTGAGATAACGCACAGGAGACTCTCCTTATACTTATTATATATAGTTATCGACTCCTCCCAGTTTGAAGCCAGAAGAACCTTTGGTCTCGCCCTGAGTTTCAATACCTTGTAGAGTTCATCAGTTGAAACGTCTTCTATCAGGTTTTTTGTCTGCTCCATAACCAGGGTATAGAGCATAGGGAGGTAGCTCGAATAATAAGCAGCAGAATCCTCAACTATCAAAATAACTCTTGTAAGCCCTTTTTTTGTATCGTTATCAACATTTACCTTATCCTCGAGTAGTTTTACCATTGCAAAAAAGACCTTTGACTCACCAGTCCAGACAAAATAATTATCAATTGGAATTCCCAGTGAAATCTGCTTCTTCACAAATGAAACATCTGATGGATTGTTAAGGAGAAGGAATGTGGGCAGATATGGATATTTATCCTTAATCTTCTTACAGAGTACCATGGGGCTCTCCTTATGAACACCAATCATAATAATAACCATGTCGTAATGCCTGGCTTTCAGGCGGTTAAATGCCTCCTCCTCACCGGTAACACCTGTAACCCTGGGCAAGGATGTAAGGCTCAGCTGGTAATATTCTCCCAGCATATGATCGGAGAACCTCCCCTCGCCTTCAATTGAATAAGCATCATAGAGATTGGCAACAAGAAGAATTTCCTTAACCTTGAAAGGCTGCAGGTCATGGAATACATCACGTTCTGCATTATGCCGCTCCAGGAATTTCTGTAAAAGTTTTCTGCTTGAAACGGTTTTAATGTCTTCCGGCTCTTCCCTTGGAACCTGAGCCATCCTGATTATATCACGAGCTTTATAGCTATTAACATAGCCGGTTATAAGGCTGGCTATATTCATTATAAGGTCTCTTTCCTCCTTTAAAAAAGGGCCTTCCATTTCAATGTTAAATTCCCTGGTATAATAGATCTCTATTATACCTTTTTCATTGTCGATAGTATTGAATTCCTGAAACATTTTCCATGAAGTCTCCTGGAAATCGGGTGTTTCAAAAGATTTGTCAAGAAACTTAATCCGGGCAGAGGTATATTCCGGATATTGCCAGGCGGCTGGAAGAAGTAAAACAATCTGTTGAAGTGTCTCTTCAATAGGTTTTCCCTCTTTAAGAATATAAGTTGTCTGATTAATACATGCAAGTTCCTTTACTCTTTCCTGCTGGTCGTGGAGCAGTCGGTGGTACTCGGGGGTAATATGGCTATTTTCATTCATCAGGGAACAAACTGAAGAAGATCAGGATTTAAATTTAGTAAAAAAAAGGCACTGATCACAGATCCGTGCCTTTTACTCTATTCCAAACTGTGCAATAAATTTCCAGGTCACTCTACCTTCCACACAGATCCGCTATTGAGAAGATCATCCATACACTTTATTTTAGAACTCTGCTGAACCCGTTTTATCTGCTCTTCCACATCAGTTTCATAAGTATGCGCTTCTACTGATCTTATAACACCCAGAGCAACAGGATATTCAGGATATCTCATATTAGCAAGCATGTACTGTATTCCCGGATTTGGTTCAGTGGCATCATGAATTAGCAGGTTATCTGCAGTAATTCTGTTCTCACCTATTTTTACCACCCTGAGTTTAAGTCCTTCAAGAACAAGTCCTTTGTCATTATCTTTTCCGAAGATCATCGGTTCTCCATGCTTCAGGATAATAGTCCTGTCGTCTCTGACATCCCTGCCGGCAACAACGTCATGAATACCATCATTAAAAATTACGCAGTTCTGAAGAACTTCGACCACTGAAGTTCCTTTGTGTTGAGCGGCTTTTGTATATATCTGTGTTGAAAGGGTAACATTTGCATCGACAGTCCGTGCAAAGAACTTTCCTCTGGCGCCGATTACCAGTTCACCGACAGAAAATGGTTCCTCAACGGTACCGAAGGGTGATGTTTTTGTTATAAGCCCTTTTTCTGAAGTAGGAGAATATTGCCCTTTTGTAAGGCCATATATCTCATTATTAAACAAAATTATGTTTATATCTATATTCCTGCGGATAGCATGTATGAAATGGTTTCCCCCGATAGCGAGGGCATCGCCATCGCCAGTTATTTCCCATACAGAAAGTTCCGGATTTGCTGTTTTGACTCCCGAGGCAATAGCAGCAGCCCGTCCATGGATCCCATGAAATCCATAAGTATCCATATAATATGGGAATCTGGACGAGCAGCCAATCCCGGAAATAAACGCAAATTTCTCTTTTGGAATTCCAAGTTCAGACAAAGCTTTCTGAACAGAGTTTAGAACTGCATGATCGCCGCAACCAGGGCACCATCGGACTTCCTGATCTGATTTAAAATCTTTCGGCGTATATTGAAAAGTTTTTAATTCTGCCATTTTATTTGCCCTCCAGAATATTTATACAATTCTCTTTTATTTCCCTGGTAGTGAATGGGACACCCTGTACCTTATTTATCTGTCTGTATTTAAATTCCTGGTACTTCATCCGCAGGTAATCTGCGAACTGACCCAGATTAAGTTCTGCAACCACAATATTTTCGAATTTCTTAAAAACTTCACTGACATTTTTTGGCATCGGGTTGATATAGTTAAAGTTAGCAAGGCTCACCTTATATCCTTCGGACTGGAGTTCACGTACAGCAGTAATAAGATATCCCATTGATCCACCCCATCCTACTACGAGAAGATCGCCTGATTCTTCTCCATAAACTTTCAGATCAGGGATCTTATCAGCAACCCTTGCAACCTTATCTGCCCTGAAATTAACCATCATTTCATGGTTTTCAGGAATATAAGATACTGTTCCTTTAAGAGTTTTTTCAAGGCCTCCGATCCGGTGTTCAAGTCCAGGTGTGCCCGGGATTGCCCACGACCGCGCAAGTGTATCACAATCACGTTTATAAGGCATAAATGGAATCTCCTTCTTATCAGCAAATGGAGGAGATATTTTAGGAAGGTCTTTCATTTTCGGTATCCTCCATGGCTCAGTTCCGTTTGCCAGGTAACTATCTGTCAAAAGAAGGACAGGAGTCATGTGTTCGAGTGCAATTCGTGCCGCCTCGAAAGCAAAATGGAAACAATCTGACGGAGTGCTTGATGCAATAACAACAACAGGGCATTCTCCATTCCTTCCGTAAAGTGCCTGCATAAGATCGGCCTGTTCAGTTTTTGTGGGGAGGCCTGTTGAAGGACCACCTCTCTGGACGTTAACTATTACAATAGGAAGTTCAGCCATAACAGCAAGTCCGATAGCTTCCGATTTAAGAGCAAGTCCGGGACCGGAAGTTGATGTAAGGGCAAGGTTTCCGGCAAAGCTTGCACCAAGAGCAGTACAAATACCAGCTATCTCGTCCTCTGCCTGGAAACTTTTTACTCCCAGATCCTTACGCATAGCCATTTCTTCGAGAATTCCTGTTGCAGGAGTTATCGGATATGATCCGATAAAGACCTTCAACCCGGCTTTTTCGGCAGCTGCAAGAAATCCCCAGGCAGTAGCAGTATTTCCGGAAATATTCCTGTAGGTTCCCTTTGCTATCTGGGCAGGTTCAATTTTAATAACCGGATTCAGTGCTTCAATTGTTTCAGCATAATAGTAACCTGCACGCAGTGCAACTTTATTTGCTTCAGCGATCTCTGGTTTTTTGGCAAACTTCTTGTCAAAATACTGTTCTGTGTATTTTAGTTTCCTCTCAAACAACCAGTAAACCATCCCAAGCGCGAACATGTTTTTTGTCCTGAGAACAGATTTGGGATCAAGACCATAGTTTTTAAGAGCTTCTTTTACCATTGAAGAAATAGGAGCATCAATGACATTAAAACTATCCAGGTTTTCTTCGATCACTGGATCGGACTTATACCCTGCCTTCTCAATATTTTTTTCAGTGAAATTATCTTTATCAAAAATTATTATGCCGCCAGGTTTTACCCATTTTGCGTTTGCCTTTACAGCAGCCGGATTCATAGCTACAAGAACATCGGCATAATCGCCCGGAGTATTAATTTCGGAATGACCAAGATGTACCTGGAATCCTGAAACGCCTCCGACAGTACCCTGGGGTGCACGTATTTCTGCGGGATAATCAGGAAATGTTGATAAGTCGTTTCCAAACAGTGCGGCTGTGTCAGAGAACAGTGTACCTGTAAGCTGCATGCCATCGCCGGAATCACCTGAAAAACGAATGACGACTTCTTCTCTTTCAATTACCTGTGAATTTTTAGCCATAATAAATCTTAAGTATTGTTAATGAGGCTTGTTTACACTTAATCAATTATTTATGATAAACAAATTTAACTTTTTAGAATGGCAAAATCATATAAAAAAATAAAATTTGCTTATGATTTTGATCATGTTTTGAATCAAACTACCCTGACACCCCAGAGATTGGGGCTGGTATAGCTAGGCTGGGAGCCTGATCAACCCCAGATATCTGCTTTCCTCAGGTTTATTTCACCTTCGAAGAACATCCTTGCGATCTTTTCAAAATAGGGAGTGTAATCGGAGATAAAAAACTGGTCATCCGCTTTGCGTGTATCATTCAGGAGGTTATTTGCCTCCAGTGATTCCCTGAGAGCAGCAGCAACAATTTTAGCTGAATCGACAACCTCCACACCAAAATTAAAAAATTTACTGATCTGATTTTTTATTATGGGGTAATGAGTGCACCCAAGTATCAGAGCCTGAATACCAGCCAGTGACTGATTGGAAAGATAAGTCCGGATTATAGCGTTGCTGATATCATCAAAAATAAAACCCTCTTCAATCATTGGAACCAACAGAGGAGTAGCCATGGAGATCACGGTTGTACCTGGAGCTTTAACCTTAAGTTTATCCTCGTAAGTACCTGAGCTGATAGTTCTTTTGGTACCAATTACTCCGATCCTGGTAAAATTTCTGTTTGCAAGGTAATCGACAACCGGGTTGATGACATCAATTATAATTGTCTTCCCCTCAAATTCTTTCTTAAGTGAATCATAGGCTGAAGCTGAAGCTGAATTACATGCGACAAGGATAACCTTGGCATTATGCTCCAGAAGGAACTCTGTAATTTTTCGTGAATATTGCTTAATTGATTCGGCTGATTTATCACCATAAGGGAGGTGGGCTGTATCTCCAAAATATATAAGACTCTCCCCGGGGAGTATCTGCTTGATAGCGTGTGCCACTGTAAGTCCACCGACACCTGAATCGAAAATTCCAATGGGTTGATCTTTCACTTTAGAAATATATTAAAAAAATGACCATCCTGTTAAGAATGGTCATCTGAAATTTTTAATAAAGTTATTTCAGACCAAGTTTTGCTTTGGCCAGAGTTAAAACATTAGTACTTTTTGTTTCGTCGAACCATAGAAGTGATCCTTTCGAGATATCAAAAATATAAAGGAACCCGTTTTCCTTGCCAATATCCTTAATAGCTTTGTCGACTTTTGCATATATCGGCTGAAAAAGTTCAACCTGCTTACTCTGAAGCTGTTCCTGAGCATTCTGTTGGAACTCCTGCATTCTTTTATTCAGATCGTATATCTCCTGTTCTTTATTTTGTCTGACAAGTTCTGAAAGGTTCTTGCTCTCTTTGGTATATGTATCATTCTTGTTATTTAGTTCAACCGACATAAGTTCAAGTGTATTTACAAGTTCTTTCTGTAGTTTCTCAAGCTGAACATTCGCAGAGTCAAATTCAGGCAAAGCCCTGATAACATCTTCGCTGTTAATATGTCCGAACTTCAGACTCTGCGCATTACCGGCGAATAAAGCAAAGGTAATAAGAGCTGCAATTAATATAAATCTTTTCATTTCAGATAGTTTAATTGTTTTATTTTTGCAAAAGTAATTATTTAATTTTTAATACCTAATTTTTCAAGAACCTGATCGCTGATGTCGAACTTAGGATTGGCAAAAAGAATGTTTCCTCCTGCAGCAGTATCAAAAATTACTGCATAGCTACCTTCTGTTGCAATATCTTTAATTGCTTTCAGAATCTCATCCTGGACAGGTTTAACAAGTTCTTCTCTCTTCTTGAAAAGATCGCCTTCCATTCCAAAATACTTATTCTGAAGCTCTTTCATCTCTTTTTCTTTAGCAATTATAGCTTCTTCCCTTTTAGTCTTCATATCCTGAGAAAGAAGCGGAGCCTCATTCTGGTAAGACTTATACATTTGCTCAACAACTGCATAACCATCAGCAACCTCTTTTTCCCATTGTGCTGAAAGTTTATCAAGCTGTTCCTGTGCCGTAGTAAAAGCAGGGATGTTTTTCCTGATATAGTCAGAATCAACAAATGCATACTTCTGTGCAACAGCCAATGCTGATGTCAGAATAAATAATCCTATGATTAGACTTGCTTTTTTCATAATTTAAAATATTAAAGTCAATTAATTAAAACTGTTGCCCTATAACAAAATGGAATTGTGATTTATTTGCATTGGGATAGTTTGATGGTTCGGGTACTTCATCAAATCCGTATCCCCAGTCAATACCCAGTAATCCGAACATTGGGAGATTAGCTCTCACTCCAATCCCTGCTGCTCGGTTCATCTTAAATGGATTGTATTCTCTCAGTTGGGCCCAGGCCCTTCCTGACTCCAGGAATGAAAGTACGTAAATAGTAGCCTGCTGATTCAGTGAGATTGGATACCTCAACTCAAAAGTTAATTTGGAATACACATTACCGGCAGCGGCACCGGAACTATTATCAGTCGGAGTCAGTGAGCCGTTGGTATATCCTCTTAAAGCTATTACCTCGCGGCCATAAAAGCTGTAACCGGTCATCCCGTCGCCTCCTACATAAAAATTTTCAAATGGAGATGGACCGATATCGTTGTTATAATGACCCAGATATCCAAAAGCATACCGGGCATTAAGAATTAGTTTATCATCTTTTGACAGAGGGAAATAATAATCTGATTTAAATACCCATTTATGGAATTCGATCCATTTATATTTAACCTGATCGGTCACATTCGACATATCCTTACCGCTTAAGAATGAATATGGGGGTGTCAACTGAAGAGAAAGAGTGAATGAAGATCCGCTCCTCGGATAAATCAGGTTCGGACTTGTTGAGAACCGGGTCAGTTTACCTGTAAGACTCAGCAGGTTTGCCTGTCCGTTCTGGAAAAGAAAATTATAAACACTGTAGTTATTCAGATTGTACTTCTGATAACTTAATTCTCCATATATTGAGAAAAAGTCATCAGGCCATTCCAATCTCTTTCCAAGCCCTACTGATGCACCATCAATAATCATTGATTGTCTTCCATCCTCTCCCTTCTTGGTACCATTTGTCATCAATGATCTGTAAACTGATACAGAGAAAGAATTGGGTTTTTTTCCACCAAGCCATGGTTCAACAAAGGAGATATTGTATGACTGATAAACACGTCCGTTTGATTGTGCTCTAATGCTGAGAGACTGGCCGTCACCTGAGGGATAAGGTTTCCACTCCTTCAGGTTGAAGAAGTTTCGCATAGCAAAGTTATTGAATCTCACCCCTACAGTTCCAACGAGCATTCCTGCTCCCCATCCACCTGATATCTCAAACTGGTCGTTTGCCCTCTCTTCAAGTTTGTAGAGAAGATCAACTGTCCCGTTCGTTGGATCAGAAAGAGGCGTAGGATTGATTTTTTCAGGGTCAAAATGACCAAGAACGCCAAGCTGACGTATTGACCTCAATATTTTCTCCTTGCTGAACAGATCTCCGGGAAGAGTATACAACTCACGGCGGGCAATATGCTCATTAGTCCTGGAATTTCCGGTGATCATAATATTATTAATATATGCCTGATCTCCTTCATAGATCCTGATTTCCAGATCTACCGAGTCAGCATCAACTTTCGACTCTACCGGAGTCAGATGAGAGAAGAGATATCCGTAATCGAGATACAGATTACTCACAGCATCTTCAGCACCGCTTAGTCCCTGCAGCCTGTCGAGAATGAGTGACTGATTATAAACAGAACCTTTTTTGACATTAAAAACCTTATCAAGATCCTCTTTACGGTACACGCTGTTTCCCACCCAGTTAACATTTCTCAGGTAGAACTGATCGCCCTCGCTGATCCGTATTCTAAGTCCTATCCGATCCTCCGAGATAGGATAAAGTGAATCAGATAGAATTGCGAAGTCTCTGAATCCGTTATCATTATAAAAAGTAGTAAGTTTCTCTTTATCCTCATCAAATTTCTCACTTATATATTTTGATGCTTTAAGAAAATTCAGGTTCTTTTTCTTTGTACCCTTTAACTGCCTTTTCAGTTTGTTTGAGTCGAAAAATTCATTCCCCACAAAAGTTATTTCGCCGATTTTTACTTTTTCCTTTTTATCGATATTAATATTAAGGATTACATTATTAGGCTGATCGGGATCATCCTTCTGCACAAATTCAACTGTTGTATTCAGGAATCCCTTCTCAACATAGAAATCCTTTATAATCTTATTTGTATTATTAAGAATATAAGATGTAAGTTGTGAGCCTGCCGGAAGGGAGAGTTTTTCATTAAGATCAGTAATATCCCCGGATTTAATACCATTAAATCTTACAGAAGATATTCTCGGTCTCTCCTGCAGAAGAATATCAAGGTAAACCGTATCCGATTTAACAGATTGAATTGTAATCCTTACGTCAGAGAAAAGACCCTGCTCCCATAATTTTTGAGCTGCATTTGTTATTTCCTCTCCAGGAATGCTAATTTCCTGCCCTTTCCTTAAGCCTGATATTCCTAACAGTGCATTTATATCAAGGTATCTGACTCCTGATACAGAAACTCCACCGACAATATAATCTCCAACATTTAAAAAATCATATATTTCCTGTTTCTCCTGGGCGTTTAATGAAATCCCATACAGCATAAAAAGCAGTGCTATAATAATCTGATTTAGTTTTCTGATCCTCATTATTTTCTTATTTTTCCAAAACCTGTTCACTCGTTTTTCCAAATCTTCTTTCTCTTTTCTGGAAGTCAATTATAGCATCATAAAAATCTTCCTTACCAAAATCAGGCCAAAGTTTTTCAGTAAAATATAATTCAGAATAGGCAAGTTGCCATAAAAGGAAATTACTTATTCTCAATTCACCGCTTGTTCTGATCATAAGGTCAGGATCCGGTATACCTGCAGTGTTAAGGAATTTTTCAAATTCTGCTTCGTTTACCGAGGCAGCATTCAGAACTCCGTCACTTACCTTAGATGCTATTTTCC
>Ga0209575_10000960_pt1 | contig 13464 bp, 8 predicted proteins | sample Medcelwee11metaG_FD_187172 | JGI IMG/M metagenome (GOLD analysis project Ga0209575, IMG submission 187172) | Freshwater pond sediment microbial communities from the University of Edinburgh, under environmental carbon perturbations - Medium... | ecosystem: Environmental > Aquatic > Freshwater >...
CCCTCGCGTTGAGGGCGTTTCTTCGTTTTGAGACCTACAGCTATGCTACCGGCCACAGTTGGTTTGAGGCTAAAATGCAAATTATCCGAGAAGCCATAAGGACTTATCTGGAAAACCCTCAATATATCTTGGAGCCAACTGCGTAACTCCTATCATTAAAGTTTTTCTTGAATTTGCGCAGTTTCAGATAATGTAATTCAAACACATCATGCAGTTTGTCATCTTTACCGGTTGCGATATTGATGATTTTATAGCAGTTGTGAAATTCGTCGTTTGGTACAAAGTGGAAATTGAGAATATTAATGCTGAAGGTCTTTTGTAATTTCTTGTACATTGTGCCTTCGCTGAGTTGTTCTGTGACCAGTTTGGCACAATAATACAGCGCCCGTTTGTCGAAATCCAAATCTTCATTGATTTGTATTTCCACATTAAACCAGCGTCCATTGTTGTCTTTGGCTTTAATGTCCATGATGGACAATTTACCGGATTTATAATCTGCCAGATTATAGGGATTTTTGAGAATAACTTCTATAATCGGCGGTTCTTCGCTGAGAATGGCATTCAGCAAAGAAATCAGCAAATCTTTGTTTTCCTCGCTGCCAAATAGTTTTTTGAAAGCGAAATCTACGCGGGGATTAATGCGGCACATGACACGGCTCCTGAATTGTATAATGGATAGCGGTTATTTTGGCATCAAAGCCACGATTTGCGCCAGCGTATCCGCAATTGGGTAAACACTCTTTAGACGCTCCGTGCCGCAGGGGCGCAACAACTGGCTTCTAGCGCGGCAAGTTCTCGTTCTTCCTGCTGCAAAGTCCACATTTGGGCGTATACCCCCTTAGCTTGCAATAACTGGCTGTGCGTGCCGCGTTCGATAATCCGGCCCTGTTCCATCACCAGAATTTGATCGGCATCGACCACGGTGGACAAACGGTGCGCGATCACCAGCGTGGTGTGATGGGCGGCGAGGTTTTGCAGCGCGGTTTGGATATGTTGCTCGGTTTGTGAGTCTAGCGAAGAAGTGGCTTCATCGAAAATCAAAATCCCCGGATTTTTGAAAATGGCGCGGGCAATCGCAACCCGTTGTTTTTCACCGCCGGATAGCTTCAGGCCGCGCTCGCCGACCAAGGTGTCGTAACCCGCAGGCAAAGACACAATGAAATCATGTAAGTTGGCTAAACGCGCTGCTTGCTCGACTTCGGCGCGGGCAGCGTGGGGGCGGGCGTAGGCGATGTTGTAGAACAGGCTTTCGTTAAACAGCACGGTGTCTTGCGGCACAATGCCAATTGCCGCACGCAAGCTGGCTTGGGTCACGTTGCGCAAATCCTGTCCGTCGATTTCAATCGCACCGGTGTTCACGTCATAAAAGCGGTACAGCAAACGGGCCAGCGTGGATTTGCCAGCACCGCTAGGCCCAACCACCGCGACTTTAGCCCCCGCTGCGATACTGAAATCAATGTCATGCAGAATGGGGCGCTCGGGTTGATAATCAAAGCTGACTTGTTTGAAATGAATCTGGCCTTTGCCCACCACTAAAGCCGTCGCGTTGGGATGATCGGTGATTTCTGGGGTTTCTTCTAAGAGCTTGAACATTAAATCCATGTCGGCTAATGCATATTTAATCGCCCGGTAGACCACGCCCAGAAAATTAAGCGGAATAAATAATTGTAATAAAAAAGCATTCACCAGCACCAAATCGCCTAAGCTCAGCGTGCCTTGAGTGACGCCTTGCGCGGCGAATATCATCAATAAAGTCACGCCGCTGGCGATGATCATGGCTTGGCCGATATTCAGCACCGACATCGACACTTGACTACTGACCGCAGCCTGTTCCCATTTTTCCAGGGTTTGATCATAACGGGCTAATTCAATCCGCTCATTGGTGAAATATTTCACGGTTTCATAATTAATCAGACTGTCTACCGCTTGATTATTGGCTTCTGATTCAAATTTATTCATGTCGTGGCGATAATGCATACGCCAGTTGGTGATAGAAAAAGTAAAGATGACATAAATAGCCACAGTGGCTAAGGTCACTACCGTAAATTTAAGCTCATATTGGCTGAGTAAAATCAGCGCAATCAGAAGAAACTCAGCAGCGGTGGGAACGATATTAAAAATCAGGTAATTGAGTAAAGAACTGACACTTTGCGTGCCTCGGGTCAAATCCCGTGAAATTGCCCCGGTTTTACGTTCCAAATGAAAACGCAACGATAAGCGATGCAAATGGCTCACGACTTGATTGGAAAGACGGCGCATTGCACGGTAGCGCACCTTGGCAAAAATCGCGTCGCGCAATTCATTAAACAGTGAACTCGACAGCCGCAAGATGCCGTAGCCCAACAACAGCGCCAGCGGTAAACCCACGCTGAGATGGGCAGGGTGGTCGAGGTGATCCACGATGTCTTTTAACACCAGCGGAATCCCCACATTGGCGACTTTCGCCAACACCAAGCTGGTCAGCGCCAACAACACCCGGCCTCGGTATTCCCAAAGATAAGGCAAGGTTTTTTGGATATTTTCCCAGTCGCTGCGGTTACTGTGCGGCGCACTGGTGCGGTGCATCGGGTTCATCATTGTTGCTGCGGAAAACCGGGCAGTTAAGCACCCAGCGGGATAGCGCGTCAGCCGTAGCCGACCCCGTTCCGTCTCTCCTTGTGTGTGCTATCTTATTGATAATAAAATGAATGAATGGCATTCGCGCAAGCAATCAACGGTTCGCAACCGTTTTGCTAAGCAATGCCTGGACAGGGACACATAATACACCACCCTTCCCTTCGGTTGCGGAACGTAGCCGAAGGGAAGCGGGGTAAGCGCAGTTTGCTTTTATCATTTGCAGTCTTTGTGACTATAATAGGCCATGACCATGCGTACTCCCCTCATTTTATTCTGTTTGTTATTTAATTTATTGGCTTGTCAACCGAGTGCAAGCGAAAGCTTTGCGCAGATTTTGCAGCGGGCGCAACCCGGATTGCAGCAGGCCCTGGAAAAACAAGGTTTGCGTTATGGCGCACCGATTTTTATCCGCATTTTCAAACAACCTGCGATACTGGAAGTCTGGGTAGAAAATGCCCAGAAAAAATTTGAAAAGTTCAAAACCTATCCAATTTGTCAGTATTCCGGTGAATTAGGCCCAAAACTCAAGGAAGGCGATTCTCAGGCACCCGAAGGATTTTATGCGGTCGGCACTCAGCAATTGAATCCACACAGTGATTTTCATTTGGCATTTAATTTAGGTTATCCCAATGCCTATGATCGGGTGCATCAGCGCACTGGCAGTTATTTAATGGTGCATGGCAACTGTGTTTCTATCGGTTGTTATGCGATGACGGATGTGGGGATTGAGGAGATTTACAGTTTGGCTTATGCCGCATTACAGCAAGGACAAGCTTTCTTTCGCGTCCATATTTTTCCTTTCCCGCTGACTGAGGCGCGTTTGGCGGCAGCGCGTGAGACGCCGTGGTATGGGTTTTGGCAAAATCTGAAAACCGGTTATGATTGGTTTGAACGCACTCGTCGTCCACCTGTGGTGGATGTGTTGCAACGGCGTTATGTGTTCAGTGCGGAATAAGGGTTTTTATTCTAAAAAAGAGTTTATTATGCAAATCTGGGTAGATGCTGATGCGTGTCCGGTGGTGATTAAAGAGATTTTATTCAGGGCTGCAATTCGCACTGGCGTACAGGTGACTTTGGTGGCTAATCAGGCGGTGCGTATCCCGCCTTCACGACTGATTAAATCGATTCAGGTCGCGGCTGGATTTGATGTGGCGGATAAAGAAATTGTGAAAAGAATAGAGGCTGGTGATTTGGTGATCACGGCTGATATTCCTTTAGCCGCAGAAGTGATTGAGAAAGGCGGCCATGCTTTGAATCCGCGTGGTGAATTTTATTCTCTGGATAATATCAGAGCGCGTTTGAGTCTGCGGGATTTCATGGAAACGCTGCGGGCCAGCGGTGTACAAACCGGCGGCCCGGCGACGCTGAGTCTCAGTGATCGCCAAGCCTTTGCCAATCAATTAGATAAGTTTCTCACCAAATACGCCAAACCCTCTCTGACCGATTAAGGAGCCGGGGTGGGGACTGCACTCGGCAACGGGGCGGGCGGCAGATCCGGCAAAAAGGCATTCAGATTGGGCAGCACTGGAATATCGACTTTTTCGGTGAAGGGAACGCCCAGCGCTTGGTGTTCCAACTGGCGGTCGCGCATGTAATTGTATTTGCTGTGGCTGATCTGGTTTTCGCTGCTGGCATCGCGAATAATGCGTGGATGTAGGAAAATCATCAGGTTGCGTTTGACTTTTTTCACCCCTTGAGAACGAAACAGCGCGCCGATCAGCGGTAAATCGCCTAAACCTGGCACTTTTTGGCTGCTGTCGGTGAGGGTTTCGTCGATCAAGCCGCCCAGTACCACGATGTTGCCGTCGTCGATCATCACCGAGGTTTTGAGCGAACGGGTGTTGGTCACGATGTCGGCAGTGCTGACCTTATCGGCCACCACGCTGGAGACCTCTTGTTCGATGTCCAGCTTGATGGTGTTGCCTTCGTTGATTTGCGGGGTGACTTTGAGCTTAATCCCCACGTCTTGACGCTGGATGGTTTGAAACGGGCTGGTAGCCCCGGTATTCGAGCCGGTGTTGGTGTATTGACCGGTGACAAAGGGCACATTTTGGCCGACGTGAATCTGCGCTTCTTGGTTGTCCAGGGTCAGCAGCGAGGGCGTGGACAAGACATTGGCGTTGCTGTCGGAGGCCAGCGCCCGCAGCAGCACCGCAAAGTTGAGGCCGCCGCCGTCTTGATAGCGTCCTGCGCCGATGTTGATGCCGTTGAGCGTGGTGGAAGCGGGCGCGCTGTTGTTGTACAGGCTGCTGGCGACATCGACGATGCCATTGCCAGGACTGCCAAAATTCACCAAACCTATCGGGCCGATATTGCCGGACAAGCCTTCGACCATCCATTGCACGCCAAGTTCTTGCAGCTTGGTGGATTCTATTTCCGCAATGATGGCTTCCACCAACACTTGCGCCCGGCGCACGTCGAGTTGGCGAATCACCGATTGCAGCGCTTGCAGCACGCTCGGCGTGGCGGTGATGATCAGGCTGTTGGTGCTGGGATCGGCTTGGATGTTGGTGGCCACCGTGATGCCCGCTGTCGCGCTGGCGGTACTGGCAAGGCTGGGCATGGCACCCGGTAGCGCGGCGGGTGTGGCGCTGCTGGTGGCGGGATTGCGGTTCAAGCCATTCATGCTGTCGCTCACACCGCGCAACACTTCAGCCAGTTCTTTGGCTTGGGCATAGTGCAAATACACCACTTGGGTGTTGCCCTGTACCGCCAGCGGGGTGTCGAGGTGGCTGACCAGGGTGCGCAGGCGCAGGCGTTCGCTGGCTTCGCCGCTGATCAGCACGCTGTTGGTGCGTTCGTCGGCGACCAGATTGCTGGTGCGCCCGGTTTGTGCCTGGGGATTGGCTTGGGCTTGTTGTGACAAGCTATTGAGAATACGCACGATTTCTGTGGCGGTGGCGTGTTTGAGTACCATCACTTCGATGTCGTTCTGTTCGGCCTTGTCTACCCGCTGAATAATCTCGCGCATCCGCGCCACATTGGCGGCCCGATCTGAAATAATCAGGATATTGCTGTTGGGACTGGCGGCAATGTGGCCTTCTTGCGGCACCAGCGGGCGCAGAATCGGAATCAACTGGGCTGCGTTGACGTGTTTCACTTCAATGGTTTGGGTGACGATTTCATCGCCACCGACCGCATTGCCCACGGCGGTGCCGTCCGATTTTGCCAACGCTTCCGGCACAATTTTCACCACCCGCCCGCTGGGGACGGCGCTGTAGCCGTGTACGCTCAGAATCGACAAAAAAGTTCTATATAAGTCGTCTTCGCTCATCGGTGTGGCAGAAATCACTGTGACTTTGCCCTTGACCCGCTCATCGACCACAAAATTACGTTTGGTGACTTCCGACACCATTTGAATCAAGGTTTCGATTTCTACATCTTTCAAATTCAAAGTGACTTGTTGTGCCTGTAGCGGGCTGCCCAGCAGCAGCGTCAACAAGCCCGCAAAACGCAGTGTCCGTCTCATGCTTATTCCTGTGATTTGGGCCGCAATGGACGGCTGTTTCTTTCCCAAAAACAACCGTCTTCATAGCCTTGTATGCGCGGATCGAGCGCCGCCAACGCCAAGCGTTTTTCTGCCAGGCAGCAATAATGTCGATCCTGTTCGATGCCTAAGTAACGCCGCCCCAGTTTTTTAGCGACGACCGAGGTGGTGCCAGAGCCTAAAAAAGGGTCTAGTACCCACGCCCCCGGCAGGGTACTGGCCAGTAAAATTTTTGCCAACAATTTTTCGGGCTTTTGGGTCGGGTGATCGGTGTTTTCCCGCATCGACCAAAACGGCACGGTCAAATCTGTCCACAGATTAGACGGTGCGGTCAGACGAAACCGCCCTGCTTCCGCGCTTTGCCAATCTTTGGGCTGGCCGTCGTCGTGCAAATAGGGTGCGCGCACTTGGCGTTTGAGCTTCACCGCTTCCAGATTAAACACATAGTCATCGGTGCAGGTCGCCCACCAGATGTCTTCAGCACAATTTTTCCAATTGTGGCTCGCGCCCCGTCCCTTTTCGCGCTCCCAAGTAATCCGGTTGCGCAGGATAAAATGACGCGCCAACACGCTTTGCAGCGCTGCCGAGGACTCCCAATCGCCACACACATACACTGCCCCGGTGGGCTTGAGCAAGCGGGGCAAACGGCTCACCCAGCCTTCCAACCAAGCTTCGTAATCGGCCAAAGGTTGTTTATTAAAACGCTGCTGATTGAATGCCTTGTTAAGATTATACGGGGGATCGGCAAACACCAAGTCAAAACTCTGTGTCGGCAACCAATCCAGGGCGCTCAGGCTGTCTTGACACAGGGTGCGGTTTTCCACCGCCGCCGCCACACACGGCCCCGTCAAAGTGAGTAACGCCGCTTCATACCGGGCCTGTTCAGCGACCTCCAGCACCAGCGTGCGGTTACGCGGGGCGCGGGCTTTAGGGGCAACAGACATGCAGTAACACAAGCAGCACAAGCAATTCTCGGGAGTCTGGTTTTTAGGAACCTGGGCGGGGTATTGTCAGGGAAAGGCCGCAGGGATGCAAACAGGCACAGTCAAAGCTAGATGTAATGCAATCCGAAATGGTGGGCTACGAGACTGGCTTTGTGCAGTCCGCTAACACGCCCAGCAGGCGATCATAACTGCCGTCCTGTTGTTTGGCGTATTTGAGTAAGGCAATCGCCTGTTGCACGGTAGGATTTTCCTTGCCGGGTAAATATTCTTCCGGCGCTTCGTAGACAAACACCAATTCCGCGAACTGCGCGTTGGAGAGTGTTTTCAAGACATTCAGTGCTTCGCCGCGCGAGGTGGCTTGGGTAGGATTGAAACGCCGCGCCGCCGCGTTGAGTTCCTTTTCCATCCGACTGGGCGTAAAGACGCCGTTCAAAATCTGCTCAGCGTCTTTCATCTCAAAACAACCGCGTTGCTGGCATTGCACCGGCCTGTGATGATTCGCGGCATCACGCAGCACCTCCAAATCAAATCCCCATTGCGGCGTTCTGCCGCACTGACAGGGAATCGAAATTTTCAAATCCAAATCCTTAAACCGCCCGTGGATGGTGTCCAGTTCATCCATCAACACGGTAGCCATATCGCGGCAGTTATCGCCGCTCAGGCGGATGGAAAACTCGCGGCGTTCGCGGTTTTCAATGATTTCCGCACGGGTGTTGCGATACGTCAGCACCGCACCGTAACGCCAGGCGCGGGTGCGCTGGTCTTCAATCCACTCGAAGCGACGCACCAGCAAATGACCGGTCAAGCCTTTGGGCATAAAGCCGGTGTAATCGTACAAAATCACCAAACCGCCGGGGGGAAAATCGTACTTCTTGCTTTCCACTTCCAGCAACGACGGCGCGATATAACCCGCACCATTGGGCAATTCATAGCACAACTCGAATTTTTGCATCATCGCCAGCAATTCGTGGTGCATGTGCTGGTAATCGGCGGGCTGCCATTGGTGCTGCATCAGGCAGTCGGCAAAACGGCAATGGCGGACTTTTTTCGGGGTTTGCCAAATGCGCTGCACGTCCGCCAGGGTAAAGCGTCCAGTTTGCAACTGCACCGCACGGTCATCCAGCACGCGGTACACCGCTTCGGTCGCCCAACTGGGTTTTAACATCAGGGTTTTCGCCAGCACCGGCACATCGGGAAAATACAAACACACACCCAGGTTGTGTAGCAGGCTAATTAAGGCTTCGGCGGAATCGTCTTGCAAACCAGCGTCGCGGCAAAGGTGCAAATAGCGGTCTTTGGTGATGGTCGGCTCTGGGCGGGCTTCCAGGGTCTCGCGCACGGTTTTCCACAGCTTGGGGTAGAGCTGGCCGATGTGTTTCAGCTTGCGCACCTGATGGCGAATCTCATCCAGCAGCGGCTCCAAGCCACGCTTGGTGGATAAATTGGTGGCGACAACCCGTTGCAGATTGGTGTGAAACCGCTTGAATAACGCGCCCTCGTCAATCGCCAACACCCGCTCGTCGCGTTCGTTTTTCACCAGCAGCAGCGGACTGTCGCCACCCAGCTTTTCCACAATACTCAGCCACCAGAAAAAATCCGTGTCGTCGCGCCGCGTGTCTGCCACCAACACATACAGCGCATTGTGGCTCAGAAAAAACTGGTGGGTGGCGTGATAAATGTCCTGCCCGCCGAAATCCCACAGATTCAGGCGGATATTTTGCGGCGCGCCCTCAATCACGCAGTCCAGGTCTTTTCGCCACACATCAATGCCCTCGGTGCTTTGCTCCTGATTAGGCAGTTCCCCGCTGGGATTGATTAAACGCCACGCCAAGCTGGTTTTACCCGCGCCGCCTTCGCCAAGGATCAGCAGCTTAGCCTCGAAAATCGGCTCTAAGCCCTGCGTAGCGGCGTCGCGGAACCAGGCACGGAGTGTATTGATGTGGGCAAAACCCGCTCTATCTAAACCAAGGGATGCTAAGGGCGGCGTTTCCAGCGGATTGCCTTTTAACGCTAAGGCGCGGAGATCGTGCAGTTGCGCGATTGCAGCGGGCAGCGTGCTGAGTTTGTTATTCCACAGATAAAGTGCGGTGAGGTTGTGCAGTTGCGTGATTTCAGCGGGTAGTGTGCTGAATTGGTTGCTGCTCAGGTCAAGCTTGGTGAGGTTTTGCAGTTGCGCGATTTCAGCGGGCAGCGTGCTGAGTTGGTTCCTGTCCAGATTAAGTTCGGTGAGGTTATGCAGTTGCGCGATTTCAGCGGGCAGCGTGCTGAGTTGGTTCCTGTCCAGATTAAGTTCGGTGAGGTTGTGCAGTTGCGCGAGTCCGCTCGGCAGCGTGCTGAATTGATTGCCGCTCAGGTAAAGCCTAGTGAGCTTGTGCAGTTGCGCGATTTCAGCGGGCAGCGTGCTGAGTTGGTTATGGCTCAGGTAAAGCCTGGTGAGGTTGCGCAGTTGCGTGATTTCAACGGGCAGTGTGCTGAGTTTATTAAAACTTAGGCCAAGCGAGGTGAGGTTGTGCAGTTGCGTGATTTCAGCGGGCAGCCTGCTGAGTTGGTTACGGCTCAGGTCAAGCGTGGCGAGGTTGTGCAGTTGCGCCAACCACTCCGGCAGGGTTTGAATGGCGTTGTCAACCAACAGCAAGCGTTGTAAGTGGGTGAGTTCGCGAATTTCTTCCGGGACCTGTCGCAGGGATTGCGTACACAAGTCCAAAAAGGGGGCGCGGCGGGCGCGGTTTTCTTCAATTATTTGTTGGATGTGTTTGGGCGTCATGATCACCGAAATCCTATAGGGACACTATTTCAGTCATGTAGAGTGGGTAGAATGTCTTTTTGTTTCCTGATTAGCAAGAACCTTCATTTTCCCACCTCAGCCAAGTTCACGTTGCGCCTTCAGAAGAAGATAAAAAACTTCTCGAAGACTTACCAAAATAAATCTCACGCATTATTCGACGACTGACGCGGTAACAATCCAGTAGGGCGGATAATCAAGGCCGACTACCCGCCGTTGGGCTTTCCCCTCGTGCAGCCCCTCGTAAATCTGCACGAGGGGAAATAGCTTGCCCCGTGGGAGCGAGCGGTTTGCAACCGCGATGGTTTAAATCGCGCCTGCAAGGCGCTCCTACAGTACCCGCCCCAGTTACCCCATCAGCATTTCTGATTTGATTAACGGTAAATCAGAATATTATGATATACACTGAGATTCGATTCACCACAGAATAAACAACCGAGTGCGGCTTGCTGTAAGGCGCTCAGGCGGATGCCTGCTGTGCCAGCGAGACGCACCACTTTTTTAAGGGGTAGTGGTTCATGCAAGATCCGACCAGTCGTTCCGACCGCGATAGCGGGCGCATCGAGGTTAAAAACACCACTTGTTATATGTGTGCCTGCCGTTGCGGTATTCGTGTCACTTTGCGCGACGGGGAAATACGCTATATCCAAGGCAATCCCGATCACCCTTTGAATCACGGGGTGATGTGTGCTAAGGGCGCGTCGGGCATCATGAAACAATATTCACCAGCGCGCTTGACTCAGCCCTTGCGCCGCAAGCCCGGCAGCGAGCGCGGCGCGGGTGAGTTTGAAGTGATTTCCTGGGCGGAAACCTTCACAATTTTAGAAGAACGGCTGCGTCAATTGCGGGCCACTGCCCCGCATCAGTTTGCGCTGTTTACCGGACGCGACCAGATGCAGGCGCTTACCGGAATGTTTGCCAAGCAATTTGGTACGCCCAACTATGCCGCACACGGTGGTTTTTGTTCGGTCAACATGGCGGCGGGTTTGATTTACACCATCGGCGGTTCGTTTTGGGAATTCGGTGGGCCGGATTTAGATCGCGCCAAGCTGTTTGTGATGATCGGCACTGCCGAGGATCATCATTCCAATCCGATGAAAATCGCGCTGTCGAAGTTCAAACGCAACGGCGGGCGGTTTATTTCTATCAATCCGATCCGCACCGGTTATTCGGCGATTGCGGATGAATGGCTGCCGATTCGCCCCGGCACCGATGGCGCGCTGTTGCTGGCGTTTATTCATGAATTGTTGAAGCTTGGCCTGTATGACCGCGAGTTTTTGGTGCAATACAGCAATGCCGCAGAATTGGTCAACATGGACGCCAACAGCAGCGAATACGGGATGTTCGTGCGTTCCGAAGTGCCGCCTGAAGAAGGCTGTTTCGATCCGCAAAACAAGCTGTGGTGGGATCGTCATCAAAACAAAGCCGTACACGCCCGCGCCGCGCACACCGATCCGAATATGCTCGGCGAGTTCAAGTTATCCGACGGCACGCCCGTTAAACCGGCCTTTCAGTTATTAAAAGAGCGAGTCGAAAAATACACCCCAGATTGGGCCGAAGGCATCACCGGCATTCCCGCTGAGACAATACGCCGCATTGCTTATGAAATGGGCGTGACTGCGCGTGATCAGAAAATCGAGCTGCCGATAGCCTGGACAGATGTCTGGGGCAAAGACCATGAATCGGTGACGGGCAATCCGGTGGCCTTCCATTCGATGCGCGGTTTAGCGGCGCATTCCAACGGCTTTCACAGCATCCGCGCCCTGGGGATTTTGATGTCGATCCTCGGCACCATCGACCGCCCCGGCGGTTTTCGGCACCGCGCCCCCTTCCCACGACCGATTCCGCCGTGTGCCAAGCCGCCCAAAGGCTGGGAAGACGTACAGCCAAACAGCCCGCTGAATGGGATGCCGCTGGGTTGGCCTGCCGATCCCGATGATTTGTTTGTCGATGAACAAGGCGAAGCGATTCGGCTGGACAAAGCCTTTTCCTGGGAACATCCGCTGTCAGTACATGGGCTGATGCACAATGCAATCACCAACGCTTGGCGCGGCGATCCTTATAAAATCGACACCTTGCTGATTTTTATGGCAAATATGGCCTGGAATTCAGCGATGAACACCAGCGCGGTGCGTACCATGCTCACCGACAAAGACGAAAACGGCGAATATAAAATCCCGTTTTTGGTGGTGGCGGACGCCTTCCAATCAGAAATGGTCGCCTTCGCCGACTTGGTGCTGCCCGACACCACCTATTTAGAACGCCACGACGCGATGTCGATGCTGGATCGGCCTATTTCCGAATACGACGGCCCGGTGGACTCGGTGCGCATTCCGATTTTACCGCCCACTGGCGAGTGCAAACCGTTCCAAGAAGTGCTGATTGAACTCGGTTCACGCTTGGGTCTGCCCGCGTTTACCCATCCCGACGGCAGCCGTAAATTCCGCGATTATCCCGACTTTATCACCAACTTCGAGACCGAACCCGGTTCTGGTATCGGTTTTCTGGCCGGTTGGCGCGGCAAAGGCGGGGAAAAGTTCATGCGCGGCGAACCCAATCCGCGCCAATGGGAAATGTACGCCCAAAATAACAGCGTGTTTCACTACGAATTGCCCAAGTCCTACCAATACATGCGCAACTGGAACAAAGGCTATTTGCAATGGGCCAAACATCACAGCCTGACTCGCTATGTGGAACCGATCAACCTGCATATTTATTCAGAAGTGTTGCAAAAATTCCGCTTGGCCGCGCAAGGCAAAACCGACGGGAAACAGCCGCCAGCCCGGCTGCGCAAGCGCATCGAAACCTATTTCGACCCGCTGCCGTTCTATTACGAACCGCTGGAAAGCCAACTGATCAACACCCAGACTTACCCGCTCAACGCGCTGACCCAGCGCCCGATGGCGATGTACCATTCCTGGGATTCACAAAATGCCTGGCTGCGCCAGATTCACACCCATAACTATCTGTTTGTGAACCCAATCCTCGCCCGCACCCAAGGCTTTGCCGACGGCGACTGGGTGTGGGTCGAATCCCCGCACGGCAAAGTGCGCTGCATGGCGCGTTATTCAGAAGCGGTCGAACCCGGCACGGTGTGGACTTGGAACGCCATCGGCAAAGCTTCAGGGGCTTGGGGCTTGTCTCCCAAAGCCAACGAATCGCAACTGGGCTTTTTGCTCAACCATGTGATTTCAGAGGAATTACCTGCCCACGCCGCCGGTGCGCACTTGTCTAATTCCGACCCCGTGACCGGTCAAGCCGCCTGGTTTGATGTGCGGGTCAAAGTGTACAAAGCCGACGCCCACGATCCCAAACAAAGCGCTCCCCAGTTCACGGCTTTAAAGCCTTTTCCGGGTATGGACGCCAAACAAACGAAAAAACCGTGGCAAGCGTATTTTGCGGGGGTGTTTAAGAAAACTTAGCCGAATGGTGGGCAAAACAAAAAGAGATTTTGCCCACCCTTGTATCTTACCCCCATGATGATTAGCTATCATCATACGGAAATCAGAGAGGCTGTGCCCACCCTTAGACCTTGAGTCTGAAATGTAGATAAGCCCCTGAGTTTCCATCAGTTTAGCAATCAGTAAGACTGAACGGTATCCAAGACCTCTGAGTCTGTATGTACAAGGCAAGTC
>Ga0209575_10000961_pt1 | contig 13461 bp, 9 predicted proteins | sample Medcelwee11metaG_FD_187172 | JGI IMG/M metagenome (GOLD analysis project Ga0209575, IMG submission 187172) | Freshwater pond sediment microbial communities from the University of Edinburgh, under environmental carbon perturbations - Medium... | ecosystem: Environmental > Aquatic > Freshwater >...
AGCCCTTCCCTTCAGAGCAGAGTACCATAACAGGGTGTCATTATCAGTTTTCTTAAACCGGAATGAGCCGGAGAGGTATTTCTCCATCATCCGGGTGCGGTACCATGTACCGCCTGTGGGAGATACAAGCGGTTTTCCGTTGTATATCACTACGCTGTCGTTATAAGCGAGTGCGCAAAGGAATTTATCTTTGCCTGATTTCAACCAACTGACAAGTTTCGGACCGTAAATGGTGTCTTCCCATCCGTAATTGCTGTCAAGAAATGAAATACTGACAATGTTTTCCGGGATATTCTCAAAGGCGTCAAGATAGCTGAAGATGAATCTGCCTCCGCCGCTGTGGCCATTCAGGACTATCTGTGGATTCCACGCTGCAAATATCCCGGTGATATCACTGACCATCCTCGTCACCTGTTCCCTGTAATCGGGAGTATTTGCATTCCATGCAGGCCAGCTTTTCCGGCTGTTTTCAAAGTAAGCCACGACAACCGTCTGATCTTTCAATACACCTCTTATAAATCTTGTCTGTGCTCCTATATGCTGAATATCGAAATGCCAGTCGTCACCCTCTTTCATCTTTTTCCCGAAGGTCTGCTCAATTGTATTACCGTTGGGAAGGGCATAGATGACGAGCAGAACGTGGTCTTTTGGCCCGAAACCTTCAACCGGTGCGTTAATGAGTATTCTTGTACCCGGAGGGGAATCTTCAATGACCATCTGCTGCTCGCCGAAGGAGCCGGAAGGTTGAAAACCGGGGAGTACCTGGGCCTGTAACGGAAACACCGTTAATGTCAGCAGAAGTAACACCGAAATAAGTCTCATCAGTAAGGATTTATCAACAGAAGCAAATGTACAAACATATTAATTCCCGTATTATCAGGTATTTGTACATTAAACATTAATTCAGATAATTCATTTCAGCAATTGCGTACTTTTTTTGTCCGGACTACTCGATTTCTCTTTGGCAGTCAGGCTATTAAATTATTATATTTGTTATCTGGCCCTTAAAAATTTGGATTCCCTGTTCAGAAAAAAATCAATCTGTGTTGCGGATGAAGAAGGTCACGGCACCGGCATGCGCCGTGTACTGTCGGTCAAGGATCTTACCTTCTTCGGTATTGCGGCAATTATTGGCGGGGGAACTTTCAGCGCCATCGGAAATGCCTGTTATATGGGCGGGCCCGGGGTGATATTTTTATATGCCATCTGTGCCGTTGCCTGCGGATTTACAGCAATGTGTTATGCAGAATTTGCCTCCCGTGTCCCCGTTTCCGGAAGCGCCTATACATATGCCTATATTACTTTCGGTGAACTTTTTGCGTGGATCATTGGCTGGGCTTTGATCCTGGAGTATTCTATCGGGAATATCTTTATCGCTTTTTCGTGGAGCGGATATTTCACCAATCTTGTTCAGGGCATTCCTGAATGGCTTACGACAAATTACAGGTCCGCGCACCAGGCTTTCCTGGCAAATATCGCAGGCGAAGGGCTGATTGCCTGGCGCACCGCACCTCAGATTGGCCGGCTGAGAATCATTTTTGACATGCCTGCTGTTTTGATAAATGTAGTACTGACAGTCCTGGTATTTTTCGGAACAAGGGAATCAAGAAATCTGAACAATGTAATGGTAATCATTAAACTGTCAATCATTGCGATTGTGATCGGGGTCGGGGTTTCTCACATTGATATCAACAACTGGACTCCGTTCATGCCAAATGGATTTAACGGGGTCATGAGCGGGGTATCGGCGGTATTTTTTGCATATATTGGTTTTGATGCTGTCTCTACACTGGCTGAAGAAAGTAAAAACCCTCAGAAAGACCTTCCGCGGTCGATGATATATTCCCTGATCATCTGCACAATCGTCTATATGGTCCTGGCAATGGTGATCACAGGAATGGCGTCATATAAACTACTGGGGGTGAGTGACCCTCTCGCCGAGATATTTAAACTCAAGGGTATGAAGTGGATGCTGTTTATAGTGTCAATAGCTGCCGTAGTAGCCATGACAAGCGTTCTGCTGGTTTACCAGATGGGTCAGCCAAGGATATGGATGAGCATGAGCCGTGACGGTTTACTTCCCGGTAAGTTTGCATCAATTCATCCGAAATATAAAACTCCCGGATTTGCTACAATTATTACAGGGTTGGTTGTGGGCGTTCCTATTTTCTTTACCAATGAGCAACTGGTTCTCGATTTTACCAGTATAGGCACTCTGTTTGCCTTTGCCCTGGTTTGCGGAGGAATAATAATTCTGCCTGGAAACACTAATGCAAGGGAAAAGGGCAAGTTCAAAATTCCGTATGTGAACTCCAGGTATATTGTCCCAACAACCACAGTCGCAAGTTTTGTACTCATTGTCCTGTTTTATCCCGATTCAATTTATTCAGATGCCGGAAACAGTAAATTAAACTACCCGATGATCATTTTCTACATTTTCTGGGCAGTTATTGCTGTCTTTTCCTATATCAAAAGCTTTTCTCTTATCCCGGTTATGGGTCTTTTGTCATGCTGTTACCTGCTGACGGGTATGGGCTGGACTAACTGGACAATGTTTGCAGTATGGCTATTAATAGGACTGGTGATTTATTTCTCTTACGGCTACAGGAAGAGCAAACTGGCAGGAAAGATTAACGCGGCGAACCAATAATTAGGTAATTTTGAAGATATTTCATTAATCCATAATTATGCTGACAGCATTTACCAATGCAACAATATTTAACGGCAGGGAAGTGATAACCGGAAAATCTCTGCTCATCGACAAGGAAATGGTAAGTGCAGTAATTGACCCGCACAAAATTCCACCGGAGGCAAAAACCGTAGACTGCACCGGTAAAAACATTGCACCCGGGCTGATCGACCTTCAGATTGCCGGTGGCGGCGGGTACCTCTTTTCCGACAGTCCCTCTGCAGAAGCACTGACAGCAATGACAGAGAGCATAATAAAAAGCGGCACCACCGGCTTCCTTATCGCTATGCCAACAAATTCTCCGGAAGTGTATGGCAAAGCGATCAGGATTATAAAGGAAAATCCTCATCCCGCAGTCCTTGGCCTTCATCTCGAGGGCCCATATATAAGCTCTGCCAGAGCCGGTGCGCATATGAAAAGTTATATTAAGCAGCCTGATATCAGGGAGGTGGAAGCCCTGCTGAAAGAAGCTGGCGGCACCGTGAAAATGATGACGCTGGCGCCGGAGGAATGCAGCAGGGATGTGATCAGGCTGCTGGCTGACCACGGAGTGACAGTTGCTGCCGGACACAGCAACGCGACATACGAAGAAGCCATGACTGGTTTCAGGAACGGAGTCCGCACGGTTACCCATCTTTTCAACGCAATGTCGCCAATACTCCACCGTAACCCTGGCCTCCCCGGTGCTGCATTTATGAGTGATCAGGCATGTGCGAGCATCATCGCTGACGGGATTCATGTTCATTATGATATGATCGCGATAAGCAAGAAAATAATGAAGGAACGGCTCTTCCTGGTCTCTGATGCCGTGGAAGAAACACTTAACGGGCCCTATCCTCACGTCAGGGAGAAGGACCGGTTCACCCTGCCCGATGGCACTCTGTCAGGCTCAAGCCTGTCTTTGCTTCAGGCCGCGGGCAATTGTGTAAACCACGCAGGAATCACGATTGATGAGGCTCTTAGGATGGCCTCGACATATCCTGCAAACCTGATCGGAGTAACCCGAAAAGGGTTTATTGAACCGGGATATAAGGCTGACCTGACAGTTTTCACCGGTGATTTCAAAGTAGCCGGGGTATATATTAATGGAGCGGATCAATTAAATACCAGTTACCTGAATAAAAGCTGACATGGAATTGCACTTCCAGGAACAACAGAACAATTCCTGAAATGGCCCAAACCAGTAAGGAACAACAAAAATAATCCTGATATGGCCCAAACCGGTAAAGAACAACTCAAAAGATCATGAAATGGCGTTGCTTGGAATTGACATAGGAGGCACAAAACTGGCAGCCGCCGTTTTCACAGAAGAGGGCGAGATCTTATCACGAGACCTCACCCTGCTCGGAGACCGTGGAGGTAAGGATGCCGGAGCCCTCGTTGCAGAGACTGTCAGAAAATTACTAAGCCAGAAGCAGAATAACGGTAGCCGGATCAGATCCATCGGCATTTCGGTACCGGGCATTTACCGGATAAAGGAAGGCACCGTCTGGGCGCCAAACATAGCTGGTTGGGACAATTATCCCTTGCTGGAAGAGGTAAAGGCTGCATGCGCTTCAGTTTCACAAGCAGGTGCAGGGGAAGAAGGAACGAAGGACCCTGTGCCAGCAACAGACTATGAGGCGGGAGCTGCCACCTCTGCAATACCGGTGACTATTGACAGCGACCGAGCCTGCTACATCCTCGGGGAGATGTGGAAGGGAAATGCCCGCGGATGCAGCAATGCAATTTTTCTGTCCGTTGGAACGGGTATCGGGGCAGGCATACTGACCGACGGAAGGATCCTCAGGGGTGCGAATGATATTGCCGGCGCAATCGGATGGATGGCTCTGAACAGGCCTTTCAGAGATGAATATGTCAGCTGCGGTTGTTTCGAATATCACGCTTCCGGTGAAGGAATAGCGAAGGTGGCAGCGGAATACCTGAAAACAGAGACGCAATATGAAGGCGAGTTGAGAAATAAACCTCGCGAAGAGATAACCTCACATGATGTGTTTGACGCATACACTAAAGGAGACCCACTTGCAGATAAGGTCATCAGACAAAGTATAGAATTCTGGGGGATGGCGACAGCCAACCTCATCAGTCTGTTCAACCCGGAGAAGATAATCCTTGGCGGCGGTGTTTTTGGCCCTGCAGTAAGCCTGATAAATGAAATTATTGAAGAAGCCGCACGGTGGGCTCAACCCATAAGCCGTCGTCTGGTAAGCATTGAAGGGTCAGCGCTGGGAGGCGATGCCGGCGTTTACGGAGCCGGCTGGCTGGCAAGGGAAAACCAGAGGAAATAAAAATAATACCTCAATCACATATGTACAACAGAAAAACAGTATTTGCCTCTGCCTGCGTCGGGATGTTGTTATTCGGTGTATGCCTCATCACCCTGGGCTCCATTATCCCGGATCTGAAAACAAAGATCGGTCTAAATGATATTTCTTCAGGCGCCCTCTTTTCAATACTTCCCTTCGGGATCCTGACCGGCTCACTTATATTCGGTCCCTTCTGCGATAAGTTCGGGTACAAGCTGATGATGGTTTTATCCGCCTTCCTGATGTTCGCAGGATTCATGGCACTGGCGAATGTATCTTCGCTTGGTCTGTTGAAAGTGAGCATCTTTTTCTTCGGTCTGGCCGGTGGTGCAATCAACGGAGCCACCAATGCGCTGGTCTCTGACCTGAGTAGCAAAGACAAGGGTGCAAATCTGAGTCTGCTAGGAGTATTTTTCGGCATCGGCGCCCTCGGAATGCCTTTTATCCTCGGGCTGCTGAAGGATGTCTTCAGCTTTGAAGCCATTGTGACAACTGTGGGCTTCCTTACACTTATCGCAGGAATCTATTTCCTGTTGATAAAATTCCCGCCGCCAAAACTCTCTGGCAACGTTCCGGTAAAGGAAGGCCTGAATCTGCTCAAAGACAGCACCCTGCTCCTGATAGCCTTTTTCCTTTTTTTTCAGAGCAGCTTTGAAGGTGTGATACAAAACTGGACTACAAGTTACCTCACCGAAGGACTTGCAATACCACAGAACAAGGCTCTGTTCGCACTTACGGCATTTGTATCAGGGATGGTTGTGATGAGGCTGCTTATCGGAAGCCTCCTGAGGTCAGTCGCCCCGGCTAAAATACTCATCGTTTCCTTTGCACTGATCCTTACGGCATTGCTGATGATAAAAGTAGGGAATACTTATTTTGCAGCGGTTGCAGGACTGTTTATACTGGGCACAGGGGTTGCCGGAGGTTTTCCAATCATGCTTGGATTTATTGGTGACAGGTATGTCAGACTCTCAGGAACTGCATTCAGCTTTGCCTTTGTCATCGCCCTCTCAGGAAACATGCTTGTCAATTACCTGATGGGAATAATTGCACAGAAATATGGTATTCATCACCTGATGAACATTACATTTGTGCTGTTTGCCGCGATGCTGATTCTCGGTACTGTAATCTTGCGAAAACAAAAATCACAGGTTTAAATTAATAATCTAAATATCAATATACTATGCTAGCAAAAGAATGGCTGTCGAACACCCGGCAGGTAATGACACGGATCGAAGAAACGCAGACAGAAAACATCAGGAAGGCCGCCGAAGCGATGGCTGATACCATCGGGTGCGGGAGGTGGGTGCACACCTTCGGATGCGGCCATGCGACACTGCCCATCGAAGAGATGTACCCGCGCATAGGAGGCTTCGTCGGATTTCATCCGATGGTAGAGCTGCCGCTTACCTTTTTCACAAGGATAACCGGTGAAATGGGAGTCCACCAGTTCGTCTTCCTCGAGCGCGTTGAGGGCTACGGTGTCGAGATCATGAAGGGCTATAATTTTGACAGTCGCGATATAATGTGGCTATTCTCCCACTCCGGCATCAACAATGTCAATATCGATGTGGCAATTGAAGCGCGGAAGAAGGGCATGAAAGTGATTGTGTTCGGCTCAGCTGCTGAGGCGAAGGGGAAGCAGACGAGACATTCAAGCGGCAAGACTATATTCGACCTCGCCGACATCGTCGTCGATACCTGCACCCCGATAGGTGATGCTTCGGTGACACTTAAGAATCATCAGGACAAGATAGGCCCGATATCGACAATGGCTTTCATCACCTGCGTATGGATGACTGTTACCACGGTAGCAGAGATCCTGGCCGAAAGGGGTGTAAAACTTTATATACATCCCTCGCACAACGTACCGGGAGACACCACGGCAAAAGAGAGGCTTGAAGATGCCCTGGCCGAGTACAAGAGAAGGATCGCGGGAGTCTGACCTCTCTCTTTCGGCTGGCAGAGTTGTTGAGGAAATCCTGTCCTCAGCTCCGAATTCGGGTACACCGAATTTATTTACATTCAGCAGCCCTCCAGGATGCAAATCCGCCTAATCGGCAAGTGACTTATACTGATTTAATATTCAGAACATATTTGCTATCTTGGTACCTGAACCTGAACATTAAAGTTACCACTGGAAAATGAGTGAGGAGATCCTTCGGGCACTGATGGAAATGTTCGCCCTGATAGTCAAGCAGGACGGAGGAATGCTTCAGGCTGAAAAGGATTATGTCTCGGGATTTCTGACCAAACAGCTTCCGCACAAGAGCGCTGATGAGTATATGCAGCTCTTTCTAGACAACGCCGGACCCATTCAGGAGAAAGGATATAAGATAACGGGAGACACTCCTTCGGTAAGAGACTCAGTCAAGATACTCAATATCTGCAAAACCATCAACAAGACCCTGACGCAGGAGCAACGAATTATCTCTCTCATAAGGGCCTTTGAACTCATTGATTCTGACAAGCAGTATACGCCTCAGCGTATGAACATTATTAACACCATCGCCGAGGTGTTCAGGGTCTCTACAACGGAATTCAAATCCATCTGGGCTTTCATAAGGGAAGAGGAAGAGGAAAAATTCATCGACCCGTCAATGATTGTTATTGACACAACTGACAACATCCTTAACGAACAGGCAGAGTCAGGTTTCATCGTTTTCCTCAAAGTCCCGAGTGTCGGTCTCTATTTTCTAAGATGTTTCACCAACGGCACCACCCTGCTTAACGGGATGCCGATAGTTAACAGGAAAATATACACATTCGCACAGGGCAGTACTGTGCTGAAGCCCCCGTCCACAACAATTTATTACAGTGATGTGTTGTCCAGGTTCACTCCTGATGCTCATATACACAGGCTGACGTTCGTAGCTGACAGGCTCACTTTTCGTTTCCCTGACGGTTTGGCTGCAGTTACTGATATCAGTTTCTCTGCCGGAGAAGGCAAGCTTATTGGAATAATGGGAGCCAGTGGCACGGGGAAGACCACCCTGCTCAACCTGCTCAGCGGTCTGACCAGGCCCGCTTCGGGTGACGTCAGGATTAACGGGATATCAATTTTCTCTGCCGGAAAAGCTCTTGACGGCGTCATAGGCTTCGTCCCTCAGGATGACCTGCTTGTTGAAGAACTTACAGTTACTGAAAACCTCAGTTACGCTGCCGCCCTCTGTTTTGCACGAAAAAGCAAGGATGAAATAAGGGATACAGTGGACCAGATGCTTCATACCCTGGGCCTTTTTGAAAAGAAAGACCTGCGCGTAGGGTCTCCCCTTAACAAGGTTATCAGCGGCGGTCAGCGGAAGAGACTCAACATTGCCCTCGAACTTATCAGGGAGCCATCGATATTGTTTCTTGATGAACCTACATCGGGACTTTCCACTCGCGATTCCGAAAATGTAATGGACCTCATCCACGAGCTGACATTGAAAGGCAAGCTTGTAATCACAGTAATTCATCAGCCCTCCTCTGAAATTTTCAAGGGGTTTGACAAGGTCCTAATCCTGGACAGCGAAGGGCAGATGGTTTATTACGGAAACCCCATTGAGGCGATTGTCCACTTTAAAACTCTTGATGCCCAGATAAACAAGGATCTGGGTGAATGTCCATCGTGCGGCACTGTCAATTCAGAAACGCTTTTCAACATACTTGAAACCAGGGTAATTGACGAATTCGGTCAATATACCGAAAAGCGGAAGGTATCACCCGGTGAATGGGCTGACGCATTCCGGAGACGGAATCCCGTTGACCCCCCCATTGAAGAAACCACTCCGGCACATTCGAACCTTCAGAGGCCCGGACGGTTGAAGCAGTTTGCGATCTTTCTTTCAAGGGATATAAGGAGCAAGCTGGCCGACAGGCAGTACATACTGCTGACCCTGTTTGAAGGTCCGGTTCTCGGGCTTATTCTCTCTTACATAATAAGGTATATTGCCGACCCCTCGTCGGATATCTATATTTTCCGCGAGAATGAGAACATTCCAATTTTTATCTTCATGTCATTGATAGTGGCTCTGTTTCTCGGTCTCACAATCAGTGCCGAAGAAATTTTCAGGGACAGAAAAATACTCAGGCGTGAACACTTCCTGAATCTCAGTCGCAGCAGCTACCTCCTGGCCAAAATAGGCGTACTGGTTGGCATATCAGCACTGCAGACACTGCTTTTTCTCACTGTGGCAACCCCGATTCTTGACATCAGGGGCCTCTTCCCTGAATACTGGCTGGCGCTTTTCACAACAGCCTTCTGTGCAAACATGATCGGACTGAATATCTCTTCCGCATTTAATTCTCCAATCACAATCTACATAGTCATTCCCCTGCTGATGATACCAATGATGGTGCTCAGCGGAGCAATGTTTCCCTTTGACAAGCTAAACAGACGTATAGGAAGCGTTGACAAAGTGCCTTTCATTGCGGAGATTATGCCCACCCGATGGACCTATGAGGCGCTGATGGTCAAACAGTTTACCGGAAACGAATACGGAAAGAGGGTATATGACCTGAGGAAGCAGATAAGCCTTTCTGATTTCAATACAATTTACCGTATCCCGAAAATAAAGGATGCACTTGAAATAACCGTGGAAAATCTGAAGAGGGAAGGAAAGGTCCCCCCCGGGGAGCCTGAAATTCATCTGCTGAAAAATGAAATTACCAGATTGGGGAAAACAGGCATTCTGCAATCTTTTCAGGGGCAGGATTCTCTTACACCTGAGCTGTTCTCAATGGCTCTGGGGGAAAGACTGACCAGGTGGCTCTCGGATGCCGAAAAGGAATTCACAAAGCAAACCAACAAGGCTGATCTGCAGCTTGACGGTTACATAAGTGACAACAAGGGAGAACTTTCAGCACTATACAACGCTTACCACAATGACATGCTGGAGGAAATAATGAGGAAAGTCTATGAGAAGAACAAAATACTTGAATACAAAAACCGGCTCATCCAGAATGTTGACCTGATCTATCTTGATCCGGAACCTGCGGGTCCGCTGAGCTTCAGGACGCACTTCATGGCCCCGGTAAAGAAATACCTGGGTATTACGGCAGATACGTTCACTTTCAACCTGATCCTGGTGCTACTGTCAACCGTAATTCTTTACATTTTGCTCTACTATGAAGTACTTAGAAGGATAATTACCTTCCTGGAGGGTGTGAGGCGTCAAAAAAAATGATTAAATCAAATGAATTGGCCAATTTTCTTACATTTGTAAATAAAGCTACATACCTGATGACAGGAACCATTACCAAGCTGTGCGCAGTTTTCCTGCTGGTTTTCGTTTGCTCCTGCAGACAAAATGTTGTAAGGCAGGGCAGTCTCAAGTTCCCTGTCGCTGACTCTGTGCCTGATTCAGAAGCGGAGAAACTCAGCGATGAGGCAGTCGCAGACATTGTTCAGAACATCTCCTCACCTGTTGAAATCGCGGCTCTGCTTCAGTCTATGGACGTGCCGTTCTCGGCCGGTTATCTTGCTTCCACAATCGGGGCGGAAAAACTCACAACAAATTTCCAGAAAGCTGTAATGCTTGGGATTTACGGAGCTGATCTCGGGTATCTGAACATGTATGAAAAGACCGGAAATTCAATAGAGGTACTTTCAACAATCAAACGCCTGGCTGATGGACTAAGGGTAGGACAATATTTTGATTTCGAGACACTTAAGAGACTCTCTGTAAACAGCAGCAATCTTGATTCACTGCTCTTCCTTTCTGTAAACTCGTATAACAAAATCGATAATTACCTGAGGGAAAACGGGAGGGGATCAGTTTCGGCACTTATGATAGCCGGAGTGTGGATAGAGGGCCAGTACCTTGCCACCCAGGTGTCGGAAAAATATCCTGATGAGGTACTCAGGGACAGGATAGGAGAGCAGAAGATCATATTAAATGACCTTCTAATGCTGTTAAGACCATACAGGGCGAGTAATACAGAATATGCATCTTTCTATGGGATGATGGAAGAGTTGAGTGCCGCCTACCGTGATATTCGCATCACATACAGGCTGGGAGAGCCTGAAACTGTCGAACAGGACGGACGGCTTGTGATGATTCAGCACGAAGAGAGTATTGTAGGGATGACAGATGAACAGCTGTCAGCAATTGTTAAGATGTCGCTCGAAATTAGGAATAAATTAATTTCAGGTTTATAAGATGAGGCACAGGTTTATTTTTCTGGCTGCGGCCCTGGCTCTTGTACCGGTGATCACAATGAGTCAGCCGGCGTCTGATGACCTGGTAAGCAGGTGTGTTCTTGCCGCAGGTGATAATACGACTTACCTGAAGGATTTCCGCGTACAGCTGCCCAAAGCTTCGGACAATGGTGCTGTACCTGTTCATAAAGCAAATATGTACCTCCTGAAGAATATGAAGTACAGGTTCTCGCTCTGCAATGCACCGGACTCAAACGGAGAACTTGTGATCACAATCTATGACCAGGGCAAGGAACTGATCTCCTCACTTAACAGGAGTACCGGCAAAAAATACAGTTCTGTTGATTTCATCTGCAATAAGACAGGCCTTTACACCCTTTGGTTCGGATTTGAAGGCGGAGCACAGGGTTCTGGCATAGGCGTCGTTTCAATGATCAAATGATCAGTCGGGCCAGATCCTTGAAATTACAAGCATAACTACCATTGCCCAAAGCAGGATCTCTGCTGTCCTCGTCCGTTTGGTAAACGAAAAGTAATTGGCAGTGATGTATGCCGTTGGAACGGCCCCTATTGCAATCATCTCGACAGATACCGAAGGGAGGACAAAGTATACTGTAATACTGATTACAAGCATCCAGACAAGCATTGAAAAAGTCTTCCTCGATTTAATCTTTTTTGAGGACATCTCAGGGATGAGAGTGACAATTCCCGGTAAAAAATTAAGGAATACAACTGCCAACAGGATTATTAAAGTTCTGCTCCATGTTACAGCAGGAACATCGCTGAACAGGTTGCTGTAAATTACCGCCGTCAGCTCGCCGGGATCTTTACCGGTAAGGAACCATACCGCATAAAACAGGATCCAGGGAAGCAGGGCCCCGGCAACAGTCAGGGTTATTTCCCTTATGTCAGCTGAGCGAAGCACAAGTGTGCCAATCAATGCAAGCAGTATGAACCAGACTGCTCCTGCATAAAACAGTCCTCCCGCAGAGATAAGCATCGCAGCGTCGAAAAAACTATAGGCGATACCGTCATGCCGGTAAGACTCAACCATCCTCCATAGGCCTGCCACGATAAGAATGGCAGCCGGAAGAGCAGGATTCAGAACCATTTGCCCAGGGAAAACAGAATACAGCAGAACATAAATAAATGCGGGAAGATAAGTGCGGCGGTTAATAAAGAAAACCGATGTATTGAACCTGACCATAATAATGATCAGCAATACAGTCATGATCAGCGAAAAGATCACTGAGAGAACCGGCAAGCCCTGAAAAAAATCGAGTATCGCCGACCATAAAGGCATTATATTACCATCTCCGGCTCCTGTCACAACCGGAGGATTAATAAAAAGTCCGGCCCAGAGTGCCCCTGTGAAAAGCACTATTATTATTACCGGGACTAGTCCCGAGTCTTTGAAAGCCCTTATCAGCATTAGTTTTTTATTCTCAGGTCAAATCCAATGTCTCTTCTCATGTATACTCCGTCAAATTGTATCAGCGATGCGCTTCTGTAACTTTTCTGAAGGGCCTCATCCATATCAGTGCCGGTTGAGGTGATGGCCATCACCCGGCCTCCTCTTGTGACAAGTTTTCCACCCGAATTACCTGTACCGGCATGAAACAGGGTACTGTCTGAGACAGCCTCACATCCGGTTATTTCAAGCCCCTTTTTGTATTCATCAGGGTATCCCGGTGAAACAAGCATAACAGTTACTGCAGTCTTGCCGCTTATTTCAATCGATCTTTCCCTGAGGTTCCGGTTGGCGACGCCTTCGAAAAGCTCAAGTATGTCACTTTCGATCCGGGGCATTACAACCTCGCATTCAGGGTCCCCCATGCGGGCATTGTACTCAATGACCCATGGCTCGCCTTCAACATTTATGAGACCGAAGAATATGAATCCCCTGTAGTCGATCCTCTCCGCCTTCAGTCCTTCAACAGTCGGTATTATAATCTTCTTCTCCACCTTGTCCATGAACTCCGGTGTGGCAAATGGAACCGGAGAGACCGCACCCATACCTCCTGTATTATTGCCGGTATCTCCTTCTCCAATTCTCTTATAGTCCTTGGCTTCGGGAAGGATCTTATAGGATGTTCCGTCAGTTATGACGAAGACCGAAAGTTCAATTCCGCTGAGGTATTCTTCAATGACAACCATGCTGCCTGCCGCGCCGAAACGGCCGCCAAGCATTGATTTAAGTTCAGTCAGGGCCTCGTTGTAATCATTCACGATAAGCACCCCCTTACCGGCAGCAAGCCCGTCGGCCTTAAGTACATACGGCGGCTTAAGAGTTTTAAGGAAACCGGCTGCCTCCTCAAGTGTAT
>Ga0209575_10000962_pt1 | contig 13448 bp, 10 predicted proteins | sample Medcelwee11metaG_FD_187172 | JGI IMG/M metagenome (GOLD analysis project Ga0209575, IMG submission 187172) | Freshwater pond sediment microbial communities from the University of Edinburgh, under environmental carbon perturbations - Medium... | ecosystem: Environmental > Aquatic > Freshwater >...
TGATCATAGTTCATGTTTGTCTGCGCACCCCAGCCTCCTGGTGTGGCGTCACCAATGATGCCCCACACTGTAGGAGTTACCGAATATGTCATTGTCACAGGATTGGCCTTGATAAATAAGTATCCTGCAGGAGCGATGATGTTGCCGCCAGGATTTGTAAGTGCGCCTGAGCCGTTATCACCAAAGGTATGGGCATTATCCCAGCTATGGTCAGTGGTGAGTTTGAACTCGCCTGCAGCGGGGAAGTAAACATATCCCTGTGCTTCGGGGTTGGTTGCAGTTGAAATGATAAAGTCAGCGGCATCACTGTTGTTCCATCCGTTGTAGGAACCAACTACCCAGAACTTGTTAATGTCAGCCAGGGTGGTGAATGCAATGTCACTGCCATAAGCTGTTCCGGCACTGTTGGTTGCGAAGGCACGGACGTGGTATGAAGTATTGACTGTCAGACCTGTAAGGTTGCTGACGAACGTACCTGTTCCGGTACCGCCGGCAATGATATTGTCTGTCAGATCCGGATTCGCGTCAAGGCTCCAGACCAGTCCCTTTGCAGTAACTGTTCCGCCTCCGTCATAAGTTACATTGCCACCTGATTTAGCAGAAATCTTAGTGATTTCAGTGACAGCTGTCGTTGTAACTGCAGGAAGGTCAACCGGAGTCTTGAATGAAACAACAGGGCCATAGCCAGTTCCCGCGCTGTTGGTTGCATAAGCCCTGACAAAATAGGTCTTGTTTCCCTGGAGGGCGGTTAGTGAGCTTGTAAAAGCACCCGTACCAGCACCATCAGTCGTCTTACTCCCGGCAATTGTGGGAGGATCAACGAGACCCCAGCATACGCCGCGGGCAGTAACATCTGCTCCGCCTGCAACTGTTACAGCGCCTCCGCCCTTGGCTGAGTTACCGGTTATGTCGGTTATGGCCAGAGTTGTAAGGGTTGGCACAACAGGTTTGGTTGTAAAGGTGAGTTCCTCACCGTAAACCGTTCCTGCAGGACCGGTAGCATAGGCACGCGCAAAATAGGGAGTGGCATAAGCCAGCCCTGTCAGTGGAACGTGGTATGCAGCAGTCGTTGCAACGCCTGAAAAAACAGTCTTTGACTTTGCGATTGTGGGGTTGGCCGCAATGTCATAGCAGACACCCTTTTCGGTAAAACCGTCACCTTCAGCCACAACGAAACCTGTAACTGTTGCTGAATTGGATGTTATGTCGAAGACCTTTGTGGTACCCAGTGCAGGGTCCAGCCTGATTTCGGATGTCTCCTTCGTGCAGCTCGTAACAAGAAGTACCGCTGCTACCGGGAGCATCATCATTTTGAATATGGATTTGATTTTCATGAATCTTTGTTTTTATATCCCGGTACTAGTTTTTGGTAAATGTACAGCTGTATGTTGACGTCCCGATGAAGAGCTTAACCGTGTAATTTCCTGCTGCATCAATTGGGATATCCTTACTGCCACCGTTATTCCAGAGGTTGGAAAGGCTGTACCCAGGATTGTCGGCATCTCCAAGGCCAAGATTTAATCCACCGTCCCATTTATCGTTCACACGGAACTTGACATGGCCCACAACAAGGTTGAGGGTAACATGCCAGAATCCGCCTGCAGGATCGTATTCCATCTTGGAATCCGGTGCAGACCATCCGTTCGGTGTTGCCGAGCCGATGAGTCCAACTGCAAAAGGACTGAGTTCATATTTCATCCCCGGGACATCCACGGTCATCTTGTTCCATCCGCCGGCTTCAGGCACGAATGCCGGGCCGTTTGTCTGGAGAGTTTTTGCGCTTCCTCCGTAAGTAATATTGAGGTCCGGGTTAAGCAGGGTAAACGGTTTGGCAACATCAAGCTTAACATAACCCATATATTTGCCGTCGCCGAGTGCTGACTCGATTTTCTGGGTCAGGCCTGAGTTGATCAGGTCAAGACGAGGCAGACCATACAGGGTAACGCTGCCGTTCTTTGCCGCTGATGCATATGAGAAGGGATTGGCACCTGTCCCGGGGGCTCCGGTGCCGGCGTCAACCGTAAGAACAGCCCTCAGGCGAATGTCAATGGGAGTTGATGCGTCAGCAGGAAACTTCCTCAGAAGAGCCCCGTTAAGGTCACTGACTGTTATCTTCATTGACTTAGGCTGATTGCCTGACCAGACAGTCAGAAAATCATCAAAGTTGTTTCCCGCAGCGCAGATGTCAAGGTAATACGTCGCTGAAGCCGTGAAGCCGGGGTCAACAGGATTGCCAACAAACTCAAGCACATTGTTACCGTTGGCCCTGAGAAGGGTCAGATCGGGAACTGTGGTGAGAGTCGGAGGAACCGGACTGGAGGACATTGTAACAATTGTCCCGTCTTTCTCGCAACCGGCAAGAATGGCTGCCAATCCGATGAATGTCAGATATATCAATAAATTCTTCTTCATTTTTCTTCGCTTTATGGATTAATAACCGGGGTTATTCACTCCGTTGTAATTCGGGTTTGCTGACAGCTCATCGCCCGGAATGGGGAAGAGGTCCAGATGGTCAGATGTGCTGGCACCAGCATAGGCGCCGCCCTTCCACTGCCACAGGTAATCACCGCCGGTGAATTTGCCGAAGCGTATCAGGTCAGTCCGTCTCTGGGCTTCATAGTAGAACTCGCGTCCGCGCTCATCAATCAGGAAGTTGAGACTGAGCTGTGCTGCGGTGATGTTGCCGCTTGTATTTCCGAAGGCGCGTTCCCTGATCTCGTTAATGTCAGCAACAGCTGCATCGATGTTTGCTGCTCCGCCAAGTCTGAAGAGAGCCTCTGCCCTCATCATGTAAGCGTCAGCAAGACGGAAGACCGGGAAATCAGTGCATGCGAATGCGGTATTGTAATTTGCCGGCCTTGAGCCGTCTGCATTGCGTGCAGTGAACTTGTAAACACCAATACCGTAGTCACCGCTGGCTGACGGAGCAGGAATATTCCTTTCCTTTTTAATCTTAAGGAACACACGGTTGTCCGGTGCCAGTGAGAGGGTAGGATCATTGGCCGGGACAGGATTATTTCCATAAACCGCAATTGTGTCAACCAGCTTTGTCAGGAAATTAATCCTTGAACGGTTGCCGTTCCAGTTTGTATTGGAAGTCAGTCCGTGGAAGTCTTCTGCCCTGATATAGGTGGCGTCGCTTGATGATTCAATAATGAATGTGGTTCCGACATATCCCTGTACATTGATGCCATCCTGCTCCCATGCGAAGATCATCTCCGGGTTGTGAAGGCCGTCATTGTCAGCGCTGAAATTCTGCCTGTAGTCTGTGGCCAGTGAATACTTGCCGCTGCCGATAACCTTGTCGCAATAGTCCTTGCAGTCATCCCACCTGGGAGTGCCTGTGTAAACCTCTGCATTCAGATAAAGCCTGGCGAGAAGCATCCATGCAGCAGCCTGGTCAGCCTGCGGGTATGAGAACTTGGGTGCACCAAGCTTATTCTCCAGATCCAGCAGTTCTGATTCGATGTAATTGAATATTTCAGTCCTGGTTCCGATTTCCGGGAAGAACTTGCCCACGCCGTCTTCTTCAGTGATGAACGGGAACTGTCCGAAAAGGTCAATCGCCCAGGAATAGGCCAGTGCCCTCAGGAAACGTGCCTCGGCTACATACCTTGCAACATCAGGATCACTGTTTCCCTGTGCCTTGACGATGAAGTCGTTTGCATAGGTGATGCTCAGAGCCAGACGCTGATAAACAGCCGTAAGGAATGAGTTGCTCGGGCTCCAGGTCTGGGTGTTGAGGTCGGCAATACCGACGTCAGTCCATGCACAGATCGCTTCATCTGTAGTAATCTCCTGCAAGTTCCAGAGAGCCCTCATCGTTGTAAAGAAGTTCTCGTCAGATGCTGCAATATCAGCACCGCCGTTGGAACCCTGCCCAGAGAGGATGAAACTCGCATAAATTTTGGCGAGGGCTTGTTTCATGTACGCGGGATCGTCATTCAGGTTGCCGGCAAGTATTTTTGTCGGGTCATTCGGAGTGACATCCAGATCCTTCACGCATGATGATATCATCAGCGCTGAAAGTATAATTCCGAATATTATAATCTTCTTGTTCATATCTGCTTATCGTTAATTTATTAGAAGGTAAGCCCAATACCGAGCATGAAGGTGCGGGGCCTCGGGTAGAAGTTGTTGTCAATGCCGCCTGAGACCTCGGGGTCAAGACCGCTGTACTTTGTAAGTATCAGTGCATTCTGTACAGTTGCACTGACGCGGGCACCCACCTCTCCGAAGAGATTGTCAAAACTGTAACCTGCACTGACGTTGTCAAGTTTCAGGAATGAGGCATTCTCCACGAAATAATCACTTGAGTACTGACGCTTGACAAAGTTGGTTTCTGCGAGCACCCTTGTAAAGTTCTTCCAGTAGCCGATCTGCTGCATCTGGTCAAATGATGCACTTGCTGCAACCTGGTTGTAGACATAGTTACCTATGCTGGCACGGGCCGAAGCAGAAAGATCAAAGTTCTTGTATTCAAACCTTGCGGAAATACCTAACAGATAGTCGGCAACCGGATTATGATATATGTACTTGTCTGCATTGTCACCGCCGACCACGCCGCCTTCGCCTGACTCATCAACATAAAGGCCCTCCATTGGATTGCCGTCTGCATCGTATACCTGGCGGTTAACAAAGAATGCGTATGCCGGATATCCGACCCTGGTCACCTGCTTGGTGCCGGTCATGCCATCACCGTAGGTTATGCCAATGTAATCAGGATCATCCGTAAGCAGAAGCTTCGTTATCTTGTTAACATTGTAGGTGGCATTGATTCCGAACGAGAAAAGGATGTCATTGGTGGAGACAGGAATAAAGTTCAGTGCGAGTTCAGCTCCCCTGTTCTCAAGGCTTCCCACGTTTGTAAGCAGCCTGTTCGAGAAGTTGCTTCCACTCGATACGGTGACCGAGTTGAGAAGATCATCTGTAGTTCTCTGGTAGATATCAAATGAACCGGTTATACGATCATTGATGAAACCGAAGTCGAGACCAGCGTTAAGTGTTGTCGTCTCCTCCCACTTGATGTCAGGGTCATAGGCATCTGGCCTCAGAGTCGGGATGAATTCCCCGTCAATGTAATAATAGGATCCCTCTGATGACTGACGGTAGAGAGCCATTGCAGGATAGTCGTTGCCGATGTCCTGCTGCCCCGTTATACCCCAGCCCAGCCTGAGCTTCAGGTCGGAGATGGCTTTTACATTCTTCAGGAATGACTCGTCCTTGATCTTCCAGGCCAGCGCCACTGACGGGAATGTGCCCCAGCGGTTGTTTTCTGCAAAGCGTGAGGAACCGTCCTCGCGGAGGGTGAATGTAAAGAGGTATTTGCCTGCCAGTGTGTAGTTGACACGGCCGAAGAACGAAACAAGGTAGTTCTCTGTCACGAATGACGAGCTGTCTGATTTCTGATAAAGAGGATGCTCAGCATCGACCCTGCTGCGGGTGTAGGTCTCGCCATTCCTCTCGAAGTGCTGCCATGAGTAACCTGCGGTTACATCAAGCACACTGTTGATACTTGCCAGGTTCTTATTGTAGTTAAGGTAAAAATCAAGCAGGTTGTTGTAGTTGTTTCCGCTGTAGTCTGAAATCCTTCCGTAAAGCGGAGATGTCAGGACCGAAGGCGAAGTTTTGGGGCGGTTGTTGTGGCCGACACTTGTTGCATAATCTGTTGCCAGGTTGAGGTTGGCTCTAAGTTCCGGCAGGAAGGGAAGTGTGTAGTCCAGCTGGATGTTTCCGATTACCCTGTTGACCACTGACCTGTTGTCAACAGAAAGCGCCTGTTCAACCGGGTTGGGTGTGCCAAGGTTGGCGCCATAGTTTGCCCACTGGAAGTAGCCGTCATAATTGGCGCTGCCGTCCTTAATGACCTGGGTGGGATCCATATTCACTGCTGATCCGATTGCTCCGTCATCACCGAAGTTGTGATGACTGTTCATACCCTTTAGGTTGACATTGACTTTCAGCGCGTCATTGAAGAATGTGGGATTAAGGTTGAGAGACCCTGTGAAACGCTGCATGTCAGTATTCTTAAGGATACCGTTCTGATCAGTGTATCCTATTGAGAGGCGGTAGGGCAGTGAACTGACTGAACCGGCAACGCTCAGGTTATGATCATGAGAGACTGCAGTGCGGAAGATCTCCTTCTGCCAGTTGGTATTCTCCGTGCCAAGAAGGTTCAGGTTATCAATACCGAAAAGACTTGATTTATCAAGTGCCAGTTGCCTTATCTCGTCACCTGAGAATACGTCTACAAAAGCAATTGCGTTGGCCACAGAGACATTGCCGTCATAAGAAACGGTCATCGGGGCACCGGCTTTTCCTTTCTTTGTTGTGATAATAATGACGCCGTTTGATGCCCTTGAGCCGTAGATTGCAGTTGCGGAGGCATCCTTCAGCACCGTGAAAGTCTCGATGTCATTCGGGTTTACAAATGACAGGAGGTTGGAGCTTCCTGAAACGTTCTTGTTGTCAATCGGGACACCGTCGATGATTATCAGCGGGTCGTTGGATGCATTAAGTGAAGAGCCCCCGCGCACGCGAATCGTCGAGCCGCTGCCCGGTGCACCGCCGGCTGTTGTGATGACAACACCGGCACTCTTACCTACAAGCAGATCCTGCGCTGAGGTGATTGCACCCTTGTTGAAGTCCTTTGAGCTTACAGCTGACACGGATCCCGTGGCATCACTCTTCTTGACGGTACCGTAACCGATGACCACCACCTCGTCAAGGGCCTGGACATCAGTGCGCAGCGCCACGTTGATGACATTTCCTTCACCAACGGGAACCTCCTGCGGCAGGTATCCGATGAATGTGAACACAAGAATATCCCCGGGCTTAGCCATCAGGGTATATTCCCCGTCAATGCCGGTAATAGTTCCCGTAAGCGTGCCCTTAACGACGACGTTAACTCCGGGTAACGTCTGCCTGTCGGCCGCATCGGTAACTGTACCAGACACTCTTACCTGTTGCCCGAAGACAACAAGACTCATCATTATGCCGAAGGTCAGCATGAAGAGCCGTTTTCCAGTTAGTTTCTCCATAAATAGATTAGTTTAATTGCAGTTTTCTGAATTGTTATTATTGAAAAATTTATTTTACAGGTTTGGGACCATAAAAATCGATGTTTTTTCAGAGTTAACCAACTCTTTTACAGCTTTTTTACGCAATCGTTACCGCAAACGTTTGAATTGGGCATGAGAGAATTCTTCTGACCGGATCTGACAGTTAATTTTTTTTTATCTTTACAGGTATCAGCACTCCCTCATATGGGCAGAGAAAACATAACAATAAAGGATATCGCCCGCGAGCTGGGCATTTCACCCTCAACAGTCTCCAGGGCACTCAAGGATCACCCTGACATAAGCCAGGCAACCCGCGATGCAGTAAATGAGCTCGCCGAGCGGTGGAACTACAGGCCAAACCCTATCGCCCTCAGTCTTAAAAGCGGCTCATCAAAGACAATAGGGGTGATAATCCCTGATGTGGTCCACTACTTCTTCTCGACAGTTATCAGCGGTATTGAGGATGTGGCTTACCAGCGCGACTACAACATGATCCTCTGCCAGAGCAACGAGATGTGGGAACATGAGATAAAGAACATCAGGACACTCCTTTCCAGCCGCGTCGACGGCATCCTGGCGTCAGTGGCGAAGACCACGACTGACTACGGGCATTACCGGAGCATCCTGGATAAGGACATCCCGCTTGTCTTCTTTGACAGGGCAGTGGAAGAACTGAAGACCGACAGTGTCGTCATTGACGATGAGACCGGAGCCTACAAGGCAGTAAATCACCTCCTCCGCACAGGCAAAAAGCTTATCGTGCATCTTTCCGGCCCGCCTCAGCTTGCCATAGCGCGCCACAGGCTGGATGGCTACCTCAAAGCGATGAAGGAGTACCGGATCACCCCTTCCGGAGATGATATACTTAGATGTGATGATATCGAAAGCGCAGAGCGAATGATTCCGGCGATGCTGAAACGGACACCCAGGCCCGAAGCTTTCTTTGCAGTCAACGACCTGACTGCAGCACAGACAATGATGATTATTAAGCGCCATGGCCTCAGGATACCGGAGGATATCGCTGTTGTCGGATTCACAAACAGTCAGATAGCCACCCTCACTGACCCCGGGCTGACATCGGTTGACCAGAAGGGATTTGAGATGGGACAGGAGGCTGCAAGGCTGCTGATTGACCGTATAGAGAAACCACGCGGCCCCATCCAGAACAGGGTAATAACATCTGAACTTGTGATACGGGGTTCAACGTCAGCAAAGTAATTGCTGGACAACGGGCTAAATAAGGCTTCCACAGGCCTGTCAGCCTGCTTTTCCTCTAAATAAAATCCGAAAGTTTTCCCCTTTTGCCGGCCCTGATTCCCTTCGGGGTCTCCGTAAGTGCACAACACTCATTCAGTGGATCATGCTGAAAGATTATCAGGTGGTCATTTTGCAGCGCCTCAGCCAGTATCTCCTGCTTTTCGGCAATTGTAACAAGCGGCAGAAGATCATATGCCATATTCCAGAGCAAGGGTATGTGCGCAGTCGTCGGGATGAGGTCGCCTGCATAAAACAGCTTCTTCCCGTTGTATTCAATCTCCGGGAGCATCAGCCCCGGCGTGTGGCCGTAAAATAGTTTCAGCGTTACTCCCGGGCAGAGTTCGCCATTCTCCTTAATCAGGTTGAGTCTTCCGCTCTCCGCGAAGGGTCTGATGTTTTCAGGGAGAAAGGCATCCTCCTCGCGCAGGTTCGATTCATTGGCCCACTCCCACTGCTCACGGCTGATATGGTAGGTTGCATTGGGAAAGAAGGGGGCCTGCCCACCTCCAGGTAAATTGACAAAACAACCTCCGCAATGGTCGGCATGCAGATGGGTAATGACGACATCGGAGAAATCCTCCGGCCTGTACCCGCACTCAGCCAGTCCGCCTCTGAGTCCTGATCCCCCGTGGAGATACGCATGACGGAAGAACTTCTCATCCTGCTTGTCGCCCCACCCGGCATCCACGAGGATGACCCTGCCTCCTGCTTCCACAACAAGGGATGTAAGCGACAGGTCAATTGTATTGTTCTCGTCCGCCGCGGTCTGCCGGCTCCAGAGAGCTTTGGGAATTACCCCGAACATTGCCCCCCCGTCTACCCTGAAGTTCGATATATTGAAAAGAGATAATTTCATTTTCTGCCATCTTAACGGCTGCAAGATAACCAATTTTGGTATTTTTGACAGGAGATTAAGAACGGCACCATTACCTATGAACCACGACTTCAACACAATACTGTTTGCCTTTGCGCTGACGCTCTTCGCCGGTCTTGCGACGGGTGTGGGAAGCACAATCGCCTTCTTCGCAAAAAGGACAAACACGAAGTTCCTGACAGTCAGCCTTGGCTTTTCCGCCGGGGTGATGATCTATGTAGCCTTTGTTGAGATATTCGTAAAGGGACGGGAGGTTCTGACCGGTGCAATGGGTGATCGCCAGGGCTGGTGGGTGGCAGTCCTCGCCTTCTTTGGCGGCATAGCTCTTATAGGTATCATTGACAGGCTCATACCCTCACAGGAAAACCCGCATGAGGCAAGAAAGATCGAAGGGGGCGAAGAGGAGGCCAAAAGCGGAAAACTGCTTAGAATGGGTACAATGACTGCCCTGGCAATCGGGATACACAATTTCCCTGAAGGCCTTGCAACATTCACCGCAGCGCTGTCCGACCCGAAAATAGGTATTGCAATTGCAGTGGCAGTGGCTATCCACAACATCCCGGAAGGGATTGCAGTGTCTGTTCCTATCTACTACGCCACAGGCAGCAAGAGGAAGGCATTCAGGCTTTCCTTCCTGAGCGGCATAGCTGAACCTATAGGTGCAATCGTGGGGTACCTGCTGCTTCTCCCGCTGATGACAGATTCCCTGATGGGAGGGCTATTCTGCTTCGTTGCAGGGATCATGGTGTTTATCTCGCTCGATGAACTTCTGCCGGCAGCTGAAAAATACGGGGAACACCACCTCTCCATATACGGACTTGTATCTGGAATGGCAGTGATGGCACTGAGCCTGTTACTCTTCAAATAAACAAAAACGGAACTAATCCGTTAGTTTGTTATAAATTTGCACAGAAGCATTATTACAAATTAAATTTCACTATTATGAAAAGAACACTGACTATCTTACTATTACTTGTCGCACTCACATTCGGTGCGCAGGCTCAGAGCTACAAATCAGCTATCGGCCTGCGTGGCGGTGATCCCTCAGGTATAACCTTCAAAACATTCTTAAACAGCACTAACGCCCTTGAACTGATAGCCGGTACCGGTTACTGGGGTCACAACTTCGTTATAACAGGTTTTTACGAGTGGCAGTATCCGACTGACTGGACACCGAACCTTGACTGGTTCATTGGTCCCGGAGCCCACCTCGGATTCTGGAATGATTATTACAGGAATGATTACGGAACTGGCATCCTGATCGGCGTTGACGGCATTATAGGGCTTGAATATACGCTGGATGACATACCGCTTAACCTTGGACTCGGAGTAGGCCCTTCATTCCAGCTGACAAGCGGACCGGGATGGGGACATTGGAACGGAGGATTCTACGTAAGGTACGTCTTCTAGTTCTGACCAGCCAGTCAGCATAATGGCGGATGAAGGGAAGGAATATTTTTTTGTATAATATTTTGCATATATAAAAAAAGATGCCATCTTTGCATCCGCTTTTTTAAGTTCTTTAAGGTCCATTCGTCTAGTGGTTAGGACGTCAGGTTTTCATCCTGGTAACAGGGGTTCGATTCCCCTATGGACTACAAAATTACATTAAACAGAAATTATGGCTAACCATAAATCGGCACTTAAAGCCGCAAGACAGGCTGAGGCAAGGAAGGAAGACAACAAGTACTACGCCCGTACAATGCGTAACTCTCTGAAGAAGATGCGCAAGACCACCGAGAAGGCTGAAGCGGAAAAGATGCTTCCCGAACTCAGTGCGATGCTTGACAAACTGGCTCAGAAAAATGTCATCCACAAGAACAAGGCATCCAACCTCAAATCCTCCATTACGAAACACGCCCAGAACCTGAAATAAGGGTTCTACTCTAAATATTTCACAGCCGTCGCTTCATTGTGACGGCTGTTTTTTTTATATTGCAGCGGGATAATTCGTTTTGCTGCATGTCAATGAAAATCACAGACTGGGCTGTCGAGGACAGACCCCGTGAACGGCTCTGGAACAAGGGCCCGTCAAGCCTCAGCGACGCTGAGCTCTTAGCCATTCTCATCGGATCAGGAACCAGGAACAACTCTGCCCTGGACCTGGCACGCGAACTGCTGGCCATGGCCGGCAACTCACTCGGTCAGCTGGGACGACTCAGCGCGGGCGAGATACGTAAAATCAAAGGTATGGGTGAGGCAAAAGCTGTCATAATATCAGCCGCCCTCGAGCTGGGCCGGCGGCGAAAAACAGCCGAGGCTTCCGAAAATCCCCAGATACGCTCCTCGGCCGATGTCTTCAGCATAATCAGCCCCCTGATGGAAGACCTGCCACACGAGGAGTTCTGGATTCTCTTCCTCAACAGGGCCAACCGCGTCACCGGCCGGATGAAGATCAGCCAGGGAGGTGTCAGCGGTACAGTGACCGACGTCCGTATTGTAATGAAAAAGGCGATCGAAACGCTGGCATCAGGACTTGTAATCTGCCACAACCATCCTTCAGGAAACACAAGTCCGAGCGACTCCGATATCCGAATCACGCAGAAGATTAAGGAGGCGGGAGCACTGATGGATATCCAGCTTCTTGATCACCTGATAGTAGCAGGGAAAGAGTACTACAGTTTTGCTGACAACGGAGCGTTGTGAAACCGGCTGGCAGGCGGTCTGGTTCATCTCAGGTAACCGCTGATCCCACGGCATTTCTTATAACTGCCGGGCAGAAAGCCTCACATCAGATCTGTCGTCACATTGCTGAAGCATCTCGGCCACGGTAATACCCGTCACCGGGTGAACTACCTCCGGCGCCACCTCCGCGAGGGGCTCAAGCACAAACCTCCGTGAAGCAATCTTGGGATGAGGCACCTCCAGGGCCGGCAGGGTGATGACCCGGTCTTCCCAAAACAGTATGTCAAGGTCAATGACCCGTGACTCATACTTTCCTCCGCCGCTGCGTTTTCGTCCCATACGCCCCTCGATGGACCGGAAGAGCTGCATCAGCCTGGCAGGTGTCAGCGGGGTCTCAATGATCACAACCATGTTCAGAAAGAGCTCGTCGGCATCAAAACCCCACGGCTCCGTCTCCCACACTGACGAGGCGGCAGTTATCTCTCCTGCCTCCTCTCTTATAAACTCCATGGCACGACCAAGGGCGTAAAACCTGTCCCCCAGGTTGCTCCCAAGTCCTGCAATGACGGTTGATGTGACCGGCAATTTCATATCATAAGCTTCAGAGCCTTAAAGATGCCTGTTTTTTTTATAATTTGGTCTCATAAATCAACACTGCAGAAATGAAAACCTTCCTTAAGATGCTTCTCGCCGTAATAGCGGGAATAATAATCACAAGTATCCTCTTTTTCGTTGTAATGCTGTCTGCCTTTTCAGGCATGGCAGCGGCAGGGAAAAAATCGGTCAGCATACCTGAAAAATCAGTGCTTGTAATCAGGACGGGAGCAATGATTCCCGACAGGTCTACCGGTAATCCTTTCAGCTCACTTGATCCAGTGACAATGTCTTTCACCCAGACTCCGGGACTGAGCGAGTTGCTGAAAAACCTGAAAAAGGCGGCCACGGATGAAAAGGTGAGCGGCATCCTGATTGAAAACGGAACCATGCCTTCCGGATGGGCCACGGCTGATGAGCTGCGCATTGCACTGCAGGAGTTCAGGAAAAGCGGGAAGTTCGTCTACTCCTATTCAGACTATATGCTGATGCAGGAGAGTTACTTCATCTCCACTGCCGCAGACGCAATATGGATCAACCCAACCTCGATGTTCGACTTCAAAGGACTGGCAGCCGAAGTCACATTCTACAAGGATGCCCTCGAGAAACTCGGGGTGGAGGTCCAGGTGATAAGGCACGGCAAATTCAAGGGTGCGGTGGAACCCTATATCCTCGACAAACTCAGCGATGAGAACCGCCTGCAGATATCTGAATACGTTGGATCAATCTGGGAGCATGTGGTAAAAGTGATATCCGAATCACGCGGTGTAACGGTTGCAGAAGTGATGAGCCTTGCCGATTCACTGGCAGGCTATGACCCGCACCTGATGGCAGAGGCCGGACTGATTGACGGCACCATCTACCGTGACCAGCTGGAGGACAGCATAAGGGCTGCCGCAGGGATCGGTGAAGGCAAAAAGATCAGCTACATCTCAATGACAAAGTATACAAACACGGTGGAGAAGCATACTTCTGAGGGAGGGAAGGAGAAGATAGCAATCCTTTTCGCCGAGGGCAGCATCAATAACGGTGAGGGT
>Ga0209575_10000963_pt1 | contig 13446 bp, 22 predicted proteins | sample Medcelwee11metaG_FD_187172 | JGI IMG/M metagenome (GOLD analysis project Ga0209575, IMG submission 187172) | Freshwater pond sediment microbial communities from the University of Edinburgh, under environmental carbon perturbations - Medium... | ecosystem: Environmental > Aquatic > Freshwater >...
ACAATTGGTCGTTGTCAATTCAAGTCTACATCGGGGATTAGCTCAGATGGCTAGAGCGCTTGGTTTGGGACCAAGAGGTCGCGAGTTCGAGTCCCGCATCCCCGAAATTTGAAGATTTCGACAATTGTAAGCTTTGGCTAGGTGGATGGCTAAAGTTGTAGTACACGCATTGGCGATCATCCCCTGAAGGTCTGTGTGACCTTAACATATGCTGTAAATACAATGATTTCTCCGGAAATTAATTATGTACAGCACCATGGTTTCGAAAAGAGTGATAGCATACCTTCTGGTATTGACTACCATGTCCATCGAAATCAGTATTTTGTTTAAAATTGCTAAAAATGCTATTGCAATCGAAAACGAAATTTGTATGTTATCAGTCCACGTATTTTTTTGTATATTTATTTTAACTTTTAATATATTTATCTATGGCTAACAAAATTCATGTTAATGTGTGAACTATTGGTCACGTAGATCATGGAAAAACAACATTAACCGCTGCTATGACAGCAGTATTATCTACTAAATGATTTGCTAAATCTATGGCTTTTGATGCAATTGATAATGCTCCAGAAGAAAAAGCAAGAGGTATTACTATCAATACTAGACATGTAGAGTATGAAAGTGAAACAAGACATTACGCTCATATTGATTGTCCAGGACATGCCGATTATGTTAAAAACATGATTGTTGGTGCTGCTCAAATGGATGGTGCTATTCTTGTAGTAGCTGCTACTGATGGACCGATGCCTCAAACAAGAGAACATGTTCTTCTTGCTCACCAGGTTAATGTTCCTAAAATTGTTGTGTTTTTGAATAAATGCGACATGGTTTCAGATCCTGATGAATTAGAACTTGTAGAAGAAGAAATCAGAGATGTATTGAAGAAAAATCACTATGATGAAAACTCTCCAATTATTAGAGGTTCTGCGCTTAAAGCTTTGGAAAATCCAACTGATGAAGCCGGTGCTGCTAAATGTGTTTGGGATCTTGTTAAAGCATTGGATGAATATATTCCTGTACCAGAAAGAGATAATGAAAAACCATTTCTTATGCCAGTTGAAGATGTATTCTCTATTAAAGGAAGAGGAACTGTTGCAACAGGAAGAATTGAAAGAGGTGTTATCAAAATGAATGAAGAATTTGAAATTCTTGGACTTGGTGCTGAACCAAAGAAGACTGTTGTTACTGGAATAGAAATGTTTCATAAACAATTTGATACTGCAGAAGCAGGTATGAATGTTGGATTACTTTTGAGAGGTATTGAAAAAAATCAAATAGAGAGAGGACAAGTTCTTTGTAAACCAGGAACTGTTACTGCACACAATAAATTTGAAGCTGAAGTATATGTATTGAAAAAGGAAGAAGGTGGAAGACATACACCTTTCATGACAGGATACAGACCACAATTCTTTTTGAGAACTACTGATGTAACAGGAACTGCTACATTGAAATCAGGAGTTGAAATGATTATGCCTGGAGACAATGCAAAGATCGATGTTGAATTGATTTATCCAGTTGCTATGGAAGAAGGATTGAGATTTGCAATTAGAGAAGGTGGAAGAACAGTATGAGCAGGAGTTGTAACTAAAATATTATAATTTTATAATTTATTGCTCCGCCCCGGAGTACTTCGGGGTAGAGAGTTAAATTGTAAGAAAATTGTTTTACTATATATACCCTTATTAGTATGGCTGATAAAAAAACTCAACAAAGTAAATTGAGAATTAAGTTGAAAAGTTATGATATAAAGATGCTGGAATCGTCTGTAGGTAAAGTTGTTGGACTTCTTGTTAAGTCTGGAGCGACTATCAAAGGGCCTATTCCACTTCCTAAACAAAGAAAGATGTATACGGTTTTGAAGTCTAATTTTAAATTCAAAAAATCTAGAGAACAATTTGAAAGAATAACCTATTCTAGAATGGTTGATGTTGTTGAAACTGGATCCAAAACTATGGAATATCTTCAAAATCTCGCAATACCTGTTTGAGTGTTGGTAGATGTAAAAGTTTTTTAAAGAATTCAGAATTTAGAATTCACAATGTAGAATATAAAAAAAATGAAATTCAAAATTCAGAATATATTTAATTAGTTATGTATCATATTATGAATAAAGGTTGACTTATTGTAGTGAAAAAAGAGATGACCAAAATGTGGATTGGAGATCTTTTTGTTCCTGTTACTTTGGTACAATTACCATCACAAGAGGTTGTTAGATATAAAACCGAAGAAAAGGATGGATATGTGTCAGCAGTGATTGGTGTAGAAAAGAAAGAACTCAAAAAAGATAAGGGTCAGAAAATTAGTTATAAAAAAGTTCAAGAATACAGAGTAGATGATTCTTTTGTTTCTGCTCATCAAGCTGGTTCTCTTCTCGATATTTGATTGCTTGAAGGAATTGGTCAAGTTGATGTAACAGGAATTTCTAAAGGAAAAGGATTTCAGGGTATGGTAAAAAAGTTTCATATCAAAGGTGGATGAGCGACTCATGGTCATAAATTTACAAGAACAGGTTGATCAAAAGGAAATAGAAAACCGAGAAGAACGTTGAAGGGACATCCTCATGCATGACATATGGGTGATGAACGTATAACGCTCAAAAATATTCCTATTGTTGATAAAATTATTAAAGACAATGAAACATTGGTTGTTCTTAAAGGTTCATTACCAGGTGCATATAACTCGTTATTAACGTTGACGATAAAATAATTCTTTTTTTTATGTTTTTTTACCTCTGGAGAAGATGGCATATACTATAGATATATATGATAAAAGCGGTAAGGTTGTTTCTAATTTTGCTCTTGATGAAGCTATTTTTGCTGATTCTTTAGTAAATAAAGATCTTATTCACGAATATTATTTGTTACAAACAAGTAATGCTCGTCAAAATCTTGCTAAAGTGAAATGAAGAGGAGAAGTACACTGATCAGGAAGGAAGCTTTATAAGCAAAAAGGAACAGGTGGTGGAAGAGTTGGAGATAAAAATTCTCCTTTGAGAAAATGAGGATGAGTCGCTTTTGGTCCTAGATGAGATCAAAATTATACTAAAACTATGAACAAAAAAGCAAGAAAATTAGCGCTCAATAGTATTATTACGTTGAAAGCAAAAGCTGGTGAGCTTATGGGACTCAAAAATATTACTTTAGATGCTCCAAAGACTAAAGACGCACAAGAAATTCTCAAAAATATTTGAATTTCTACTAAGAAAGTTCTTTTTGTTTTACCACAAAAAGATGAAAACATAACCAAATCATTTAGAAATCTTCCTAAGGTAAAATATCTTTATGCAGACTACCTTAATCCTGTAGATTTGATGTGATATCATACGGTTCTTTTCTTAGAATCAGCTTTGACAAATCTTAACAACAAATAATCTTTTTTACTACCTTTATCTGTATTCCTATGACTTTTAAGAACATACTTCAGGCAAGAGCAAAGAAAAACACTACTGCAAAAGTTATCAAAAAACTTTCTCCATATGGAGTTATTCTTTCGCCTTTAGTGACTGAAAAAACACATAAACAGCAAGAATCTGCTAATAAATATTCATTCAAGGTTCATAAGGATGCGAATAAAAATGATGTTAAACAAGCAGTGGAATTTTTGTATAAAGTACATCCTGAATGAGTTAATATTGTTAAAGTGGTATATAAATGAAGAAATCAAAGAAAAGTTGTAAGAAAAGCATATAAAAAAGCTATTGTTACGCTTCCAGAAAAAGAAAAAATAGAACTTGGTTCATAAACTGAATTCATAATTTAGAACCTAAGAATTCAAAATAAAATATTCAACACGTAGCATTTAAAATTTAACATTATATAAGAATGGCACTCAAGAAATACAAACCATATACTCCATCAAGACGTTATATGATCTGATATGATTTTTCTGACTTAAGTAAAAAAAGACCTGAAAAATCTCTTACAGTAATGTTGGGAAGGACAGGAGGAAGAAATAATTCTGGGAAAGCTGTATCTAGATCTATTTGAGGTGGACATAAAAAACTCTATAGATTGATAGATTTTAAATGATATGATAAACTTAATATTCCTGCAAAAGTTGCTAGTGTAGAATATGATCCTTATAGAACATCAAGAATAGCTTTGCTTAATTTCGTTGATGGGGAAAAAAGATATGTACTCGCTCGAAAAACAATCAAAGTAGGTGATGCTGTTGTTTGTGGAGATCAAGCTCCTATTGTTCATGGAAATAGAAAACAACTAAAAGACATACCAGAATGAGTAAATATATTTAATCTTGAGGTAACTCCGTTTTCTTCTGGAAAACTTATCAAAACAGGGTGATCGCATGCTGGAATCGTTGGTAAAGATGCTTTACTTAAAATTGTATTTATTAAATTACCTTCTGGAGAAGTAAGAAAATTTAATGAAAATTGTTGGGCTACAATCTGAGAAATTGGAAATGATCAGCATCAACACGTTGTGATTGGAAAGGCAGGAAGACAAAGATGGCTTGGAAAAAAACCACATGTTCTTGGAAAAAATATGAATCCGGTTGATCATCCACATGGTTGATGAGAATGACATTCATCTATCGGTCTCAAAAAATGACAAAAATCATTTGCTGGTAAGAGAGTGACTCCAGGAATCAAGACAAGAAAAAATAAGAAAGCATCTACAAGATTTATTATTTCTAAGAGAACTAAAAACTAATATATCATCTATAATTTATCATTTAAAATCTATTTAAAAGATGGCAAGATCACTAAAAAAATGATTCTATGTGAACGAAAAAATACTTATCAAAGTAAAAAAAATGAATGAAGCTTGAGATAAGAAAATTATTAAAGTGCGAGATAGAGCATGTCATATTATTCCTGATATGATTGGTCTTACCTTTGCTGTTCATAATGGAAAACAATTTGTAAGTGTATATGTGACAGAAGATATGATCTGACATAGATTGGGAGAATTTGTTCCGACAAGAACATTTAGATGACATCCGTTCTAAATTCAACATGTAGAATAATTCAGAATAAAAAATATTTAGCATTTAAAATGTATTTATAATGGTCGTTGCTACAAAAAAGATAGTAGATAATAATCTAACAGCTACACTTAAATATGCATTGGTGTCTGATAAAAAAATGGCATTGATAGCTCAGATGATTAAATGAAAACAGGTAGAGGAAGCTTTGACGTTTTTGCAAGTATTACCAAAAAAAGCAGCAAAGACTTTGTATAAAGTTGTTAAATCTGCATATGCAAATGCTACAACCAATGCTAGTTATGATGGTAAAAAATTATATATTCATAAAATAGAAGTCGGTAGAGGTCCAAAAATTCAGAGAATTAGATTTGTTTCTAGATCTAGAATCAGTCACTTTGTAAAATATAGAGCGTTTGTAAAAGTCTTTTTACATGTTAAGTAAAAAATTATGTCATCAAAAGCCAATCCAATTGGAATGAGAGTAGGAATAATGAAATCACGACCCGCAGAATGGTTCGCTAAACATAGGAGAACAGGTGCAGATTTTCTTGTTGAAGATATTAAAATGAGAAAAGTTGTGGATGATACATTCCCTAGAGCAGGTATTTCAAAGGTTGTTATCAGAAAAACCATAAAAGAATGAGAAATTATTATTTTTTCTTCTAAAGTTGGTGTTTTGATGGGAAAGCAAGGTGCTAAAATCAAAGAATTTGAAGATGTGCTCAAAAAGAAATTTAAAAAAGATATGAAAGTCATCATAAAAGAAGTTAAAGTTCCTGAATTATCTGCTAAGATTATGGCTGAATTTATTGCTTCACAGCTTGAAGCCAGAATGCCGTTTAGAAAAGTAGCTAAAAATGTCTTACAGAAAGTTATGGAAAAATGAGCTGCTGGTATCAAAATTCAAATTGGTGGAAGACTTGGATGAGCGGATATCGCAAGATCAGAGAAATTTATCGAATGAAGAGTATCGCTTCAAACATTTAGATCAGATATTGATTATTATTATCTTCAAGCAAGAACAAAATATGGAATGCTCGGAGTTAAAGTTTGGATAGAAAAAGGAATTCTTTACAATAAATCACAAGCTAATGCTAATAAAAAAATAAATTTATAGAATGTTTTATTTATTTTGACTAAAGTACAATGTTGTTGACACCAAAAAGATGGAAATATAGAAAGCCCATTATCAGACAACTCAGAGGTAAAAGCTATAGAGGTTCTACTATTGCCTTCTGACAATATGGACTGAAAGCTTTAACGAGCTCTTATCTTTCTAACAAAGAAATAGAGGCTGCGAGAAAGGTTATCATAAGGTCTGTAAAAAAGACTGGTAAAATGTGGATTAGAATATTCCCTGATACACCATTTACTAGAAAGGGTCTTGAAATGCCTATGGGAACTGGAAAAGGAGATGTGGATATTTATACTGCGCCTGTGAGAAAGTGAAAAATAATGTTTGAACTTATGTGAGTTCCAAGAGAGGTTGCTAAAGAAGCATTAATCAAAGCATCTAAAAAACTCTCACTCAAAGCAAGATTTGTAGAAAAATGAGACATTAAATAATTTATCTATTTATACTATCCCTCATGAAAGGAAAAGCTGTCTTTATGAAAGACTTACAAGATAAGACCATAAAAGAACTCGTTCAAATGAGAAGAACTCTTAAAAAAGAGCTCTATTCTTACAAGATGAAAAATGCTATAAAGTGACTTAAAGAAACACATAAAATAGGCGATGTTAGAATAAAAATCGCTAGAATAAATACCGTTTTAACTCATAAAATTAAAGAACAAAATGGTGGTAATATGAAATAAGAGTATCAAAGAATTCGTCTGAGAAGTTATCAGCGATAAAACAGATAAGACTCGTACTGTTTTGGTGAAATCTGTAAAGATGCATCCATTATACAAAAAGAGATTTATCGTAAGAAAAAAATATTATGCACATGATGAAAATAATGCATCAAAACTTTGAGATATGATTAAAATCAGAGAATGTAAACCTGTGAGCAAGACAAAAAAATGGAAATTTATAGAAGTCGTTAAAGCATAATTTTATTTATATTTATTACTATTCTCTCATGTTAAAAAATGAATCCAATGTGATTATAGCTGACAACACTTGAGCAAAAAAGTGACAGATATTTAGGATTTTGAAATGATCTAATGCAAAGACAGCAACAGTTGGTGATAGAGTTATGATCGCTATAAAAGCTGCTTTACCAACAAGTGCTATCAAAAAATGAACTATATCTCAGGCATTAATCGTAAGAATTGCTAAGGAAATTCCTAGAAAAGATGGTACATACGTAAGATTCGGTGATAATGCAGTTATTCTTATGAGTAAAGATGCTAAAGGTGAAATCAAACCGATAGGAAAGAGAATATTTGGTCCTGTTGCTAAAGAACTTAGACAGATGTGATATAAAAATATTACCAATATGGCTGAAGAAGTAGTGTAAATTAATGCAGAATTCAGAAAAATAATATCAATTCAAAAATATTTATTCTTGTTTATTACTATTGTCATGAAAAAATTAAGAGCTTGAGATCCTGTGATTATGATTGCTGGAAAATATAAAGGAAAAATATCTACAATTCAAAAATTTGTAGATGATGATCGTGTTATTGTAAAAGGAGTTAACGAAGTAAAAAAAGCGGTAAAAGGAAAGGGATTCATCAAAAAAACACTTCCTGTACACGTATCTAATGTGATGTATTATTTGGAAGATAAAAAACAAGCTACTAAAATCACTATTGTATCTGATAAAAAATGAAAAAAAACAAGAGAAGCTACTAAACTTAAAATTACTCTTAAATAATTTATTTTTATTGTTTTTATATTTGATTTCATGAATACACAAGAAATCTTCAACACCACTACTATCAAAAATCTTCAAAAACAGCTTGAAATAAAAAATATTAATGCTGTTCCAAAGATTGATAAAGTGATTGTTGCTATCGGAATAGGTTCTTTGGCTACGAGAAAATCACTCAAAGATTTTGATGAATTTGAAAAAATAATCACTACAATTACCGGTCAAAAAGCTCGTATGTTGAAATCAAAAAAAGCGATTTCCAATTTCAAACTTAGAGAAAATATGCCAGTAATGCTTCAAACAACATTAAGAAAACAAAGAGCATATGATTTCCTTGATAGATTTATGAAATTGGTAATGCCAAGACTTAGAGATTTTTCTGGACTTAGTGATAAAAACTTTGATGGACAAGGAAACTTTACTATCTGACTTCCTAACTATAATATTTTCCCTGAACTTGCGTTGGATGATGTTGTAACAACTATGGGACTCCAAATCACTATCGTTACTACTACCAAAGATAATGTACATGCAAAAGCTTTGCTTCAAGCATTATGATTCATCTTTAAATAGTATCACGTAGAAAAAATATATCATATCAAAACATATTTATTATTTATTGTTTATTACTCATGGCAAGATCTTCATTAAAAGCAAAACAGTGAAAAATGTACGAAACAAAATTCACTGAAGGAAAAGAGCTTAAACAGCCCACTAAATATTATAATAGATGTAGAGTATGTGGTAGATCAAAATCTTATATAAGAGATTTTGGTATCTGCAGAGTTTGTTTGAGAAAATATGCTAGAGACGGAATGATTATGTGACTGAGAAAAGCTAGTTGGTAAATTCAACTAACAATTAACAGTTTATACCTAACAAATATTTACTATTCATGTAAAACTATTTCACTGAATTATATTCATTTATCATTAATTACACTCATAAATGACCTATGTTAACGCTCCTATCCATGATTTGCTTATCAGAATAAAAAATGCATATATGGCGAGAAAAACTTCTGTAGACTCTGTACCTTTTTCTAATTTTAAGGTTAAAATTTTGGAGTTGCTTAGACAATATGAATTTATTAAAAATTTTGAAATCACAGAAGAAGGAAAAAAGAAATATATGAACATAACTCTCAAAAAGGTAGTCAATCCAGTGAATGATGTTCCGAATATAAAATTCTTTTCTAAACCATCTAGACCATGGTATGTAAGTTATAAAAACATTACTTTGGTAGCTGGAGGAAAAGGAATAGGAATTATCTCTACAAATCAATGATTAATGCCTGCACATGTAGCAAAACAAAAGAAACTCTGAGGAGAATTAATTGCTGAAATATACTAACATCAATTCAAAATTCAGAATTCAGAATAAAATATCAATTCATCATTTTACAATTTAGCATTATATTCATGTCAAAAATTTGAAAAAAAGCTATAGAAATACCGGCTGGAGTTGAACTAGATATTAATGGTTCTACAGTAAAAGTAAAAGGTCCTAAGTGAGAGCTTTCTCATACATTTGTACAAGGTGTTATGATAAAAGTTGAATGAACTCAAGCTATTACTTCTGTAGAAAATGAAGATCAACGAAATTTTTGGGGACTTTCTAGAACTTTGCTTGCAAATATGATTGAAGGAGTAACCAATGGATATGAAAAAAAACTTTTGGTGATGGGAGTAGGATATGCAGTGAAGATGGAAGGAAAAAAATTCATTTTTTCATTAGGATTCTCTCATAAGGTAAACTTTGATATTCCACAAACCATTGAAGCAAAAGTAGAACAGGATCCAAAAGGAAATTATGTTATTACATTGAATGGTATTGATAAACAATATCTTGGAGAATATGCTGCAAAAGTAAAAGCACTTAAAAAACCAGAACCATACAAAGGAAAGGGAATTAGATATTTTGATGAACAAATTAAGCTTAAACCAGGTAAAGCAGCTAAGAAATAATAATTAGACACAAGATAAAGACACAAGATACAAGTATCAAATGGTAATCATGTGTCATGAATCATGTAGCATGCGTCAAAAAATATTTATCATCTTATTATAAAATACAATGTTGAAAATTACTAAACGTGTCAAAGAAGCAACAAGAAAGTTTCTTGGAAGAAAGAAGAGAATCAATGCAAAAATAAAATCATGTTATCCTGATTTTAGAGTAATTCTCAATAAATCAAATAAATATATGAAAGCTCAAGTTGTTGATGCAACCGGTAAAGTTATTTGTCATATTTGCGACAAAACTATTGAAGGTACTACAAAGACTGATACAGCACAAAAAGCTGGACAAGCTTTGGCTGCGCTTATGAAAAAGCAAGGTATTGAAAAAGCGACCGTTGATAGAAATGGATATCTTTATCATGGAAGAGTAAAGGCGTTGGTCGACTGAATTAGAACATGAGGTATTACTATATAATTTTATTATTTTAACAATTATTTTTCATGAGACCTTGAAGCAAAGATAAGGTAAAAAAAGAGTTTGAGGAACTTCTTATTGAAGTAAGAAGAGTAACCAGAGTAACAACTGGAGGAAGAAAAATGTCCTTTAGAGCTACTATTTTGGTTGGAAATAAAAAGTGAAAAGTTGGACTAGGTGTTTCTAAATGACCAGATGTAAGTTCTGCTGTTCAAAAAGCTTCTCGTGAAGCATACAAAAATATGTTTATAGTGCCTATTACTGGTAATCAAACTGTTCCTTATCCTACAACAACAAAATATAAGGCATGTGTTATCAAACTTTTGCCTGCTACTGCTGGTACAGGTTTGAAAGCTTGATCTTCTGTAAGAGCTGTTTTGGAACTTGCAGGATTTGAAAATGTATTGTCTAAAATCATGTGATCAAATAATAAATTAAATAATGCTATGGCTACTATTATTGCGTTGTCTGCATACAAACATGCTGATCATTTCAATAAACGTGTTGTAAAAAAAGCAGAACATGAAACTAGTGATGAAAAGGCTGAAGCACAAAAAGAAACAGCATCAGTAGTAAAAGAAATCCAAGCAAAAAAAGAAGTATGAATTGCACCTGAAGTGGTAATAGAAAAAAAACCAGCTAAAGCTGCTCCTAAAAAATCGCCAGCTAAGAAATAATATTAGATACTAGATACAAAAGCATCAAAATATTTTATTGTCTTTACATATTTAATATGAGAATCCATCAATTACAAAAAAGCAAATGACTCAAAGATAAAGCGAGAAGAAAAGGAAGAGGAAATGCTACAGGGACAGGAAACTATTCTGGAAAATGACTTAAAGGACAAAAATCTAGAAGTTGATTTTCTATGAAGCCATTTTTTGAAGGATGACAAACTTCTATCGTTCAAAGATTGCCTAAAGCGAGATGATTTACTAGATATTATAAACTTGTAACAGATGTTGTAATTGTAAATCTTGGAGCACTTGATGCTGATGCTAGAATCAGCGATACTATGGAAATTACTAAAGAACTTTTGAAAAAATTATGATATATCAATTCTGTAAAAGATTTTGTAAAGCTTTTATGACATGGTGATTATGCTAAACACCTTACATTTAAGGATATTGATGCATTTTCTGCTTCAGCAAAGACTAAAATAGAAAAACCAGGAACAGTTCATTCTGTTGCAAAAAAAGCACCAGTAAAAGTAGCTAAAGATCCGAAATCTAAAGTTTGAAAATTGAAAGTAAAATCATCTACTGAAAAAAAAGTAGTTGCTAAACCAAGCAAAGTAGTAGTTGAAAAAGTAGAAGCAGTTAAAAAAGCTCCCGTGGCTAAAGTTGCTCCTAAAGTGGAAAAAAAGATTATAGAAAAACCTGTCAAAAAAGCTGCTCCTAAAAAAGCTGAAGCAGTCAAAAAAGCACCAGCTAAAAAACCAGCAAGCAAAACTAAATAAAACAACTATTACCGTATGTAATTTTTAAGTTTCTTATCCCCTTTTTATGGAAAAATTCTTAAAAAAAGTTAAAGAAATACGAGAAAATCCTAGTATAAAAAAGAAAATTATTTTTACGCTGGTAATGCTCGCAGTTTATAGACTTTTGGTATTTATTCCTGTACCGTTTGTAGATATCACTGTTCTTATGTCTAAGACTATCAATACCGGTGATTCTGGACTAGGATATTTTATTATGCTTTTGTGATGATCATTGGATCAGTTTGCATTGATCGCTGTAGGACTTGCTCCTTTCATTAATGCATCAATCATTATGCAACTTCTGGGGTCTGTGGTACCAAAGCTTGAAGAACTTACAGAACAAGGTGATGCTGGACAACAAAAAATACAACAATATACAAGATATATTTCTGTACCGTTGGCATTTCTTCAATCTATCGGAATGGTTTTCTTTATCAACTATTTGCTTGGTGGTAGTGTAATTAGTACTGCACCAGTAAGTCTTATGTTGACTGCATTTACTATGACGGTTTGATCTGTCTTGCTGATGTGGATTGGTGAATTGATTACGGAAAAGTGAATATCAAATGGAGTTTCTCTTTTGATTTTCTCATCTATTGTCGCAGGAATAACTCAACAGGTATATTCAAGCATGGCTTGATCGAATAGTATTATCGGAGTAATTTTATTTATGCTTATTATAGTTCTTTGATTAGTATTCCTTTCTATCTTTATTCTTAAATCTCTCAAAGAGATTCCTGTTATTTATGCAAGAAGGGGAAGGGTAGAAGAATCATCATCCTTACCGATTCCTATGAATCCTGTGGGAATGATTCCTATTATCTTTGCTATCGCATTTGTTTCATTTCCTTATCTCTTGTCAAAACTCATTACACAGTTTCAGCCAGCAAATCTTAAGTTGGTTGGTATGGCAAACTGGATAGAAGCAAACCTTAATATTTATTCACAACAACCTGGAATACCAGCTATTATATTATACTTCATTTTGATTATTGTCTTCACTTTCTTCTATACTTTGATTGTGTTTTCACCAGAAAGGATTGCTGACAATATCCAAAAAAGAGGAGGTTTTGTACCAGGAATCAGACCAGGAAAAGAAACAGCTAAATATATCAACGGAATTCTTATGCATTTGTGTTTATGGTGAGGAGCTGGATTGGCATTTATCGGAATCTATAGTTATATCCTCAATTATATTCCATTTGTTCAGACTTTGGTACAATCGCTTGGATCATTACCTGTAGTAGTTACTGGTTCTGGAGTAATCATCATCGTATGAGTAGTACAAGAGATTATGAACAAGATCAAGACTGATATGCTTATGGAAAGATATGATAAAATAGATTTAAATACTGTTTCAAAAAATCTTAATCAATTATAAAATATAATTAGTACATAAAAAAAGACTGAGCCATATGACTCAGTTTTTTTGTAAATAATTCCTGGATATTCCCGGGATTATCATCTTTGTTGTTTAGTCTTTTCTCATCACGATATACACCACTAGTGCTGATAGTCCCCATACCAATAAGATGGATATCGGTACTATACTTTCAGGTATATCACAGTGTTTCAGAAATGCTGTGATCGGATGAGCAAACATTGCAATCAGAAGACCGTATACAGCTGTGATACTCATGGAGATGAATAGCATAGCAAAATGCAACCACGGCTTTCCTTTGCGTTTTTCTTTTGGAATCAATGTTTTTGATATCATATTTTTGTATTTTTTATTTTTATATGTATTTGCTCATATAAG
>Ga0209575_10000965_pt1 | contig 13418 bp, 11 predicted proteins | sample Medcelwee11metaG_FD_187172 | JGI IMG/M metagenome (GOLD analysis project Ga0209575, IMG submission 187172) | Freshwater pond sediment microbial communities from the University of Edinburgh, under environmental carbon perturbations - Medium... | ecosystem: Environmental > Aquatic > Freshwater >...
ACCCAACTCGATCACGACCTTACGCTGGCTGATCGCCCAGCGGCTGGCGAGCCGTCTTGATCGCTGTCCGTGCTGCGGACGGAAAAATAGCGAGCAAATGAACGTTTAACTTTATGACACAGTAAGATTAGGGTCTGTTGACGTTTTAGCGTGAGCCGCGTTGCCGCGTCAAATGCCGCATGGCGGCATTTGCCGCGCAACCCGAAGGGACGGGGCCCGTCTGGCGCAGCACGGCGTCTCTCGTCGCTCATTTGGAATGACCAAACTTCTCTCCTCGTTCCTTGTTCTGCGCCAGACGGGCTTCCGTCGCGGCCTACGCCAAAACGTCAACTTCAGGGCTTGGCCGGCTGCGGGGCCCGGCTCGCTGCCTGCGCGGGCGGGCCGATCCGGAAGCCGTGGTCGAAGGTCGGCGCCACGTCCAGGCGTTTGGGCAGCAGGGCGTGGGCCTGGTAGAAGTCGGCGGTTTCCTGCTGCTGGGCGACGGTCGCCGCGTCCACCGCCTGCCAGCGCAGCTCGCGGCGGGCGAAGGACAGGCGGGCCGCGTCCTCGGGAAAGCCGATGATCCGCGCCAGGGTCTTGGCGTAGTCGTCGAGGTGCGCGTAGGCCCAGTGCTGGGCGCCGTCCAGGCGCTGCAGGTAGTCCTGCAGGGCCTCGCGGCGGGCCGGATCGGCCAGCGCCTGGTCGGTGGCGGCGAGGTAGCTGTTGCCGGTCCACAGGCCGCGGCCGTCTATCAGCACCCGGCCCTGGCCGCTGCTTTCGGCCAGGGCGGTGTAGGGCTCCCAGGTCGCCCAGGCGTCCACCGAGCCGTTGGCCAGGGCGATCTTCGCGTCCACCGGACCGAGGAAGCGGAATTCCACGTCCCGTTCGGTGAGACCGGCCTTTTCCAGCGCCTTGAGGGCGACGAAGTGGCCGATCGAGCCGCGCCCGGTGGCGATGCGCTTGCCCTTGAGGTCGGCGGCGGTTTTCAGCGGACTGTCCCCGGCCACCAGCAACGCGGTGCCGTAGGGGTTGGACTTGTTCACCGCGACGGCCTTGACCTGGGCGCCGGCGGCGAGGGCGAATAGCAGCGGCGCGTCGCCGATGATCCCGGCGTCCACCACGCCGGCGTTGAGGGCTTCGGCCAGCGGCGCGGCGGCGGGGAACTCCGACCACTGGATGGCGTAGGGCAGATTCTTCAGCGCATCGGCGGCTTCCAGTTGGGCGCGCATGTTGCCTTTCTGGTCGGCGATGCGCAGGGTCACGGGCTCGGCGGCCAGCGCCAGGGAGGCGTGCAGAAACAGGGCCGCGAGGGCGGCGAGCGGGGCGTGGCGTTTCATTATCGGGTCTCCTCGGTGAACAGGCTGGGATCGGCGATGGCCCGGACATCGACGGGCTGCGGCAGGACCTTCACCTCGTGGAACAGGTCGGCCACCTTCTGCACGGTGTCGAGGTCGGCGTCGCTGACCGGGCGCAGGCCCTTCGAGCTGCGGCCGGTGATCAGGGCGGCGGTCTCCAGCGGCAGGCGGGTCAGCTCGGCGTAGACCTTGGCGTATTCCTGGGGATGTTCGAGGGCCCACTGCCGGGCCTTGGCGAAACGCCGTACCACGTCCGCGATCGCCGCGCGCTTGGCCGGGTCGGCGAGGGACGACTCGGTGGCGGTGACGAACGACAGCGAGCTGGTCAGGCCCTCGCCGTTGCGCAACAGGCGGGCACCGTTACGCTCGGCGGTCCCCAGATAGGGATCGAAGACCGCCCAGGACTCGATCTGCCCGCTGTTGAAGGCCGCGCTGGCATCGGTCGGCAGGACGAACTTGAGGGTCACGTCGTCCCGTTGCAGGCCGGCTTCCTCCAGCGCCGCATAGAGCAGGTGCTGGGAAATGCTGCCCTTGGCGGAGGACACCACCACGGTTTTCCCCTTCAGGTCGGCGACGCGTTGCAGCGGCGAGCCGGGCTGGACCAAGAGGCCGTTGGAGGCGCCCTGGCCGACGTTGGTGGCGACGATCTTCAGGGGCACGCCGCCGGCCGCCGCGGCCAGCACCGGCAGGTCGCCGGCGTAGGAGGTGTCGACCGCGCCGGCCCGCTGGGCTTCGAACAGCGGTGCGGCGCCCTGGAAGCTGGCCCAGCGGTAGGCGTAGGGCGCATCCTCGAGCACGCCGGCGGCCTCGACCAGGGAGCGCAGGTTGCGCGCCTGGTCGCCCAGCACCAGGGTCACCTGGCCGAGGTCGACGGGCTCGGCGGCCTGCGCGGCAGGGCCGAAGAGCAGCAGGGCCGCTGCGGCCAGCGCCCCGCGAAAAGGCTTTTTCGGGATCATCGCTGCGCTGCCTCCGTCATTGCCGGAAGCCCGCATCGTCGCGCTCGAGCTGGCGCAGGTAGGCGTCCCAGTGGGATTGCGGGCGGCCCTGGGCGATGGCGAGCTCGAACCCCCGCGCGGCCTTTTCCGCCACCGCCTCGGAAGGGAAGCGCAGCGCCGCACCGCCGGACTGCGCGGCCAGCTGGGCGGCGCAGGCGCGCTCCAGGAAATAGAGGTTGTAGAAGGCCTCCTCGATGGTCCGGCCGCTGGTGAGCAGGCCGTGGTTGCGCAGGATCAGCGCATCGTGCTCGCCGAGGTCGGCGATCAGCCGCTGCTGCTCGTCCAGGTCCAAGGCGATGCCTTCGTACTCGTGGTAGGCCAGGCGCTTGTGGAAGCGCATGGCGTGTTGGGAAATCATCAGCAGGCCGTCCTGCTGCGCCGATACGCCGATGCCGGCCGTGGTGTGGGTGTGCAGCACCGCGTGGGTGTGCTCGCGGGCACCATGGATGGCGCTGTGGATCACGTAGCCGGCGCGGTTGATGCCAAGGCCGGTGGGATCGTCGAGCAGGGTGCCGTCGATGTCCACCTTGACCAGGCTGGAGGCGGTGATCTCGTCGAAGGCTAGGCCGTAGGGGTTGATCAGGAAGTGCCGGTCCGGCCCCGGCACCCGCACCGAGAAGTGGGTGTAGATGTGGTCGGTCCAGCGCAGCCGGGCGGCCAGGCGGTAGGCGGCGGCCAGCTTGACGCGGGCCTCCCATTCGGCGGCGCTGACGCGATCCTTGACCGGGGCGATCTGGGTGATGGCGTTCATGAGGGGGAATCTCCTTAGCGGGCCGCCTGTGCGGGCGGCGACTGCAGGTAACGGTTGAAAGAGGCGTCGAACAGGCTTCCGGCCGGGTAGCCCTTGATCAGGCCGATCCGGCTGAAGAAATCCACGGTCTTCTGGGCTTCGGCGACCGTCTGGTCGTCGATCGGCCGTACGCGGATGGCCGCGCCGGAGAACCAGCGGCGGGCGATGTCGCGCTCGGCGCGGGTCAGTTCGGCCCAGGTGTCGGCGTATTTCTCGCTGTTGGCCGGGTCCTGGCGGACCCACTCGCGGGCCTGCTGCAGGCGGCGCAGGAAGTCGCCGAGCAGTTCGCGCTTGTCGGCGATGGCCTTGTCGGTGGCGACGACGAAGCTCTGCGCCGGGATCAGGCCCTCGGCGGTGGTCAGCACGCGCGCGCCGTTGCGTACTTGCTGGGTGACGTAGGGTTCCCAGGTGGCGATCACGTCCACCGCGCCGCCCTCCAGGGCGTGGGAGGCGTCCAGCGCGCCGAGGTAGCGCAGCTGCACCTCGTCGGGAGAAACCCCGGCCCGCTCCAGGGCGGTGAACAGCAGCTGCTGGCTCCAGGAGCCTTTCCAGATCGCCGCGCTCCTGCCGCGCAGGTCCGCCAGGCTGCGGATCGGCGAGTCCTTGCGGACCAGGATGGCCACCCCGTCGAGGTTCTGGGTGCTGACGCCGATCACCTTGATCGGCGCGCCCAGCGCGCCGAGGAACAGCGGCGGCGCGTCGCCCAGCAGGCCCACGTCGAGGCTGCCGGTGTTCAGCGCCTCGGCCACCGGCGAGCCGGCGGTGAACTGCTTCCACTCCAGGGTGTAGGGCAGGCCGGCAAGCACCCCGGCGGCCTCCATGACCGTGCGGTTGTTGAAGCTCTGGTCGCCGACCACCAGGGTGGCGGCGAAGGCCTGGACGCCGGCGAGCAGGGAGCTACCGAGCAGCGCGGCGCCGAGCAGGCGCTTGAAGCGTTTTCCGGGCATGGCGTGTCCTCAGGTGTAGGCCCGCACCGGCGGGTACTGGCCGTTCAGGGCGTATTCGCCGACTTCCAGCAGCTTGTGGGCGAGCGGGTCGTGCAGGCTGTGGGTGCGCGTGTCGCGCCAGAAGCGGTCGAAGGCGTAGCGGTTGTGGGTGGCGCGCGCGCCCATCACCTCGAACACCCGGCTGGTGACGTCGAGCGCGGTGCGGGCGGCGAGCACCTTGGCGCTGGCCACCTCGACGGCGGCCTCGCCGCGCAGCTCGGCGCTGAACGCCTCGTCCGCGGCGAGCAGTTCGTCGACCTTGAGCGCGGCGCGGTCGGCCAGGGCGATGGCGCCCTGCAGGGCGATCCACAGCTCGCCGAACTGGCTGACCAGCAGCGGGTCCTGGTGGGCCTTGTCGACGCCGGCGTGCAGCCAGGCGCGGCCTTCGCGGTGCACGTAGGCGCGCGCCGCACGCAGCGCGCCGAGGGCGCTGCCGAGGTAGAACTGGGTGAAGGCGGACTGGTTGACCGGGGTGCGGATCACCGCGGAGAAGTCGTCGCCGTCCTCCAGGTCGTTGGCGATGACTTCGCCGGGCTCGGCGCGCACCTCGCTGAGGACGAAGCTGCCGCTGTCGCTGCGCTCTACGCCGAAGTGGTCCCAGTCGTCGGCGTAGTGCAGGCCGGGACGGTCGGCGGGGATCAGCGCCATCAGCCGCCGGCCGTCGCGGGCGTGCCGCGCGCTGACGCTGAGCAGGTCGGCGAAGGCCGCGCCGCTGCAGAAGCCCTTGCGGCCGTCGAGGCGGAAACCCTCGCCGTCCGGCGTGGCGAGGATGTCGTCGTCGCGCGGGTTGACCACCCCGGCCAGCCACAGCCGGCGTTCGGCGATTTCCGCCAGCAGGCGGTCGCGGCGCGGCTGCGGCTCGCGGCGCAGGTTGACCACGTTGAGCTGGTGGTAGCCGTAGAGCATGCCGACCGAGCCGTCGCCGGCGGCCAGTTCGCGGATGGTGCGGACGATCAGCGACCAGCGCTGGCCGGCGCCGCCCAGTTCGCGGGGGATCGCCAGGTTGGTCAGGCCGCTGTCCTTGAGGCGCCGCAGCTGGGCGTCGGGGTGTTCGCGGGTGCGGGTGCGGCGGGCGATGTCGCGGGTGAATTCCTCGCCGATCTCGCGGGCCAGCGCCAGCCAGTCCTCGGGGGTTGATGGGGTGCCCATTCAGGCCTCCAGGGGGCCGAGGCCCAGGTGTTCGCGCAGGGTCGTGCCCTCGTAGGCGCGGCGGTAGAGACCCAGGCGCTGCAGGTGCGGCACCACGCTCTCGGCGAATTCGGCGAAGGAGCCCGGCAGGTAGCCGGGGGAGATCACGAAGCCGTCGCAGCCGCCGGCGTTGAATATCTCCGCCAGCTGCTCGGCGATCTGCACGCCGGTGCCGACCAGCTGCGGCACGCGCACGCTGCTGGCGAAGCTTTGCGCGAGTTCGCCGAGGCTCAGCGAGGCGCCCAGCGAGCGCAGCTTCTCGGCCACCGCCGGCGGGGTTTCGGGCTGTGCGGCGATCGCTTCCAGGCGGGTGTCCAGGGGGAAGGCGGAAAAGTCGAAGTTGAGCTGCGCGGCGAGGGTCGCCAGGCCGATCTCCGGGCGTGCCAGGGCGTTGTGGCGGTCGCGCTTGGCGCGCGCCTCGGCCTCGCTGCCGCCGATGAAGGGCATCACCGCGGTGAGCACCTTGCACTGGTCCGCCGCCCGGCCTTGGGCGACCACCTGCCGGCGCACGTCGTCGCGGAAGGCGCGCATGGCCGGCAGGTTGCCGTGGATGCTGAAGATCGCCTCGGCCCAGCGCGCGCCGAAACGCCGGCCGCGGCCGCTGGAGCCGGCCTGGATCAGCAGCGGGCGGCCCTGCGGGCTGCGCGGGATGTTCAGCGGGCCTTCGACCTTGAACCACTCGCCCCGGTGGGCGACGTCGCGGACCCCGGCCGGGTCGGCGAGGATGCCGCGTTCGCGGTCGAGCTTGAGCGCGTCCGGCGCCCAGCTGCTCCACAGCTTCAGGGCGACCTCGACGAACTCGTCGGCGCGGTCGTAGCGCAGGTCGTGTTCCAGATGGCGGTCCTTGCCGAACAGCCGGCCCTCGCTGTCGTTCATCGAGGTGACGATGTTCCAGGCGGCGCGTCCGCGCGACAGGTGGTCGAGGGTGGCCAGCGAGCGGGCCACGTGGGCCGGCTCGTAGTAGGTGGTCGAGCGGGTGACGCCGAGGCCGAGCCGGCGCGTCTGGCCGACCAGGTAGGAGAGGATCGGCAGCGGGTCGAGGCGGGTGGCGTCCTGGGCGCCGTAGCGCAGCGCCAGCTCGCGGGAGCCGCCCAACTGGTCGCCGATGGCGAAGCGGTCGGCGAAGAACAGCAGGTCGAACAGGCCTTCCTCCAGCACCCGGGCGCTGCGCGCGTAGTACTCGGGATCGAGGTAGTCGCCGAGGGTCTCGGGGTGGCGCCAGACGGCATGGCTGTGGACGACGGGGCCGGCGAGCAGGAAGCCGGCCAGGTGGATCTGGCGGCTCATCGGTCGGTCTCGCGGTCGGGCAGGGGAAGGAGGCTCGCCGGGGCGAGCAGCGAATCGGTCATGAAGCGGTCTCCACGAAAGGCTGTGGAGCGCTCCGCTGGTGCGGTCGCGCCGGGTAGTGCGGCGGGGAGGGGGCTCAGGCGCGGCGGGCGCTGTTTTGCAGGTCGCGTTCGGCCGCCTTGGCGCGGATCAGCGGGATCAGCTCGCGGCCGTAGTCGACGGCGTCGTTGAGCGGGTCGAAGCCGCGGATCAGGATGTTGCTGATGCCCAGGTCGTAGTAGTCGATCAGGGCGTCGGCGACCTGTTCGGGGGTACCGACCAGCGCGGTGGAGTTGTGGCCGCCGCCGACCAGTCCGGCGATGCCGGTCCACAGGCGCTTGTCGACCCGCTCGCCCTGGGCCACGGTGGCGCGCAGGCGCTGGGCGCCGATGCTTTCCGGCTTGAGGGAAAGTTCCGGACGGGCCACTTCATGGCGCGCGCGGGCGCGGCTCAGGATGACCTCGGCCTTGGCCCAGGCGGCGTCCTCGGTGGCGGCGACGATCGGCCGGAAGGACACGCTGAACTCGATGTGGCGGCCGTGCTTGGCGGCCTCGGCACGCACCCGCTCGACCAGCTCGCGGGTCTGCTGCAGGGATTCGCCCCACAGCATGTAGACGTCGGCGTGCTTGCCGGCGACGCGGATTGCTGCGTCCGAGGCGCCGCTGAAATACACCGGCAGGTGCGGCTTCTGCTCGCTTTTGACCGCCGAGAAGGCCTGCTCGACCTGATAGAACTCGCCCTGGTGGTCGAACGGCTGTTCGGCGGTCCAGGTCTTGCGCACCACTTCGAGGAACTCGTCGGTGCGCGCATAGCGCCGGTCGTGGTCGAGGAAGTCGCCGTCCTTGCGCTGCTCGGTGTCGCTGCCGCCGCTGATCACGTTCAGCGCCAGGCGGCCGTCGAGCAACTGGTCGAGGGTGGCCAGCTTGCGCGCGGCCAGAGTCGGCGCGACGAAGCCCGGACGGTGCGCCAGCAAGAGGCCGATGCGGCTGGTGGACAGGCCGGCCAGGGCGGTGACCAGGAAGCCGTCGGGCTGATCGGACCAGTAACCGACCAGGATGCGGTCGAAGCCGGCGTTCTCGTGGGCCTGGGCGAAGTTGCGGATGTAGTTCTTGTCGAACACCGGACCCACCGGGGCGATGGTTTCCGAGGAAAGTCGATGGCCGATCATGCCGAGAATCTGAACGCTCATGTGCCGGGCTCCTGCCTGTGCGAGGGTTGGAAGGGACAAGGGCCTGTTCGTCTCTTATAAGAAAAGGATCTTGTCCGGCTGGTTGCTTAGAAGGCTACAGAGGCATGCAGAATGATGAAAATTCATTTTTTGCATATTCTAATATGTAAAAAATGAATGTAGTGGTGTGAGGAGGGGGCAGGGGGGATGTCGCTTTCAACCCCCACTATTGGTGCGAGGTCTGGCTTCGGTGGAGGGTGGCCCGTTTCCCGGGGGTATGACGAAGCGCTTTCCTCGGCCCCGCCGACAGGTTTCGCCTTGCACGGCGAGTCACTTTGCCAGTCGCGGCAAAAGTAACCAAAACCGCTTGCCCCTATCATCCGGCCCTGCGCTGCGCTCCGGGTTCCCTCTCTCCGCCGTCGTTCCTGGGGCCCGGTCCGAAAGGCCATCCCTGGCCATCGGGCCTTTCGCCGCATCCATGTGGCTCAACCCCTTCCGCGACGACTCCGCTCGGCCTTCTGCAAGGGGCGTTCGGCGCCGCTTGGCAGCTTTGGCGTCAAAAAGCAAAAAGCCAGAAGCCGCCGCTTGAAACCTGAGAGGCTTTGTGAGGGTTCACTCCACACCCAAGTCCCGTACAGAAGGCCGAGCGCAGGTGCTGTGGAGGGGGACGCGAGGTAGGACGCCGAGCGAGTCGCGAAGGGACAGGGACGTCCCTTCGCGGCGTGCCCCCGGAGCAGTGCCGGAGGGAGGGAACCCGCAGCGTAGTGAAGGGCCGGATGTCGGGTGCCGTTCTTCTTTGGTCACTTTCTTCTTGGGCAAGCAAGAAGAAAGTGACTCGCCGTGCAAGGCGAAACCTGTCGGTGGGGCCGAGGAAAGCGCTTCGTCATGACGCCCGGAAAACGGGCCAACATCCCCAGCCACTCCCCTGCGTTCAGCCAGGCACCCGCCGAATCAGGGTCCCCTCAGCGGGGAGCGTTTCTCGGAGCCGCTTCATTTGCCGCAGCCCCGGCCGTCGCCGGCGCAGGGGGCGGCGACGGAACGAGGCTGCCGGCCAGCACCATCGCCACGAACACGGCAATGCATCCCCAGACCAGCACCGACAGGCGCTTGGGTACCTGTCCGGTCTTCCGGTTCCTGAACAGCGACGGGGCGATCACGCCAACGATCGTGGCCGCAGCCAGCACCAGCGCGAGAACGCTGAGAATTCCGGCCAGTAAGGGCATCTACTTTCTCCCGGTTCGAAGGGGTGAGCGCCTGTTCGACTCGCGAGCGCCCGGATCTATCCGCCCGGGGCCGGTGCTGCAGGGGCTCCAGCCAGGGGCGGCCTATTCTGGGGGACTGGAGCCGATTTCGCCATCCGTGGCCAGCGGGGCGGGAAGCCAGGGATGCGGCGCCCGGAAGGCAGCGGCGGGCGCGAACGCGGAGGCCGGCGTGGCCCTCAGCCGCGCGCCAGCTGCCAGAGCCGGGCGATGTCCGCGGCGCGCTGGCGCAGCAGGCGGGGAGCCTCGGCGAGGGCGGTGGCCAGGCTGATCGGGCCGGGAACCAGGCTGAAGGCGGCGTCGATGCCGTGGCCGTAGAGGCGCTCGTAGCCCTCGCCGAGCATCCCGGCCAGGGCGACGACCGGCACGCCGTGGCGCTTGGCGATGGTCGCCACGCCCATCGGGGTCTTGCCGTACAGGGTCTGCTCGTCGATCCGGCCTTCGCCGGTGATCACCAGGTCGGCGCCCACCATGGCCTGCTCCAGGCCGCTGACCTCGGCGACCAGCTCGATGCCGGGGCGGAAGGTCGCGCCGAGGAAGGTCCGCGCCGCGAAGCCGATCCCGCCGGCCGCACCGCAGCCGGGGCTGTCTCGCGCGTCGCGGCCCAGCGCCGTCGCGCAGACGTCGGCGAAGCGGCCGAGGGCGGCGTCGAGCTGGCGTACCTGCTCCGGCGTCGCGCCCTTCTGCGGGCCGAACACATGGGAGGCGCCGCGCGGGCCGCACAGCGGGTTGTCGACGTCGCAGGCGACCTCGAAGTCCACCGTCGCCAGGCGCGGATCGAGGCCGCTCAGGTCGATCCGCTGCAACTGCGCCAGCGCCGCGCCGCCGGGCGGCAGCGGGCGGCCCTCGGCGTCCTCGAAGCGCGCGCCGAGGGCGCGCAGCATGCCGCTGCCGGCGTCGTTGGTGGCGCTGCCGCCGAAGCCGAGGATGATCCGCTCGGCGCCGGCTTCCAGCGCCGCGAGAATCAGCTCGCCGGTGCCGTAGGTGCAGGTGCGCAAGGCATCGCGGCGGTTCGCCGGCACCAGGTGCAGGCCGCTGGCCGCCGCCATCTCGATCACCGCGCTGCGGCTCCCGGCGACCCAGCCCCAATGCGCCGCCACCGGCTCGCCGAGCGGGCCGCGCACCAGGGTTTCGCGCCGCTCGCCGCCGACCGCGGCGATCACCGCTTCCACCGTGCCCTCGCCGCCGTCGGCCATCGGCCGGCAGAGCAGCTCGGCCTGCGGCCAGACTTCGCCGAGCCCGGCGGCGATGGCCGAGGCCACGTCGGCGGCCGACAGGCTTTCCTTGAACGAATCGGGAGCGATGACGATTTTCATGGCGGATCTTCTCTTGTGGGTATGGGATGCGCACAGGCGCAGGCTTCATTCTGCTGGGCAATCGCCCGGCGCGCGTCGACGGAACGACCAAGAGCGGCACGTCATTTCTGTGCAAAAGCACAAAGTCTCAGGCGGCCGGTTCGTCCCAGGGCAGCAGCTGCATACCCAGGTAGAGGGTCAGCAGGCCATCCAGGCGCAGCGTGTCGACTCCGCTCAGCTCGGCGATCCGTTCCAGGCGGTAGCGCAGGCTGTTGCGGTGCACGCCAAGGGCATCGGCGCAGGCCTGGCTGTGCCCGCGGTGCTCGCACCAGCTGCGCAGGGTGCCGAGCAGCTGGCCGCCGGCGTCGCGGGCACGCAGCCGCTGCAGCGGTCGCAGCAGTTCCTCGACCGCTTCGTCGTCGCGGTAGTGCCAGAGCAGCGCCGGCAGGCGGTAACGCGACAGGCCGAGTAGCCGCTGGCGGGGGAGGATCGCCCGGCCGTAGGCGAGCAGATCGCGCACCCGGCGGTAACCGTGGCGCATGCCCTCGACGCCCTCGGCCAACTCGCCGACGGCGACGCGGAGGATCTGCCAGCCCTGTGCCGCGAGCCGTTCCAGTAGCTGCGCCTGGGCCTGCTCGTCGAGGCTGGCGCCGGGCTGGCACCAGAGCAGCGAGCCGGCCGCCGGCGATACGCACCAGCTGTCCGGATAGCGCCCCAGCAGCCAGTCGCCCAGCCGCTCGGCCGATTGTCCCTCGGCCAGCTCGAACAGCCAGGGGGTGCGCGCCAGCTGCGGCTTGAGGCCGAGCAGGCGGGCCTCGTCGAGCAGCCGCGGGGCGTCGCCACCTTCCTCCAGAAGCAGTGCCATCAGGTCGTCGCTGCGCTGACGGCGCCACTGGTGCTCGGCCTGCTGGTGGCGCTGGGCGACCAGCATTTCGGCGGTCATGCGCAGCAGCTCGCCGTAGAGGCGCACCTGCTCCGGGTCGCCGGTGATGCCCAGCACGCCGATCAGCCGCCGGTCGAAGAACAGCGGCAGGTTGATTCCCGGCTGTACGCCCTTCAGGCAGGACGCCGCCTGGCTGTCGATCGCCACCACCCGGGCGTTGGACAGCACCAGCTGCGCGCCTTCGTGCCGGGTGTCGATCCGGCTGGGCTCGCCGCTGGCGAGGATCAGCCCCTGGCTGTCCATCACGTTGACGTTGTACGGCAGGATCGCCATCGCCCGCGTGACGATGTCCTGCGCCAGCTCATGGTCCAGTTCGAACATGCAAATCCACTCCCGTGGCGAAACCTGTCCAGCCCTCTCGGAAGGGCCTCTCCAATTGTGTGCGCCAGTCCCGCGCCGGTGTCCCGAATCCCGCTTGGGCGCCCAGCATCGGCTCGTCCCCCGGCCGCGGCATTGTTCATCTGCACAACCTGGCAGGCCGGCCATCGTGCAGATCGCCGAAGACGATGGCCAGTCGATGATTGAGACTCCGCAGCCAAGGAGCCCGTGGTGGATCGCGGCTCCGAATAACAACCACAAGAGAGACAAGAAATGTCCATCCCCAACAGCACCGCAGCCTGCTCCGTCGCTGTCCAGGACGAACGCAACGCGCTGTACCGCAAGATCACCTGGCGGATCATCCCGTTCATCTTCGTCTGCTACCTGTTCAACTACATCGACCGCGTCAACGTCGGCTTCGCCAAGCTGCAGATGCTCAAGGACCTGTCGTTCAGCGAAACCATCTACGGCCTCGGTGCCGGGATCTTCTTCATCGGCTACGTGCTGTGCGGCGTGCCCAGCAACCTGGCGCTGAACCGCTTCGGCCCGCGCCGCTGGATCGCCGTGATGATGGTCGCCTGGGGCCTGCTCTCGACCGCCCTGCTGCTGGTCAAGACGCCCGAGCAGTTCTACATCCTGCGCCTGTTCACCGGCGCCGCCGAGGCCGGCTTCTTCCCGGGCATGGTGCTCTATCTCTCCCAGTGGTTCCCGGCCAGTCGCCGCGGCCGCATCATGGCCCTGTTCATGGCGGCGATCCCGGTGTCCGGCCTGGTGGGCGGGCCTTTCTCCGGGTGGATTCTCAACCACTTCGCGCTCGGCCAGGGCGGACTCGCCGGCTGGCAGTGGATGTTCCTGATCCAGGGCCTGCCGACCGTGCTGCTCGGCGTGCTGGCGATCTTCATGCTCAGCGACGGCTTCGCCAAGGCCCGCTGGCTGAGCGACGACGAACGCCGCCTGCTCGAAGCCGACCGGCGCGCCGATGAAACGAGCAAGGTACAGGGGGTCTCCGACTCGGTGTCCGCGGTGCTGCGCAATCCCACCGTGTGGGCCTTCGGCCTGGTCTACTTCTGCATCCAGAGCGGGGTCTACGCGATCAACTTCTGGCTGCCGTCGATCATCAAGTCCCTGGGCTTCAGCGATGCCCTGGTGATCGGCTGGATCAGCGCGATTCCCTACCTGCTGGCCGGTCTCTTCATGCAACTGGTCGGCCATCTGTCCGACCATGGTGGCGAACGCCGCTGGTACCTGGTGGTGCCGATGTGGATGGGCGCCGCCGGGCTGATCGTCGCGGTGAGCTTCGCCGGCAACCCGGTCATGGCCATCTTCGGCCTGAGCATCGCGACCATGGGCGCGCTCACCGGCCTGCCGATGTTCTGGCCGCTGCCGACCGCCTTCCTCAGTACCGCGGCGGCCGCCGCCGGTCTGGCCCTGATCAACTCCATGGGGCAGATCGCCGGCTTCGTCAGCCCCTATCTGGTCGGTTGGGTCAAGGACATGACCGGCACCACCGACGTTGCCCTGTACCTGCTGGCCGGGATGACCGTGCTCGGCAGCCTGGTCGCCCTGAGCGTCAGCCGCCGCTGAGCGGCACCGGGACGGCAGCGCTTCCGCGTGGCCGTCCCGCCTGGCAGGGCCGGGGTCGCCAACCGTCCGGCTCCGCCAGTCGTTTTACTCGAGCCTCCACAAGAACGTTTCCAGAGGAATGCATGCCATGCTGCGAAGAACCAAGATCGTCGCCACCCTCGGCCCAGCCACCGAAACCCCCGAAGTCCTCGAAGGACTGATCCTCGCCGGGGTCGACGTGGTGCGCCTGAAC
>Ga0209575_10000967_pt1 | contig 13385 bp, 7 predicted proteins | sample Medcelwee11metaG_FD_187172 | JGI IMG/M metagenome (GOLD analysis project Ga0209575, IMG submission 187172) | Freshwater pond sediment microbial communities from the University of Edinburgh, under environmental carbon perturbations - Medium... | ecosystem: Environmental > Aquatic > Freshwater >...
AAATTTAAATGCACGAACAGATAATCCCGGCTGGTTATGTTCTCCTGTCAATGTTTTTGCACAAAAATCGAGCTCGCTGAACGGAGGTATTCGTATCTCATCCAATGTCAATACACTGGCATGGATTGAAACGCCTGAACTGGATTTGTCGAAACCTGTTGTGCTGGATTTTGAATCTAAAAAATGGACTAAAGAAGGGGAAGGTTCTCTTTACGGTGTTGTTGATGGTGATACTGTTATGTATGTTTTAAATCAAAACAATACGATCTCCCCCCGTAAATCGGTGTCATTCTACGCCGGCGAAAAATCCCGTATTCGCCTGGTGGGTAAAAAAACAGCAGCGAATGATATCTGTATCGATAGTATCAGGGTAACTCAGGTGGAAGAACCAACCCTGAGTCTGCCTTTGATTAAAGTCGTTGACATGGGAAAAGTGCAACCCGGAGGTACCTCGAACTATACATTGCCAGTTGGCGTGTTGAATAGTTCAGGAATACTCAACTTTGTTTTACCAACTGACGCTAACTTCAGTATGACAGGTGCGACGACAATAGAATTTAATGATGAAGTAAGCAACAGCTCTGTTGATTTTGTTTTTAATGCACCTGAGCAGGTGGGAACCTATACAGCGCGTGTTGCTGTTGATGGAGGAACAGATTTCGACCCGCGTGTAATATGGCTGAAAGCGATAGTTGATCCTGCTGCCGGTATTAAAAATTCGCTGGAGGATAACGTGAAAATAACGATGCTTGGGAAACAAATAAGCATCACCAGCAATGAGAAGCTTCAGGTGAAATTGTTCTCAGTGACAGGACAACTGCTTTCTTCATCTCAGAAAAACGAAACATTGTGCGAGATCAATGCTCCTTATGAGGGAGTTTTTCTGTTGCATTTGAAAAGTAACGCGGGACTTATTGCACGAAAGATCATCGTAAAATAGAAAGTCTTTGTATCTTTGATTTCTTTAATTTTTTTAGTGATTTGTTCTCATGCGATTGATCAGACTATCAACACTGCTTTTTCTTTCGGTATTCGTTTTTGTTCAAAATACGAATGCCATATTAGGTATTTACCAAAATGAATACCAGCGTCCCCTCAGTGTAATTGATGGTTTGGTCTCGAATGAAGTCAACTGTATGTTGCAGGATTCAAAAGGTTTTATGTGGTATGGCACCAATAACGGCTTGTGTCGCTACGATGCATATACCTTTAAACATTATAAGTCCAACTACCAGCATCCGCTTTTGGTTACTAATAACACTATCCGTAGTCTTGCCGAAGATCAGTCGGGCTGTTTATGGGTAGGCACACTCAAAGGATTAAATAAAATTGATTTATTGACTGGTGAAGTTTCGCAGATTAAGAATGAAATTCTCAATCGCAGTGCTGTAAACTCTATCGTCATCGCCAACGATAATACTCCATATATAGGGACTACGAATGGCTTGTTTTATTTCGACAGAAAAACTCAATCATTTGTCAGGATAACTAAAGATAACCGGGGGCGCGAATTTAAAAGTATTACGATAAGATCTTTGTTGATCGATTCAAAGAATTATTTATGGATAGGCACCTGGGAAACCGGTTACGATGTTTATAACCTCAATACCAATCTTTTTGCCGATTATCCTTATCTTGATGATAAAAAACTGCTAATTGTCAATTCTTTCTTCGAAGATGACGCGCACAATATCTGGCTTTCGACATGGGATCGTTTCGGCGTGTACCGCATCGAAAATCCCCATCAACCTGCTCAAAGCAAAATGACGGTTTTCTATCCCCGCAACAACGAAAAGAGTAATTTTTATCCTGTTGTTTATGCCATCAATCAGGATAAAAACACGGGAAATATCCTTTTAGCAACTTCCAATGGGTTGCAAATAATTCAGCAACCCTATAAATACGAAGATCAGGTTCAGTTGAATCTGAGTAATTCAATCAAAGTCTCCAGCGACGAGATATTCTCGCTTTACAGGGATAGAACCGGTCTGATGTGGTATTCGATTTACGGGGTAGGAGTGAATGCCCTAAGTTCCAATCGTGAGCAGTTCGAACAATACAATCTCACCGGTCTCATTGATAAAGAGAATTGGGTGACTTCTATCACCGGCATTTACGAAGACGAAAACGGATTGTTGTGGTTGGGAATAAAATCTTTCGTCCTTGGATTGTTCGATAAGAAGAATAATTCGCTCACACTTTACAACAATCATCCGGTGCTGAAAAGCATTGCCAGCAGGGCAAATTCAATTTTGAGTTTTCATAAACCTCTAATGAAAAATGAATTGTGGCTGGGAACCCGTTACGATGGATTATATATTGTGACGCTTCAGAACGGTAAAATTCTATCCATCAGAAAAAAAACTTTGGAAGGAATTGATCCGGGAAACCTGTGGGTAAAGAAAATAATTGAAGACGAACAAAATAATATCTGGATAGCTACCAGTAAGGGATTGGTTCATGCAAAATGGAACGGTTCGGACGACTATGTGATACAGACGGAGAAAATAATTGATAAAACACTAAGTAATCAGATTGTCAATACCGTTTCAATTGATGATAAGAAAAATATATGGGTTGGAACACAGGATATCGGATTGTTCAAAATAACGAGAGACAAGAGAAGTATTAAGTTGGAAGAATTTTCATTTAACAATAAAAAGCTTAACAACAACGAAGTTATCTGTTTCCTTCAGGATTATAAAAGCAGAATTTGGGTAGGAACCAAAGGTGGTGGCTTAAGCTTGTATGATGAGTCGGCCAACCGTTTTATGATTGTCGACAATATGAGTCTGATTCCCGATGATGCGATTTATAGTATGGAAGAGGATCATTGGGGAAATATATGGCTGGCAACAGGTAACGGACTTGTAAGTTATAACGAGGATCAGCCCTACGATCAGAAGATTCGGATTTTCTCAGGAAAAGAAGGTATCAGAATCAATACGTTCAACCCGAATTCAGCATTTAAAAACAATAAAAACGAACTGTTTTTCGGTGGGAGTAACGGATTTATCAAGTTTGTTCCCGAAAAAAGCAACGAAAAATCTTTTGCCCCTCAACCGGTTATCACAGGTTTTTCCATTGCCAATGAATTGATTGATAATTTGCCGGCGCAGGTTAAATCCAAAATAACAGAGAAACAGACACCCTATTCAGATAAGATTACACTGGCGTATAATCAGAAGAATATTCTTATAGAGTATTCTGCCATGTTATTTGAAAATATCTCGGCGATAAAATATGCTTATCAGTTGGAAGGTGTGGATAAAGACTGGGTGTATGTTGATTCTAAGAAGCGGTTTGTGAACTACAATAATTTATCTCCGGGTAACTACGTCTTTAAGATAAAAGCGGCCAACGGTCATGGTGTTTGGTGCGAGAACCCGACAACACTTAAGCTGAAAATAAAAGCTGCACCCTGGAATACGATTTATGCCTATTTAGCTTATACCATCTTCATTTTTATCCTTTTATATTTGTTTTCACGCTTCGTTCTTAATCGGGTTCGATTGAGAAAAATGCTGGCGATTGAACAAATCGAAAGGGAAAAGTCAGAAGAAGTTCATCAGGCTAAACTGAAATTTTTCACCAATATCTCGCATGAATTTTTCACACCTATCACCATTCTCAGTTGCGCCCTTGATGGATTGAAGGTTCGCCACCCAGATGAAGCTGGTGTTATGCAGAATATGAAGGCCAATATGGACCGGCTGGTCAGGTTGCTGGAACAGATTGTTGAATTCAGAAAAGTGGAAACAGGCAATCTGAAATTGAAGGTTTCAAAAGTAGAGATTGTTTCTTTCATCAAAGAATTATGTGATGTACATTTTGCTCCTTTATCTCTTCAGAATAACATCTCCCTTCATTTTCAGTCGAATAAAGATACGATAGATGGCTATGTCGACCGCGATAAGCTGGATAAAATCATGTACAACTTACTCTCGAATGCCTTTAAATATAATCGTACAAATGGTTCTGTCGATGTGGTGATCAATGAAACAGGTGAAACCGGCAATCGAATGTTATCAGTGACTGTTTCCGATACGGGATTTGGAATGACAGAGGCTGTCAAGCAAAATCTCTTTAAAAGATTTTATGAAGGGAACTTCCGCAATTTTAAGGTGAAGAGCATTGGTATCGGTTTGTCGTTGACCCATGACCTGGTGAAGTTCCACAAAGGAGAAATTACCGTAGCATCTGTTGAGGGTGAGGGAACAAAATTCAGTGTTCTTTTGCCTATCGAGAAAGAAAATTACGATACGAAGGAAATCTATCTGAACTATGATTCAGAGAATGATGAAAATCAATTACAAGGTAATAACGACGAATGTGGTAAAGTTGAAGATATAGTGGAGCGTGACCCGGGAAAAGTTAAGCTTTTATTGGTGGAAGATAATGCCGAACTGTTAATTCTTATCAACGAGTCATTGAAAAATGAATTTATTATATATCTGGCAAATGACGGAGAAGAAGCCCTGAACATCTTGTATGAGAAAGAAGTTGATGTGGTAGTAACCGATGTGGTTATGCCCAATATGGACGGTATTGAACTCACCTCCCGAATGAAGTCTGTAGTAGAGTTTTCACATATTCCGGTGTTGATGCTTTCGGCCAGACAAAATGTGGAACATAAAGTGGAAGGTTTTGAAGCCGGTGCCGACTCCTATATCACCAAGCCATTTGAAATGCCTGCTTTGGTAGCCAATATCCGCAGTCTTGTGAAAAACAGAAAATTGCTGGCACAGTCGTTTGCATCGGATCAAGAACTGATTGATGTGTCGAAATATACGCATAATAGTACCGACAGAGATTTTCTGGAAAAGGTAATCAAAACAATTGAAGACAATGTGTTGCAGAAGAATTTTTCAACCAATGATCTGTATTTTGAATTGAACATGAGTCAGTCGACATTCTATCGGAAACTTCAGTCCCTGATCAACACTTCCCCGAATGAGCTGATTCGTAAAATTAAGATACAAGTCGCCTGCCGTTTGTTAGCAGAGAAGAAACTCAATATCTCTGAGATAGCGTACGACCTTGGATTCAATGATCCTAAGTATTTCAGTAGTATCTTCAGAAAAGAAACAGGTATGAGTCCAACCGAATATATTAAAAATAAAAAATAATTATAGTGAAAATTCTATCAACAACTATCACAACTGCTTTGTGTGCAATGGGTTTACAGACTGTTGCGGCAAACAACAACCAACCGAATATCGTATTTATTCTTGCTGATGACATGGGAATCGGCGATGCCGGATGTTACGGACAAAAGAAAATCAAAACACCCAACATTGATGCGCTGGCAAAGTCGGGTGTACAGTTTATGCAACACTACAGCGGTTCCACCGTCAGTGCGCCATCGCGTTGTGCCCTCATGACCGGAAAACATATGGGTCATGCTGCCATCAGGGGCAATGGAGCCAGTGTGGCTAAAGATGAAGAGGCGGATGGAGATATGTCGTTGCCGGTTGAGGAAGTAACCGTGGCTGAAGTGCTGAAAGAAAAAGGTTATGCTACAGCCTGTGTCGGTAAATGGGGATTGGGAGGTGCAAAATCCAACGGCAGTCCTGTCAGTCAGGGTTTCGATTATTTCTTCGGTTACCTGAGTCAGGGTGCAGCCCATCATTATTACCCGGAATATCTGTTCGAAAACGAAACGAAATATCCGCTCAACGGACAATACAGTCATTATGTAATCATGCAGAAAGGTCTGGAATTTATTGATAAAAATGCTGCTAAACCATTTTTTGCCTATTTTGCCGTAACTCCTCCACATGCCGATCTCGATATTCCTGATTTAGGACAATACAATAATACCTTCCCGGAAAAGCCGCATATCAACAACAATCCGTCGAAAGGATATAAAACACAGCTACAACCAAAAGCCGCTTATGCTGCCATGGTTTCGGAAGTCGACAATAATGTGGGTCAAATCATAGCGTTGCTCAAGAAAAAAGGAATTTATGAAAATACCATCATCATATTTTCTTCCGATAACGGGGTTCATTCGGTAGGTGGTAACGACCCGGAATTTTTCGATAGCAACGGACCCTTCAGAGGTTACAAAAGAGATTTGTATGAAGGAGGTATCCGGACGCCGTTTATCGTTTCATGGAAAGATAAAATAACGACACCGGGTTTCAGCTATCATGTGTCCACTTTCTGGGATTTCCTCCCGACAGTTTGCGATATTGTGGGAGCCGATGTTCCGGCCGGGACAGATGGTATCTCATATCTGCCTGAATTATTGAACAATAGAAAAGCACAGAAAAAACACGACTATATCTACTACGAATTTTTCGAACAGGGAGGAAAACAATCGATTTTACGTGCCGATGGCTGGAAATTGATCAGATTGCAGGTAAGTAATCCTAAGAAAATGTCGGAGGAACTCTATAATATCCAATCCGACCCTGCTGAGTGGGTGAATGTTATCGAACAATATCCCGATATTGCTGCCTCCCTGAGAAAAGAAATGGATACGCAGCGAACAGAAAATCCATACTTTAAATTCACCAAATAATATATTTATACTCACTTCCCGCAAGCCTCCCCTTTGGGGAGGTTTGGAGGGGCTAAATTATACATACATGAAAACATATCTTAGTCTCGCTGCTTTAGCACTTACCACAACGCTGGTAGGAGAAACGAATCAAAAGCCGAACATCCTGTGGCTCACTTTTGAAGATACTTCTCCTGATTTTATCGGTTGTTATGGAAACAAACAGGCCAGTACCCCCAACATCGATAAATTGGCAAAAGAAGGTGTACGTTTTGAAAACGCTTACTCTACGAGTGCCGTATCTTCTCCCAGCCGTTTTTGTCTGATTACCGGTGTCCGTACTTTCGGCATGGGCACAGGGAATCATCGCAGTCAGTACGCCATACCCGATTATATCAAAGGATTCCCGTATTATTTGCGTCAGGCAGGTTATTATACCTCCAACAATGTAAAAACCGATTATAGCATTGCCAATGCCAAGCCTTTTATTCAGGCGGCATGGAATGAATCTTCGAAAGATGCCGGATGGTGGAACCGGAAACCCGGTCAGCCATTCTTTTCTGTGTATAACTGCACTTCCAGCCATCAGTCGCGTACCATGACTACTCCATGGTCACAATACGAAGAAACGGTATTGTCGAATCTCACAAAAGAGGAGATTATTCCTTATGGCAATCTTGCGATGCCTGAATACTACCGAAATTCTCCGGCCATGCAGAAAAATATCTCCAGGGTGTATAATTCCATTCATTTGATGGACAAAGAATTCGGTGAGTGGCTCGCCCGGTTGGAACGAGAGGGACTGAAAGACAGTACCATCATTTTCTGTTTCAGCGATCATGGCCAGGGCATTTCGCGAGGAAAAGGGAGTGCGTTGAGAACAGGTTATCAGGTGTCGTTTGTAGCCTGGTTCCCTCCGATGTACAAGCATTTGTCGCCATGGGGCAGCGGTGTTATCACTGATGAACTGGTTGATTTCGAGGACATGGCTCCAACGGTATTAAGTCTTGCAGGTGTTAAGTTGCCAGAGTATATGAAAGGCCGTGTTTTTATGGGAAAGAATACGCAACCACGCAAAAAATATGTTTTCTCGTCGCTCGACCGTACCGATGCCAGCAGCGAACTTTCACGTTCGGTGAACGATGGCCGCTATCTGTATACCCGCGTGTTCCTGCCATTTCAACCGTTTTTACGCTGGAACATGTATTACGATGTAAGCGAACTGCAACAAACCATACGTGCCGATTACAATGCCGGTCTGCTGAACGAACAGCAAAAAGTCATGCTCGAACCACGACAGGCAGAATACCTGTTTGATATGAAGAATGACAGATGGGAATTAGTGAACCTGATCGATCGTCCGGACATGAAAAACAAAGCAGATGAATTGCGAGCTGCCCTGATTGAAAAACTTATTGCCGAAAGAGATGCCCACTTCATACCTGAATACACCATAAAAACGGAAAATAAGATGCCGGTAGAGTTGGCTGCCGACGATAAAACTTATCCTGTTAAAGAAGTGTTGAATGCCGCTCTCCTCGTTGGAAAAGGTAAACCCGTCATGGCGAAACAAATAAAATTGATGGCCAACGAGAATCCGTACGTGCGTTATTGGGCATCTATCGGGTTATTTTCTCAGAAAGAAGGTGTGAAATTAGCAACTAAAGTGCTGGACAAAGAGTTGAAAAATGAAACATATCCTCCGGCAAAGGTCAATTTGGCAGTAACACTGTTTAATATCAGTGATAAAAAACAATACCTTGAAGGAGTTCGTTCGCTTTTAAAACTGGAGAACCCCGAACTATTGAGGATAACCGTCCATTTGTTGCTGACACTGGACACCGAAAAACAATTGCTGATTGCCGACGATATTGAGCAATTATTGTCTCATCACAAAAAGGACAAAATTAAAGACATGAGCCAGGTCAATGAGTTGATGACATTGTTCCTGCACAAGGTGAAGGGGAGGTCATTCGGGAAAGATGATCAGTTTTGGTGATTAGATAAAAAAAAACGGGATATTAACTATTCCGTTTTTTTGTGACATAATGCATCCATGGTTTTTTCTTATTTTTTCATTACTTTTGCTTCCTATTAAATCAATAAGACATGGACTACCACACAAACTCTTCCCGCCGCGATTTCCTCCGGCAATTATCCTTACTGACCGCTGCAACAGCAGTTTCTGCATTACCAGTATCAACTTTATCGGCAAAAAAAGTAAAACCCCGTAAAATCGGCACTAACGAAAAGGTAAATCTTGCCTGTATTGGTATTGGAAACCGGGGTGCTGATATTATAAGAGAACTATATAAAACAGGTCATTGCAATATCATGGCTTTGTGCGATACCGATATGGGAGCGGCTCATACATTGGATATTATCAATAAGTTCCCTGATGTTCCGCGCTTTCAGGATTTTCGCGTTATGTTCGACAAGATGGCGAATCAAATTGATGCGGTTTGTATCGGAACACCCGACTTCAGTCATTTCCCGATCACTATGCTGTCCATGTCGCTCGGCAAACATGTATATGTTGAGAAACCGATGGCACATACTTTCAACGAAGTGGAGCTGATGATGCGTGCGGCTAAGAAATATGGTGTGGTTACGCAAATGGGTAATCAGGGACATTCCGAAGCAAATTATTTTCAGTTTAAAGCGTGGAAAGAAGCGGGCATTATCAAAGATGTCACTGCGATTACAGCTCACATGAACAATCCGCGTCGCTGGCACAGTTTCGATGCCAATATGAAAAGCATGCCTGCCGGACAACCGGTGCCTTCGACACTCGACTGGGATACATGGTTGAGTACTGAACAATTTCGTGATTACAACAAAGATTATATCAATGGTCAGTGGCGTTGCTGGTACGACTACGGCATGGGAGCTTTGGGCGATTGGGGTGCACACATTCTCGATACAGCACATGAATTTCTTCAGTTGGGCTTGCCAACTGAAATCAATATGCTGTATGCTAATGGGCATAATAAATTTTTCTTCCCATATTCATCCACCATTCTGTTCAAATTCCCTGAAAGGGGCGATATGCCGGCCTGCGATGTGACATGGTACGATGGACTGGATAATTTACCTCCGATTCCGGCTGGTTATGGCAATGTGGAACTTGATCCTAACATTCCACCTCCGAGCGATAGAAAGATTGTTCCTTCGAAACTTAATCCGGGAAAAATTATTTATAGTAAAGAACTGACTTTCAAAGGAGGTAGTCATGGGAGCACCCTCTCGATCATTCCTGAAGAAAAAGCGCTGGCGATGGCATCACAATTACCTGAAGTACCTGCAAGTCCGTCGAATCATTTTGCTAATTTCCTGTTGGCCTGTAAAGGTCAGGAGAGAGCCCGCTCGTCGTTCGATATCACCGGCCCGCTGAGTCAGGTGTTTTGTCTGGGTGTTATCGCGCAGCAGTTGAATGCTAAGTTGATTTTTGATCCAAAGAAAAAACGAATTACCAATAATAAACTTGCAGATCAGTTGTTGGTAGGAGCTGCTCCGCGCAAAGAGTGGAAACAATTTTACAGGTTGTAATGCCCATAAAGCCCCCTAAATCCCCCAAAGGGGGACTTAAAGAAAATACATGAAAACAAATATTGATAGAAGGCAATTTATAAAAAATATGGGATTGATTGGTGGCGGTGTATTGCTGGCGACAAGTCCCTGGTTTTCGGCTTTCTCAGAACAAAAGAACACCATAGGATCGATTGCCCGTATCGGAGTCATCGGACCAGGTTCCCGTGGACAACACCTGATGAGTTTTCTGGTGAAAAATCCGAAGGTGAAAATTGTGGCTCTCTGCGATACCTATCAGCCTTCCCTTGATAAAGCGCTGGAATTAGCTCCCGAAGCAAAAGTGTACAATGATTATCGCCGATTGCTTGAAGATAAAAATGTGGATGCCGTGTTGATTGCTACGCCGCTCGACAAACATTACGAGATGGTAATGGATGCTTTTGATGCAGGAAAACACGTGTTCTGCGAAAAATCAATTGCTTATTCACTCGATGAAACTCACCGGATTTATCAGAAATATCTTGTTTCGAACCGTGTGTTCTTCGTCGGTCAACAGCGACTGTTTGACCCGCGCTATATTAAAGCTGTTGAGATGGTGCACTCCGGTATGTTTGGAGAAATCAGTGGACTGCGCACTTTTTGGCACCGTAATAACGACTGGCGGCGTCCGGTGCCATCGCCTGAACTGGATGAACAAATCAACTGGCGACTGTATAAAGCCCACTCAAAAGGCATCATGACAGAGTTGGCCTGCCACCAGTTGCAGTTAGGAACATGGGCAACCCGCCGGATTCCGGAAAAAGTGATGGGACATGGTGCGATTACCTACTGGAAAGAAAAACGTGAGGTGTACGACAATGTGAGCTGCATCTATATCTATGATAATGGTGTGAAAATGAACTACGATTCGGTGCTGTCGAATAAATTCTACGGATTAGAGGAGCAGATTTTATGCAGTAAAGGTACGATTGAGCCTGAAAAAGGAAAGTATTATTTCGAAGAAATTCCTCCTGCACCGGCCTTCCTGCAATTAATCAACGATTGCGAAAATGCCATGTTCGATACCTTGCCTTTTGCGGGAACCAGTTGGGCAGCTGAAACAGCTAATAAAAATGAAGGTCATTATTTGATGGACAAGAGACCTGAAGGCGATGGCACTTCCTTGATGTTGGAGGCTTTTGCTGAAGCAGTAATCACCCGGAAACAACCTGAACTGATTGCCGAAGAAGGTTATTACGCCACGGCTTTGAGTCTGTTGGGACATCAGGCTATGGAAGAAGAAAAAATGTTGATTTTTCCTGATGAATATAAGTTGAATTATCTGAATCATAAAGCTGTCAGGATTTAACCACATTAGTCACACTAGTTCACTTTGTTATATGAAAGATATTTTAATCACCGGAGTCCGCATAAAAAAAGAACTGATTACATTGTCGGTTTGCTTTCTGATTGGTTTTGTTGCCAATATTGGGGCCATCATATTTTACCAAACAGTTTATACTGAAGTAATAACCTCGTTAGGGTACATCCTGATTTTCACTTTTGTGTTGTATTTTATCTGGAGTCTGTTGCGGATTCTGACGTGGTTTATCGGGAGATGTCTCCATGCGGGCGCAAGCGCCCTTAGTCGACATGACGAGTGGCATGACTAAAAAAAGGGATGAGGTTGGCGGCGAAGCCGCCAACCTCATCCTCCCAATAATCACATAATGCGCCGTCATGTTGAGCGGAGCGCTGTAAGCGCGTAGTCGAAACATCTGCTATAAAATCAAATGAAAGTTCCAGATTCTGATTCGTATAAATAATAACATTTCCCCATGCAATTTTCTCAAAAAATTCTATCTGATAATAAACAACTTTTCTACGCATGGTTTTCAGCCATGTTTACGAGGGTCGATATGATTTTTTGCACTGATGCATCAAGAACGGATTTGAAGGATATTGCACTGAACATCAGTAATCAGATTGCAGGTATTGAAGCCTTTGCGAATCGTTTTGATGAAAAGAGCGAGCTGAGTAAGTTGAACGCTAATGCGTATAAAAATGAGGTGCCGGTTTCTGAAGAATTGTTTCGAATAATTGCCGGCTGTCAGGAGTACAACAAACAGACATCAGGATATTTTGATATAACGGTGAATTCATTGAACGGATTCAGGGGTGGGGTAGCGGCCGTACAACTCAATGCTGAAAAACAAAGCATTCGTTTTTTGCATCCTGATGTATTACTCGATTTGTCGGGTTTTATCAAAGGATATGCTTTGCGGGCAGTCAGACTGACCCTTGAAAAGGAAAATATAGTGAATGCTTTGATAAGCATGGGCAACAGTTCAGTTCTGGCAATCGGCAATCACCCTTTCGGAAAAGGATGGAAAGTAGGGCAACCGGAGGATGAAACAAAAACGGGATGTGTACTGTTCAATGAATGTCTGACAACTTCGGGCAATAAAGCACATACAACCTGGCCGGTGCTGCACCCACTGTCGGGCAAGGCTGTAGAAGCGAAAAAAGCCGTTTCGGTAATTACCGATGATCCTGCTGTCGGCGAGGTGCTTTCCACAGCGCTTTATGTAGCGGATGATGATCAGAAGGCTGTGCTTTTGAAGAGATTTAATGCAAAAGAGTTTTTAGTTGAGAGTTGAGAGTTGAGAGTTGAAAGTTGAATGAATTTATCATTCTCAACTTTCAACTCTCAACTCTCAATTCTCAACTTTCAACTAAAAATTAAGTAACAACAAAAAATATGAAAACAAAAAATTTTATTTTATCCCTCCTGATGCTCACCAGCTTAACAGGCTTCTCGCAGGAAAAATGGGAAATGCTTTTCAATGGAAAAAATCTGAAAGGCTGGACAAAACTGAATGGTACGGCTGAATATGTGGTGAAAGACGGCATTATTACCGGCATCTCAAAAATGAATACACCCAATTCATTTATGGCAACAAAAAAGATGTATAGTGATTTTATTCTGGAACTGGAATATAAACTTGATGACGGGTTGAACTCTGGTGTACAGTTCAGGAGCAATAGTCTCAAAGAATACATGGATGGCCGTGTACATGGTTATCAGTTTGAGTTTGATCCGTCAGCACGTGCCTGGAGTGGTGGTATTTATGATGAAGCCCGTCGCGGTTGGTTGTATGCGCTGGATAAGAATCCGGCTGCGAAAACTGCCTACAAACCCGGTGAATGGAATAGAATTCGTATTGAAGCCATCGGTACATCGATTCGCACCTGGCTCAACGATGTGGCTTGTGCCAATGTGTTGGATGAAATGACCCCTTCGGGATTCATCGCTTTGCAGGTGCATGCCATCAATAAACCGGAACTGGAAGGTAAGACCGTGCAA
>Ga0209575_10000970_pt1 | contig 13362 bp, 12 predicted proteins | sample Medcelwee11metaG_FD_187172 | JGI IMG/M metagenome (GOLD analysis project Ga0209575, IMG submission 187172) | Freshwater pond sediment microbial communities from the University of Edinburgh, under environmental carbon perturbations - Medium... | ecosystem: Environmental > Aquatic > Freshwater >...
TGTCCTTCAGGAGAGCTTAACGTTACCTAAAACGTCGTTTTTCAGGCATAACTATCCGCACCCCGAGAAAATATTTTCCGAAATTGTCCTTGGACAGGTGTTCAGAAATTTAGGTGGTGGATTTGGGAGGTTCCGGCTTGCTTATCTTAACCGACTCTTATAATATAAGATCACTATCTATCTAAACCGTATTCAATTGAAAATTAAAATCTAAACCGGTTTTTTTAATCTGGTGAACATTTAATGTGAGGAGTAAGAACCATGAATAATGATCCGTCTCAATTTACACTGTACAGTGGCGGGCACAGAGGTGCTGAAGCCGAATTTGGAAAACTTGCAGAGAAATACGGCGTCAAGGAGGTTAATTTTTCCTTTGAGGGTCATACGATTGAAAGGGATACAGGCATACGGATGCTGAACCAGGAGGCGCTTGAAAAAGGGAATATCTCAATGGATATTGTCTCGGCCCGTCTGGGCAGATCCTTTTCAAAAGGCAATAAAATCAGAAAGGTTATCCAGTCCATTTTTCATATGGTCAATAACGGATACCAGATTTTTGCCGTGGGGTGGATCCTGCCGGACAAGACCGTTAAGGGTGGTACCGGATGGGGTGTGGAGTTGGGCAAACTGTTCAACCGTCCGGTTTTTGTCTATGAACAGGACAGGAAGGCCTGGTTTTCCTGGGTGAATAATGAATGGCAGATGGCCACCCCCGTGATTCACCATAAAAACTTTGCAGGAACAGGTACCCGGAATCTTACCGACGATGCTGCGGCTGCGATGCAGGATCTATTCGAGCGCAGTTTCAAATAGCGTGTGTATGGCAGAAAAATTTGTAATCCTGATTGCAAATTTTTCTGCGCTTTGCACCTGGGCAACTTTTTGTCTAAACACGGGAGATTAGATATTGTGGCTCATTTTAAATCCTGTCCTAAAATTGCGACCAAAAACAGGACAGAGAATTCATGTGCAATGGTCAAGAAGCCTGAAAAATAGGGAAAGACCAGGAAGCGAATTAATGGCCTCCCCCAAATCCGTTATAATCAGGATTTTGCAAGCACAACGTTTTGTATATCGGTATCGATTTTTTTTCGGTAGCGGGTGATGGCCGATTCGTTGGACATAATCATATCCAGCTGACGGGTGTGCATGATCAGATACCCAAGGATGTTTAACCGCTCCGTCATAAAGTCCATTTCATATCCCTCGACCCGGGCCACAAGGCTGTCTTCACGGACTTCGACCCTGAAAAGGTGTTCAGTCAGGATCTCTGCAATAAACTGGATGCGCCTGATCCGGCGACGTGTATCTGCAGCACCGCCTTTAAACCGGAAGCTGATATAGTTTTCTGAAGCCCTTTCACTGACCAGGGCTTCGGTGATGGAAAAATGGTACCCCAGGCGGGAGGAAAAACTGCAGAAATTCTTTGAGATCATAAAATAATTACGTTCCGTATAGGCCGACTTCATGCCGGGTTCCAGTGCCCTGTTTGTCGTGGACTGGAACATCACGGACGCCAACCCCTTATGGTCAATGGGCGGCGGGCCTGCCCAGGGAACAGCGATGATTCCGTCCCAGAGGGCCATCATGGGGATGGATGATATATTTTCCAGCCGGATGTACTTATCATGGGTATCTTCTTTAACCCCGTCATCCAGGTTTAAAATCCACCATTGCATGGGGACTTTATAGAAGAGCTGTTTACTGGACCGTTCGGAAAAATCATGATCCTTGCCGAAACTGAACATTTCCTCCACGGATTTTTCATGGGCAAACCGGGTGATATCATGAAGGGTTCTGCAATTTTCCGGCTTGAAATCAGGAGAATACGGATCAAGGAGATTGAGCGGAACAATATACCTGCTGAGGTGAAGAAGGATATTGTAGACCGGACCTATCTCAAAGCTGGTCTTTCCAGTCATCACCTCCTGAGCCGGGAGATCTATTTTCCCTTTGTAGATACACACCCGACTGCTGTCCACCGTAATCTCATCACCGGTTTTCAGTAACGTGCAAACGTTTTTAATTCCGAATATGGCCGGGACGTTGAATTCTCTTGCCACATTGGCCAAGTGGCCGGCAAAGGTACCATGCTCGCTAAGGATCGCAGCTGCCTTATTGAGCAGCGAGGCCCAGATCGGCAAGGCCTGGCTGACAACGAGGATTCCATGATTCGGAAAATTCGACATATTGTCCGGACTGTTCAGGATGAATACTTCACCACTGACAGCGCCCGGAAAGATGGTCGTCCCGCCTGAGGCCAGAATATTTCTTCCTGCCTCCTGAACAGTATCTTCCGGAATGTTATGCCTGTGGGCTTCCATCTGCTGAAGCGGTCGGGATTGAAGGATATAAATGCTTCCGGACTGATCAATGGCCCATTCAACATCCTGAGGCGATCCGTAATATCCTTCAATCCGGATGGCCAGGTCTGTCAGCTCCAATATCTCTGCATCGCTTATGGAAGGCTGATCCTTAGTTTCATTGGTATTTTCAAAACGGCAGACCCCGGTGTCAGCATTACACAGAAAGCGAGTTCCTTTTTCCTTAATGTCTTTAAATGAAATCCGTGGGGACAAATCCCGGGTAACCGTAAAAAGATCACAGTCCACGCTTCCGTCAACAACAGCCTTGGGAAGCCCCCATGATGAGTTGATAAATATTGAATCATCCCCTGCATCAAGCGGATTCCGGGTGTACATCACACCACCTGAACGTGCATCCACCATGCTGATACAACCCGCACTCATGAAGATGTCCTCATCACGGATCCCTTTGTTAAGGCGGTAAGTGATGGCTGTGAAGCTGTATTTACTTGCAATGACATCTTTGTATTTTTGTGAGAGATCCTCCTTGCGGACATTGAGTTCAGAGCGGTATTGTCCGGCAAAAGAATTTGCGGCGGAATCCTCTCCCATGGCACTGCTCCTGAGAGCGACAGAAAATGACCTTGAGCCCATTTCCAGCTCAAGGTCATGATAAGCCTTATGAATTTCGTTTTCAAGAATCTCGGGAAGGGGGGATTCAATGATCAGTTTTTGAATATCTTTGCTTAAGGCAAAAAGGGCGTCCATATCCGTTATATCGGTAGAAACAAACCGCCGGTTAATTTCGGTTTGAAGAGAGTTATGTTCCAGGAAATAGTCATAGGCCCTAGCGGTAATGGTAAAACCGGCAGGCACCTTCAGTTTGACAAAATTTAGAATTTCTCCGAGGTTTGCCATTTTACTGCCCACCAGGTCTGCCTTGGTAAGGTCTATAGACGATATCGGGATAATGAACCGTTCATCTTTACCTTCTTTTTTTTGCTCAATAATTTGTTCGATGTTCAGGCAGATGTCATCAAACTGTTTATAAAGTGCGTTGTATTTTCCACCACTGAGCTGTTCCAGATTTTTAAGCAGCCGAAGAAGACTTACCGTAATGGCAGTGCTTTTGGTCCTGATAAATGAGTTGCCAAAAGGGCTCTTGAGTGAAAGGGCCTGTTCGATTTCAGTCATGATCTCCAATGCCCTGTTGTTGGCATTTAAAAGCATTTTGAAATGATGATACCGCTCCTGAAATTCTACTCTCAGGGTTTCGGCATCCGGCCCTGTGTCAGGTGGCCCGGGGTTTGAAAAAAAATTTTTGAGAAAAGAGATAAGTTTTTTCATTGGCTTTCTGTTTTCCGGTGTCGATCAGGCGATCGGCACCGGAAACTTTTACAGTGTCATTGGGGGCAGGAAGACAGAATCAATGCCCGATCTGCAATCCCCAGCCCTCAAACATAAACAGGATGGCGTAGCCGTACCACAGCGTATACACCACGTAAAAAACAAGCGAAAAAATCACTGTCCCCAGTTTGTTGCTCATGCTTTCCGGTACAATTTTATAATAATTATAGGAACATTCAACCGCCCGTGTCATGACCGTATAAACCGTCTTGCTATTGGCAAACTGCTCCTGTTTGTCAAAACTCTTTTTCATGGCTTTCAGACTGGTCCACCAGTTAAACAGAACCTTTCTGCCTTCAATACCGTATTTTTCCTGGAGAACATCCCCCTTGTTATGGAATAGTGCATCGGAATCTTCAAGGCAATTCATCAGTATATTGCCAAAATCACCAGTGATGTTTAATTTTTCCGCGTCTTCAGTGACCGTTGCACCGGCTTTACTGAAAAGGGCTGCGCTTTCCGTTGCCAATTCAGCTGAATCATAGGAAAGTTTTACAGTAATCTCTTTCCCGGTCTCGGATTTACCAATAGTCTCTTTGATTGAAGGGATATAATAAGCAGATCCCTTGGAGATGGAATTAAAAAGATTGTCCAGATAGTCCAAACCGTTCTTTCCGTTGAGAAGCGGCATGAAAAACATGACCAATACAATCAGAAAGACCGCCATCAAACCGATACCCCCGGCTAACTCCTTTTTATTGGCTGCCATGATAGTTAAACCTCCTCACCTTTTAATTTTTTGATGTTCATTACAAATGTGCCGATAACCCAGATTGCAAATATGGAAATGATAATGAAAAAGAGATATGTTCCAATGGTATCAAGCACAGCCGTAGTTTCTTTTGGGATCTTGATTAGACCGATGGATGACAGTTTTGCCGGGAGTGCAAAACCCCGGTTGACAAATCCGGCAAGCACCGACAGTGCATAAAAACCACGGATCGTAATCCCTTTGACAACCTTAGTGGCCAAGGCGCCTATCTGTATGCCCAGCAATGACCCCAAAAGCATCCCCATAGCAAGGGTATAAAAAATAAAACCATAAATGGCGTACTGGCCAATGGACGAATAACCGGCTGTAAAAATAATCTGGAAAATATCCGTACCTACGGTTGTCATGGAGGAGATACCCAGCACGTATACAAAGAGGGGGAAGGTCAGAAAGCCGCCGCCCACGCCCATGATGGCTGCGGCGAGTCCGACAAAGAACCCGCTTGCTATCAGAAACCAGGAAGAGATCCGGCGGCCGCCCGGGATCAGCCCTTCATCAAAGCTTACCATGGGCGGAATGTTCATGCTCTGAAGTTTTATAGGAAGACTGCCCATTTCAGAGCCTTCGTCCTTGCCACCATGGGCAGAACCGCCCCCGCCCGGAGCCTTTCTGGCTTTTAAATAATCCATGAGGGCATAGGAGCCCAGTGCGCCCAGCATAATGACGTAGATGGTCGTGATAAAGGCATCACTGAGGACGGGGTTGAAATCATATAACACCCGGTTGATCCATCCGCCCAGGGTCGCACCGCCAATGGAACCGATCAGAAAGATCAGGGCAATGGAGACGGAAATATTCCCCAGTTTCTTATGGAGAACGCTTCCCATGATGGCTTTGGCAAAAATGTGGAACAGGTCGGTTCCCACTGCCAGAATACCTTTAACCCCGACGCTCATCAGGGCCGGGGCAATGATGAACCCACCTCCTGCTCCGATACAACCCGTTATCAGACCGGCACAGAGCCCGACACCAATGGAGGCCAGAAAAATTTTCATGGTGAAGAAAGACGGACTGTAGGCGTTTTTTCCACCAAGATACTCGGGAAGTCCTCCCACAAGCTGATCCGCAAACACAACACCGCCGATAAGTATCGGGATCAGAAGCAATCCCAATATCATCATCCGTTTCCGGCTTCTAAGGATGGTATTGGCTGTGGCAATCTCCCACTCTGCGTGGGCCCGGGATCCATGATACAGGAACCGGCCTATGTTTTTAAAAAACATCATTTATCCATTCTCCTTAATTATTTGTTTGTTGTTAAACTAATCAATATTTTCAATTGATTATGTTATACCCTTCAATTTGGCTTCCTGAAGGGATTTCTTTTTGTAAGCATCAGTAATCTTGTAATACAATTCGTCGAAATCAACGGGTTTGACGATGTAGTCAAATGCACCGTTATCCATACCTGCCCTGGCTGCATCCAGCATGGCATGGCCTGTGAGCATGATGACCTCAATGAGCGGCCAGCGGGATTTGATCTCTTCCAGAACCTTGATCCCGTTTTTAGAACCCGGCATCTGGACATCCAGGACCACCACATCGAAATTCCCCTCTGCAATGCGTTCAATTGCCTGTTCCCCGTCAGGCACTCCTGAAGCATCAATATGCCTTTTTCTGAACCGCTTGATAATGATATCCAGAAATCCGGCTTCATCATCCACAAAAAGTACGTTCATTTTGCCTGCCTATCCTCAAATCAAACCAATGTTTCAAAATGCGCATCTGATGAATTCAGACAGCAGCAAATCAATAGCAATCGATAGAAATAAATAGCAATAAATATGCCTCGGAACTCTAAATAAAAAAATAAAAAAACCTGTTTAAAATTTAGATGGTTATAAACAAGAAGGAATTTTGTATGGGAATGGGCGCCTGTCCGTTTTTTTTACACATTGTAAATAAACCAGAGCCAACCGGCCAAGAGCCAGTACCAGAATCGGTTCGGGCATGTTTCTTTTTATTTCTCCAGGAATATCCTTCTTTCTGGTAACGCTGCCCGCCGCCAAGGCATAATAACCAACCACCCGGCTTTCAAAGTTAAGATGCTTTAAGATTAAAACCACGAAGTTCACGAAGAACACGAAGAAGAGTCCGCTAATATCTTCGTTAACGTCGTGTTCTTTGTGGTAAAGTGATCGTGCTTAAAGCCCCTTGGGTTGTGTTCAGCAAATATCGACACCGGCTGCTTTCATATTTTCCAACGCTGCAGCCGTGCTTTCCGGGGCAACGCCCCGGCACAGGTCTTTGATCAGTGTCACCTCAAACCCGAGCATTATAGCATCCATGACCGTGGCCTTGACGCAATAATCCGTTGCCAGTCCGTAAATGATGAGCTTTTTTATCCCTGAATGTTTAAGGATATCCGCCAGGCCGGTCTCTTTCTTGCCGTCATCAAAAAAACCGGAATAGGAGTCAAAGGCCGGATCCATGCCTTTTTTTACAATGGCCGTAAACAGGGATTCATCCATCAAAATCCGGGCACCTGGGCTCTCCTGGACACAATGGGGGGGCCATAATACCTGTTGGCGTCCCTCAATTTCAATGAGATCATAGGAGGTGGTGTTGTCGTGGTTGGAAAAAAAGGAAATGTGGTTTGCCGGGTGCCAGTCCTGGGTGGCATAGATCGGGTAACCCAGTGACTTGAGTCGCCGGGTTTCGGTTTCTGTCGCATCAAGGTATGCCTGGTCAGCACCCCCAACGGCCAGGCTGCCCTGCATGGCCTGGGTGAAATCTGCCTGGATATCCACAACAACCACTGCTGTATGGTCCTGTTTTGTATTTATCTGCATAAAGTCTCTGTCCTTTTTGAAAATTATGCCATAAAATAATCCTTTTAGCTGTCATATACAAAAACATATACAAAAATTTTTTAGAAATATTACAGGCCCATGATTGAGACCATACTTGACAATGATCTGTATAAATTCACCATGCAGCAGGCCGTGTATCAGCTGTATCCCAAGGCCCGGGTCCGGTATGAACTGACGAACCGGGGGCGCACCCCTTTTCCTCCAGGCTTTGACGGCTTGATTAAAGACCGGGTGGGGCAGATGGCAGGTTTACGCTTGACCCGTGATGAAAGGGTGTGGCTGGAAAAGGCCTGCCCCTATTTTACAAAAGCGTACCTGGATTATCTGGCCGCATACCGTTATGAGCCTGACCAGGTGGAAATTTGCCGGCAGGGGCATACGCTTTCGGTCAAGATTGCAGGGCCATGGTGCCGGACCATTTTATGGGAAGTACCGCTGATGGCCATCATTTCCGAAACCTTTTTCAAGGTTGCCAATCCTGAAATTTTGTCCAGGCAGGCCATCCGGGAGCGCAACCAGACCAAGGCGAAAATGATGTCCAATGCCGGCCTGACCTTTGTGGAATTCGGTACCCGGCGGCGATTTTCCGTTGCCAACCACGCCCATTTTCTTGAGGATGTTCTGGCGCTGGACCACCACCGTATGGCCGGCACCTCCAATGTGCATTTTGCCAGAAATTACGGACTTACCCCGATGGGGACCCTGGCCCATGAATGGATTATGTTTCATGCAGCCTTAACCGATTATGCCACGGCCAATGCCGCGGCCATGGATGCCTGGCTTAAGGTCTATCCTGATGTGCTGGGCATTGCGCTGACCGACACCTTTACCACGAAGGTTTTTTTAAAGGCCTTTAATAGAGACCGGGCTGGCCGGTTTTCCGGTGTCCGCCACGATTCCGGAGACCCTGAAATTTTTACCCGGGATATCCTCAGCCATTACAGAGAAAAGGGTATTGATACGGCTTCCAAGGCCATTGTATTTTCAGACGGCCTGGATGTGGAACGGGCAATGAAAATTCATAGGTTCTGCCGGGGAAAGGTTAAGGACTCCTATGGTATCGGAACCAATCTGACCAATGACGTGGGGGTTGATCCTTTGAATATTGTGATCAAATTGTCCTGGGTACAGCCTGAACCCGGCATGGAAGGCAGGCCCACGGTTAAGTTGTCGGATGATCCGGGCAAACACACCGGTGATCCCGGAGAATTGCTACACTGCCGTAAATCCCTTGGCCTTTGATTTTTCCTGTTCTGTCAGCCAGGTTTCAAAGTCCAGGATAAAGTGTTCGGGGGCTTCGGGGTCGCCGATCTGACGGTGTGCAGGGGGGGCGGTTTCCATAAGCCGTGATTTTGTTGCCGATCCCTTTGGGGATGCTTTAAGCAGAGTCTTTAAATCCGCGACCTCCTGCAGCAATTGTGACAGTTTGTCTTCAATGCTGGTAAGACGACGGGCTGTGCGCTCCTCTTCCCGGTCTATGGGGATGACGGCGGATGCCGAGGGGATTTCACCACTATACGTAAGATAATCCAGCCCATCTTTTTTTTGATCTGAACCAATTGCCGAGCCTTCCTGGATATGGGGCGGTTTTTGCCCCAGAATTTCAAGGCATTGATTCCAGAATGCCCCAAGAGAGATCTCTTTGCCCGGATCTTTCACCAGTTTAAGCATAAGCGCTCTGATACAACGGGTCGCCTGGGTTTCCGGATATTTTATGAGAAACGGCACCTGGGAGAAAACCGCGTTGGATACATTGGGGTCCTGGGCCACAATGCCCAGGGGTGAAATCGGGGTCGCTAAAAAATTAAAAACCGTTTTTTTCAGTTTCGCATAGGAGGCTTTTGCCTCCTGTGCCGTCCTGACCCGATTGACCACCACCCGGATTTTGGGCATGGTTCCTTTTTTTGACAGGACCTTAAGCAAAGAATAGGCATCTGTCAGGGATGTGGGTTCCGGCGTGACCACCAGGATCATCTCCTGGCAGGCCCGGCAAAAGGATAGTACCTGGGAAGATATGCCCGCAGATGTATCTATCAGGAAATAGTCATAATCGGGCAGTTCCAGAAATGACCGGATCAGAAGGTCTGCCTCATGGCTGGTCAGATTCGCCAGTTTTTCAACACCGGAGCTTCCCGGTATTATATCTATGCCGTTGAAATTGCGGATCATGATGTCCGAAAGCGTATGGCTGCCTTCCATCACCTGGGCAAGGCCGTACTGTGGATAAAGGCCGGTAAGGATATTCACATTGGCTAACCCTAAATCCGCATCAAACAGACAGACACGATGATTCGCATCAGCCAGGGCAAGAGCAAGGTTCAGGCTGATACTGGTTTTTCCCGCGCCACCTTTTCCCGATGTAATGGTAAGCATTTTTGTCATGTTCTTATCTCACTTTCGGCCTTGGTCATATTTTAGGCCATCCGAATTTTTGGTAGGTTGGGTTGAGGAACGAAACCCAACGCCGATAAGTTGTTGGGTTTCACTTCGTTCAACCCAACCTACGCTGTGGCCGATGTTATGACCAAGCCCTCACTTCCATTCCGGCTTTTGTCGGCCGGCTTTGCGATGACCATGGCCCGGCCCCCTTGTTGCCGTACATAAAAATGAATGGTTTTGCAGCCGCTTTGGGCCGTTATTTCATAATAGCTGTCACGGATGAAGTCGGCGAACAGGGCCAGGCGGTAATTGTAGGTCTCATGGTTGTTCCGCGGTTCGTGCCCCAGCCGCAGGGTTTCATATTGTATGAACAGCCGGGCTATGAGATGTTTGTCCAGCTTGGGATTGCTGATCGCTTCGGACCCGGCGCTTTTTGCCGTGGACGGGTGTTGGATCAAAATTAGGGCAGAGAGCGTTGGTTTTACTTTGGGGTACAGGATGGGATAAAATCCTTTAAAATCGGAAAAAGATATAAATACCGGAAAAAATCGGTACTGGGGAAATTTTAAATCCAGGTTGCGTACAAAAAGCAGATCATCCGGATCCGTGAGACCAATGGTCAGGATGTTGCCTGACAGGTGTAACGGGATGATGCTGGATTTTTTGGCAAGTTCCCTGTCTATGACGGCAATCAGATCCTTGCGGCAGGTCTGGTCAAAAAGAATGTCTGATACAGATCTTAATGGCGTGCCAAAAAGGTCAAAAAGCACCTGTTGAAGCCGGGCCTTGGGTATGATCTGTTTTTCAAGGAGAAAAGAGATAAAAGGGATCGCCTTGCGCTCTGCCTCTGCCTTGATTTTTTCCAGCCGGGACCGGGTCGCCGTTTTTCCTTCACACAGCCGGTCCATGACGGAGATCAGCTTGTGATGTTTTTTTAATACATAAAAATTCTCCAGGGGGGTGATCAGATTCAGTTGGCACAGTATCATGCCCAAAAGGTGGGAACCGTGCTTAAATCCGTTGCTTTTGTTTTTTTTCTGGATATCCAGTGCCAGTGACACGTCCCCGGGGGAGACCAGGCCTTCCTGTATCATAATCTGCCCGGTTTTTATCATAACATGATCTCATCCTTAGGCAACCTGGGGCCGGTATCGGGAACAAGGGGAATAAGGATGGTGAAACAGGTTCCCTTGCCTTGGCTGCTGTCACAGGTAATGCGTCCCTGCATTTCCCTGACAATGGAATGCACAATGGAAAGGCCGAGTCCTGAATTGCAAGTGCCTGTCTTGCTTGAATTATAGGGTTCAAAAAGGCGTTCTTTGATATGTGAGGGGATGCCCGGGCCGTTGTCCTGGATGGTGATTTCCACCAAACCGGGCAGCCTTTTTTTTTCATCTATCAATACCTTGGCTGAGCCGGGAACAAGGCGTGTTTTAAATCGGATTTCGCTTCCTTTTTCAAGGGCTTCTGCTGCATTTTTAACCAGATTGATAATCACCTGTTTCAATCCGTTGCTGTCCAGGGTGGCCTTTGGCATGGTGTCGTCAAGGTCAGTTTGAACCCGGATCTGTCTGGGCATAAGAATGGATTTTTTCAATACTGCCAGCACGCGGCTGCACATCTCATTGAGATTAATGGTTTGCTGTGACCCTCCCACCCTGGGTTTTGAAAATGAGGTCAGCCCTTCAAGCAGGGATGAAACCCTGCTCATCTCTTCTTTGACAACGGTGATCTCTTCCTGGGCAGGGTGTTTTTCCGGCAGTTTAAGTTGAAGGATTTCAAGGTAATTTCTAATGATGGCAACAGGGTTGTTGATCTCATGTACAACTTTGTCTGTCAGGGTTGCATAGGCTTCCATTTTTTTATCACTGAGATCGCCGGCATAGGTCTCATGGAAATTAAGATTTTCGAGACAGATGCCTGTCTGGCGTGAAAAAAGATCCAACAGGGTTTTGTTTTTGTCCAGGGTCTGGGCAAGATCGCTGTCCACGCCGATAACCATGGCGCCTGAACAGCCTTTGTGTCCGACAATGGGAATGGCATAAAGGGCCGGGGTTTCAAGAAAGCGGAGAATCTGTGTATCGGATGCGGCCAGATTTTGTTGGTTTATACTGGCCGTGCTTATGCCTGTATTGACGGATTTTATAACCAGGCTGGCATTGTTGTTCATGGCAAGGGCAATGCTTGTGATAATGTTGTAATAGCGGTCCTCTTTTGCGCAGGTCCCGGTGAGCAGATCCTTTTCCCTGTCCTGAAGAAAGAAAAAGATTCGGGGAATATGGAAAATGATTTCCAGCCCCCGTTGGACCGTCCCAAGCAGCGTTGCCACATCCCTTGCCCTGAGCAGGTTGTCAAGGGTGCCAAAAAACAGAGAAACATCCTTAAGGTCCTTTGCCAGAAGATTGTATCCTTGTTCCGGCTCACCCAGAACAAGGTTCAGGCTTTTGGCCATTTGGTGGACTTCGTTTTCAGCCTGGACCGCGATTTCATTCAACACGGCGGCCGGGATGTCTGTCAGAACCAGTGTATCCTGTGTCACATACGTGTTTTCCGGTTCTGCCATGAGGTTGGCCATGAAAAGAATCTTAACATGGACAAGCTCTTCGGCAATGCGTGTTAAGGGTTGATTTAAAAACTGCACGGCATCACATGCCATGGGGTTCAGGTTCCATTGGTTGAACAGCCAGGAACTGACTTTTGGGCCATCGATATTAAGTATGTCGGTCTGGGCCTCAAACTCGTTTTGTCCCTGGTTTACCCTGGCTTTAATCTCCTTGTATTCCTCTGGAAAGGTTGCCATGAGAACCAGGGTGCCGATATCATGGAGAAGACCTGCCAGGAAATACTGGTCCGGATTAATCTGTTTTTCTTGACGGGCGAGGCGCTGGGCCAGCACTGCGCATTTGTACGAATGATACCAGAATCTGTTGATGTTGAAGTTGTCTGTGACTTTGGAGAATTTAAAAAACTGCATGGCCGAAGAGCTGATGGCGATATTGCGAACGGTATCCAGTCCCAGATACACCACCGCAGATTTGATGGTGGTAACCTGTTTTGCCAGGTTTACATGGGGAGAGGCAATGATGGCCAGCAGTTTTGCAGTAAGTGCCGCATCCCGGCAGATAATTTGGGTTACTTCGTCAATATCTGTCTTTTCTCTGCCGCAGGCCCGGATCAATTGCAGCATTACCTGGGGCAGTTGGGGCAGGGGGGCGGACCTTTTTATCTTTTCAAAAATAGTTTTCATGGCAGATCAATAAGTTTGAGTATGTTTTTGAAGAACAACGTATCTTTCTGGTCCTGGGTCAGGGTCTCGGAATTTTGGATAAGCTTTACATAATGCGCCTGGTCGTACCATGGCGTGTCGGTACCAAAGAGGAAATAATCGTCATTGTGCCTGTACAACGCCCTCAATGCCGTTGACTTAAGACACCTCAAAGTATCAAGCTGGTTGCCTGTATTCCAGATGGAATTTTTTATTCTTTTTATTGAAATTACGTTCATATGTTCTGCCAGGTCTTATGGATTCTATACATGTAAGCATAAGAGCCTGTAATTTTGTTACAATATCACAGATTTTTGCATATGGACGACACAACAATAAAACAATATGATTTTTCATTCCGGAAAGCGCCTGTGTAAAATTGATGTCGTATTCGTATTTTCTGTTTTCCGTCCTTTTTTT
>Ga0209575_10000971_pt1 | contig 13352 bp, 12 predicted proteins | sample Medcelwee11metaG_FD_187172 | JGI IMG/M metagenome (GOLD analysis project Ga0209575, IMG submission 187172) | Freshwater pond sediment microbial communities from the University of Edinburgh, under environmental carbon perturbations - Medium... | ecosystem: Environmental > Aquatic > Freshwater >...
AGTTTTGACGCGGAACCTTCTCTATCAATCGAGAGGGCACTTCACGAAACTGCGTTTTATAAGGAGAATTTCGGCAAATATTCTATCCCTGTTTTGCGCGCACTGAATTTCCTGGATCACTGCAATAAAAAGACTTTATATCTTGGTGAAGGTGAACTGATTGTTGGAGAACGCGGTCCAAAACCGAAGTGCGTCCCCACCTTTCCTGAACTGACCTGCCACAGTGTGGAGGATTTTCATGTGCTGAACACCCGTGACATGCAGCGCTACACAATCAGCCAGGAAGATATTGACCTGTACGAAAAGGAAGTAATCTCCTATTGGAAGGGAAAGACGCAGCGCGAACGTATCTTCAGTCATGTCCCGGCTGAATGGAGGGCAGCCTACGAGGCAGGACTGTTCACCGAGTTCATGGAACAGCGTGCCCCGGGTCACACTGCCCTCGACGGTAAGATCTATCACAGGGGGATGCTCGACTTCAAGCGGGAGATTGCAGCTAACCTCGCCGCACTCGACTACCTGAACGACCCTGAAGCCACAGACAAGGCTGAGCAGTGGAAGGCAATGGACATTTCGTGTGATGCTGTCATCGTATTTGCCGAACGTCATGCAGAACTTGCAGAAAAAATGGCGGTCGCAGAGAAAGATCCTATTCGTGCAGATGAGCTGAGAAAGATAGCGGAAGTATGCCGTTGGGTGCCTGCCAATGCGCCCAGGAACCTCTGGGAGGCCATACAGATGTACTGGTTTGTACATCTTGGCACTATCACCGAGCTTAATGGCTGGGATGCGATGAACCCGGGTCACTTCGATCAGCATCTTGCACCGTTTTACTACAGGGAGATTGAAGAAGGCACCCTTACCCGTGATCAGGCAAAGGAACTGATATCATGTTTCTGGATTAAGGTTAACAATCATCCCGCACCTCCGAAGGTGGGCATCACGGCACGCGAAAGCGGCACCTATAACGACTTTACAAACATCAATATCGGAGGTGTAAAGAGCGATGGTACCGATGGCAGCAGTGAAGTCTCCTATATCATGCTTGAAGTGATAGAAGAGCTGCATGTCCTTCAGCCGGGAAACTCGGTGCATATAAGTGCAAAGACACCTGACAAATTCCTCGACGCAGCTGCCAGGGTAATTCGTCAGGGCCACGGCTACCCGTCAGTATTTAATCCTGACATATACATACTCGAGTTGCTCCGACAGGGTAAGTCGCTTCAGGATGCCCGTGAGGGAGGGTGCAGTGGTTGTATTGAAGTAGGCGCCTTCGGCAAGGAAGCATACCTGCTCACCGGCTATCTCAATGTTCCGAAGATACTCGAGGTGACACTTAATAACGGCATTGACCCCGTCACAGGCAAAGTGGTTGGCACTGCCACCGGTGACCCGCGCACCTTCAGCTCTTATGAAGAACTTTACAACGCCTTCATGAAACAGGTCCATTTTATTGTAGACCAGAAAATGAGGGTCAGTAACTATATTGACCGGATGTTTGCAAAATATGCTCCTGCCCCGTTCCTTTCAGTTGTGATAGATGACTGTATCTCGAGAGGGAAGGATTATTATGACGGAGGTCCGCGCTACAACACAAGCTATATTCAGTGTTGCGGACTGGGTACAGTCACAGACAGCCTCGCTGCCATGAAGAAGCATGTCTTTGAAGAGGGAACTTTCAAAATGGACAGGGTGCTGAAAGCAGTGCTCAAAAACTTCGAAGGGGAAGAAGTGCTGCGTCAGACAATAGTCAACCGTACTCCATTCTTCGGCAATGATCTCGAGTATGCTGACTCTATTGCAGTGAAGGTTTATGATGACCTCGTGGCTGAGATCGACGGTAAACCGAATATCAAACCCGGAGGGAAATACCATCTTAACATGCTCTCAACAACCTGTCACGTCTATTTCGGCAAGGTTATGGGGGCCACACCCAACGGAAGACTTGCCGGCAAGTCCATTTCTGACGGGACGTCACCTTCACACGGTGCTGATACCCACGGTCCTACAGCAGTGGTGAAATCGCTGACAAAACTTGATCATGTCAAGTCAGGAGGCACTCTGCTGAATCAGAGGTTCCTTCCGAGCCTTATGCGTAAGGATGAAGACATCAGGAAACTGGGACAGCTTATCCGCAGTTATTTTACCCTTGGTGGACATCATATTCAGTTCAACATCGTGGACACGGCAACCCTCTATGCAGCACAGGCCTGTCCGGAAGATTATAAAGATCTCCTGGTGAGGATGGCAGGGTACAGTGACTATTTCAATGATATGAACGCTGACCTGCAGCAGGAGGTAATTGAAAGGACTGAAAATGATTCATTCTAGAGGATGTCTGAAAGTCTGATTTTCGATATAAAACGTTATGCAATAAATGACGGGCCAGGCATAAGGGTTGTTGTCTTTTTCAAAGGCTGCAACCTTCACTGTGCGTGGTGTCATAATCCCGAGAGCATATCACCGGCGAGGGAGAAGATGTTCGCTCCTGCGAAATGTATCAGGTGCGGAAGCTGCGTGGAGGTATGCCCCGAAAAGGCAATAACCCTCACGCCTGACGGTATTGTAACCGATCCTGATATATGTATGGTCCACGGCAGATGTGCGGAGGTCTGTCCGACAAAAGCCATTGAGATGTCAGGAAGCGTGATGTCTGCGGAAGAGATTATGACTGTGATAGAAAATGAGCGGGTTTTCTTTGACCATTCAGGAGGCGGAGTCACTTTTTCGGGAGGAGAGCCTCTGACGCATCCCCGGATGCTGAAGAAACTGCTGCACGAGTGTGGATTGAGAAAAATACACAGGGCAGTGGATACGGCAGGGAATGTGAGTTCAGATCTTTTGCTTGACATTGCCTCAGCCACAGAGCTTTTCCTGTACGACCTGAAGATGATGGATTCTGACCTTCACCGCAGGTGGACCAATGTTCCCAATGAGAGAATACTGCATAATCTTTCCCTTCTGTCGGAAGCCGGAGCAGAGATAATCACCCGGATACCGCTGATGGGAGGCATAAACGATACTGAGGAGAATATTGAGCAGACTGCAAAATTTATTTCCGGGCTTGCAGGAAAGAAAAAAGATATCAATCTTTTGCCCTTCCACAAGATTGCCCAGAACAAGTATATGAAACTTGGCCGGCCTGAAACCTTTGAGCTCTTCGAAGAGCCGTCTAAGGAGACGCTTGCCCGTGTCATAGATCAGTTTGCCGGCCAGGGGCTGAAGGCCACAGTGGGAGGATAACCGGGCTGACTGATTGGGATTGAAAACTGACAATAAATACAAGACCATGGTAAAACTAAACCTTTCCGGTATTTTCCCGCCTCTGCCCACGTCATTCGACAAGGATGAAAATCTTCTTCCTGATAAGATCAGACATAATATTGAAAAGCTGTCTGTGTACGGGCTGTCAGGCTTCCTGATACTGGGTTCGAACGGTGAGCAGGTGATGCTTTCTGAGAAAGAGAGGAGTGAGGCAGTAGCAGCCGCCAGGGAGGCCCTGCCCAAAGACAAGTTGTTGCTTGCAGGAACCGGAGGTCAGTCGACACGCGAGACAATAAGACTGACAAAGGCGGCTGCCGCCGAGGGAGCCGATGCTGTGCTAGTAATTAACCCATTCTATTTCAAGGGTCTCATGACCCATGAGGCTCTTGTCAAACATTACCTGGATGTGGCTGACGTTTCCCCCGTACCGGTGATTGTCTATAATATGCCCGGAAACACCGGAATAGACATGACTGCCGCGATGGTCATTGAGATGGCTGCTCATCCAAACATAGTGGGGATGAAAGAGTCAGGGGGCAATGTTGTCAAGATGGGGGAGGTGCTGAGGAGTGTCAGACCAGACTTCCAGGTTCTGGCAGGGGGAGCAGGCTTTCTGTTGCCCGCACTTTCCATGGGAGCGGTGGGAGGCATCCTTGCTCTTTCGAATATAGCTCCCGCGCAGGCTATTGAGATATACCGTCTGTTTCTCGCAGGTGACATGGTTAATGCGAGAGCCCTGCAGCATAAAATGATACCTGTCAATGCGGCAGTGACCGCCCGGTGGGGTGTGCCCGCCCTGAAAGCAGCGATGGATCATCTGGGTCTTTACGGAGGTCCGTCAAGAAGACCGCTTCTGCCATTAAAGAATGATATTATGGAGCAGCTCCTGAAGCTGATCAGTGAAAGTGAAATCAAACAATTTCCCGTTTAAAAAAGAGCCATGAAAGGAAGAAAGTTACTGATGATTCCCGGTCCCATCGAATTTGAACCGGCTGTGATGCAGGCTGTAGGTATGCAAACAACCAGTCATGTCGCCCCTGACTTCATAGCATCATTCGGACATGCCCTTGAAATGATGAGAGAAGTGTGGCTTGCACCTGCAGGTCAGCCCTTTATAATTGCCGGTACCGGAACACTCGCAATGGATATGGCAGGGTCTAACCTCATCGAACCGGGAGACAGTGCCCTTGTCATTTCCACGGGCTATTTCGGTGAAAGATATGCTGATTTACTAAGGAGATACGGTGCAAGTGTCACACTGCTGAAAGCAGCAACCGGAGAGACAGTTAAAGTGTCAGAGGTTGAGGCTGAGCTTAAAAAAAAGAGGTACAAGCTGATGACTTTTACGCATGTCGATACTTCCACTGCCGTAATGGTCGATCCTGAACCTCTTGGTCTCCTGGGTCAGAAATACGGAGTCGTAACGGTTCTCGACGGTGTCTGTTCAGTTGCCGGTGAGGAGATAAGACAGGATGAATGGAAGATAGATGTTGTTCTTACGGCTTCGCAGAAAGCAGTGGGGGTGCCTCCGGGTCTGGCCCTGATGGTTGTTTCAGAGAAAGCCATAGGAGTCTGGAGGGAAAGGAAGACGCCGGTGGGAAACTATTACTGCGACTGGAGTCACTGGCTTCCTGTTATGAAGGCGTATGAAGAGCGCAGGCCTTCCTACTTCGGCACACCTGCAGTGAACCTTGTCACCGGGCTGGAGGTAAGTCTCGGCATCATTCTGAAAGAAGGTATGGATTCCCGTTTCGCACGGCATAAGCGTCTTGCCAGGGACTTCCGGACTGCAATACGGGATATGGGTCTGAAGATGATACCGATGAGCGAGGAAATAAGTGCCAGTACCCTCTCAGCACCCTACTATCCTGAGGGAGTGCAGGGGGCAGCATTCATGAAGGCAATTGCCGCGTCGGACGTAATACTTGCAGGCGGGCTGCTTCCAGAGATAAAGGAAAAGTATTTCCGCGTAGGTCACATGGGGTCCGTAACAAACGGAGATATCCTTGCCACTGTATCAGCCATCGGCAATGCTCTGACAAGCTCAGGGTACATACCGGGGAAGTGAGGGAAACCAACTGGCAGGTTCCGTCTGACTGTCAGACTCTGTGGAATGAGTATCTTTATGCCTGAGTATATTTCAATCCGTAGAACAATTAAAAGTACCTGTCATGTCACTTTATGAAAAAATAGCCGGCGACCTCATGGCTGCTATGAAGGCTCAGGATAAAGGCATCCTGGAAGCCCTGAGGGCAGCAAAGACTGCTTTCATTATTGCAAAATCCGAAAAAGGAGCAGACACTGTGCTGAATCCTGAAGAGGAGATCAAAATAATTCAGAAGCTTGTAAAACAAAGAAGGGAATCTTCCGCCATCTACAGGGAACAGAACCGACCTGACCTATATGAAAAGGAGGATGCTGAGGCGGTTGTCCTTGAGCGTTATCTGCCGGCAAAGATGAGTGCAGCGGAACTGGCTGAAGCCGTCAGGTCAATCATAACGAGGGTAGGTGCCAACTCTCCTGCAGATATGGGAAAGGTAATGGGCGTTGCCTCAAAGGAGCTGGCCGGTAAGGCTGACGGCAGGGAGATCTCTGCAATAGTGAAGCAGCTGCTGGGGTAAGAATATGTCTGAGGTGGAAAAGAGAAAGGCCGGGAGCGGCCTCAGGGAGCTAATGAAGCTGTACAGGTTTCTCAAACCTTACCGCTGGATATTTGCCCTTGGCATGTTCTTTCTCCTCATCTCCACAGGTGCCAGCCTGATGTTTCCAAAACTCCTCGGTGACCTGGTTGACATGGGGAACAAGGGGAAGATGATGGCTGAGATTAGCCGCACAGGTTTGCTCCTGCTTGCCATACTGATAGTACAGGCGGTTTTTTCCTATTCCCGGACGAGGATCTTTGTTTTCGTGACAGAGAAAACCCTGGCTTCAATCCGGCAGCATCTGTACAATCACATGATAAGGCTGCCAATGTCTTTCTTTTCAGAGCGCAGGGTAGGAGAGCTGAACAGCAGGATCTCATCTGACGTAGCACTGCTGCAGGATTCCCTCACAGGCACGCTGGCCGATTTTCTATCCCAGATACTTGTTATCACCGGGGGAGTGACGCTCATGATGATCAGTTCATTCAAGCTGACCCTGTTCATGCTTGCCATTGTTCCGGCTATGGCTCTCATGGCCTTCTTTTCAGGAAGAGCCATAAGGAGGTATTCCAGGAAGGCGCAGTCATTTGTGGCTGAGTCCAATACAATAGTTGAGGAGACGCTTCAGGGGATACAGAATGTAAAGGCTTTCACCAATGAGCCGTTCGAGATAAACCGGTACCGTGAAAAAACCGAAGAGGTGGCAAGGGCAGGCATCAAGGGAGGAAAGTATCAGGCGGCGGTCTCTTTCATTGTCCTGGGATTTTTCTTTTCAATGGCGGCAGTAATATGGCGTGGTTCTGCAATGATTTCCAGCGGGCAGATGGAGGCCGGACAGCTGTTCTCTTTCGTCATATATTCAGGCTTCATAGGAGGAAATATTGCAGGGATGGCCGGGGTCTACACAAGGCTTCAGAAGACGATTGGTGCAGCCGAGAACCTGTTGTTACTTCTTGACGAACCGGCAGAGTCTGTTGATATGGTCCAAATCCAGGATCCTGCACTTACACTGCATGGCCACATCGCCTTCGAGGGAGTAGAGTTCAGGTATCCTTCACGCAAAGAGGCCGTTGTGCTGAAAGATGTAAGCTTCAGTATTGATCCGGGGCAACAGGTTGCTCTTGTCGGTCCGAGCGGTGCAGGCAAATCTACAGTCACATCGCTGCTGCTGAAGTTCTATGAGCCCACCGGAGGAAGGATACTGTTTGACGGCCGTGACAGCCGTGATTTTCCGGTAACGGCCCTGCGGGCACAGATGGCTATTGTGATGCAGGATGTGTTCCTTTTCGGCGGGACTATCCGTGAAAACATTGCCTACGGGAAGCCCGGTGCCGGAGAAGAGGAGATAAAGGAAGCTGCAATCCAGGCCAATGCCTGGGATTTCATCAGCTCATTCCCTGAAAAGCTGAATACTGTTGTGGGTGAGCGCGGAGTCCAGCTTTCAGGGGGGCAGCGTCAGCGGATTGCAATTGCAAGGGCGGTGCTCAAGGACCCGAAAATTCTGATACTTGATGAAGCGACCTCGTCACTCGACTCTGAATCTGAGAGGCTGGTACAGGAGGCACTTGAAAAGCTTATGAAGGGCCGGACGTCGCTTGTGATTGCACACCGCCTTGCAACGGTACGCAATTCTGACACAATCATTGTTCTCAATGATTCGACAATTGTTGAACAGGGTACCCATGCCGAACTGCTTTCAAAGGGGAACGGACTCTACAAAACACTTACCGAACTTCAGTTCGCGACCTGACGACGCCGGACAAATAAAAAAAGCCCGCCGACGTCTTACCCTGAAAAGACCTCGGCGGGCATAAGCGGGATAATTTACCCCTACTAAAATTCTCTAATTATCCCTGTCAACACTAAACTAATCCAACTAAAGTATTTTGAATTTCTACCTTCAAAATTCTGAATCAAAGTTAAGCGCTCACAGAAGGTTGGATATTACATTATTCGTGACAAATATTTCATAATTCACACATTTACCTCCTGTGCCGGAACATATCTTACCAGACCCACTGTTTCTTCAAACGCCCTGATGAAGTTCATAAGAAAGGCGGAGTAATCCTCCCGGGCAAAGTAGGCAGAAGCTTCATAGGGTGAAGACAGGATATCCTCAAATGTGTTTTCGGCAGCAGAGTCTTGTATTTCTGCAGCGGCAAGGTCAATTCGCTCACCGTTGATACGGTTATAGAAATGCCATCCTTTCTTATTGCGTGTCTTTAATATCTCAGCTCCGAAGATATCATGGATAAGCATTGAAATGACAGTATCCTGACTCTCTTTCAGAGGACCTGACTCAGGAATATAATCAGATGAAACTGTGTTCCTGAGAGTCTCCTGTACCGTTGTCCTGTCAAACCATATTGCATTCATGCCTTCCGTCACGTTAATATTGTTACTGGTTAGGGACATGGCTGCCATTTGTGTTATTTTTTGAAAGGTACAAAGACCATCACAGCCCCGACAGCCATTACTGCAACTCCTATCAGGGGAGACCAGGTCAGGTTATGTCTTTTGTTGGCGTTTATTTCGAGGTCTCCGAGATCCACCACTTTTTCCCTGGAGAAATATGTGACTGTTGTAAAAATTGTCAACAGTGCTCCGATTATTATTACTACAATTCCTGCCTTCTTCATTGGTCTGGATTTAATTGGTTTATATCTTAAAAAGTCAGTTTCAAAAAAATAGGTATTTTCCATGTCACCCATGTCAGTTGAGTTTTAATTTGCCATCCCTTGACAGTCCGGCAGTCAGCTAAACTGAGGATCAGGGTCTGTACCTCATTTTTTTGCACCTTATAAAATTAAATGAATCAGATCTTTTGGGTATTACAGAATTTGAGCTAAGAGTTATATAATTCCCACTTTCGGTGAGGTCAGGGGTGACTGTTACGGGGTGAATTATTGAAACAAGAAGCCCGCTCTCCCCGCCGTGTGGCGGGTAAAGCGGGCTTTTGTCGGGGTGATGTGACTCGAACACACGACCCCTACGTCCCGAACGTAGTACGCTACCAACTGCGCTACACCCCGATTACCTGAATTATTTCAGGTGTGCAAAAATAACCAAAATTTTATAACCGGTACAAAGAATGCCCTGATTTTTGCTGTCAGAAGGGCACAGTCGGAGGTGGCTAACCTTTTAACAGTTCGGCTACCTTTCGCTGAAGATCATTACTGTTTACCGGTTTTGAGAGATAGTCCGTGCACCCTGCAGCCAATGCCTTCGGCTTGTCTTCAGGAAATGCATATGCTGTAACAGCCAGGATGGGTAGCGACCTGAATTCCTCCTCCTGACGTAATCGCCTTGTCAGTGAAAGCCCGTCCTCCTCACCGGCCAGCGAAATGTCCATTACAATAAGGTCAATATGCCGGCTGTGCAGGAGGTCCCAGGCATCGCGGGCATTGGTGACAGCCGATATGTCGTATATTCCGGACAGGAGTTTCCTGAAATACAACTGGCTGTGCGCATCATCTTCAACAATCAGAACAGATTTGTGTTCCGTGGATAACCTATCATTCATATCCTTATAAGTTTATATGACAGTGTTCCGGCGTTTATTTTTTCTCCGTGGATGAGTGCTGTATTCCAGTCAGTATTCGGATGTGTCATCCTGAATTTATCTTTTCCCTGAAGGTCTCCTGAGGCTTCTTTCTCAATTAAATGAGCTGCTCCGGGAGCTGCCGTCACCATATCCGCGCACGCCCTGTCAAGGGCAACCGGATCCTTTGAAGCCGCCATCCCAATGTTGCCAACCAGGGGAAGATCATTGTGACCCCAGCAGTCGCAGTCAGGTGATACGTCCATTATGAAACTGACATGAAGCGCCTCTTTACCTTTCACTGCTGCAAAAGCGTATTCTGCAAGTTTTCTGCTCAGGATATCTCCCCCGGGTCCCCATACAACTCTTGCTGAATCGAACTGGCACACTGCAACACACTGGCCGCATCCGGTACATTTGTCAGTATCGATGTGTGCTTTCCGGTTTTCCATAAGATGAACCGCATCATGAGCACAATTTATTACGCACATATTGCATCCGGTGCATGTCTTCTCGTAAATCTCAGGAGGGTTACCGGAGTGGAGGAAGAGCTTGCCGCCCACCGAGGCACACCCCATGCCGAGATTCTTGATGGCACCGCCGAACCCGGTCTGCTCATGCCCCTTGAAGTGATTCAGGGTAATTATAACATCAGCATCAGCTACAGCTGTGCCTATCATGGCCTTCTGAGTGTATTCCAGGTTTATTTCTATCTCACGGTAGTCGGTACCCTTAACCCCGTCTGCAATGATTACATTGCATCCCGCACTAAGAGGATTATAACCGTTTGAAAATGCCGCTTCGAGATGGTCAGGTGCATTTGATCTCTGTCCGTGATACAGGGTGTTGCAGTCGGTCAGATAGGGCTTTCCACCCTTCGCCCTGACCATACCTGCTATCTTTGCCGCGAAGTTGGGCCTCAGGTAGGCCATGTTTCCCGGCTCACCGAAGTGAACCTTGATGGCCGTCATCTTGCGGTTGAAGTCGATCCCGTCAAACCCGGCAGCCCTGACCAGCTTTTCCAGCTTTTTAAGCAGGTTCAGCGAGGGGGTGCTGTGCATGTCGGTGAAGTATACCTCAGAGGCCTTCATACAATTTTGCAACAATCTTAAACATTAAGTACATCAATGAGGTCAATGAGGTGCTGATTAAGTCCTTTATGGAGTTTAACCGCTTTTCTGAAAGGTACCAGTACGACTACATCATTCTGGAGGCCTACCATTACGCTTTTCTGGTCATCGAGCAGCGCTTCCACGGCTGCATTTCCAAGACGTGAGGCATTGACACGGTCAAGTGCTGAGGGCGATCCACCTCTCTGCAAATGTCCCAGAATGGAGACCCTTATATCATAGTCTGTAAATTCAGGCTTAAGTCTTTCGGCAATTGCCATCGCACCTCCCTCTTCATCGCCTTCGGCAACAATAATTATGTTGCTCGATTTCTTTCTCTTGTTACCGTTTTCGATCATTTTCTTGAGATCACGGCCTTCGCCCTTAATCTCCGGCATAATAATCGCCTCGGCGCCGGTGGCAATTCCGCTGAAGAGCGCTATGTGTCCTGCCTCGGCACCCATCACCTCAACAAAAAACATCCTGTTGTGAGCACTGGCTGTGTCACGGATTTTGTCAACACACTGGACTACAGTGTTAAGAGCAGTGTCATAACCAATTGTATAGTCAGTACCGTAAATGTCATTGTCAATTGTTCCTGGTACTCCTACAAACGGGATGTTATATTCCTCATCAAAGATCCTTGCACCTGTAAAGGAACCGTCACCGCCGATGACAATGACACCGTCTATCTCGGCAGCCCGCAGGTTTTCATAGGCCATTCTTCTTCCCTCCACTGTTTTGAACTCCTCGCAGCGGGCTGTTTTCAGGATTGTTCCGCCCCGTTGTATTGTGTCACTCACATTATGAGCCTTCAGTGGTTTGAAATTGGCATTGATCATGCCCAGATAACCGTGTCTTATGCCAATTACTTCCAGCCCGTTGTAGATAGCCGTACGGGTGACTGCCCGTATTGCAGCATTCATTCCGGGAGCATCGCCTCCCGATGTTAAAACCCCTATTCTTTTGATTTTCGCCATGATAAAATATTGTAGAAACTAAAGAAACGCAAAGGTAGGAATATTTTCAGCCATAACAAATACAGGCGTCACAGCCTGTCAGAACTTTTCAACTGCCGCGGCGACCTCATGAATCAGCCACCGGGGAGTGGAGGTTGCCCCGCAAATGCCTGCACTTTCTGCATTCCGGAACCACTGAGGGTCTATTTCAGTCACAGCAGAAATGAAATGAGTCCGTTCATTTTCACTGAGGCAAACCTCATAAAGCATCTGCCCGTTTGAGCTGGTTTTACCGCCCACAAAAATGATCACATCATGCTCTTTCGAAAACTTCCTGAGTCTTGGCTCCCTTCCTGAAACCTGTCCGCAAATAGTGTTACTGACCCTGAGAACTGCTGCGGGGAATTTCAGATGCACCTTTTCAACCTCCTGAGAGATAATTTCTGCCAGCCGCCCATATTCAGTCTTACTCATCGTGGTTTGGGAAAACAGGTAAACCGGCCTCGTAAAATCTATCTTAGGAATGTCTTTCACAGAACTGACGAGGATGGCGTCACCTCCGGCAGCACCAAGAAGCCCCACGACCTCTGCATGTCCTTCCTTCCCGTAAATGACTACCTGGCCATTTTCTTCCCGGGCAGTTGCTGCTGCGCGTTTGATCCTTTGCTGCAGGGTATGAACTATCGGGCATGTGGCATCAATGACACTAATATTGTTTTTCAATGCTGTTTCATAGGTTGACGGGGGCTCTCCATGGGCCCTGACGAGTACCTTGCAGTCTCTCAACTGCTTAAACTGATCATAGTTAACAGTTACCAGTCCCAGTTTTTTAAGACGGGCAACCTCCGTCTCATTATGTACTATTTCGCCGAGACAGTAAACCTTTTCTCCTGCACTCAGTGATGCCTCGGCCAGCGATACCGCGTTCTCAACGCCGAAGCAAAAACCGGAGCCCAGCTCAATTACTGCCTTCATTCAGCTTATCATTGTATAGTTTCATGAACCAGACCATCTGCTCCTCCATTGTCATGTGACTGTTGTCAAGCAATACCGCATCATCTGCCATCCGCAGGGGGCTGGCTTCCCGCGATCCGTCAATCAGGTCACGCTCATTGATGTTCCTGATGATTGCCTCCCTGTCAGCAGGCATACCCTTTCCGACAAGTTCAAGATACCTGCGCTGCGCCCTGATCAGCGGGTCGGCAGTCATAAAAATCTTTATCTCAGCATTCGGGAAGACAACAGTTCCGATATCACGGCCATCCATGACTATTCCTCCCCCGGAGCCAATCTCACGCTGTATTTCGACCATTTTTTCCCTTACGCCGGCAATGGCTGCAATAGCGCTCACATTGTCAGATACAGCCCTGTCACGAATTTCCCTCTCAATTTTCTCGCCATTGAGCAGGGTCTCATACTGTCCGGTATCACGGTTAAGGCCGAAACTTATCTTTATCCCTGCCATGGAATTTAAAACCGCATCCCTGTCAGCCACACCGCCAGTGGTGGTCCCGTCTCTGAGGCAATAGAGTGTAACGGCTCTGTACATGGCTCCGGAGTCTATGTACAGGTACTTTAGTTCTGCAGCAATCGCCTTTGCAAAAGTGCTTTTGCCGCACGATGAAAATCCATCGACGGCTATTGTATATTTCTTGTTTTCCTTCATAAAGGTGGTAAAGTTAAAACGAATAGCAGGCCATATGGTTCATTGTGCGGTGTTTTTGATGAACCGGTCAGGTCTGATTGTGACTGTCAGATGGTTGGCTGATCCGGCAAGATGAAAAGTGTCACGCCCATATGCCAGTGATAAAGCTCTGGCATTAAATCCGAATCCCCA
>Ga0209575_10000974_pt1 | contig 13330 bp, 14 predicted proteins | sample Medcelwee11metaG_FD_187172 | JGI IMG/M metagenome (GOLD analysis project Ga0209575, IMG submission 187172) | Freshwater pond sediment microbial communities from the University of Edinburgh, under environmental carbon perturbations - Medium... | ecosystem: Environmental > Aquatic > Freshwater >...
TGTACCTGTTCGTCTATTCCCTTATTCGTAGGATTTCTCAAGGCGTGAATACCGCTAGGTGTCACCTTTGCTTTCCTTATTACTTCACCGTTGGTGAATGAAGTAGCTATAGCGATGTTCTTGGGAATTTTCTGAATCAAAGTCACCGCAATCTATATGATTAGTTGAATTGTGGTGGGAATGATTGGTTGACGATTCCTCGGAAAACTCAAATTGGAAAAATATCTCGCGGATTTTATCCAAGCCAAAAGAGCAAGTATATCCGTTGAAATAATCCAGAAAAAAATAATGTTTTCACAAAGAATGAAAGAAATTACTAAAGAAGCATGGAGTATCACCAAAAAAGTTACTCCCTATGTTTTACTCTGAGTGGCAATAGGCGCTGCTATCCACGGCTTCGTCCCTACAGGATTCTTCGAACACTACATCACCAAAAATAATCCATTCGCGGTCCCTATCGCCGTGATAGTTGGAATTCCTATGTACGCCAATGCCACCAGCGTAATTCCTATCGTCCAAGCATTAATCGCAAAATGAATACCATTAGGCACAGGATTGGCATTTATGATGGCCGTCGTCGGCTTATCTCTGCCAGAATTTCTGATACTCAAAAAAGTAATGAAGACAAAATTATTGCTCATTTTCTTTGGAGTAGTAGGATTGGCGATTATGATATTAGGATATTTCTTTAATGTAGTGTTATAGTTGTTTTTGTTTGATATTTTACTTCGTTTTAGATTTCTAGATATAGGAAAAAGAGTTCTTTTTTTAAGATATTCAATTTTTCTGTTATTTGGTTAAGAGATGATTCGTCTGTAATTATTTTTGAAAAATCTTCGTATGCATATTGTATATGAACAAGATCGGAAAGTTGATCAGGAAATAAACGTCTATAATCAAATATAGTATTCAAAGCAGATAATCTAAGCATAACATCAGCATTGCCCAATCTGATATCATTAATTATCCTTGTTATAAGAATATCACGAGTTGTGCTGTGAATATTATGATTATCCAATGGATCAAGTGCTTTTTCAAGATTGTGTATACATGTATGTATAGTATCTAAAAATTCTAGTTCTTGTGGTGTATCTGTTTTTTTTTGCTCATGCAATAAATCCGCTCCTTGTATTTTTTTCATGTCACTATTTAAAATATAAAACCTTGTTGTACTTTGGACGGGAAATAAGGAATATATTATAAATGTATATATATAAAAATTACATGAAGTCAAGTTTTTAGTAATTTTGAAATTTTTTGATAAAAAAAGACTGATACTATCAGTCCTTACAATATATTTTCCGAATATTATTCTTCTTTTTTCTGGTAGATAATTACTGGATTTAAATTCACAGGGAAGTCTTCTAAATCAAAGACTTCTTTGAAACTACTATTTGCATTGTTCGCTGTAGAATCTATTGTACTCAATTCTTCGTTACCAAATATTTCTTGGATTTTTTTGAATCCATTGACGAGTATAGGTGCTGAGAAGAGTGCGATGTTTTTGACGATGTAGAGTAAAAATTGTAAATCAGATAATGCTTCAGCTTTGGTCTCTTCGTTTTTGTATTTTATCCACGGCTCAGCAGTAGTGATATATTCATTTGCTCTTTGGACTAATTGATATCGGTCATCGAGATATCATTTGATCTCAGCTTTTCTGAGGTACTGTTCTTCTATCTTGTTTCCATCTCGTCCATCTTCAAAGTATTGAGTCAATTTGCTATTGTTGTTTTCTTTGAAGATCTCTCGTTTTTGCTTATTGAATTTTCCGCTGGTAATGCCATATTTCTTGCACAAGCTGGTTACTCTATTTACCAAGTTTCCTCGTCCACCGATAAGCATGCTTTCATAGAGATTTCATAATCTCTCTACAGAGAAATCTCCATCAGCACCGATAGGTACATCATACAAGAGATTGAAAATCACCGCGTCTCTATCATACTCATCGACCATTTGTACGGGATCAATGACATTTCCAAGAGACTTGCTCATTTTCTGTCCATTGACCGTAAAATATCAGGTTACGAATTCTGTATTTGGTAATCTTTCTTTGACACTCATGAGCATTGCAGGCCAAAACACCGAATGGAATCTAACAATATCTTTTCCGAGAATATGAACGATTTGTGTATCATCTGACCAGAAACCCGCCTCTCTGCTTACGGTGACATAATTGAATAATGCATCGTATCGCACATAACTTACTTGTTTATCATCAAAAGGAAGTGGTATACCAAATTTGTTGGTTTCTCTAGAGACGGAAAAATCTTCCAGACCGCCTTTTACGAATGATTTCATTTCATTGAATCTATACTCAGGGATGATGAATTCGGGATTCTTTGTATAGAGATCTTCTATTTTTTTTTGATAATTTTTGAGTTTGAAAAATCGATTTTTTTCGACAATCAGGTCGGGCTTTTTGAGGTGATCAGGACAGACCATTTCTCCATCTTTTGGGATCAGATCTTTTTCTGTCTTGAATCATTCGCATCCTACACAATAATATCATTTGTATTCTCCTTCATAGATATCTCAGGCATCAAAAGACTTTTGGAGCATTTCTTGTACCAATGTTTTATGATTTTCTTGGGTGGTTCTGATGAAGTCAGTATAAGAAATCTGAAGATGCTGTCGGACATCTTCTCGTTTTTTCCCCATCGCATTGAGATATTCCATCACATCTTTCCCTTCAGCTTCCGCTTGTTGGACGATTTTTTGGCTATTTTCATCATTACCGGTAGAAAATTTTACTTCATAGCCGAGCAATCTTTTGTATCTAGCATAAAAATCCGCGATAAAGGAACTGTACGCATGTCAGATATGTGGATAGCCGTTAGGATAATAAATCGGCGTCGTAATCAGAAATTTTTTCATTGTATTTTTGAACGAAAATAAAAAGTAATAGTTCCCTATCACTTTATATAAAGCAGATATATTTTCAAGTTAGGTTTTGTTACAAACTACGATATGTCCTATAATATTTCCTTCCTCACGGATAGGTACAACATGAAGATCAAAAAAATTTTTAACAAGTAACTTCTCAAGGTCTTGTATTCTATGATTAAAAAATTTGATTCTAAACTGATCTTTATCTTTTTTCCAGACGAATTCACGTCTCTGGATGAAATGTCCGATGATCAATACTCATCACGTTTTTAATATCCTATAGACTTCACTAAACAGGGTTTCTATATCTTCGATGTGTTCGAGAACAAAGAAACTTGTCGCAAGATCAAATGACTCATCATCAAAGGGGAGTATATCTTCTAAGTCACAAACTACCTTTTCTATATTTGCACCCGGGTGCTTATTTAATAATTGTTCAGCGATATCGCAAGCGACGTATCTTTCTGGTTTCAGTGGCTCAAGATATTTATACAATCTACCATCACCGGCACCGAGGTCGATGATATGTAAATTTTTTTGTCCTTTTGGTAAAAATTTAACAAAAACACCTTTATCAAAACTATCAAGGTGTTTGTGATATGCGCCGTATTCTTTGGCTATCGTATTGTATCCTGTCTTTGGATCGTGGATCAGGATATGTTTTTGATTGTAGGACATGAAATGAATTTAGAATGTAGAATTATTTAGTTTCTTTTGTGACTCGTTGTTCGTAACCAACATTAGCTTCTATATCAAATTTTATAATGCACGGTGTTTCGTAGGAATGTTGTTGTAATATTTCTTTTTGGATATCTTTTCGATGTTTTTTCTGAGTTTTATAAAGTGAAACAATTTCTTTCGTTGTTTCTTTTTTACCTTTTCGATGATACATGCTTTCTATAGGGAAAAAGTTTGCACAGGCAATAAGATGTTTATCTAACAGTATGTTAGCAATTTTTTTTGCTTCTTTGATAGTTGGATACGTACTATAAACGGTAATGTATGTCATATTTTTTTTATTCAATTATAAATATTTTTTTTATTTTTTTTAGCAAACCCCCAATCCCCCTTGACAGGGGGCTACATGGAATATTATATATTTTCCTTAGCTCCCGCCCTGTCAAGGGAGGGTCGGGGTGGGTTTGTTGTTTTTAAAATTTAACACTTAAAACTTAGAACTTAGTATTATAGGATTAGAAAAATGTCTTATTGGTTTCTTCCTTTGCTTTTTCTAGGAATGGTTGCATTTTTTCCTCGATGTTAGGATTCGGCGTATGAAGATATTTGCTGAGTTCAGTAGTTTTTTCTGCCGCCTTCTTGAGATGTACATAATATTTACTCAATTCAGCAACCACATCAGAAAGGTCATCATTTTTTTCCAAAAGTTCTGTTGTTTTTTGTTTTAGAAGTGCATTTTGTTGGACATATTCATCAAGTTCTCCACTAAGATATTCCACTTCTTTACCAGCATCTTTGAGATTGGATCTGAGTTGATTTACCGTATCTTTGTGTTGATATCTTAGATAAAAGATAAAATATCCTATGAGTCATCCAGCTAATGCAGCTAAAACGATATATCAAGTCATGACTTCAATTACGAATTAAAAATTACGAATAGTGAACTGATAGTAATATAGTAGTTTAGAGAAAGAAATCAAATGAAAAAAATCCGCCGAAGCGGATTTTTTTGTAGCGCTACATATAGAGTAGACTAAGATTTCTTGATAGCACCTTTAAATTCAGAACCAGCTTTGAAAGTAACTACTTTCATAGCAGGAATTTTGATTTTTTGACTTGGGTTTTGTGGATTAACACCTTCTCTAGCTTTTCTTTTAGAAGCTTTGAAAGTTCCGAATCCTTGAACTCTAACTTCACCAGTTTTTTTAACACCAGCGATAACAGTGTCGATGAAAGAATTAACCAATTCTGAAGCTAATTTTTTAGAAACACCTAATTGATCAGCTAGACTTGCAATAAGAGCAGTTTTAGTCATTGTACAAATAATTACTAAATAAAAAAGTACTGTGTACAACAAAGATATTAGTATACAGGAACTGTATTTCAAGAGATTATTTATGAAAAGTATCTTTTTATTGAGCAAATGTATTTACTAGTTGAGAACTAGTGTTACTCGTATTTTTGTGGTTATGTCTGACTATTTATAGTTGACATTTATATAAATATATACCGTAAAAATGTAATATATTGTATAAAAACCCACACAAGGTGCGGGGCTTAAAAATGGTGTCAACTATTTTTACTACTATATATAGTATAAAATATACATGTAGTAGTAGTCATTGCGAATGTAGTGAAGCAATTCAATTTTTATTCTATATTTTATCAACACTATAGATTGCTTCGTCTCCGCTTAAGCGAATTCCTCGCAATGACAAAAAAATTATTAATTATTTTTTAAGGAGTTTTTTTAATTGTTTGATTGCTCTAGAAAGTCTTTGTCTGATGAGATCATTTGATACTCAAGTAATCAAGGCTATTTCTTCGTATGTTTTTTCTTCAATAAATTTAAAATAGATAACATCTTTGCTGATATCATCAAGATTTTTCATTGCCTGTTCTATGTGTTCAAATCTGAAATTATTTTCTAAAAGTTTTGTGATATCGACGTCATCTACAAGGGTATCTTCGAAGTGTTCTCATTCATCATATTGTTGTAAATCTGTGAATGGTGTGTCAGAATTTTTTTTGAAAAAATCTTTTATAGTATTTTTGAAAATAGTCCGAAAATATGCAGTAAATGATTTATCTTCTTTATATGATTTTACTCATTCCCAAAATTTAACATAAAAATCTGAAATAATATCTTCGGCATCCTGCTTGGCGACGAAATAATTTGCATTGATATAGCGGAAAAACATATCAACGGTTTGCAGATAGAACTGGTTGAACGCGTTTTGATCCTGCTGTTTCAGTTTTTTTATATACTCTGTATCAAATTCGGCCACGTACGCCTCCATAAAGGAATAAAATATTCTACGCTACATTACATGTTTTTTTCGAGAATAACCTCATGATTTTCTTTGTCTTTTATAGCTTCTGAAGTAATACCTCCTACACAAGCAAATACTTCTTTGAAACTTCCATCGTCATTTCTTTCCAGTGGTTTCATGGGTGGTGAAATTTTATCGATCTGAACATAATTGTTTCATTGTACTATTTTACATTTACAAATACCACACATACCGACGCCACAAGACGTAGGAAATTCTATGCCATTATTTTTTGCTATTTGCGCGATACTTTGATGATCTTCAGCTATAAAGCTGGCAATCTGAGTTCAATCTGGTTTCTGAAGTATAATAGTGACTGTCATGAATATAAGAAATAATCTAAAAAGAATCTTAAATTTATTTTTTGATCATATACTTTATTACTTCTTTTGCTTTTTCAAGTTGGTTATCTATAGCGGTATCAAGATATGCATCTGGATCAAATTCTATAACAACATCAGGAGTCGCTCAGGTTGTGTTTATATTTTCTCCATTTGGTGTATATCGTTTTCCTACGGTATATTTAAGTGAAGCACCATCAGCAAAATCACTCATAGTTTGGATAGATCATTTACCAAACGTTTGTGTACCCACAAGTTGTGCACCTATTTGTTCTTGTAATGCTAGAGCGATAATCTCTCATGCAGATGCAGTCATTCAGTCAACTAATACGACCATGGGAAGATTTTGATAATCTTCATATCATTCTGAATATAATTTTTCGTCTTCAAATGTAGTATATTTTGTGCTTACTACCAATTCTCCTTTGGGAATAAAGTGTGAAACAACTTGTACAGATACCGGCAAAAGTCATCATCAATTTCATCTGAGATCAAGGATAATCCCTTGGATTTTTTCATTTTTCAGCTCATTCAATGTTTTCTTCAAAAGATTTTCTGTCTCTTCTCCGATGATGGATATGTTGATATATCCTAATGTGAGTCCATTGGCTCAGGTGAGAACTTTTCCATTAACGGATGGAATGATAAGTTTATCTCTCATTATCTCTTTTTCAATTACTTCCTTGCTTCCATCTTTGGATGTTCTTTCTATAGTAAGCAATACTGTTGTTCATTTAGGACCTCTGATCTGATTGACAGCTTCGCTTACTTCAATATCTTTTGTCGATCATGTATTGATCATTACAATCCTATCCAATATTTTCAGTCCTGCAGTAAACGCAGGTCATCACTTAATTAATTCATCGATTTGTATATAATAATCTTTTTTGCTGATGACTGCACCTATACCTTCAAATTCTGAAGAGCCCTTGAGTTCTTCTTGGAATCCTGAGTTTTGTTCATTATCCAAATATACCGTATAGGGATCATCAATTGCATCAACATATGCTTTGATTGCGTTATTAAGCATTTTTCATGTATTGAGTTTATCTACATCATAATAAGCGCTTTGAAGAATTTCATAAACCGTATCGAAACGTTCGTAGGTTTTACCTCACAATCCAAGCTCATCAGCATTCACTACATTTTTTATTGAAGAAATCAATCAATCGATATTGATTTTTCATTGTTGGATTATCGGCTGATGTAAAGCATTCCATTCGTGACCAATTTGTAAAACAAATCAGCCAAAAAGTGCTCATAATATAAAGAGAATAACTAATTTACCTTTTTTCATAAGAATACATATACAGTATAAATTTACATATTTGTTACATTTTCATGGATACTTACTATAGAATTATTCCTTACAAATACAATATCAAGTACATACTCGCAGTCTGTAGGATGATTGAGTAAATAGTATGCAATAGTGTGTTTGAGATGTCAAAGTTTTTTCTGAGTTACGTAGTCGTGGAGATCTTCTATATGATCAACAACTTTTACTTCGACGAAGCTCAGAATAGTATCTTTTTGAAAAATTAGATCGAGTTCTCATCACTTGATAGTATATTTTTTTTTGAGTAAAGTATATCAGTTGTTTTGGTAGTATTCAGCTACGATAGCTTCTCCTTCGTCGCCTTTGTCCTTCTTGTCTCTTGTCGTCATAGTTGTTATTTACTATATAATTCAAATGCTTTGTCTCGGTTGATACATTTCCAGATATTTGTGACGTATTCAATTCTGCGATTCTGATAATTGAGATAGTAAGCATGCTCCCAGACATCTATAGTCACTAATGGTTGTTTATCACTTGTGAGGGGACATCACGCATTGCTTGTATTGATGATTTCGAGAACGCCATCAGGATTTTTAACTAACCATGTTCGTCCTGATCAAAAATTTCCTACAGCGCTCGCTGTCATAGTTTCTATGAATGTTTGAAAACTTCATCGTTGAGCGATAATAGCATCATAGAGTGCTCATCTTGGTTCATTATTTTCTCTCGGCGCTTGAAGTCCATGTCGATAAAACGTATGATTTCGTACTTGAGCCGCATTGTTGAATATTGCTCAATCAGCTGCTTTTATGATTTCTTCCAATGCTCGATCTTTAAATCCAGTGTCAGCGATAAGCTCATTCAACTTATTTACATATCCTTGATGATGTTTTGTATAATGTATTTCTACCGTTTTTGCGTCAATTACAGGTTCAAGAGTATTGAAGTCGTAAGGGAGTACAGGTAAAGTAATCATAAGTGCAAGTTATGAAATAAAAGGTAATAATGGAATTGTAGCAGTTAGAGATAAATTTTCAATAGTAAATAGTAAATATTTTTATTTTCTGGGTGGAAAAAGAAAACAAATTCTCTATAGTACTACTATGCAACATATTATTCTTCAATTAGTCAAAACAAATCCCAAGAAACGCAATCTTGACCTCCTGACGAGTTTCAAGAGAGATTTTGCTAGAACAGAAAAATTGGCAGATATACCATCAAATATCCAATTGCTGCAAGCGTATTATGAATTACTCAAGGAAAAAAAAATTACCAAAGATCCACAGATAGAGCAATTATTAAAAAAGAGAGGAATCAGATCGGAGTCAGGAATAGTTTCGGTACAAGTACTCACCAAGCCATTTCATTGTCCTGGAAAATGTATCTTTTGCCCCAATGATCCGACCATGCCCAAGAGTTATATCAAATCTGAGCCAGGTGCGATGAGAGCATTACTCAATAAATTCGATCCGATTAAACAAGTATATAATAGGTTGCTTTCACTTACTTTGACTGGTCACGAGACCGATAAGATAGAACTCATTGTTTTAGGATGAACATTCGACGTCTATACCAAAGACTATAAAATAAAATTCATTAAGGAACTGTATGACGCGTGCAATACTTTCGATGAATATTTCAAAAATATCAAAATATCTACGACCAAGAAATATTCTCATGCAATAGTTGATAAGAATAAAAAAATAAAATATTCCAAAAATATCACGGAAGCATTGAAGACCAATGAAAGTACGGCACACAGGATTATTGGACTTACGATAGAAACAAGACCAGAATACGTGACTGATGATAACTGCCAATTTCGACGTGAGCTTGGCGTGACAAGAATAGAGATGGGAGTACAATCATTAGATGAAACAGTTTTAAAACTCAATAAAAGAGGACATACGGTCCAGCAAGCACGTGAGGCTTGTCATAAGATGAGACAATATGGATTCAAATTTTCTCTGCATATCATGCCAGGATTGTATGGCTCTGATTATTCCAAAGATTTGGAAACTTTCAAAAACTTATATTCTGATCCATTCTTCAAACCGGATGAAATCAAATTCTATCCGACTTCCGTCATTCCCAATACCCAACTTTGTAGACTGTATAAACAAGGAAAATATACACCACTTGAAACTGAAGATATTCAAAAACTTATCAGAGAGACCTTCTTGACTATAATTCCTCCATATACGAGAATTAAAAGATTGATCCGTGATATTCCTGCAAATGAGATTGTTGCATGAAGTACCATAACAAATCTTTCGCAATTAATGCACAACCAGTTATTGAAGGAACAAAAAAATGCACCAGACGCACGAAAAAAGTTTTACGAAAGGTTATATTGAAAATATACTTTATTTGTGTCTTTGCAAAAAGCACTCAAAGACGAACTAGGAAAAATCATTAAGAAAAATGATGAAATCCAAACATTCATCATCGGAAAAGATCCTGACGTGAAATCATTCAGAAATTTTGTTTCTCTTGATACGAGAAGTAGAGAAATCAGACATCAAGAAATTAAATCAAAAAATACGGCGAATGTGATTGTTAGAAAATATCTCAGTAGTGGGGGAGTTGAATATTTTATCAGTTGTGAAGATCAATTAGGATATCTTTACGGCTTTACAAGGCTCTTATTGCCTACAGAAACGAATGTGGTAGCTATTCCATGATTGGGTAAATCAACTGCCATCATCAGAGAACTTCATGTCTACGGACAGTTAGAATGATTAAAAGATGAAAAGATTAAAAAATTAAAAAATTGAAAATCCCAACATAAAGGCTTTTGAAAACAGTTGATGGAAATAGCCGAACACATTTCACAATCACACAAATATAAAAAGCTCTCGGTTATCTCCGGTATTGGTGTGAGAGCATATTACAGAAAGCTTTGATATAAGCTCGAGTGAAGCTATATGGTGAAAAAATTATAAAAAAAGCTGTTTAAAATAAAACAGCTTGTATTGAAAATTTTCTAAGATAGGTCCTGCATATCCGAGGCTCCTTGTATATATCCCCTCATGATAAGCTCTAAGGGAGAAAGATTTTCTTCATCCCCTTGTAATTTTATATTTCTGTTTGCCATATAGAGGAAGTCTTCTTCATTCGAACGAGTATTCGAATATTTACCGATACCATACTTTTTACAGTGGATATCATAATTCGTGTCATCAGATTTGTTTTTAGAAAAACATCCAGCGGTGAGATTACTATAATCCCCAAGTAAGAAAGGACGATACTGTTCTTCCCATTTATGAAAGCAATTTCTGCAAACATTCATTAAATGATTTTCGTCATACCAGTATCTGTAAACATTGGTATGTGGACAATTAGCTTGTAATTTAGCTAAATCATCTTTTTGTTTTTGTGTTGCCATATCGTTATTTTTTTAGTGATTTGTATTTTACAATCAAAAAATATATATTCGTTGTAAAAAGTCAATAAAAGAAAAAACACCCGTTTCCAGGTGTTTAAGAAATTCAGAATGTATAATTTAGAATTCAGAATTTTTTTTTCTGCATTTTGAGCTCTGCATTATGCATTCATTTTACATATCAATTTCTTTGATACTTTTTGCGTGGGTCATGATAAAATGCTTTCTTGATTGTACATCTTCACCCATAAGAATCCTAAATAATCTATCAGCCTCTTCTGCATCTTCTACCGTTATTTGATTCAACCTTCTATTTTCTGGATTCATGGTGGTATCTCGAAGTTGTTCTGGGTTCATTTCTCCAAGACCTTTATATCTTTGGATTTCGGTTTTGTCTTTATCAAAGCCATACATATCGGGAGTATGATCTTCATCATAAACATATTCTTCTTTTTTTCCTTGAGCAAATTTATAGATAGGAGGACAAGCAGCATATACATGACCATGTTCGATTAATGGTCTCATAAATCTGAAGAAAAATGTCAGTAATAATGTCCTGATATGTGCACCATCAACGTCGGCATCCGTCATGATAATGATTTTGTCGTATCTGAGTCCTTCGAAATCGAAATTATCTTTGACTCAAGTACCGATAGCGGTAATAAGTGCTTTTACTTCATTGTTTGCCATAATTTTTTGGATGGCGGCTTGTTCAGTATTTAAGATTTTACCTCTCAATGGTAGGATTGCTTGAAAATTACTATCACGTCATTGTTTTGCACTACCTCACGCTGAATCTCCCTCGACAATATACATCTCAGTTCCTTCTTTATTTTTTCTTGCACAATCAGCTAGTTTTCCAGGAAGCACTCATCCCGCTAAGATGTTTTTTCTCAACACAGTTTCTTTAGCAAATTTTGCTGCTAATCTTGCTCTTGCAGCGAGTTCTACCTTTTCGAAAATCTTATCAAATTCACCTTCGTTGTTGATAAAATACTCCTTGAGATAATTATATACGATTTTTTCAACTTCAGGTCTTACATAACTATTTCACAATTTTCCTTTTGTTTGTCCTTCAAATTGTGGTTCAGGAATCTTGACGGTGACGATAGCATACAATCCGTCGGTTACATCAGAATATTGGAATTCTCAGATTTTCTTATTAATTTTATCTTTTTCTTTTCCTACTTCATTGATAATATTTAATAATGCTGATTTAAATCCAAGGACATGACTTCCTCCATCGATAGTCGGAATATTATTCACGAAAGAGAGGATATGATCATTGCTTGTATTTACAAATTCAAACGCTATCTCAGCCAAACAATCTTTTCCTTCTATTTTGAAATGATGCGCAGACGAAAGCGCTTGTTGTGTTCCTACAAGATTTTTTAACCAGGTTTTGATACCTCCTTCATAATAAAATCTTTGTTTATATCATGTTTTTTTGTTGACAAGATTGAAGGTGATTCCAGGAGAAAGATATGCAGACTGTTTCATCCTAGTAACTTCTATTGACTGAGAAAATTCTACTGTTTCAAAGACAGTCGCATCAGGTTTGAATTTTACGGTTGTTCAGATTTTATCGCTTTCTCCCATTTCTTGGATTTCTCCATCAGGAATACCTCTTTGATATCTTTGAAAATATTTTTTTCCGTTTTTATACACTGTTACTTCCAACCATTCACTCAATGCATTAACAACAGAAGCTCCTACACCATGAAGTCCTCATGAAATTTTGTATGCTCATTTGTCAAATTTTCCTCCTGCATGCAAAACTGTAAATATAGTTTCTAAAGCAGATTTTCATGTTTTTTCGTGTTTATCAACAGGAATACCTCTTCCATTATCGTGTATGGTTACTGAGCCATCTTCATTGAGAGAAGTAGTGATAGTAGTACAATATCCAGCTAATGCTTCATCTACTGCATTATCAATAATTTCTTGAACGAGATGATGTAAACCTTTTGCATCAGTAGATCAAATATACATTCCTGGTCTCATTCTGACCGGTTCTAATCATTCCAATACTTTAATATGCGACGCATCGTAATCTTTTGAATTCAATTCTGCCATTTTTCTATACTATTAAACTAATTAAAATTATTAATGTGTAAATTAATTTTAGGTTGTAGATGACTTTACATTAATTTTGGATTTTAAATGATAGATGATAGATGAAAGACTTTGTTTTTGTATAAACTATAGTAATCTACAATAGTCCATTCAAATAATTCAATCATTTAAAATTTAACATTTAAAATTTATAATTTTTTTATCATTGTTTATTTAGTCGTCCATGTAATCGTCATCGTCAAATCTGCTCATATAATCATTTTCTTCATCTTCATCACTATCATCTTTAACTTTTCTTCATTTTTTCTTCTTTTTGCCTTCACCAGCTTCCATTTTAGCAATATCATCT
>Ga0209575_10000977_pt1 | contig 13316 bp, 6 predicted proteins | sample Medcelwee11metaG_FD_187172 | JGI IMG/M metagenome (GOLD analysis project Ga0209575, IMG submission 187172) | Freshwater pond sediment microbial communities from the University of Edinburgh, under environmental carbon perturbations - Medium... | ecosystem: Environmental > Aquatic > Freshwater >...
GGGAATTAATAGAAGGAGCAGGTTGTGAGCTAAAATATTTACCATCTTATTCGCCGGACCTAAACAAGATTGAAAACTGCTGGTCATGGATAAAAAGTAGGATTCGCAAACAAATAAGTCAGTTTAACTGCCTTCGGGATGCGATGGAGTATGTACTAGAACAAGCGTCCTAACCACCTTGGCGACTGCTATAACTACACTGGAACCACAACTAGCTAGTTTTATGTGTTCAGCAGTAGAACTTAATACTGATCCAGAGTTAATTATTAAGTCATTAGGTTTAGATTTTGATCCAGATAAAGAATTAGAAAAATTAAAATCTGACCACCAATAATCCCAGAATATATTTTCATACCGATGAGGCAGGGCGGGTTAGCATGATATTTTTTTGTGAAAATCAGAAATTGTTTAAAAACCCGCCCCTACGATTTTTTTGATGATGATTATTTTTCAATATCACCAATCACTTTTTCTAAATACCATTGCTCCGAACGACCGGGAAATAAATATTTACACTGACTAATTAAACTTTCTGCTATTTCCCATTGACCACCAACTAAACGAAATAATTTTTGGCGTAACTTTTCATATACCTGATTAATAGTATTAGCCTGAGTTTTCGCAGAATTATGAGAAATACTAGAACTAGGCTGAATCTTTTGTAAACTTTCCAGAGCCTTTTGATAATTTTGCCACGCCCCCTTTTCCCCAAATATTCTAATAGCAGTCTGATAATCAGCGATCGCCCGATTAATTTCCTCCAAACGAGCATAAAAAATCGCCCGATTATAATAAGCAAAACCCTCATCAGGATTCAGATCAATCGCCTTCTGATAATCCGCAAAACCTAATTCAATATTACCCGCTTCCCGATAAATATTACCCCGATTCACATATAAACTCGGTTGCTCCGGTTGCAAATTAATAGCTGTATTCAGATCAGCAATCGCCCCCGCCAGATCACCTACCTGCGATCGCACCGTTCCCCGATAACGATAAGCAATCACATTATGAGAATTTAACTGTAAAGCCCTCGTCAAATCCTGCAAAGCCGCCCAATTATCCCCCTGTTTATTCTGCAAAATTCCCCGATAACAATAGGCTTGCCCATCCTGTGGATCAGCCTTTAATAACCAATTCAAATCAAAAATTGCCCCCGTGCGATCGCCCCGATCAAACTTTCTTAAAATTCCTAATAAATATTTTTCTACGGTAATCATCGGTTCGGCATTCGGGGCAGTTGGTAGATTTTGTGAATGTTGTGAATTTTGCACAGATACCTGATTTTGTAAAGGTTTCACCGATAACGCTTTAATCTGATCTAAACAAAACCGACAATTCTCCTTATCCGCTAATTTTAAATATAATTCCGCCGCCTTTTTCCAGGATTGCACCGCCAAATCAGCCTGATTTTGTCGCCGATAAATACTCGCCAATAACTTATAACCAGCCGGTTGATCAGGATTAATTTCTATAAACTTTTTGCCATCCGTTAAACTAGCCACCAAATCACCTATTGCTAAATAGGCCATAGCCCGTGCCAAATACACCTCCCCTAAATTATCCCCATCCCCATGCGATAAAGCCTCACCATAATCAGCGATCGCCCCCTGCCAATCACCCAGATCAAATTTGGCCAAACCCCGCCGATAATAAACTATTGCCCAATCAGGATAAATCACTAAAACCTGATTAAAAATATTAATTGCCTCAGTATAATTACCCTGACGAAAATTATCCAAACCCCGCTGAAATAGATCCTGCGTCATATATTTTGATATTATTGATGATTATTTATCGGAAAAATTGCTAATATTTGCCACTATTTTCACCTATAGCAGTTTTCATCCTGGGATAGTAGGGGCAATTCATGAATTGCCCCTACGGTCAGTTTATTAACAGATTTTTGTACATCGATAGGTTGCAATTGGCTATATGCTATATTATCTTATATAATTTTCAGAAAATCTAAATTCACATCACCAATTTATATCAATCCTCAAAATATTATGACAAACTCACCCCAGGCAGTCGGTTATAGTCAATTCAAAGAAAACCTTTTAGCCAGTACGACAAATAAAGAAAATAGTTTATCTCTCAACAAAAAAGCTAAATCCCGTTTTTTCTTACACCCCAATAAAACAAAGCGTGTTTTATTATTTTTTCATGGTTTCACCGCCAGCCCCATGCAATATATACCAATGGGTGAATCATTTTTTAAAGACGGTTATAACGTATTAATACCATTAATGCCCGGTCATGGTTTTACGGGTAGTTGGCAAGAAAAAAATCCGCCACCTTTACCAACAGATCCACAAGTTTATAAAGATTTTGCCCTATCCTGGTTGGCCCAAGCTAAACAATTAGGAGAAGAAGTAGTAATTGGTGGTTTATCGGGTGGCGGTACAGTGGCAGCCTGGTTAGCCTTAGAAAAAAAACAGGATATTTATCGCAGTTTATTATTTGCGCCGTATTTAAGTAGTAGTAGCAAAATAGTTGATTTATTTGTCAAGAAATTTTCCATGTATTTTCAATGGCAAATCAGACCAGGACATCCTGATTTAGGCGGTTATCCCGGTTTTCAAATAGAAGCCCTGCGAACATTTCTTAATTTAGGAGATGAAATATTAGCTATGGCAAAAAAACAAGCCTCTGCCCCTACTTTTATGATTTGTAGTGAAAGTGATATTGCCGTAGGTAACATGGATAATAAACGTTTATTTCAAGAGATTTTAAAAAAACAACCGATCACTTGGTATGTCATGTTTGATCGGGTGTTGGATGTTCCCCATTCTATGATGACTAAGGGTGAGGGCAATCAATATCAAGACTTATTAATTACCATGACTAAGGCTTTTGTTGGTAGTAGTTTAACTTGGCAGGAAGTGGAGGAAATTGCTTACCGCATGACCAAAGGTAACACTTATCCCCAGGTAATCAAAGAGTTAAATTTAACTAATAAGGTTGCCCCGCAAATGGCGGCGATGATGACCATGATCGATAAACGGGCGATCGCTCAAAAAAGAAATCCTAGTATTGGTTAATATTAATAATAGTTTGTCTTACAAGTAGGGGCAATTCATGAATTGCCCCTACGATATATAAAAATCAATAATTTTTCTTTCTTAACATTTCTAATACACCTAAACTAATAGTCAAACAAACATAGCCTAAAGCATAACCAGCAATAATATCAGCCGGCCAATGTACCCGTAAATAAACACTACTAAAACCAATTAATATTAATAAAGTAGTTGCTAAACCATAAATATAAATAGTAAATTTTGGAAACCGTTCTGCTAATAAATAAGCAACAAAATAATAAAATAAAATATTACCCGTCGCATGACCACTAGGAAAACTACGTCCTACTACATGAACCAGGCGATCGCTCGGACGACTACGAGAAATGATCGGCTTGAGAATCTGATCAACTAAAATTAATATTCCCAGAGTAGAAAAAGCTAAAACTTTTGCCTCCAGCCAATAACGTTTCCATGCCAAAAATATTAGGGTAAAGGCAACTATTACCGCTGTCACCTTCACCCCCGTACCAAAATATATCACTCGAAAAATCGGGTCCCAACTGCTAGGAAATATTTGATGAGGTACTTTAATCAATATTTCATCTAGGGGCAACCGATCATTAATATTAACCCGAATGGCTAATAGGGTAAAAGCGGTTAAAATAGTTAGATTGATCAATATTTGGCGGCGGGTAAGCAATGATTTAATCATAACCGCCTTTGATTTCTTTTTCTTCAGACACTTGTAAAATTAGAGTAATACGACGTTGTAAGGACTTTTCTAAAAATTTTTCTACTAATTGTACCTGTCTTCGAGTGATCGGTTCTATTGAACGCACCCTTAATACTACTTGGATCGGTTCAGTCGTCCAATATATTTTACTACTAATTAATTCTACCCGCCGACCAGTAAAAGTTTTATATAAAAAATTTCGTTTCAGAACATTTTGTATCTGACTCTGGGTAATTAATTTGGTTAAACTTATACCTAGTGGTATCACTAAAATAGTGATTAATACTACTGCCCACATTAAAACATGATGGGGCTGATGGTAGGGTGCTTTAAATTCAAAATAACCAGCAAAAAAGAATACTAACATACAGGCAAAGGTAATACCTAATAAGTTAGTTAAATATAATAGAAAAGCTCCCCAGGCTAAAGTATATTCGCCGTTGGCAAGGCTAATACCTACTACACACAGAGGTGGCATTAAGGCAACAGCGATCGCTGTACCAGCCATAGCATCACCAAATTCCTTGGGTCTAATTTTAACAAAAGCACTTAAGCCACCCGCCGTTAAGGCAATACCTAAATCTATTAAATTGGGTTGAGTCCGGGCTAATATTTCTGAACCAAACTCTAAGTCTAAGATAGACCCACAAAAACCTGATAAAAATAAGCCTATTAAGGTTGCCATGATTAAAGAAATTAGGCAGGTGCGAAATAGTTGAGGGTCCCCGTCTAAAGCACCAAAAGCTAAACCCCTCAAAGGCATCATTAAAGGAGCCACGATCATCGCTCCAATAATCACAGCGGTACTATTACTTAATAAACCAAAAGTTGCTATTAAACAAGATGTCACTGTTAATACGACAAAACTAGTACAAAGTTTACCATCTTTTAATAAACTGAGACGCATCCTTTCAATTACACGAATAGGCTGATTCATAAATATTTTCAATAAAATGTTATAATTAATATAATTATTTTTTTACACCATCACATAAAATTTTTTGTTGCTGCTTCACCTCTATATTATTCTGTAAATAATCCTTCATCCAATCACAGGCATAATGTAAATTATTTAAACTCAAAATTTGCGGTAAATCCCACATCATCAGCAGTCCGTCATCTGCTCCAGAAATAATAGATTTGCCGTTAGCTGTAAAAGCTAAACTAATTACTGTTCCCTGATGACCAGATAAAGTTCTTAATAATTTGCCAGAATTGTCCCACAATTTCACAGTATTGTCAACACCGCCAGTGGCAATAATATTACCATCAGGACTAATAGCCACTCTAGTTAAACCACCGCTTTCCCCCTTAATACTTTTCTCTAACTTACCGTTCAATTGCCAAAAATTGAGGGTATTATCTCGGCTGACCGTAATAATTATATTTTTTTGCAGGTGAAATACTAATCCCCACACGGGTCCATCATGTTTGAGAGTAGTGATTAATTTACCGTCTTTTTGCCATAATTTGACCATGCCGTCTTCACTGGCAGAAGCTAATATTTGACTATCAGGGCTAAAAGCTAATTGCCAAATTCTTTCGCTGTGGGCAGGAAAACTTTTTAATAGTTCACCTTGCATATTCCATAATTTAATAGTTTTATCATCTGCCCCAGAGGCGATCACACTTTGATCCGGGCTAATACTTACGGCATAAATAGCGGCCTGATGTCCTGTTAAAGTTTTTACTAATTTAATATTATTTCCTAACGGTTGCCCTAACTGCCAGATTTGCACAGAACTTTTATCATTACCTGTCACCATGAAACGCCCATCAGCACTAAAATTAACAGACCGAAAACTGACTTGAGGCAGTGTGATTACCTGTTTTAATGTGCCATCTTCTTGCCATATTTTTAAGGTATTATCAGCACTGACAGAAGCAAAGAAGGGATATTGATGATTAGTCGCCACGTACCATACAGTATCAGGGTGAGCATAGATCGGTCGTAATAAATATTTATTGCGTTGCCACATTTTTACTGTGCCATCATCACTAGCAGAAACAGCAATTAAACCATTACTACTGAGAGCTACCTCCCTGACGATTGCCCGATGCTGTTGTAAGTTCCGAATAAATGTACCATCAGTTTTCCAGACTTTTGCTATATTATCTTTACCACTGGTAATCAGAAAACCATTTTGACAGTCAGCTCCCAATATGGGATGATCAGTCTTGATATTTTTCACTGATTTGCCGTTGGTATTCCATATACGGATTGTTTTATCACTGCTGACAGAAACAAATGATTGATTATTACAGAAAGCAACATCCCAAACCGCTCCTTCATGTCCTGGGAAACTATGTAATAAATCACCTTGAATACTCCATAATTTCACTTGATGATCTGTGCCACCAGAAACAATCATTTGACTATCAGGACTAAAACTGACATTCCATACGCCTTTTTCATGACCGCTGAAAGTTTTGACTAATACTCCTGCTATCGTCCATAATTTAATAGTGCGATCGCCACTAGCAGAAGCAATATATTGACCATCAGGACTAACCGCTATTCCCCAGACCGGAGCGTTATGGGCTGGGATCGTTTTGATTAATTGACCATTCACTTGCCAAATATTAATCGTGCCATCTAAACTAGCAGAAATCACCTTTTGACTATCGGCACTAAAAACCACTCGATGCACTGTGGCCGAATGTTTGAGAGTATGTAAAAGCAAACCTTGTTTTGACCAAATTTTCGTAGTTTTATCATTGCTACCAGTCACAATTAATTGATCATCAGGACTAATATCAACGGTTAAGACACTACCCTGATGACCGATTAAACGGTTAAATTCATTATTACTATAAATTGTTTGATTTAAAACGGTCTCGGCATTTTCCACCATAGCCGGATCAGTCCAACCCAATTTTTTTAATTTCTGTTTTGCCTCAACAGCTGAAATCATTGATTCTAATTGATAGTGAGAAGCAAATAAACCTTTAGAAGAAGAAATTAACGCCTGAATTTCACTTATTCTTGCCAGGCGATATTCCCTAATAGCAATCAAACTAGAGGTAGAAACTAAGGCAAAAGCTGTCCCTAATAAAATTAATAATAGTTTTTGTAATTTACTATTAGTTTGTTCTTGCAGTAAACGTTTTTCCTTTTCTATTAGTTGCACTTCTATGGCTTTAGCTCGGTCTAATTCTAATTTTTGTTGAATTTCTTGCCGATCTATTTGGGTGGAAGCTGCCATAAACTGATAATCTAAATCACTCAAACTTTTACCCTGCGACCAAGCTAAAGCATCCTTCAGGGCTTGCCCCCGTAATAAACGAGAATGATCGCTCTGACCTGATAAGATCCAAGCCATAAAAGTTTGGGAATAGGGGCGTAATGATTCTAATTCTTCACTCACCCATTCCAGATTAAAAACCTCGGCATAAATCCGATTTTTTACCCGTAAATTCCCTTCATATTTCACCACTAAACCGGATAATATTAACTCCGTATTTTCCCGACTATCATCGTAATTGACAAATTTTTGTTGGAGAATTTGCTGATAAATTCCTAATAGTCGCCCCTTACGTTTTTGATCATAATTTAAACGATCTCTAATAGTTCTTAAATGTTCTGGCTGATCCTGACTTTCCCAATTATGAATAATACACCGTTGAATTAAACTAGCCACCCAGACACGGGGCATAATTGTCTGCATCTCTGTATTTTCCGTTTGATGAGACTGAGCAACTAGACGACAAATTTTCTGGGTGAGAAAAGGTTGCCCGTCAGTCCAATTAATAATTTCCTGTAATATTATTTCTGGCTGAGTAATCCAAGCAGGAAAACTCTCCATTAAAATCTTTGCCTCTATTAATTGGAAACCTGTTAAATGAATTGCCCGCCCAATATTAAAAGGAGTGCGTTTTTTATCCTTGACTAAATCAGTGGGAGTGACTACCCCAAATAGGGCAAAAGTTAAACGTTGATAAGCCTGATTAACCGCCCGCTGGTTATAACAAAACCGGATAAAGGCAAAAAAATCATCTACCGGAAAATTCAGACTAAGCACACTATCTATTTCATCGACAAAAATAGCGATAGAAGTATTAGGTAAATACTTTAACAATACTTCCTCAATAAACAGACCTAATATTTCTATGACAGAAATATTATTTTTATCCTTTGCCCATGCCGTAAAATCAATTTGTTTGTTTAACTTAAAAGTCCGCCATAAACGGGAAATCATCCCCCAATACCATTGTTCCGGTGTGATCATCTCACTACCCATAGCGGTCATATCAATGGTGGCAGTATTCCAACCCTTTTCCCGTAAAATTTTGCTAGTCCGCACCAGCAGGGATGATTTGCCCATTTGCCGACTATTGAAAACATAACAAAAGTCACCATTTTCTAAATACTCCAATAATTCCTGATCTGCCTGGCGTGAGACATAACAGGGAGCATCTATCGCTAAACTACCACCAACTTGATAATGGTCCGTCATTTGATCAAACTTAAGTTAATATTCACAGGATTTTCTAACATCAAACCATATTCTAAACCTTCGACGACCGCTTGATAGGAAGCGTCAATAATATTAGTGGAAACTCCCACCGTCGTCCAACGTTCTGCACCATTACTAAAGTCAATTAATACCCTAGTTTTGGCTGATGTACCCGCCCCGCCGTCTAATATTCTCACTTTATAATCTGTCAGATGAAAAGCTGCGATCGCTGGATAAAAACCAACTAAAGCCTTACGTAAAGCGGCATCCAGAGCAGACACGGGACCATTCCCCTCCGCTACTTCTAAAATATTCTCACCATTCACTGCAACTTTTACCGTTGCTAGGGCGTTACAATCCTCCGTATTGCGTTGATCACAATGCACTTGAAACCCCTGAATATTAAAGAAATTCTGTCGTTGCCCCAAAGCCTCCCGCATTAATAATTGAAAACTCGCCTCAGCCGCTTCAAATTGATAACCCTGATTTTCTAAATCTTTCAATTTTTGTAAAATTTGTCGGCAGGTAGGATTATTTTTATCTAAATCAATCCCAAAATTTTTCGCCTTGACTAAAACATTGCTTAACCCTGATTGATCAGAAATAACAATCCGTCTTTGATTACCAATAGATTCCGGGGTAATATGTTCATAGGTCAAAGGATTTTTTTCCACCGCTGAAACATGAATACCACCCTTATGGGCAAAAGCCGATAAACCAACAAAAGGAGCATGATCATCTGGTGCTAAATTCACCTGTTCACTAATAGAACGACTAATACTAGTTAATTGACTAATACTTTCCCCTGGAATACACTGATAATCTAACTTTAACTGTAAATTAGGAATCACACTACACAAATCCGCATTACCACAGCGTTCCCCATAACCATTTATTGTACCCTGCACCATATTCGCCCCCGCTAATACAGCAGCGATCGCATTCGCTACCGCCGTTCCCCCATCATTATGAGTGTGAATCCCCAAGGGCGGTATTTCTGCTATTCCCAAGGTCGGCAATAAACGCAAGACATCCTGTACTATTTGGCTAATTTCGTGGGGTAAACTCCCACCATTTGTATCACACAAAACTAACCATTTTGCCCCGCCCTTGATCGCCGCTACCAAAGTTTGTAAAGCGTATTCAGGATTATTTTTATAACCATCAAACCAGTGTTCCGCATCATAAATCACCTGTCGCCCCTGACTAGCCAAAAAAGTCAAGGTATCTTCAATCATCGCCAAATTTTCCTCTAAAGTCGTCTGCAAACTTTCCCGCACGTGCAGATCCCAAGATTTGCCAAATATTGCCACCCATTGCGTCCCAGCCGAAAGAATCGGTTGTAAACCAGGATCATTAGTTGCCTGAATATTGGGACGACGGGTAGAACAAAAAGCCACTATTTCCGCTTGTTTTAACGGCTTTTCCCGTAACTGCCAGAAAAACTGTACATCCTTAGGATTCGCTCCCGGCCAACCACCCTCAATAAAAGCCACTCCCAAATCATCCAACTGCCGAGCAATTTTTAATTTATCTTCCATAGACAAAGATAAACCTTCCCGTTGCGCACCATCTCTGAGGGTGGTGTCATAAATCCAAACCTTGTTGTTATTCATGTTTGCTTGTTCTACCCAATTTTATTGCAGGAATAAATATAGTTTTAGTGAAAATAAGTATATCTATAAAAATATAACATATTTCTCATCAGGCATAAAAAATCAACAGATTGCGAAACAATCAGAGAACTTACTAAATTAAATAGCTATAAAATTCATAATTTATCTTTTTTAAAATGTTTCTTCAAGAATGCCATGAAAAATAAATAATAAAATTTTAGCACCCAAAAATCAAGAATACTGAACTCCCCAATTAGTTAAATAAAACTTATTATTTTATCTGTATTACGTAAGTAAAATTACACAGACAAAATATTGTCAAAATTTTATCAATGCCGGTACTAGAAATATTTTCTACCAAAAAATAATAATCATTGTCAAGTAATTAATTAATTTAATTATACTTACCGACTTTTGTCTTGAGCCAAATATTTTTTTGTCTAAAGATAATAATCCTATGGGTATTGAAACAAAAGTCACCATGTTGACGATTTTATAGAAAACATGGTATTAATTATCACAAGCTCCCCAAAATACTTAATATTTCTAATCATTGACTTTAAGTGCCTGTATAACTCTATACACTATAAGTTTAATACAAAAATTGATAGACTATAATTAAGTAGTGGTTCAGTATCCTTTTGTCCCACTTAATCGCTATTAAAATTAAAATCACCGAAAATTTGGGTATTAAAGTTCTTCTATGTCGGAAAGATTTTTGTAGCATATAATATAATAAGGTTATCGTTTGGAAAACCTGTATTCGCAGACTGTAGCTAGAATCTTGTCATATATCAGCAGAAAAAATGATTAAGATCACAAACAAAGATAACTCCTAGCTCCCAAAATAGTGTAACAACTATTAAACTAGGCTAAATGACTTGAAAACAGTATTAGGGGTAATCCAGATAACAGAAGACACCTGTAAATTTATTTTGCAGCACTACCTTGAACTTAGTCAATGCCAATCCTAATTAAATAAATATTTAGCAAACTGCTTATCCGGTTTAATTGTTACGGGAATGAATAGTATAAATTAACTAATGTAAATTATCCTTGAGGGAAAAATTCTATTTAGACAGAGAGTCTGTTTGGCTTTGTAGTGTCACTAGCGACTAGTTTTTCTAGGACATAACCCAAGGGTAATCAACGTATTCAGGGGCATATTCAATCACAAATAACAATCAAATATTTCTCTTATTTAATAAAAAAGTTATGTTAAATAAAATGCAAACATCTACTACCTATTCTTCTCAAATGATCAACTATCAAAATTTTGCAAATTCAAATATTAATCCTAATCAATTACAACCAAAATTAGCACAGTTAGTTTTTATTGATTCTCAAGTAGAAGATTATGATTTTCTCGTAAAAAATGTATTGCCTTCTGTGGCAGCATTTGTGATCAATAATGCAAATAATGGCATCATTCAGATCAGTGAAATATTAAAAGATTATCAGCAAAAATACGACACTTCATCTATTGCTATAAATATTATTGCTCACGGTTCACCTGGTGTTTTAAAAATCGGTAATCAGACCCTTAATATATCTAATTTAGAACAATACAGAGAATATTTAGAAAGTTGGGACGCTCAATCTATTTCCTTATATTCCTGTTATTTAGGAGCAGGTGATCTTGGTTTAAAATTCATTGAAAAATTAGAAGAGATCACGGGTGCAGAAGTATTAGCCTCGGATCAACCTGTTGGTCATGCTGATTTAGGTGGTAGTTGGCAACTGAGAGTTAAGAGAGAAGGTAGTTCTAATATTGTTCCTTTTAATATTGTAGCAGTCAAAAATTATGCCCATATTTTAGGTATATTAGATTGGAATAATACAGCTTTATTTCCTTGGGCTGAAGGTTCTTTAAATAATACTTTCACAATAGATGGTATTACATTAACGATGGATGTAGAATCTGAGCAAGATGCCAATGGAAATACAGCTCTGGTAAGTACATTTCCCCAAATAGGTGATAAATTTGCCGGCGGTTTCTCTTCTAATCGCCCCAATTCTTTAATATTTGAGATAGATCCTAACAATTCAGGCTCTACGTATAACGCTGGAATAAGATTACAAGTAAAATTCGACCAAGTTGTTAATAATGTTAATTTTCAGATCTATGACTTAGATAGGTGGGAACTATACGGCTGGCAAGATCAGGTTACTATTATTGGTCGTAAAAAGGAAAGCAGTATTACAACCAGTGTATCACCTGTTTTCATTCTGTCTCCAAATGCTAATGGTCCTAGTTATGAAATTTCTGATCTAATTAATGGTGTCGTAGTTGGTACAGCTACCTCTAACGATACTAATATTGATAGTGATCAAGGTAATTTAGGTGTTAACTTTGATGAACCAATTACTGAATTTTCTATATATTTTAATGACGGTCCACTTGCCTCTGATGATCCTCGAAAGCATGGTATATCATTATTAAGTACCATGATATTTAATAATGAGGTTAGTCTATCACCGTCAAATATTATAGAAATTGAAGGTGACAAGAATTATATTTATACTGTAAGTTTATCAGATCCTAGTTATGTGCCTGTAACAGTCAGTTATAGTACCAGTGATGGTACAGCCAACCATGGTAGTGACTATACAGGTCAAACAAGTACTCTCAGCTTTTTATCTCTTAATAGTAAAGTCACCCTCGACTTAAAAGGTAGTAACGATGATTTAACAGATTTTGATTTAGATCCTATAGCAGGTATTCAATCAACTATAACAACAACTCAAGGTAGTTACTCTGTTAATAGTGCTGGTCAACTGATCTTCAGCCCTTCTGGTCAGTATAGGGGAAGTGCTACTTTACCTTATGTTTATAGCAACAATGGAATAAATGAGACTAGTACGATCAATATTGATATTACTAAGCAGCTTATTACTATTCCTGTATTAGGTGATAATGATCCTGAAGCAAATGAATTTTTTAATATTACTTTAAATAATCCTACTAATGCTTCAATTAAGCAGGGTGCTGGTTCTGCTATTGGTATTATTTTTGATCCTGCAAATCCCAATTCAAATGTTCCACCTGTGGCGAGAGATGATAGTACAAATAGCCTGAGTAATACACCAGTCAATCTGAATATTACAAGCAATGATAACGATCCAGATGGCATTATTACAGGATTTGATTTAAACCCAACGCCAAATAATGGTATTCAGTTAACCAAAACAACAGTAGAGGGAAGTTTTAGTGTAGATGCTAATGGTAATCTAACATTCACCCCAGCTAATAATTTCCAAGGAACAGCCAGTATTCCCTATCAAATATTTGATAATAGTGGAGCCACAGCGACTGCGAATATTAGTGTGATTGTAGGGAATCGTCCACCGATAGCAAATACAGATACAACAACAACGCTAAGTAATACACCAGTCAATCTGAATATTACAAGCAATGATAACGATCCAGATGGCATTATTACAGGATTTGATTTAGACCCAACGCCAAATAATGGTATTCAGT
>Ga0209575_10000978_pt1 | contig 13258 bp, 12 predicted proteins | sample Medcelwee11metaG_FD_187172 | JGI IMG/M metagenome (GOLD analysis project Ga0209575, IMG submission 187172) | Freshwater pond sediment microbial communities from the University of Edinburgh, under environmental carbon perturbations - Medium... | ecosystem: Environmental > Aquatic > Freshwater >...
AGGTGTGGCTTGAGGTGATGGGGATTGCAGCGACCTCCCTCGTGAATGCCCGCAGGCCGGTCTGGCCGTCAGTGATCCTCATATGGACGATCGATGAGATGACACGCGAGAAGGCGATATTGCCAATCCTCTTGATGAGAGGCATGGACTCGATCCTGCCCTTGAAGCGTGAACCGAGAACGAAATCATAGCCTTCCTTCATCTTGTCGATGAGCTTAGGGATGTACATCGGAGGATACTGGCCGTCAGCATCGGTATGGACGATGATGTCAGCATTCATGGAAAGGCAGTTCTCCATCTCAGTCCTGAAGGTCTCGGCAAGACCGAGATTCTGGGGGTGGGAGACGACCCTTGCGCCTTCATCCCTCGCTATCTCTGCTGTCCTGTCACGGGAACCGTCGTCGACCACAAGGAGGGCATAGGAATACTTCGTCTTGTCCATGACCTGCTTTATGCCCTGCAGCACATGGCCTATTGTCCGTTCTTCATTAAAGGCAGGGATAGTGATGACTACTTTCATCCGGGGGAAAAACGGAGTAGGCTATAAATAGGTTTCGACGGGCGGCATGAGGAATATGGTTGCCGTTCGCATTGGACCCAGAGGATGCACACAGCCGGTATTGCTCACTTGTCCACGGAACACTCCATATTGGTCGCTAGATCATTTCTTGTGTCCCACCGCTGACCCGCGCCACGGTGTGATGCTCAAGCGATGTTTCTTGGTACGATGACGAGGAAACAAGCAAACAAGCCAAAGAGGGCAAAGATTTTTATACGATGGGAACAGCAAAAACCGCAATGAAAACTGAGGTGCGACGGGATATCCTCGGCATCCTTAAACGCACACTTCTCTATGCACAGGAGAAAGACTCTATCAGGCTCCAGGAACTCTCCAACCACACATTGCATAATGCATCCATCTTCCAGGATGAAGACTCCATAACCATCGCGGTCATCATCTATGCTCTTGCGAAAGTCACCTCGAGAGGGGGCAAAATACCGAAGTCCATCCTCGAACTCCTGAAGGACGCGAAAGAGAACCTCAGCCGCAGGGACCTTAAGGAATACAGCCAAAACATGTCTGGGATCTCCAGAGAGATCGAAGCCATCGATTCCCGGATGAAGCTCTACATCCAGAAGGTCATCGACAACGCCGAGATAAAAAAAGGGAGCAGGATCTACGAGCATGGCATATCGCTCGCCAGGGCCTCAGAGATGCTCGGCGTCAGCCAATGGGAACTGATGGCCTATGTGGGCAAGACAAGCATCCTTGACAATGAGAGGCATTACGAGACCGACGTAAAGGAGAAGATCAGGCTCACGAGAAAAATATTCCTGACCAAGCCGAGAGGGCTCCTTGTCTTCGATTCAGGCCCGATCATCACCCTTACCCTGAACCATCTCATGTGGCTCCTTGACCCCCTCAAAAAGCAGTTCAACGGCGACTTCGTCATATCCCAGAAAGTCAAACAGGAACTCATCGATACCCCTCTTGAGACGAGAAAGTTCAAGTTCGAGGCCCTCCATACCGACAGATATGTGAGGAAAGGTACTATCGATGTCTCCCAAGATGATATCGGCGGACTCACCGGAGAGCTCATGTCTCTTTGCAACTCCTGCTTCATCGCGCAAGGGAACCCCATCCAGGTGGTCCACCAAGGTGAGATCGAGTCCCTGGCGATCGTCCTAGAGAAAGACTCGCGTTTTGTCGTCATCGATGAGCGCACGACCAGGCTCCTCGTGGAGGACCCTGTCGCCCTTACCAGCATACTGCAGTCCAAGCTCCATCATGAGGTCGAGGTAGACAAGACGAAACTCAGGAAGCTCTCGAGGTACCTCTCGAAGATCAAAGTCATCAGGTCGGTCGAGCTCGTCACCTATGCCTATGAAGAAGGCCTGCTCGACCGGTACCTTCCAGAGCGGCCTTTCCAACGGGTGACACTCCTTGACGCGGTCCTTTGGGGGCTCAAGCTGAACGGCTGCGCGGTGACAGAAGATGAGATCATGGAGATAATCGCTTTCGAGAACCATATCGGCTGAAAACGACTTGTACTCAGTCGGCAGCAAGGTGTGAGGATGTTTGAGTGACAGACAGAAAGACCATTTCGTTTTCTCGTCGATAATAGTAGACCGAGCACACACCCTCCCTCTCGATACGGGCCGCTTTCCAAAGCTTCCTGAGCCATGAAAAGATGGATTTGACCCTTTGTCGACGAAAGATTTATAAAATCATTTTTTCTTAAATCGCAATAAGGCCTATTATAGGCGCTTCATGAATCAACGGAGGTCAGAACAATGGCAAAAAAAGTCGCTAAGGCAGGAGTCAAGAAAACATCAGGTTGGCTCTATTTTGTCGATAAGGCAGGTGACATTTCCCGAGCAGAGATGGCGCGCGGCGGAAAGAAGAAAGGAAAGAAGAAAGTCGAAAAAGTCGCGAAAGTCGGAGTCAAGAAAGAATCAGGATTCCTCTATTTCGTCGATAAGGACGGCGACATCTCAAGCGCCAAGATGGCAAGGGGACGATAGGTTCCTTTTTTTCTCTTTTCTCTTGTTTTTAATTTTCATATTTTCTTAGGTTGGGCAGTATTTCTTCTTAATGATCACGTCGACAACAACCTCCTCGGCGGCGGACGGTCATGTGCCTTCGGCCCATGCCCTACTCGCCACTCCGTAGGAGCCGACCCTCGGCTCGACCCGCGCCACGGTTGTTGTCTCATAAAACTGTGTCTTGTAATACTGCCCACCCTATTCATATCTTCTATATACCCCGTCTCTTTGGAGTATAATTGAACCTACCATTGGCACACGGACTCCGGTTCACTTGAGCCTAGACTGCACCCACCATTCACAGCCTGGATTTCTTACAGCCTAAAATGGTGATCCTCCCTTCCCGGTCGATCCCGAATTCAACCTCCTGCGGAGCTGACAGGTGGTGCTCGATCTGGAGGGCCATCCTGAAAAGCTTCGCGAGATGCTTATGGTCGAATGGGAAATGCTCGCTCATATCCTCGGGAACCCCGCTCCTGCGATCAAGGAAATAAGTGTTAGGGAGGACGACATGGGACTTGGGCCTCTCTTTCTCCTCCACTGCCTCGACAAGGACATATCTCCTGTTGACAGGGTCGACAGTGAAGATGGTCCCTGCGACAGCCGGACGCACCATGTCCTGGATGATGACTGCCATGAAGGCTTCGCGGTGGATGAAATGGCGGCTCTCCCTGAACACGATGGCCTCAGGATGATAAAGGGACGCGTAGCATCCCTTGACCGCTTCAAGGGTCTCCTTCTCACCGACGACATCCATGAATGAAGCGTAACGGAGAGGCCCGGGATCGCCCATGCCTTCAACAGTCGGGGAGCACCGGACCGCCGCCTCATGGTGAGAAGAAAGCGCATGCCCGATCTCCTTTTTCAGGTCATCGGGGAACGCAGCCCTCATGAAAAGCCTCCTAATCTTGTCTGATGCTTTCTCGACTGAACGAGGGTCATCGATAGAGAGAGAATCAAGAATCTGGTGGAGTCCAGCCTCAATCCCTGACGCCTCGAGGAAATGCCGATAGCCGCCCGCCTTGATGCAGAAACCCTGAGGGACGGGGAATCGTGCCGAAAGCTCTCCCTGCATGGCCCCCTTCCATCCTACCTGGAAGTGGTCGGCCTTCCTGATGTCCCGGATGAGCTTGATATGCATCATGGTCCTAGAACGGTATCCCCTCCACCCCTTCAGGGATGAATCTCTTAAGCCTCGGCCTGAAGAGTGCGTACCTGACCCCTTCGAGCTTGAGGAGCGACCTGTCATCCCAGTCCTCGATGATGAGACCGATATCCTTGGCACCGATGGTATTGGCATACTCCTGCGCAAGCCTCAGCTTGTCATCTGGGCTGCTGATGACCATATCAAAACCAGTGACCGTGCCTTTCCTTGAGACTTTGAACCTGTTGGTGATGATGGAATCCGCTCCGAGGACCTTGTGGATGGGATCCTTCCCGACAGAGAAGTGCTCAGAGAGCGCAAGGACGCGCATGTCAGGGTTTATCCTCTTGAGGGAGGTATAGAGCCCGAGGACACGCGGTCTCAGGTTCATGGTCACCACACTGTCTTCCAGACGTAACAGGTCCCCATCCACCTCCAGGCGGACCAGGGTATCAGCCCATATGGTGAGCAGACGCCTGTTCGTCACCGGGATATGGAAAGTGTTCGCGATCTTCCTTGACACATTGAGCGCGTGGAGGAGAGCCCCTTGCCTGAGGAGGTAAAGGAGCTTCCGGATGGCTACTCCCTTCCACCTGAACTTATGGAATTTTGTGAAGAGCGTCGCGAAGATCTTCCGGGCTGTCTTGCCGGTTGTGAAGTATCCTTTTGCATCCAGTTTCTCCTGGAAGAGGGGGAGGAAAAAGGAGAGGAGGATGGAATTCGCGATGGCTATCGTCCTATGGTAGATGAATGTGTCATCGATGTCTATCACGAGGAGGTCAAGCCTTGAATGGGGGGATGGTTCTTTCATGCCGCTTTCCTCTTCTCATAGCCGTCTGCCGCCTTATTCATGAGGAAAGCCTTCGTGTCCTTCTTCTCATTCGCATGGTATTTGATGAGAGAGATAAGATCAGCGTTCACTTTCCGATTCGTGCCTGCAGTCCCGAAATGGGTGGCGCTTCCGTCCTTCAGGGTGTAGTGCTTTTTCGCGTGAGGGTCTATCGAGATGTCCTGCGTCGAGACCTTATCGTACATCCCTGAGATGACGTAATTATCGATGATCGGCTTTTCATTGTAGTGGAGGACGCTTTTTTTCCCATTCCCTTTTTCATCTTCCGGGCTGAAGAGGTCAGCGAGCTTCTTTATCGCACCCTTATCCTCGCCAGTGATTATGGGCGCTACCTGGTATGCCCTTTTCACCCCATATTTCTTGATGCCTGGATCGTTCGAATCCGACCTGACCGCATTGGCCCCTCTGCCATGGCCCAGATAGACGATATCCCCAAAATCTGAAGGTTTCTTTCCCACCTGTTCGAAGAACTTTTTCATATCATCCAATCCGTCCACCAGATAAGGATGGTAGTCCTGTTTCCGGAAATCGCTTCCCTGACGGGCTTTCGCCCCATCGCTCAAGGACTCGCCTTTATTCATGAAGACGAGATTGTGCTTTCCGGGAGTATTCCTGACGTAGTTGACGGTCCTGGAATTGTTGAACTTCCCCCTGAACGGTACCATGTTGTAGAGGATATTCGAGGCGACGTTGAGGGCTTCCTTGATAGCGGATTTGGGGCTTCCTTTCTTGTACTCGCGGAACATCCTCTTCTTCCTCGCCGCCTTGTCCTGCATGAGGGCATGGTAATCCGCCTCTGCTATATTGTCGCTCCATGATGGACCGCCTGCCTCTGACATGACCTGCTGGTAGATAGCCTTGCCTGCCACACTGCCCAGCATATCGAGATCCCCAAGATCTACCTCCTTCCTGGGAGGGATTTTCCCGCGAGATGCAGCGAGCGCTTTGCGATACTTGTCCTGGTCTTTTCGTCTCTCCTTATAGACTTCGTTGCGGATTGAACCAGAATGGGTTTCCGCCCGCATCATGCGTTCGGCGTCTGATTCATAGGTCTGCCCCTTTTTCTTGCCGTTCGCCTTCACCTTCTCCAGTGTCCCTTCCCGGATATCCTTATCATCTTTAGGGAGGAGATAGTAAGCGGAATCGTCGACCGAATCGGATTTGGGCTTCTTTGCGCCCGACACTTTCTCCTCCAGCGACTTCTTTGCCATAATGATGATTGCTGGCCATGGGGTTTAATAATTTTTGGGCGATATGGCCCGTTTGCATGTTCGTGTTGATTCTCGTCAATATTTGTCCAAATTACGTCTCCTTACCCTTTGAACGTCAGTATATTTTGCCGTTGCCTCAAGGCATCACTCCCTCCCTTCCCAGGCGCGGACGGTCATTTTTCTGAGGGAAAATGCCCTACGGCGGTAGCCCGTAGGGCGCACAAAGTGAGCATAGCTCACTTGTGCAGGAAAACATTCTGTTTTCCTTGCCTCCCCACCGCCGACCCGCGCCGCGGGAGGGAGTGATGCTCAGATGATGTTACTTGGATCGATGACGAGGAAACTCGCAAACGAGCCAGACCATAGAAAAAGATATAAACACGGGAAAACGAGGTATGCATCGAGGTTGAAGAAGATGTCAGAAGATTCACTTGAAAGAGAAGTCGAAAAGGACATGGAAATGATCCAGTCCATCATCAGCGCGTTCATAAAGCAGCTCCACCCCGCATTCCTCATTTACCGGAGGCAGGATGATGAACTGGGAGCAGTCATCCAGAGGCATGAAGGGAGCTGGAGTTCACTAAAAGCCACAATCGGTGTCCATCTCATCAAGACACGGTCAAAGCTTGAGGAGGTCAAGAGCATATCAGAGAAGATATCCAAAGGGAGCCCCCAGCTGAGAGATACAGCGGAGAAGGTCAGCAGGGACTGCGAAGCCATGATGAAAGACCTCTTGGAGCTCAAGGAACGATTGAATAAGAACATCTTTGGGTCCCTGGAGATGTTCGAAGGAGAATTCCACGGTGGATATGTCAACAAGAGGATCCAATTCATGAAAGACGGCAAGATCCTCCTCGATGACCTCGTCAAAAGGCACAAGGAACAGCTCAATCTGAAAGCGCTCATCCACAAGATGTTCAAAGGGGATTTGAAAAACCTTTAATACCCCGGTGGATTACAGCCAGCATGAGATTCGCCCACCTCGCGGATTGCCATATCGGCGGCTGGCGTGACCCCAGGCTCCGCGACCTTTCATTGAAGGCTTTCTGCCATGCGGTGACACGCATCCTGGAAGAGAAATGCGATTTCGTCCTCATCGCAGGCGACCTTTTCCATACCTCTCTACCCTCTTTTGACAGCATGAGGACCGCTGTACAGCAGCTGAAACGCCTGAAAGACAAAGGTGTCGCTGTCTACGCCATACCCGGCAGCCATGATTACTCGCCCTCAGGGAAGACCATGATAGATGTGTTTGAAGACGCAGGGCTTCTCGAAAATGTTTTCAAGGGGGAGGTCACGGAAGGCGTCCTCAGGCTCAGGTGGGTGGTCGACCCTAAGACCGGGGCGAAGATAACAGGCATCCCTGGCAAGAGGGGGATGCTCGACCGCGCATGGTACAAGGCGCTTGACGGAGGGGCGCTCGAACTTGAAGAAGGTTATCGGATCCTCATGGTGCACACCGCGATCACCGAACTGATGGGCGATGATGCGAAGCAGATGGACAGCATGGGGATAGGGGAGCTGCCTAAGGGGCTTGACTATTACGCTGGCGGCCATATCCATATCGTGAGAGAAGACAGGCTCGGGAAGGGGCGCATCGTCTACCCTGGCCCCCTTTTCCCCAATAATTTCAGGGAACTCGAGATGCTCGGGCGGGGAGGATTCTATCTCGTGGACGGGAACGACGCTCGCTTTGTCCCTATCGAGATCATCAGGACAATCCCGGTAATGCTCGACTGCACCGGTCTCACCCCAGGAGGGGTGGAAGCGGAGCTCGAGCAGACGATCCCTGATGGAGATCTGACAGATGCAATCGTCATGATCAGGCTTTTCGGGAACCTCGGCAAAGGGAGGCCTTCAGAAATCGATATGAAAGGTATCATATCGGGACTCTACCGGAGAGGGGCCTATTTCGTCATGAGGAACATAAACAGGCTCATGGCAGAGGAATTCCAGGAGAGTGAGCCGGACAAGAGGCCGGTCGCGGAACTCGAGGCAGCCATGCTGGACGGCATCTTCCCTGAAGTGACCGGGGACGGGCATCAGCTCATGAATACGCTCTCTGAGCAGCAGGAAGAAGGGGAGAAGAAGCAGGATTTCGAGAAGAGGATCATCGATTCCTCATTGAAGGCCCTCGGTCTCTCTAGCATTCGCCGACCATGATGATTGAAGCACCGGCGCTATCGAGGTTCAGGACATAGGGGACGACAGGGACCGAAAGCACGAGAGTGGTCGATATCCTGGTGCTCCCTTCGCCGACATAGGCGACCGCTTTCATGCAGTAGGTTTCGAAACCCCAATGCGTGCTGATTATCTCGACACCCTTCTCAGCCTGTCCACGATCAGAGTAGATGCCCTTGTCCATGAGATAATTGTCGATGATGAAATCCTTTGTCCTGTGCTCGGCGAAATTGAGCAGCAACCAAAGAGAAGACATGAGGATGATGGCAACGAGAATGACGAGGATGACTGCCTTTCGCATCCGGCCGGGATTCTTTTTCGCCATGCCCTGCACATCGGTATGCTCATTTATATGCCTTGCCCTTGAAGGAGATGAAATCTGATATTATGTGGCCATAATCTTCCACGGTCTGATAGAATGAGTTAATTTGTTACGGATACCGGTCCGTTGATGTTTCAGCAGAACGCTTCATGCCATTCAAATACCCAAAGGGGACTTGATGGCGGCCACCGGCTCGTTTGCATGTTCGTGTTGATTCTCTTCAATCGTTGTCCAAATTGCGTCTTGATACCATTTAAATGTCAATAAATTCTGCCGATTCATCAACGCATCACTCCCTCCCTCCACAGGCGCGGACGGTCATTTTTCCTTCGGAAAAACGCCCTACGGCGGAAGCCCGGAGGGCCCAACCCCACCGCCGACCCGCGCCACGGGAGGGAATGATGCTCATGTGATGTATTTTTATTCAATGACGGAGGAACTTACAGACAAGCCCACCCAAACCTTTAATAACCTAAACCGCCTGGGTCGCTTCATGGCTGACGCGTTCATCGGGTACGAGGAACCTGGGGGAAAGAGGCTCGGGATCCCCCTCAAGAACATGCGGAGGCATTTCTTCGCCCTGGGTTCATCAGGGTCCGGGAAGACGGTCCTCTGCAAAGCACTCCTCGAAGAGGGAGCGCTGAATGGCATCCCTTCGATCGCTGTCGATCCCCAGGGCGATCTCGCCTCTCTCATCCTCATGGGGGATGCGAAAGACCTTGAGGCCCATGGGCTTGATCCGGCGCTCGCGAAAGGGTTCCATGAGAAAGCGAGAGTGACCATCTTCACCCCTATCTCATCAAAAGGAATACCTATCTGCCTTAATCCTCTCGAGATCGACGACATCGATGCCTCAGACGAGGAGATCATCCCCATCCTCCACCAGATCTCGTCATCCATCATCAAGCTCCTCGGCTATATCGCGACGAATGACAAAGGGAAGGCAGCTGAGACCATCATCTATTCGCTCCTCAAGCGCTCGTTCGAATCAAGCCAGAGGATAGGGACATTCGACGCCCTCGCCGACCTCCTCTCCAATATGGATGAAAAGATGAAGATCCAGATCCAGCCCTTCATCACCGGAGATAAAGAGGTGGAGGAGCTCATCAGGAAGATCAAGTTCCTCACCATCGGAGAGAAAGAGCTGCTCTTCAATTTCGGGGTGCCGCTTGATATCGACATGCTGCTCGGGAAAGGGAAGCATGCGGTCGCTGGGAAGACACAGGTCTCAGTCATCTACCTCAACACCCTCACGACACCGGAAGAGAAAGAATTCTTCGTCTCCATCCTCACGACCAAGCTCTACCAATGGATGCTCGAGCATCCGTCAGACGGGCTGAACTGCATGTATTTCGTCGACGAGATAGCACCTTTCATACCCGCGGGCTCAGAGAAGCCCATCCCGAAACCCATCCTCATGCTCCTCTTCAAACAGGCGAGGAAATACGGGGTCTCCTGCATCATCGCCACCCAGAACCCTGGGGATATCGACTACAAGGCCTTCGCGCAGTTCGGGACCTGGGCGATAGGAAGGCTTTCGGTGAAGCAAGACCAGAAGAAAGTCGAGAACGCGCTCAAGGCCATGACATCAGCAGATATCTCCCAACGCCTGCCAGCACTCACCCCCGGACAATTCCTCCTCTTCTCACCTGACCTCTCCCAGGACATCATCGGGATGCGGTCAAGATGGCTCATGACCAGCCACAAGACACTGACAGATATCGATGTGAAGAACGCGACGCCCCAGGCGCTGCGGGATTCCTACCAGCAATTCACGAGGAAGAGCATCAAGAAACGCAAGCTGAAGCAAGAGGCAGAACCAAAAAAAGAGAAGAAACCTCCTGAGAAGGAACAGGAAGAACGCATCGATGAGCCGCATTTCCCCCTCAAAGTCACTGAGGCTGACCTTGTACCACTGTTCGAAAAACTGAGAAAAAAAAGTTTTCTGTTAGGACCGGTAAAAGAGAGGGTCGCAGGGATCGAGCTCAGGTTCCGCCCTATCATAATCCTTAAAGTTGCTGAAGCGAAGAGATTCCTCTGGAAAGTCTCGCATTATGAATACCAGGTCTTGGTGGATGGTGTCACCGGGGGACTCATTGTCTTTAGGGACAACGATTTCAGAAATATGGCTTCCTTCTCGAAGCTCCTTGAACTCGATGAGAAAGCGATCGCTGTCCTCAAGTCCCTCGGTCCGAGGAAGAGGCTCTTCCCTGCTGAGATCATGCTGAAAGCCGGCCTCTCAAAGGGGGTCGTCAGTTCCTCGCTCAAGACCCTTGCAGGAAAGAAGCTTGCCTCGTTCGAACGGGCAGGAAAAGACATGAGGTTCTTCTCCACTATCGACCTTCCGGCGACGAAAGTGAGCAAGGTGAGTTCCGAAGGGATCAGGCTCGGCCAAAAAACCGGCCAGGGGACGACAGAGAAGGTGAAAATCGACCACAATGATCTCGAGACTGCCATCCGCGAATGGTTCGACAGCGCCTTGGTCGTCGAACAAAGCATCGCCTACCTTCCGATCTATAAAGCGAGGTTCAAGGGGAAGACAGGGGAACGGATCGTGCAGATCAACGGGATGACCGGCGGTATTTTAGAGGACTGAATCTTATGGTGTGATCGGCTGGCATCACATAATCCCCAGTCGAAAATTCAATGAGTACTGAATCACCAGTACCAGAATAAATCTCATTGTTAACACATCAAGAGGAAGAAAATTGCTGCCCCTCGCTCTGATAGGCGGAATTCTTGTTTTCGGTATTTTCAACGTAAAGGTTATAAATACAAAAATCACAGATATTGACTCTGGCCTATGGAGAAATACAAAAAGGAACTGAAGAGATATGTCTCGGACATGGAAGCGAAGGGATATTCCATAGAGTCCATCACCCAGCAGCTGCAGAATCACGGACATGCGAAGGAAGTAGTGGAAGAGACCGTCAAGGAGATGAGAACACCCCAGAGAAAAGGTGATGCAGTCGAAAAAAGAACTTCGAAAAAAAGCTTCATGCCGGAAGATCTCTTCACCAGGAAAAAGCTCCTGCGGGGGAAAGAACGCTTCTTCATCGCCATGTATTTCCTCGGTTTCCTGGCTCTTATCGCCTGGATCAGCCATTCCTCTGGAGCGAGCTTCGGGAAGGTATTCCTCTGCTTCTCTCCAGCCATGCTGACGCTCATCGCTGTGGTCGTTATACTAGAGACGCAGATGCAGGCGCTGAGGGCAGTGAACTGGGTCATCCCGGTCATCATGTCGGTCATGTTCTATGTGGTCGCAGCTCCGAACAACCAGTCTTTCCTTAAAGACATCGACGCGACAAACCTGACTGTAGCTAATTTCATCGTCTCCATCCTTTTTGTCGTCTTCCTTGAGGCGCTCATCCAGATGACGCTGAGAGAACCTGCGGAGAAGAAGAGAGAAGAGGTGACCCACCACCGCAAGACCTCCCGGTCTCTCGATACCATGCAGGTCGCGGGGACGCATGTGGAGATGTCCCGCAAGAAGCAGATCGAGGAATACATCCAATCAATCGAGGACAAATGCAAAGCCCTCAATTTCGTCATCGGTAGGGTCTACAGCAACAAGCACGGAGGGAGCCCGGAACTCCGCGACATGATCAAGGTCCCCTCAGAATGGTACAATGAGTTCTCCAAAGTGACTGAAGAGAATTTCGACGAGAATATCGTCGTCGTCAAGAAGATGATGTGGTCTATCTATGATAGGCTGCTATTGCTCAAGAAAAAAGAGAGCGAGGTTTTCACATCAACTCAGCTCGAGAAGATCAAGGGGCTTATACGAAAAGGAGATGACCAGATCATCAAGATCCTCGTCCATAACGACAATGACCCGGTAGAGACATATTATGGTTCTGCGATCGAGTTCTGCCAGAAGGCGACACAGGAACTCGAAGGGCCAAGAACATGAACAGGAAGACTGAATTTTTCCTCTACGCGCTCGGCAAATTCTATCATAGGCATAAGGATCGGCTGGAACCGGATCTCCTCGACGTCGCTGTCCAGAAAAGCGTGTTCATCAGGGTGCTGCGCGAGGCCTCGATCACCCGGCTGTCCGAACGCATGGTCTACCGCCACCTCGAGGCAATGGAGGGGAGAAGCTGGATAAACTACGATAACAGGGAGCTCACTTTCACAGCGAAGGGGATGAAGCGATACCTGAAGATAAGGGATCGGTTCGAGGATTACTTCAATCTCGGGGCGATCATGAGGGAGAAGGATATCACCGCCTTCAGCAAGCGCTCACAGACGCATTTCAAGGGAGAGAGAACAAAATAATGTCTGAACGTGAGGACTCGTCGATTGATAATTAGGGAGAGATTCAGGTGATGGATTATTATTGTTCTGGATGTTAAAATTTCTCCAAAAGCTGATGTTGAAGATAGAAGTAAATTAACTCCAAAACAAGCCATAGAATTAATGCGTTTCACAATCATTGCTGGAGAAGCAATGAAACTCGCGATGAAAGAAATTGGAGTTAATATTGGAAGAATAAATTATCAGGATAATGGAAATTGGACACCGCATTTACATATTCATCTTTATTGCAGAGCAGAAAATGCTACGATGCAAAAATATGGAGATCCAATCATTTCTGGTCATAAAGATGAATATAATCCGCTCAATATCGAAGATATTCAAAGAATAAAGAAACATCTTGACAATCTATTCAACTTGGAGACATTTTCAGATTCTACGTGGGGACTTTCCTAAAAAAAAAGCTTCGTGGACTTTGCGCTTCTCACCCTAGCTATCACTAAAAAAAAGGATGATGCATGAACAAAAACCGGATTTGTTGAATGATGCTTATCCCAGAATCTCTTTACGCCTGCCCATCTTCACCCTCCTCTCGTGGACGGGGATGTCGTCCTCATGGTCGTCACCGTCGCCGTCGGGGGTATCATCCAAAAAGGGTTTCCTATTCTTCTTTTTCGGATCCATCTTTCAGTTTCTTTACTATCTCCGCCCCTCTTTTCGCTAGAGTACGCAATCGCAAGTTC
>Ga0209575_10000979_pt1 | contig 13251 bp, 12 predicted proteins | sample Medcelwee11metaG_FD_187172 | JGI IMG/M metagenome (GOLD analysis project Ga0209575, IMG submission 187172) | Freshwater pond sediment microbial communities from the University of Edinburgh, under environmental carbon perturbations - Medium... | ecosystem: Environmental > Aquatic > Freshwater >...
TTCATTGCCGGTTCCAATAGGGAAGTAAGGCTGAGGCTGAGGTTAAAGCTGAGGTAAAGACAAAAATTGGTTTATCGATAAGATTAAGGTTCAGGCATAGTGTGCTTTACTGTTAATGTAAATATTTTTAAGGAGGAGCTTGAGAAGCGTTACGGGGCCGGACTTCTGGATCCTGATAAATACCGTCCGAGCTTTTATTACCATGCCCACAGCTTTCCTCACCTGCCAGTTATCTGTTCAGACAACCCGTCAGAGATCCGTCTTATGCAATGGGGCCTTATACCTAACTGGGCTGCAGATGCGGCTGAGGCTGAGGAAATGAGGATCAAGACCTTCAATGCCCGGTCTGAGACCATAGACCTTAAGCCGGCCTTCAGGGAATCATTTATTTCCAGGCGCTGCCTGATACCTGTATGCGGCTTCTTTGAGTGGCAGCATATTGGCGGCAGGAAGATACCCTGGTACATTGGTCTTCAGGAGGAGGAGATATTCTCTCTTGCAGGCATATGGGATTCCTGGCAGATTAAGGGAGGGATCACCGTAAGTACATTTTCAATAGTAACCACCCGGGCAAATGAACTTATGGCTGAGATTCACAATACCAAGAAAAGGATGCCTGTCATTCTCCCGGCACCAGTTGAAAAACTTTGGTTAAAGAATGAGCTTGCAAAATCATCAGCCATTCCGCTGATGGAGCCGGTAGCATCAGAAATGCTTTCCGCCCATACAATCAGTCCGTTGATTACCAATTCTAAAGGAGACAGGAACCGTCCTGAGCTTGTAAAACCCTACAGTTACCCTGTCCAGGGTACTCTCTTCTGAAAAATCAATTCTGGGAAACAAAGACGAATGTCAGAAATCCTGCCTGTTTTAATGGCGCACTGAGGTCTGAATTAAATTTTGTCCTCAGCGCGTGATTCACAGCCGTTTCAGTCAGACAGGCATCTGATGTTGTCGAAAGTGAGTTGGCAGGTTCCGCTTTAATTACATTTCCATTTCTGTCAACCTCAATCGTCAGTGTAATCTGCCCTGCACCCTCACACTTGTAAATGGGGATAGGAAGGTAGGTGTGATGCCTGCCCGCCAAATCGTAGAATATCCGTGTGGGTCCTCTGAAGGTGCCCTTCTCAGCAGCGCTTTCCTTTTTAACAATTACCTTGGGCTTTTCTGCCTGCTTCGGAAGAGGTATTTCCTCCTTACCGGCCTCATCGGCCATCTTCTCATCATCGATGAAGTTCTTCTCATTAAGCATCCCGCTTTTTATAAGCTCTTCCTTAATCATATCCTGGTACTCTTTCGGATCGATGTCTATCGGCTTATCAGCAAGATTCTTGATTATGTTGACCATCTCTTCAGCCGAGACATTACCGGCAAAGTCATCCTTTGAAAGTTCGATGGCCTTCTTAATATCCTCTTCAGGGATCTCTTCCTCCATGTCAAGGATTATCTCGGCAGCAAGTTCCCGCTTCATCGCCGAGACTTTTATTGACATAAAAATCACCGCGAAAAGCAAATGCACAATAATCGTCGCCATTACAGCCGAGAAAGTTATTTCAAACCTGTTCATCAGGGTACGAAATTATAAATTATTACTTTTACTACCTCATTCCCGGGAAAATAGCTTCAAATGGAGACGGAAATAATTATTTCACAGATTGTCATTCTTGCAATAGTGGTGCTTATAGGTGCCGTCTCCGCCAGGTTCAAAGTGATAACACACGAGTCGAAGGATATGCTTTCAAAAGTCATATTCAATATCTCGCTTCCCCTGATGCTCTTTACCAATTTCCTCGGACTCGACGCTACCCCCAGGCTTCTCGCCAACAGCGCGATTGTACTGGGAGTCTCCGGAATTATAATTTTCTTTATGCTTTTTGTGGGATGGCTGACAACCAGAGTCGTGAATATGAACGGCAGGGAAGCCGCTGTCTTCAAAGCCCATTCTATGTTCGGGAATATTATTTTCCTCGGATTCCCTCTCATTACAGCCCTTTACGGTGAAGAAGGACTACTCTATGCAAGCATGTTCCAGCTGGTATCGAACATTATAATGTGGACGGTGGGAGTAGTGGTCCTCAGTCACGGAAACGGAAAATCATGGCAGAAGAGTCTTTCCAGAATCATAAATCCGAATACAATTGCTACATTGATCGGTCTTGTTTTCTTCCTGTTTTCTATAAAGCTACCGGCTATAATTGTGACTCCATTTTCTGAGCTTGGGTCCGCAAATACATGGTTATCAATGCTTTATATTGGCGCAATGATGTATTTGTCAGATGTTAAGGGCCTCATAGGAAGAAAGTTAATATATATACTGAGTTTTAACCGGCTTGTTCTGGTACCAGCCCTGCTTGTTACCCTTTTTGCCCTGTTCGCATCGGTTGCAGGATTTCTTCCTGACAGGCTGGTCACCGCGGTAATAATACTTGAAGCTTCTATGCCCTGTATGGCCACTGTTGTAATAATGTCCAAAGAACTAGGTGCCGATGATCAGCTGGCTGTGGCAAATGTCTTTGTCTCAACGCTGGTGAGTATAATTACCCTGCCACTGGTGCTGTTGGCCATAAACAGGTTTCTATGATAGGTAAGAAACGGTCAGAACCGGGCTGAGAGTCTTAGATTAAGGCTTCTCCCGGTAAGATAAACAGGTACGGCATATTCGATTGAAATGCCTTCGCTGTTTCTCACACTTCTTATCCAGTTGTAGGAGATCGTATTCCGGGTATCTGCAAGGTTGAATACCTCAAGACCCGCTATCATCTCCCTGAATCCCAGGTCTTTTCTCCCGATTCTGATCCCTTTAACCTCGCCAATAAGAACCTTTGAAAATCCGATATCGATGCGCCTGTAAGGCGGCATTCTGAAATTTATCTCCCAGGGGTCTCTCCCCGGAGGCGAGGCAGGGACACCGGTTCCGAAAACAATATTGACGTGCGCCCTTAAGTCGGGGTGCCCCGGCAGATAATCCTGAAAGAATATGTCAAGATTAACCCGCTGATCAAGAGGTGAAGGAAACCAGCGTGTGGAAGTTGAGGGGATGTTCATTTCCGATTTCATGACCGAGAGACTGAACCATGATTCCGTACCCTCGACAAACTCCCCGTTAACTCTCACATCGAGGCCCGCAGTGTAACCCCTTGCAACATTTCCCCCGTAATAAATCATCCTGACATTGTCTACACGGTAGGGTATTAGGCTTTCCATTTTTTTCCCGTATAAATCTGCGGTTAGGCTGAACGGCCTGTCCCAGGCCCGGAATGCATAAACAGCACCTGTTTCCACATGATATGACCTCTGTGCCTTCAGTGTCGATGTTACGCCTTCAGCAGGTCTCATAAGCTCACGGCCTCCCGGGGGCTGATTGTAAGCCCCCATTGAAATGTGGACAGAAAGCGATCCGGAGAGCACAGCTGTAGCGGACACCCTTGGAGAAATTATTAACTCGCTGTTATAAGAATCGAGCACAGCCCTGACTCCTGCCGTTAACTCCCATTTGAAACCGGCAAAGTTGACCCGGGTCCGGTTATTGATGAACATCCCGGAGGAAAAGCTTCTGATGCTGGCATTGGAAGATTCATATGATGTGAGAGTGAGTTTGGAGGGATCATCTGAGATTGTGAATCCGGCAGAATCGACTCTTTCCCACTCGTTTACAACTGACCTGTAGAAACGGAATCGCTCTGTCACTCCCCATTCGGTAAAGTTATTGCCGGCATTGCGGGAGCCCCTGTATGTAACTGATGCAATTTCTGATGTAAGTGAGTTACGGGCATGCGAAAGCCAGCTGCCAACTCCTATATTCATCAGGGTGTCAGGATTGTTTTCGGAGCCTGTCGTTTCATCAAGTGCACTGAGACTATAGGCTCCACGTATGTCAAAATTCTCCCGTTCGGCGCCAAGGTGCCCGGCGATGACAACAGTTGAATTAAGTTTCGCACTGTGTCTCTTACTGTATGTCAGAGCACCGTTAAGATTTTCATATTTATCACGTTCTCCACCTTCGAAATATGCAAACAGCTTATAAGCGGCTGTGACAGAACCAAAGGTCGTTGTCTGGCTCTCCGGGGCAAACATATACCTATTGGAACCGGCAGACAATGTCAGGGTAAGCTTTGATGAAGGACTGAGGTTATAACCAGCAATGACCTGAATATCAGTGAAGAGCGGTCTGTATTGACCGGTGACATCAGGGCTTCGCAACAGGATTGCATTTGAACGGTACCTTGCGCCTGCAAGAAAATAGAATTTTCCGTCTTTGGACACTGTACCGGCATGCGCGGAGGAGGTGAGCAGGCTGAGTGAGACAGAGGCTTCAGCAGCTTCAGGAGTTCGGTAACGGATATCAAGCACGGATGACATCCTGTCTCCGTATGTCGCATTAAAACCTCCGGGAGAAAACCGTACTGATGCGGCAAGGTCAGTATTTATCTGACTGAGCCCTTCCTGCTGTCCTGTTCTGACAAGGTAAGGTCTGTATATCTCGATGTCATTTATATAGATCAGGTTCTCGTCATAACTGCCCCCTCTCACCGAATATTGGTAGCTCAGTTCACTGAACGATGAGACTCCCGGCATTGTGATCACAACAGCTTCGATACCGCCAGAAACTGATGGAATGACAGCGCTGGCAGCCACAGGAACGGAAATGAAATCTGCCCTGTTCACAGCCGGGGCAATCACATTTACACCTTCAATGCTGACGACCTTATTCTTTAGTTTCACGCTCAGCTCAATTCCTCCGGGGCGCTGACTGACAAAGATGGTATCTGTAATAAAGCCGATACCGGACACCAGGATCATGACATTGTCCTGTCCGTCAGGCAAATCCAGGCTGAACTGTCCTTCAATCCCGGTAGTGGTCCCTTTCCGGATGCCAGGTGCATAGACGGTTGCCCCGGGTATGACTAACCCGGAGGTGTCAGTGACAGTGCCTCTTATTTTAACAGACTGAGCATTGAGTTTTGCAATCGGAAGGGCCGCAAATAAAATGACAAAAAACAGAACCGGTATTCTGGATTTCAGCACCATCAGTCACCTGGTTTTTTCTTCCTGACTTTTACCTTCGACCTCTTTGTAGAAGTGCTTTTTTCGTTCCTGAGCAGCCCGCTTTTCACTTCCCTTATAAATCTTGTCCAGGAGACGGGGTTCAGAAGGTTATTTACAGGTCCCTGGCCTTTCGTATACAGGTTATCGGACATCTGCTGCATGTTATATCTGTAACCCTGTCCCGGTGTGGAACGCAAGTCAGACCAAATCTGCTGCTCCACCAGTGCCAGGTTGTACTGCATGTTCTTCATCATAGGGTCCTCCGGCTTGTTTTCAAGCACCGCTCTTTTGAATTCGGAGTAGGTTTTCCACGGCAGGACCATAACCTCACCTATGAGAATAGTGTCAGTAATCATTATGACATCAGTGATGTAGTTAGTTCCTGCAAGATTTGAGGGTATTGTAAGCAGTGTAGATTTAAAGCCGATTGCGCTGAAGAAGACAGTGTCACCCGGGATACTTATAATCGAGAATATTCCTCTGCTGTCACTTGCAGCTCCCCTGTGCAGTTGTTTTGACCATATACTTACCCCGTGAACAAGGGCTCCGCGTTCATCAATTGTTAAACCGTCTATCTGGATGAATCTGACTTTCTGCTCTTCCTGACCTGAAGCCCGGAGACATGCAAATGCGATGAGAGCACCTATTAAAATGATCTTTTTCAACAGAAATGATTTGAAATGCGACGTAAAGTAAACAATTATGGTGTTTGATTTGTAATTTTAACCTAACTTTAATATAATGGCAAAAGACGTAGAAGGAATGAAAAAAATAAATATTCTGGTCCTGTGCACAGGCAATTCCTGCCGCAGTCAGATGGCTGAGGGGTGGATTAGATATTACGCCGGAGATGCTGCTAATGTGTGGAGTGCGGGCGTGGAAGCGCACGGACTGAACCCCTATGCTGTCAGGTCGATGATGGATGCTGTAATAGATATCTCAGGGTATAAGTCAAAAACAGTAGATGAACTTCCAGATACCTCTTTCGATTATATAATTACGGTTTGTGACAATGCCAGGGAGGCGTGTCCTTATATTCCGGGTGAAGCAGTTCGCATGCATCACTCTTTTCCTGACCCTGCCAGGGCTGAAGGCACAGATGAGGAAAAAATGAGGGTGTTTAATTCCGTACGTGATGAGATTGAGGATTTCGCATTCGATTTTGTTCATACCAATATCAGGCCTCTGATACCTGACGATCTGGAAAAGATTGTCTGACATTTCAGCTTTGTTTATTTTCAATTTCTTTTCATCTTTACCGGGGTCATAATTACGGTAAACAAAATTTCTATTTATGCAAAAACTATTGTTGCTTGGTGATGAGGCAATTGCGCAGGCAGCTCTGGATGCCGGCATGAGCGGCATGTACGGTTACCCGGGCACACCCTCCACCGAGATCATGGAATACATACAGGCATCAGGTCAGGCAGCAGACGGGGCTGTCCACCGGGAATGGTCCTGCAATGAAAAAACAGCTACAGAGGCAGCGCTTGGAATGTCATATGCCGGCCGCAGGGCAATGGTGTCAATGAAGCATGTGGGCCTTAATGTAGCTGCGGATGCATTTATAAATTCAGCGGTTACCGGAGTTAACGGTGGCCTCATCGTGGTTTCTGCCGACGATCCCTCTATGCATTCTTCGCAAAATGAACAGGATTCGAGGTTCTACGGTAAGTTTGCTCTCGTACCGGTATTTGAACCGCGTGATCAGCAGGAAGCCTATGATATGGTCTTTGAGGCTTTTGAAATATCCGAGAAATACAGACTTCCCGTACTTTACCGCATTACAACCCGTCTTGCCCATTCGAGGTCGTCAGTGACAAGACGCGAACAGATCAGTCAAAACATTCCTTCCCTCCCTGATAATCCAAGGCAGTTCGTTCTGCTGCCGGCGATTGCCCGGAAACAGTACAGAGCGCTTACCGGAACTTATGAGGCGCTCAGAAGCGACAGTAAACTTTCTGCATATAACAGGCTGTCATGCGGTTCTCATAAGGATACAGGAATAATAACCTGCGGCATCGCATATAACTACCTTCTCGAGAACACCGGCGACACGGCAAAAAAATACAATGTACTGTCTGTCGCTGCCTATCCGGTCGATAAAAGGCTGGTGGAAAAACTTGTCAGCAGCTGTGACAGGGTGCTGGTACTTGAAGAGGGATTCCCGTTTATTGAAGAACAGCTGAGGGGCATTCTTGACCGGGATGTAAAAGTGCTCGGCCGCCTTGATGGCACCGTACCCCGTGACGGTGAACTCAGTCCCGCCATCGTTGCCCGAGCCCTGGGTATGAATGTACCTAAGAACAGGGAGGTTCCGCACCTTGTACAGCAGAGGCCGCCTTCATTTTGCAAAGGGTGTGGACATGCAGATGTATATAACGCTCTGAGCGAAGCACTGAAAGATGCAGGCACGGGAAGGGTATTCTCAGATATAGGGTGTTACACCCTCGGAGCCCTGCCACCATACAACATGGTAAACTCATGTGTCGACATGGGAGCGTCAGTAACAATGGCCATAGGCGCTTCTGATGCAGGGCTCATTCCTGCTGTTGCTGTTATCGGAGACTCCACTTTCACACATTCAGGAATGACAGGACTGCTCGACGCAGTCGTCAATAACTCACCGGTAACTGTAATTATATCAGATAACTCCACAACCGGAATGACCGGAGGGCAGTCGTCACAGGCAACGGGGAGACTCGAGAGCATCTGCCTCGGGCTGGGAGTGAGTCGTGATCATCTGAGGGTCATAGTTCCCCTCAGAAAGAATCATGAAGATAACGTTTCCGTAATGAAGGAAGAACTTGCTTACCGGGGCGTCTCAGTGATACTTGCACAGAGAGAATGCATTCAGACTGCCACAAGGAATAAGAAAACCGAAGCGGCAGAGAAAAATAATAAACCGGAATAAGATGAAATGTGATATAATACTGGCCGGAGTCGGAGGGCAAGGCATACTTTCAATAGCAGCCACAATAGGTCTTGCCGCAGTTGAACGCGGAGTTTTTCTCAAACAGTCTGAGGTTCACGGCATGAGCCAGAGAGGCGGAGATGTGCAGTCTCACCTACGGCTGTCGGACAGGGAGATACATTCGGACCTGATCCCCCTTGGGTGTGCTGATCTCATCATTTCTGTCGAGCCAATGGAGTCGCTGAGGTACCTGCCATGGCTGTCACCGAATGGGTGGCTTGTCACAAACTCAGTCCCTTTTGTGAATATCGAGGGCTATCCTGAACCGGACTCCGTCATTGCGGAAATAAACAGGATAAGGAACAGTATAGTTTTCGATGCCGATTCAACAGCCAAAGAACTCGGATCTGTAAAGGCAGGGAACATGGTTATACTTGGCGCCGCCTCTTCCTTTATCTTCCTTCCGTTTGAGAGCCTGGAAAATGCAGTCAGGAAGCTGTTTGAACGAAAAGGTTCTGAGACGGTTGAACTGAACCTTAAGGCTCTGGCGGCTGGAAGGGACCGGGTAGGTAAAGTCCGGTAAGGAGCGGTGAAAATCTGCCCTTTAACATCACCTCAGACAGCATAACGGTTTAAATTTGAGTTATTTTTATCCGCGAAAAATACCCTCAAATGAGAAAACTGATTCTGATTACACTGTTTATTGCGCTTGCGGCAACTTCGGTTGCCCAGAAAGCTGACTTTCAGGCTGCGGAGAAATTCAGTGCCGCCAACCTGACGACACGTACCGGTGATCTTGCTGTACAACCGGCCTGGATCGAGGAAAACGATATCTTCTGGTATTCTTATAAAACACCGTCAGGCAAGAACTGGTGGTATGTCGATGCGGCAAAAAAAACCAAACAGCCTCTTTTCGACAGTCGTTTTATGGCAACCCAGCTTCATCTTATTACGAAGAAAGCGTATAATGAGCTGGACCTTCCGATAAAAGAACTCAAATTCGATAAGAAAAGCACCACAAAGCTTACCTTCCAGATTGACTCGGTAAAATTCAGTTATGATATGTTATCGAGAGCTTTGGCAATTAAGGATACGATACACAAGAAGGACCGGAAAGAGCCGAGATGGGCTGCATTCTCTCCTGACAGCGTTTGGTTTGCATATGCCCTGAATCATAATCTTTATATTATGAAGAGGCATGACAAGGACAGTGTGGGTGTTCAGCTTACAACTGACGGAGAGCAATACTTCAGTTATGCCCGCAATGGCAGTGACACGGCTAAGACCCGGAAGCAGTACCCTGTGGTCAGATGGTTCAAAAATTCCGAGAAACTTTATGCCGAAAGATCTGATGTCCGTAAGGTCAGGGACCTTTTTGTGATTGATGTGCTTGCTTCGCCGAGACCCAAACTTGAAACATACAGGTATTCGATGCCCGGTGAGGAGTTCGTCCCTCAGGATCACATTTCTGTTTTCGATGTTGCGACCCGCGGCAGGGTGGATATCAATCTTGACAAGTGGAAAGACCAGACAATAGAAGTTCGCTGGAGTTCTCAGAAAAGTGCTGACAAGCTAATTGTGTTACGTAAGGACCGCCCGCTGAAGAAACTCGATGTTTGCGTGGTTAATGCTGTTACAGGTGAGGTTAAGGTGCTTTTCAGCGAAGAGATATGGCCTTATTTCAACAACGATTATGCACAGCTTTCGGTGCTAAATGAGGGCAATGATGTCATCTGGTGGTCAGAAAGAACAGGTTGGGGACAGCTGTATCATTATGACGGCAACGGGAAACTGCTTAATCAGATAAGCGACGGTTACTTTGTGACCGGCAATGTGCAGCAAATTGATACCCTGAACCGGATGATTTACTTTGAGGCATTCGGCAGGGAAAAGGAGATTCATCCGTACTACAGCCTTACATACAAAGCTTCAATTGACAGGGGAGGAATGAGCCTTATAACTAAGGATGACGCCAGCCACTCAATGAGCATGTCAAAGAGTTCAAAGTATTATGTCGATAACTTTTCAAGGGTTGATCTGGAGCCGAGATCTGTGCTGAGAGACAACAATGGTAACATTCTGATGGAGCTTGAAAGGCCCGATCTGACAGAACTTTACCGTACCGGATGGAAGATGCCCGAGACCTTCAGGGTCAAGGCCAAAGACGGGGTTACAGACCTGTTCGGGGTGATGTACAAACCGTTTGATTTCGATTCCACCCGTAAATATCCTGTTATATCATATGTTTATCCAGGCCCTCAGACAGAGAGCGTACCCTATACTTTCAGCACCTCAGGCAGATACAATGTGGCTCTGGCACAGCTCGGGTTCATTGTTGTCAATTTCGGACACCGGGGAGGAAGCCCTCAGAGAAGCCATTATTACCATTCATTCGGGTATGATGATCTGCGTGACTATGCCCTGGCCGACGACAAGTACGGTATCGAACAGCTGGCAGATATTTTCCCCAACATAGACATAAACAGGGTAGGTATCTACGGCCACTCGGGCGGCGGATTCATGTCAACGGCGGCATTACTTTCATTTCCTGACTTCTATGATGTTGCGGTATCATCGGCCGGGAATCATGACAACAATATCTATAACCAGTGGTGGGGGGAGACCCATGACGGTGTGGAAGAGGTGGAGAAAAAGGTGAAGCTTAAGGAAGGGGAGACCGGGGATACTGTTAAAATATCATTCAAGGCTGAGATAAAAAAGAACCAGGATCTTGCAGGGAAGCTTAAGGGCCATTTGCTCCTTGTTCACGGAGATATTGATAACAATGTCCATCCGGGCAATACTATCAGGGTGGCTGATGCTCTCATAAAGGCCAACAAAAGGTTCGACATGATGATAATGCCGGGGCAGCGTCATTCTTTCGGTAATTATGCAGTTTATTTCGAGCGATTGATGTGGTACTATTTTGCTGAGCATCTGCTCTATGATTACCGGACGAATGCCGACCTCTATGATTACATGGGAAAATAATTGACGAAGCCGCCACGGTTCTCCGTGGCGGCCTTTTTCACAAGGTACTCACGGGCAAACTGTAGCGGCTTTCATCACAGGACTGTCACGGACAAACCGTGACAGCCTTCATCGCGAGACTGTTATTCCACAGCCGGCTGCTTCTCCCTCGCAGTTTTCTTTTCAGGTTTTTCCTTCGCGGACCCCAGAAGTAGTAATTCATTCACAACAATTTCTGTCGATCCTTTCTGGACGCCGTTTTTGTCAGTGTATGTACGGTATGTGATACGGCCGTCAATACACACTTCCTTTCCCTTTGACAGGTACTTCGATGCAATCTCTGCCGAACCGTTCCATGCCACAATGTTGTGCCAGGTGGTCTCCTCAGTCTTCAGCCCTTCGGCATTCTTGAAGTTTTCATTTGTGGCAAGTGTGAATCGTGCCAGTTTCTTGCCGCTCTCAAGCGTCTTAATCTCCGGGTCATGACCGAGATGGCCGATCAGCTGTACCCTGTTTCTCAATGTGCTCATCTTTTTTGTTTTTGGTTATTAAGTGAGTTAACAGTACAAATTTGCACCGGCCCGGCCGACCAACCCGGTTGTTAACCGCTTGTATTCATTTGGCAGTCGTTTATACCCGTTTGTAAACGTTTTTTTGTATATTTATCAAAACATTACGCTGTGGAACGAGTGTGTCTTGACTGCGGGGAAAAACTTCTCGGACGGTCTGATAAGAAATTCTGCTCTGACCAGTGCCGCAACAATTATAATAACCGGCTAAACCGTGATTCCAATAACTATGTCCGCAATGTTCACGGTATGCTGAGGCGAAACCGGAAGATACTGTCAGATCTTTATGATGACGGCCACAGAAGACTGCACCGTGACGCTCTCGTTGCCCTGGGTTACAGCTTTACATTTTTTACCCACCTGGTTGAGACAGCAGAAGGTCTCAAATGGATTTTCTGCTTTGAGTATGGATTCAGGGATGACGGTGCCGGATACCTCGAGCTCAAACAAAACAGCTCCTATCTGGAAACGGATACAGGGTACAGGGAAGACAACCTGCAAAGGTTTGATTGAGGATCAGGATAAAATAGTTATTTTTGGATCGGTTAATAAATCCGGTAATTATGAAGATAAGAGCTTTGTTGATAGTTGCGCTTGTGTATGTTTCAATTTCAGCCTGTGGCCAGGAGTCGAAGAAGTATGAGAACCAGTATCTTGTAAAGGTGGGAGATACTGCTCCTGATTTCACAATCGCCGAGGCAGGGGGAAAGACATATAAACTCTCTGACCTGAGGGGAAAGGTAGTGATGCTTCAGTTCACCGCCAGCTGGTGCAGTGTTTGCCGCAAAGAGATGCCATTTATTGAGAACGAGATATGGCTCCCCGGTAAAAAGGAGGGGCTAGTTGTAATAGGCATTGACCGTGACGAACCGCTAGAAACTGTTTTGAAATTTAAAAACGATATTGCAGTTACATATCCTCTGGCACTTGATCCCGGGGCGGCACATTTTTCACTGTTTGCCGAAAAAGAGGCCGGCGTAACCCGTAACGTAATTATTGACCGCAATGGCAAAATAATTTTTCTGACCCGCCTGTTTGAACGGGAAGAGTTTGACAAAATGAAGGAAGTGATCTTTGCCGAACTGAAAAAGAAGAGTTAAAATGATCCAATAATTGCCTTCCCGTGCAACCTTTGGGTAATTTAATCGTTCTATATATCAGAATTTGGTTTAACTTAAATTTCACAACAATGAAAAAGATCCTTGTAATACTCTTTGCTCTTCTGCTTACCGCACCGCTTTTCTCACAGGTAAAATTCGGGCTGAAAGCCGGAGCAAGTACTGACTTCACTTTCACTAACCAGACCCTCCAGGGGACTGATTTTGAGGTAATTCTGCAGAATGCCAAAGAGGCAGAATGGGGCTTCCAGGGAGGTGCATTCCTGAGAGCATCTTTTGCAGGGTTATATGTTCAGCCTGAGATTCTGCTAGCAACTGCAACAAACTCAGTAACATATGATGATGTTGACGCAGGCGGTGTCCCGGTTATCTACAATCAGAAGTTTACAAAACTCAATATTCCGGTCATGGTTGGCCTTAAGGTGGCATTTCTGAGAGTTAATGCCGGTCCGGCAGCCTCTATCCTGATCACTGATACAAAAGAGGTAATAGAGGGAGCAACCTATAAGAGGGCTACTTTTGGCTATCAGGCAGGTCTTGGTCTGGATCTTTTCAAAAGATTGACGGTTGACGTTCGTTATGAAGGAAACCTGAACCAGTTCGGTGACCAGATCACGATTGCCGGCGAGACATT
>Ga0209575_10000980_pt1 | contig 13227 bp, 13 predicted proteins | sample Medcelwee11metaG_FD_187172 | JGI IMG/M metagenome (GOLD analysis project Ga0209575, IMG submission 187172) | Freshwater pond sediment microbial communities from the University of Edinburgh, under environmental carbon perturbations - Medium... | ecosystem: Environmental > Aquatic > Freshwater >...
AAAAATCCTTCTAGTCGTAAACAAGATAGACAAACCTGCGGCTGAGCCTCTTAGAATTCAAGATGAGGTATTTGACCTTCTAGCGCAAATGGACGCAAGTGACGAGCAACTAGACTTCCCTGTCATATACGCAGCAGCTAGAAACGGTATGAGCAAGAAAAACCTTGAAGATGCGGACGGCGACCTAACTCCGCTGTTTGAAATGATACTTGCACACACTCCAAAACCTGTAGGCACGATAGAAAACCCGCTTCAACTTCAAGTATTTACTCTTGACTATGACAACTATGTTGGTAAAATCGGTATCAGCCGTATATTCAACGGTACGGTAAAGAAAAACCAATCAGTCGTACTTGTAAAATCTAACGGTGAAAAAGTAAATGGCAGAGTAACGAAGCTAATAGGCTTCATGGGTCTTGCGAGAACTGAAATAGAAGAAGCTCATGCAGGCGACATCGTAGCGATTGCCGGATTTGAGACTATTGATGTCGGCGACAGCCTTTGCGACCCGAACAATGTAATGCCTCTTGACCCTATGCACATCGAAGAGCCTACAATGAGCGTTGTATTTTCAATCAACGATTCACCGCTTGCAGGAACTGAAGGCAAACACATCACTTCAAACAAAGTAAGAGAGAGACTAGAATTTGAAATGAACACCAATATCGCTATGAAACTAGAAGCGGTAGAGGGCGAAGGTAAATTCCAAGTATCAGGTAGGGGCGAACTTCAAATCACAATTCTTGCTGAAAACATGAGAAGAGAAGGTTTTGAATTTGGTATTTCAAGACCGCAAGTTATCGTAAAAATCGAAAACGGCACAAAATGCGAACCGTTTGAGCACCTTGTAGTGGATGTGCCGGATGAGTTTAGCGGTACTATCATCGAAATACTTGGCAAAAGAAAAGCTGAGATGAAATCAATGATACCGATGGGCGTAGGTCAAACAAGAATGGAGTTTGAAATTCCTGCAAGAGCGCTTATCGGACTTAGAACACTATTTTTGACAAGCACGAAGGGTGAAGGCGTTATGAACCACTCATTCCTTGAATACAGACCGTTTAACGGCGAAGTTGAGAGCAGAATGAACGGTGCGCTTATCTCTATGGAAAACGGCGTTGCAACTGGATACTCAATATTCAACCTTCAAGACAGGGGCGCAATGTTTTTGGGACCTCAAACAAAAGTATATGAAGGTATGGTAATCGGCGAACACTCAAGAAGCAATGACCTTGAAGTAAATGTAACAAAAGAGAAACAACAATCAAATGTCCGTTCTTCAGGCGCAGATGAAGCTATCAAACTTGTTCCGCCAAGAGAGATGAACCTTGAAAGAGCACTAGAGTGGATAGAAGACGATGAGCTAGTCGAAGTAACGCCTATCAGCATCAGAATTAGAAAAAGATACCTTGACGCAAATAGCAGAAAAAGATTTGGCAAAAAGTAGTACAATCAGGTAAAGGGGGTTCAAAATGGATGCAATGACTTTTTTCGTCGGAATTATCGCCTTTTGCATGGTAGTTTTAACTGTTATGGTTATAGGCTTTTTGGTCTCTTTTTCAAGGAATATGAGATCTTTGGACGACAAGGTCACTTTGCTTGTGTTTGAGCTCTCCCAGATACTTCCAAATATCCGCAAAACGACTCAAAATATTGCGGATATGAGCGGGGTTTTCAACATCTTTTCGTTTTTCAAAAAATCCAAATAAGGAGTCCCATCATGGAAAGATCGGCTGTATGTATATTTGTAGGTGCACTCGTAGGAGCTGCGGCAACTTACGGGGTTATGAAAAATAAAGACAAAATCGTAGAGAAGTTCGAGGAGCTTGAAGATAAGCTTGAAACTACTCTAAAAGAAAAGGGCATGACTGCCGAAAAAGCAAAAGAGGTCTACCAAAGAGTAAGCGACAATGTTCACTCCTCAATGGATAAAATCAAAGAGATGTTGCACTCTAGCACATCAGAGTTGGACAGAGAGCACATCTTAAAAGAGATAGAAGAGCTAAAAACTAAAATAGCTAAAAACTTTTAATTAAAACGCCTAAAGAGATAAAATCTCTTTAGGCTACGCTAGCCGCTGTGGCGCTAAAGCTTACTCCATTCGGAGTAGATGGTTTTAGCTAATTGACTTCAAAGCTTCTTTTTGTTAAAATCCCGCTCTCATTTTATTAGTAGCAATGGCAAGGTAGCTCAGCTGGTTAGAGCGCTGGTCTCATAAGCCGGAGGTCGAGGGTTCGAGTCCCTCTCTTGCTACCACCCAACAATCTAAATCAATCCAACAAAACCCTTTAAACCCTGTAAAATCAAGCAATTAACCCATTTTGTTAATCTAACAACATCTAAAGAGTTATTACATTATCTATGATTTTAAGTGATAAGCTATGTAATAAGTTTTAAATCTAATCTGTCAACCCAAAAGAGTATGCACGAAAATACTTTGAAAGGGATGGAAAATACAATCAGACAAGTTAAATTAATGCTTGAAACACCAAGTTTGGTTTGGTGCGGGAAATGGAAGAGCTTAAAAAAGTATTAGCTAATTTGCGTCGGCAAAAATAATAAAAAGTTTAATTTTTTACAGTTAAAATTAAGAAAGGTAGGTTTAGAATTTAATATAAGTAAATCAAAATGGAGTGATACGATGGCAATAAGTGGGATGGGCACATACGGAAACTCAATGATGAATATCCAACAGCCAAAATTATTTGGCAAAGCTGATATGGACCAAGCAAAAAAAGATGCTGAATCAACTATAGAAAAGATAAAACAAGATAGAGGTTTAACTGATACAAAAAGCGGGAAGTCAACTTCTGCGACTGCGACAGAAAACAATGATAAATCAACAACTGCAACAGCAGCAAAAGAACAAGCACAAAAAGTAGAAGCAAAAGTAGCTGAAAACGATAAGGCGTCCGATAAACGCGAAATGAGTGACGCCGATAAAGTTGTAATGCAGTCGTATATGAAAGCTTACTCAGAAGCTAGCTCGTCAGGCTCGTCAAAAACAGCCGCAGTTGCCGAGAAATTGCTAAAAGAATACGCTGATCAATTCAGCTCAAGCTCTCTTTCTGCATTTAGCAAAGAAAATGTATCAAGCGCATCAAAAGAAGATAAGGCTTCAACGCAAGCGACAAATGACAAGCTTATAGGGTCGATTACAAATGATAGAACTGCGGCAGCAAAAAAAGAAGTTGAGGCTCAGGAAAAAAATAATACTACGGTATTTGCTTACAATATGAATGCTCAAGCAATGACGGCGCAGGCTAATCAAAGTTCGACAATAAATATACTTGGGTAGTTTACTATGCAAATTGCATCCTACGGGAACAATACTGGTGTTCTTTATGGCCTCGGCGTTCAAAACCCAAAGGATAAAAAATTCATTAGTGATGTTAATCAAACCGTTAGTAATTTGGATGAAAAAACAAGACAACTAAAATCGATGGAGCAAAGCAACCTAGAATACAAAATAACTGCCACGAATATCGAAGAACATCAAAGAGTAGTGGACAATGGCAATAAAAAGCTAGAAATTACCTAAACAAAAAAAACAATCGAAAAACAAAAGCTAGACATCATGGCGTAGACTATCTAGCTAAAATGCCCTCGCTATTCTAGATACTTTCTCATTCCGCTAATCGTGTTTCATCCGCCATAAACTTCATTGATTGCACGATTGCCTCCGATGCTTTGTATGACCAGTGCGTATCATCCGCAAAATATAAGTCTTGCTCATTCTTTTTAAGCCTATCGACCAATATATCCTTGGAGTTTATGAAAATATAGTCTTGTTTTAGGGCTGATATTTTCTCAAATAATTGAGAATTTTCATACTTTTTACTGCTTAAGAAGTCGTAGTATAGATTATATTTGTCTGGCGCTATTAAAAAAATAAGCTTTATGCCTTTTGTTGTGAGCATTTGCTGAAGTTTGTTAAGGTTTTGATTTACTAAATAAATATTTCCGTCTGTTTTTTCTTTGTTATTTTTAATGTCTTCGTAGTAAACAAGCAGAGTATCGCACTTGTCAACACTAAACATTCTTTTGTTTAACTTCAATGAATAGCAGTCAGAAAAGAAAGCCCTATCGTTAAAATATCTTAGAAAAACGTAAGCAAGAAACTTGTAATTTCCAGAGTTGACAAAATTATATGTCTGAATTTTCCATGGCGGCTTATTATTCAATAAATGATCGGCTAGCTTATCAAGGGGTAGCGATATAGTTGTATTCTGTTTTCTACCAAAATTACCTACAATATCCCTCTCGATACCTTGCACAATAATATACTTCGGCTTTATTTTTTCAAGATAACCAGAATTGAGCAATGTGGCTATTGTTTCAATCTGCGTTTGTTCTTGCAGCTTTTGAATATTTAGAATTCTCTTGTTGTAGTCGGAGGCTATATAGTCTTGATAAAATGCATTCCTTCCTCCGGCGCCTCCATTTGAGAAAGAGTCTCCCACTGTCAAAATATCGTATTGTTCTTCAAGCTGATTTTTCGTTAGCAAAAAACTATCAAAGTGCTTTTTCGGCAAATCAACAAAGTCTTGCCTAAAATCTATTGAACCAAGCACATAGCCAATTCTACTTCCTAAATCACCAACCCTATATTCCCCATCATAGATTTTTTTTGTTTTGAATTCCCACATAAAAAAATGAAATGATGAAAATATGAAGTTCGCCAAGAAAAAAATGATAACAAATATTTTATATCTCATTACTTGCTACTCAAAAATTAAAATACAAAAACTCACTGACTTTTGATGTCATTGAAGTAATTGAGTACCAATAAAGCGTTAGAATAAAAGCGTAAAAAAGCATTGTCGGTCTTACTTTATGGGCATACTCATTTGAGTTTTGCAAGGTTTTTACGACAAACACAGCTATTATCGTCCAACCAATAGTGTTGTCGTGTCCATTGATATGTCCTAACCAGTTGCCAAATGAAATACCATAAGGAGAAAGTGTATTTATGACTTTTTCACCAATTTTTTCATTTAGCATAATCCCGCCGATGCCGACCATCCCGCCAAGCACCTTTTCGACCGCTTCAAAGTCTTTAGCTCTAAAAAACACCCAAGCAATATTGACAAAGTTGAATGTAATAAACCAACCGAGCCAGTCCCACATTCTAAAACCAAAATCTTTCCAAATTCTATGGATTACAATCGCCATTCCATGCAAGGCACCCCAAGCAACAAATGTCCAAGCGGCTCCGTGCCAAAGTCCACCAATCAAAAAAACAGAGAATAGATTAAAATAGTTTCTAACTTTTGATACCTTGTTGCCGCCAAGAGGAATGTAAATATAGTCTCGCAAGAATCTTGATAGGGTGATGTGCCACCTTCTCCAAAAGTCTTGAATATCTCTTGCTTTGTATGGGGAATTGAAGTTGATGGGCAGTTTTATGTTAAACATTAAGCTCATACCGATAGCCATATCGGTGTATCCTGAAAAGTCGAAATATAGCTGTAACGTATAGCTTAGAGAGGTTGCCCAGGCTTCAAAGAGGTTTAGAGTTGTTGCCGTATCAAAACCAGCATTTGCCCATTCGGCAAAAGTATCAGCAATGACCACTTTTTTAAATAGACCAATAGAGAACAAAAACAATCCGACAACAATATGTCGCCACCTAACTGCCAAATTCCAACGAGAGGCAAACTGAGGCATCATTTCACTATGGTGGAGTATCGGACCGGCAAGCAAATGCGGAAAATAGCTGACAAAGAGCATATAATTCAATAAATCATACTCTTTGACCTTGCCTTTGTAAGCATCAACCAAAAAAGCTATTTGCGTAAATGTAAAAAAGCTAATCCCAAGAGGTAGAACAATATGAAGCAGTGGAACATTTGAGCCAAATACACCATTAAAGTTTGTTAGTAGAAAGTCGGTGTATTTGAAATAGCCAAGAAGGGCTATATTGAAAATAATTCCAAAAGTTAGAAGTTGTTTTGAGGAGAATGTTTTTAAAAGCCGAAGGCTTTTGCTCTCTCTCGGCGCATCTGCAAGCGCTGAGCCGACAAAGAAATTAACAAAGATACTTAAAAGCAAAAGCGGCAGATAGTAGATATTCCAAAAGCTATAAAAAAATAGACTTCCGCCTACAAGCCATAACTTACTACCAATAATAAGTCTTCTGTGTGTTAGCCAAAAGTAACCCATAAGCATTACCGGTAAAAATACAAATATGAAAATATATGAGTTAAATAGCACTTAAAATATACACCTACTTTTAATGGCGGCAAGTATAGCAAATAGGAGAGAAAACTTCTACGACTTTGGTGGAATGACCATTTAAGATGTCGCTAGACCAATAAAGGCTAAGTGCTTGATTTTACGGGGTTTAAAGGGCTTTTTTGGAGGTCTTTAGATTGATAAGTGGTGTGCCCGACAGGATTCGAACCTGTGACCTTCAGAATCGCAATCTGAAACTCTATCCAGCTGAGCTACGGGCACATCTTGGAGATTTAAGGGTGTGATTGTATCAAAATTACCCGTAAATCCTCTTTAGGCTCTCTAGTTTTGAACTGGCGTTAAGAAGTAGCATATCAGCCGCCACAAGCGCCGCCATGGCTCCCGCCACTACTGCACCCCTTGCGGCTATACACGGGTCGTGCCTGCCTGTGAGGTTCATCGTCTGCTCTTCGCCGCTTGCGTTGAGTGTTTGCTGAGAGAGAAATATCGACGGGGTTGGCTTGAAGTATACTTTTAGCTCGATGTCTTGCCCTGTGCTGATACCCCCCAGTATGCCGCCTGCGTTGTTGGATAAAAAGCCGTTTTTGTCTCTTTGGTCGTTGTTTTGACTACCCCTCATCGCCGAGGCTTTGATACCTGCGCCTATCTCTACCGCTTTGACGCCGTTGACGCCCATCATAAGAGAGCCAAGCTCGGAGTCAAACTTGTGATACAGCGGCTCTCCTAGGCCCGCAGGAACACCCTTGATGCGTATTTTGACCGCTCCGCCTACCGAGTCGTGAGCATCTCTCGCCTCTTCTATCTGCGCCCTCATCGCCGCTTCATTTTCAGGGCAAAGGGCAAATATCTCGCTACCCGCCGCAAACTCAAAATCCTCACCGCTTGCAACCACGGAGCCTATCTGAAACACGCCGTACTCTACGGAGATACCAAACTCTCTCAAAAGCATCTTTGCAAAAGCCCCAGCCGCCACTCTAGCCGCCGTCTCTCTAGCGGAACTTCTGCCGCCGCCGCGATAATCCCTGATACCGTATTTTGACAAATATCCGAAGTCCGCATGCCCGGGTCTAAAGCTATTAGCAACACCGCTATAATCGCCCGATTTTTGGTCTTTATTGCGAATAAGCACGGCTATCGGTGTGCCCGTAGTCACGCCCTCAAATACCCCGCTTAGGATTTCTGGTGTGTCGTCTTCGTTTCTTTGGGTCGTAAGCTTGTTTTTGCCGGGGCGTCTCTTGTCCATTTCGCTAAGCAAAAATTCCATATCGACCTTCACACCCGCAGGCATTCCATCTATCACGCACCCTATCCCCGCACCGTGCGATTCGCCGAAAGTCGTTACCCTAAGAGAGAGCCCAAAGCTATTCACCCGTTATCCTTTTTTAGAATTTCCAAAGTCTTTTTGGCGGCTTCTTGCTCCGCCTCTTTTTTGCTAGGTCCCGCTGCAGAGGCGAACGGTTTTTTATTGATTAGCACCTCTACCGTAAACTCTTTTTTGTGATCCGGCCCGCTAGCTCCGACCATCGAATACTCAGGAGTTACCGCAAACTTGGCTTGAGTAAGCTCTTGTAGCGCTGTTTTGTAGTCGCTAAAAAGTGTAATCAAGTCAATTTTTGGATACGCCTCTTCGATAAGGGCGATGGAGAGCTCTTTTGTCCTTTCAAGTCCACATTCAAGATACACGGCGCCTATCAAAGCCTCAAAAGCGTTTGAGAGTATGGACGGTTTTTTTCTTCCGTCGTTATTCTCCTCTGCCGGAGAAATCATAATGTACTCCCCTAGCTTCAAAGCTTCGGCAAGCTTGGTAAATCCTTTTTCGTTGACGAGAGAAGCTCTGATTTTGGAGAGATTGCCCTCATTGGCGGCAGGAAACTTCATATATAGATATTCGCCGACTATAAGGTCTAAGACAGCGTCGCCCAGATACTCAAGTCTCTCGTTGTTGTATGGCTTTTTGCAGCTTTTGTGTGTCAAAGCTTGCGTCAGTAGCTGTTTATCTTTAAACTCAATGCCGATACTCTTCTCCAAGTTCTCTAGCCCCATATATTAGCTCCTAAAATTTTTCCGCTTCGCTTTTAGCGACTTGGTCGCACTCTTCGTTTTGGGGGTGACCGTTGTGTCCTCGCACCCACACTCCACGCACTTTATGAGGTTTTGCCGCCTCCATGTACTCCGCCCAAAGGTCTGTATTTTTTACATCTTTGAAGTTCTTTTTTATCCAGCCCGCAAGCCAACCGTTGATGGCGTCCGCCACATACTTTGAGTCCGTTATTATATCCACTATACAGCCGCTTTTTAAGGCTTTTAACCCCTCAATCGCCGCTTTTAGCTCCATTCTGTTGTTCGTCGTATGCGCCTCGCCACCGCTAACGGTTTTTTTGTGAAGCTTGCCGTTCGTCTCGTACTCCAGTATGGCGCAATACCCTCCGGGGCCTGGATTGCCGAGGCTTGAGCCGTCCGTGTAAATACTTATTTTTTTCACCAGCTCTCCAAAAACGACAAAGCGTCGTTAGTTTGTTTCGATATTCCTACAAGCACTTTGCATTCCCCTATCGCCCCGCAACATTTGCACGAGAAGAAATAGTCTATATCGAGCGTGCCGCATTTTTTGCAGACAAATTCAAAGCTCAAATCGGCTTTTAGCTCTGGTCTTGAACGGCTCACGGCGCTTACGACATCAAGCTCAAACACTCCGCTCTGCGTGCTGCCAGGCATTACGCCTTTTGCCTCCAAAACACCTTTTACTAAGCTATTGTCGCACTGCGCAAAGCTCTCTTTATCAAGCGTTGCATTCCACAAAATATCCAAAAAATGAATATCGCCATTTTGCCTTAAAAACTCAGCCGCTTTTTTCTGGTCTACATACAGTAACTCTCGCAGATACTCTCTAGCAAAATAGTCGTTTGAGCCGCAAAGAGAGGCCAAAATCGACATCTTCTCATCAAAAGTACGAGCCGTCTTTAGCGACAATATACCTTGCAAAAATTCGCTTCTTCTCTTCTCGTCAAACCCCATCTCTTCGAGGGCTTCCAAAGCTTCAAGCGCCTTTTCGTAGTCGGCTCGTTTTTCGTAAATGTTGGATATTTTTGATAGGGCGGAGGCATTTCTGGCGACAAGTGAGAGGCTTTGTGCGTACGCCTCTACGGAGCGTTGTAAAAATCCGCTTTTTGTGTATATATCGCCGAGCCTCTCTAGCACCTCCGCTCTTTTTGCCTTTTCAAACGGCGAGAGCCACTCTAAAAGTGCAAGATATACCTTTAAAGAGCGCTCATAATCACCGCCGTCAAAATGCGCTTTTGCGACTTTGGACAAAAGCTCGTAGCTTCCGGGGTGCGCTTCTAGGAGTTTGGCGTAGTCGCTAACCTCGGAATCAACCGGAAATTTACGCAAAAACCGCTTTATTCTCTTTGCTTCGCCGCTCTCTTTTAGCTTTGAAAAAAGCATCGCCAAAAGCGTGCCGACCGACAATATCAGCAAAAACGCCATTATCCCAAACAGCGGATCCCGATAATCCAAAAATAAGCTACCCATAGGGCGATTGTACCAAAATTCGGTATAATCAACCCATGATAAAAACCGAATCCATCGAAGCTTTAAAGGGCATGATAGACATCGTGGATGTCGTCTCAAGCTATGTCGAAATCAAAAAAATGGGCGCAAACTACAAATCTCCGTGCCCTTTTCATGCCGAAAAAACTCCAAGCTTCGTCGTCAGCCCAAACAAACAGATATATCACTGCTTCGGCTGTCACGCCTCTGGGGACGCCATCAAATTCGTCCAAGAACACGAGAAGATAAGCTACCCCGAAGCGATAGAAAAAATAGCCGCCATGTACAACTTCAAACTCGAATACGATGTAACGGCGGGAACGGCAAAAAAAAGCGATGTACTGGAGAGATTCAACGAATACTTCAAAAAATGCCTTGAAAACAACGACACGGCAAAAAACTACATACTAGATAGAGGCATCTACGAGTCCAGTATCGAAAAGTTTGAGCTAGGCTACGCCCCTTCGTCGCAAGCGCAAATAGAGTTTATGAAAAGAAGCTTTTTGCCAAGCTCCGAGGCGGTAGAGTGCGGGGCGATGGGGGACGAGGGCGGCAGGGTGTACGCTAGATTTGTCGAGCGCATCAGCTTTCCCATCAAAAACCAAAACGGCAAGGTCATAGGCTTTGGCGGGCGAACCATCACGAACCACCCCGCAAAATACCTCAACTCTCCGCAGACGACGCTCTTTAATAAATCAAAATTGTTTTACGGCATCCACCTAGCCAAAGAGGCTATCGCTAAACAAAAAACTGCGATAGTGTGCGAGGGATACATGGATGTCATCATGCTCCATCAAGCAGGCTTCAACAACGCCATAGCAGTGTTGGGAACGGCGATGACGAAAGAGCATCTGCCGAGTATCAAAAAAGCGGAAGCAAAAGTCGTGCTAGCCTTTGACGGCGACAATGCGGGACTTAGTGCGGCGTTTAAGTCGGCAAAACTGCTTTTGGAACACGGCATAGACGGCGGCGTCGTCATCTTCGACAAAGGGTTAGACCCCGCAGATATGGTCAAGGCCTCTAAGATTGAAGAGCTTGCCTTGATGTTTCGCAAGACAAAACCGTTTATTGAGTTTTTGCTGGAAAATATCGCAAAAAAATACGACCTCTCAAACGGTCTTGAAAAAGAGAAAGCGGCAATCGAAGCAAAAGAGATTTTGTCGCTTCCGAGCGCTATATTTGCAGAAGAACACAGACGGCTTGCGGCGGCTATTTTAAAACTTCCGATGGACTTTTTGAAAGCCTCAAAAAAACAAAACACACAGCACGCACCCTCACAAAAATACGACCCCGCGGAAGCCGCGGCAATAAAGACAATGATAAAAAATCATACGCTTCTCGATATGGTGCTAAATAGAATAGAGGCTGAGATGTTTGAGTACCATAGGGAGCTTTTTTCACTTGTGGCGGCGGGGGATTTTGATTCGCCCGCTCTTTTGGAGCTAGACGGGAACGACAAAATAAGTGAAATGAGTGAAGAGGAGCTTGTGGGGTTTCTTATCGCCAAAAGCTCTATTTTTTACGACAAGACAATCCAAAAAATCAAAAATTCAAGAGTTCTCGCATCTGAGCAAAAGTCGTTTTATCTACGAAAAGTAATGAGCATCAAAGAGAGGCTCAAAAAAGGGGAGCTCTGCGAGATAGACAGAGAGTTACTCTCCAAGCTCCACATAGACTGAGCCGTATCTAGAGATTACATCTACATCCAATTTTATTTTTTCATTTTTAAATTCAAACTCTACAAATTTGCCATTCATGTGAACATCCGGCTTTTCAGTACTAAAGAGCCTAATAACTTCCTCTTTAGGCATACCCTTATCACTTACGCTACCTCCGCCTGCACTTGGAGCGGGAGCGTCTAAAATAGGGCTAATCGTGCTATTGAATTTTTGCAAATCAAAAGGCTTTGTAATAAAACCGGCTACATTTAACTTCTCAAAATTTTCAATAAGCGAAGCATCAAACGAGCTGGAGACGACTATTATTTTTATCGCATCATAGGCGTTGCTTTCCCTCATTTTTTTTACCGCAGACAAACCGTTCATAATTGGCATATTGTAGTCTATAAACATCAGGTTGATTCCACTATTTGCTGCCAATACTCTCAGTGCGCTTTCGCCCTCACCCGCCTCGTAAATCTCTTTTACGCCGATTCTATCAAGATTTGAACGAATAATTTTTCGTATCGTCTGACTATCGTCAACTATTAAAACCTTATATGCCATTACATCGCCGCCATCATAAACAGGGAATATTTAGCCGGAATCTCTATCTTTTTTTCTTCCAAAAAATTTTTTGCCGCCATGTTTAGCCACTCCCTGTCTGTCACTATGCCTTTTGCTACAAAAAAATATTTGCTATTTTCCTTGATAATATCATACCTGTTGACTATTACAGACAAAAACTTCTCCTCACCCTTTAGTTTTGTTTTGAAAAAAAACTTTTTCGTTTTATTATTTATGGAAAACTCCTGAAGCTCTCCATACCCTTTGTCCTGAAGATAAAAATCAAGCGCCGCTTTTGCGACAAAAGATAACACCTCGTTTTTATCTTCAAAATTTTTCGGCAACCCTGTATTTGCCGCTATGTTTTGAGGAAAAGTCAAACAGATTAACATGGATACCGCAAGAGTCATTAGATTACAAAATTTCATACCGTAAATTTTATCAAAAATAAGATTTTCTTTTTAGTGGCTCGCGAAAACAGTTCATGCGAGCATATCCGCATTTTAAAAACAACTCACCTCGATGCTGTTATTTAACTATTAATATATATAATTTAGAAAATTGACTTTTTTGTGACAAGGGGGGGTGAAAAATTGGAAAAAGATGAAGTATTTGAGTTTATACTCAAAATCAGGGAGTCCGTACTAAAAAAACTGGATGATACAAAAACACCTACATACCCGAAATATTACGAAAAACTTTTCAGAGAAGCACTGATAGATGCTAACAATACAGAGGTTTCAAAACTATTTCAAAGATATTCGGAAAGCTCCACAAAAGAGAATAAAGACGAAGAGCTAGAGAGATATATGGGTATCTCCAAAAAAAGCTTAGACGCCTTCAGCACAAGTAATAAGTCAATCTCCCAAACCGTAATGGCGCAAGGCGACTATCTAGATAGCATCAACCTTAACGATATTAGCAAGGTGCATGTAGACTACCAAAAAATTATGCAGTCAATGCTCTCCTTTCAAGGGCAACTCCTTGACGAGCTTAGGCGTTCGGATGAGCAGATAAGAAAGCTCGAAACAGAATTGGAGCTAGCGCTCAACGAATCCAAAGTAGACCCTCTCACGAAACTTATGAACAAGCGCGCCTTTAATGCGGACATGGAACAGATATTTATGGCAACGGATGATAGACAACTAAATATGTCGATTCTGTACATAGATGTGGACGACTTCTCAAATATCAACTCCGAATTCGGTCATCTAGCGGGCGATAAAGTGCTTATTTTTCTTGCCAATACATTCAA
>Ga0209575_10000981_pt1 | contig 13205 bp, 8 predicted proteins | sample Medcelwee11metaG_FD_187172 | JGI IMG/M metagenome (GOLD analysis project Ga0209575, IMG submission 187172) | Freshwater pond sediment microbial communities from the University of Edinburgh, under environmental carbon perturbations - Medium... | ecosystem: Environmental > Aquatic > Freshwater >...
CACGGTACTTCTATAGGTGGTGTCATTGTCGATAGTGGGAAATTCAATTGGGGTAACGGTAAATTCCGCACATTTACTGAGCCATCTGAAGGTTATCATGGCCTGGTTTTCTGGGATGTTTTTGGTGCAGATGGTCCGTTCGGAAATATTGCCTTTAATATTCGTGCCAGGGTAGAAGGATTGCGCGATTGGGGAAATGCTATTAGTCCGTTTAATTCATTCTTGCTTTTACAAGGTCTGGAAACTCTTTCTTTAAGGATGGAAAGACATGTTGAAAATGCACTTGCACTTGCTGAGTGGCTCGAACAACATCCTGCTGTAGAATATGTTAATTATCCGGGATTAAAAAGCAGCAAATATCATGATTTGGCGGTCAAATATCTCAAAAATGGTTTTGGTGGGGTATTGACTTTCAGACTGAAAGGAGATGCAGGTCTGGCCGACAAATTAATTGATAATCTGAAATTGCTGAGCCATGTAGCCAATGTTGGAGATGCAAAATCTTTAATTATTCATCCTGCTGCAACAACCCATGAACAGTTGTCTGCTGAAGATAAAGCAGCAGCTGGAGTTGTGCCCGGTATGTTGAGAATTTCAGCTGGCATAGAAAATATTAATGATATCAAGGCAGATATTCAACAAGCATTAGAGAAATTATAATTTCTTATTGAAGTATATTCTTCACAATGACCTGAGTGATTCAGAATAACCATCAATGTTATTGAATCTTCAGGTCATTTTTTAATTCCGGATATACAATGCGGGTATGGTACATATTCATGATTTTTTCTTTAAAAATAGCTTTTACAGTTTCCACGTCTCTGAAACTGATAGGTGCTTCTTTGAACTGACCATCTGCTATCTGGCTGTTTATCATGTCCTCCACACAATTATTGATGCTTTCTTCCGTGTAAATTTTCAAACTTCTGGCTCTTGCTTCTACTGCATCTGCCATCATCAGAATAGCTGTTTCTTTGGTATCGGGAAGTGGACCGGGATAGGTAAAGAGTGCATCATCTGGCAGAATATCCGGATTCGCATTGATGAATGAATTATAAAAGTATTTTGTTTTACTTATACCGTGGTGTGTGCCGATAAAATGAATAATTTGTTCAGGCAGATGTTCCTTTTTTGCAATTTCGATACCGTCATTTACATGTCCGATAATTGTTTTTGCGGCAACCTCATATTCCAGTTCACTTAATGGGTTATGCCCGCCAAGTTGATTTTCAATAAAGAACTCAGGATGTTTCATTTTACCGATATCGTGGTACAATGCCCCGGTACGCACCAATAAACTGTTTGCGCCGATTTTCTTAGCCGCTTCTGTTGCCAGATTTGATACTTGTAAGGTGTGTTGAAAGGTGCCGGGTGCTTTTTCTGCAAATAACATCATTAAATCGCTGTTGATATTTGTGAGTTCAAGCAAAGTGACGGCTGATATCAAACCGAATATTTTCTCGAAGATATATATTAAAAGGTATGCAAAAAGTAAAAAGCCACTACTGATGGTGAAATGAATTAGAGGTTGCCAGTGGATACGCGACAGATCACCTTCGCTCATAAATTCGATAGCCAGATACACCAACACATATGATATCAATATGATAAGAGCAGTTTGTGCCAGCTGGGATCGTTGTGTCATATCTTTTAAACTTGATACAGCCGTCATTCCGATAGCTATCTGAATCAATAAAAATTGAAATGCATTATCAACCATCAATGATATAATAAGCACAGCAATGATGTGTGCAAAAAGTGCTGTTCGGGAATCGAAGAACACCCTGACAATGATTGGTAGAAGGGCAAAAGGTATAATAAAATAGCTGACAGAGGTATGTTGAATTACCAGCGATGCCAATGATACCAGTATTAATATTAAAAGATTAATGAATAAAAGATTATTTAGATTATTAAATATTCTTGGTCTGAAGAGGGCGAGGTAAAGGAAAAATAATAATATCAATCCTGCAATTACTATAATTTCACCTATTAATACCAGATATGACCGTTGAAAGGAGGCTTTTCGCTTGTCATATTCAATTTTCATCGAATTTAATACCAAAAATGTTTCTTCGTTGACAATTTCTCCCCTGTCGATGATGCGTTCCCCTGCCTGAATAATACCTGAGGTAAGCGACAGGTTCTTCAACATTTCCTTTTTTGATAATTCAGATATGATACTGTCATATTTTATGTTTTCAATGAGATAAAGATTCAGATTGTAGGTGTTAAGAACAGAAGGAGCAGATTTCATAAATTCCTGATAAGCCATTTTAGGAGTATATAAATCTTCTAATTTCATAATATGAATCACCTTGTTGGGTAAAATACAATTAATTTCGGTGATGTTTTCTTTTTTGAGTTTTTGGTACTGATCAGCAGTAATAATTAAATGACTATAAATAGATTTGAATCTTTTTTGTATTAATCTGTCATATTTGTGTGCTTCTCCCTGTTTATATAGATAATCTTTTGCAAATCTTTGATATTGAATGTTTACTGTTGATGTGTCGAGTTTGAAAAAGGGGACAAAATTTCCAAGTAAGGCTGTTTTTTCCTGTTTAATTTGTGTCTCACTTTTATATACGGGGAAATCAAATGAAGAAGTAATTAAATCATACGACCATGGTTTGCCTATCTCAAACTGGTATTTAAAGGTGTCCTGATTTGGTAGTAAGTAGGATATAATTGCAATAACACCAATGAAAAGCAAGGCTTTCAGAATGTTATGCAAATTAGCGGAGGATATTTTCAGTTTCATTTTCTTTGAAATTATTGATACAAGATGCAAATATATTAAAAATTAAGTACTTTTGTAAAATAAATGACATTCATATTTAACTGCATAATATGTACGGACTAGTAAATCTTCCGGTAGTTCCCTTACGTGCTTCTGATAGTGAGCGAAGTGAAATGATCTCACAGCTAATGTTTGGGGAATATGTTGAAATTCTTGAACAATCTGATAAATGGCTCTATGTGAGAAATTCAGCAGATAATTATGATGGTTGGACAGACAGGAAAATGATTAAAATTGTTTCCGAAAAAGAATTTCTTAACGCACAAAAGGCTGTTAAACTAAAACTATCAAGACCCTACACAATTATTTATCATGCCCTTAGCAATCAGACAAAATTGTTACCTGGAGGAAGTGTTATTTATGGATTGAACGGAGATGAATTTCATATTGGTTCGGAATTCTGGAGTTTGATTGATCCTGTGTCAATTCCCGAAAAGAATTTATCGGCTCATCAAATTCTTGATGTTGCGATACAATATATTAATGCCCCTTATCTTTGGGGCGGAAAAACAATACTGGGGATTGATTGTTCTGGTTTTGTACAGTTGGTTTTTGCTATAGGAGGATATTTACTTCCCAGAGATGCATCACAACAAGTAAATGTTGGTAAAACTGTTGATTTTTTATCGGAAGTATTACCCGGAGATTTAGCTTTTTTTGAGAATGAAGAAGGTTCTATCTCACATGTTGGTATATTAATGGATACTTCAAAAATTATTCATGCTTCAGGATGGGTTAAGGTTGAAAATATTGATGCTCAGGGAATAATCTCTTCTGAGACTGGAGAATATACACATCAGTTACGGGTTATCAAACGTATTATTCTGTAGCCATAATCTTTATAATATTATAAAGCATTCCGAAGATACCTATAACAATAATGAAGATACCAATAATTCGGTTCATCAGTTTTAGTCCGCTGTAACTAAGCCTGTCTCTGAAACGGCTTACCAGATATGTCAGCACACTCCACCACAAAAAAGCTCCTCCCAGAATTGAAAGTATCCCGATTACATTAAGAAAAAGTGTTGTGTTTTCATTTAAGAAATCAAATCTTGCAAATAATGCGATTAACACGAAGAGGATGAGCGGATTTGATAATGTCAATATAAATGAACTGATATAATCATTTGCCAGATTTTCGTTGGTTTGTTGGTTGGGTATTGGTTGTCTTGTGGGATTACTTCTGTAAATAAATATTCCGAAGATAATCACGATGATGCTTCCGGTAATTTGGATGATCAACTTTTTATCTTCCAGAAAATCAACGACAAAGCCAATAAAAAACAATGCGATTATTGTGTAAATCAAATCTGATGTAGTTGCTCCCAAGCCCGTTGCAATGCCATAACGTCTTCCCCTGTTAAGAGTCCGTTGTACGCAAAGCATGCCAATCGGTCCTAATGGAATAGAAACGAATAAGCCAATTAAAATTCCTTTGATAATAATTTCAATCATTTTTCGGGTAAATTGCGCAAATATAATCTTTTTTATTGAAAAGAAACTGAGTATTAAGTAGTGATTCTGATTAGTTGTTTTAAATGAAAATTGTATTTAATACTTATTGTTTGTGTGCTGAAATATGAATAGTAATGTTTTTTTTTGTTTTCAACATTTCATTTTTCAAATTTCCATTTAATAAAAGCATTCATAATCAGGTATTAAAAAAGTGCTAAATAAATTAATGGGATAAAATTATAAAAATGTTTTGGAAGTTAGGAAATAGTGACTATCTTTGCACCCGCTTTGAGAGAAAGGCCGAACATGAAAGGGGGATGTAAAACTTCCCCGGTTTTTTTAAGAAGCCTGAACGGCAAAAAAAAGCGTTCAAAAATTTGTATAATAAATAAAAAGTGATTAACTTTGCAGCCCTTTCGGCAAAAAAGCGGGGGTTAAAGGAGTTGAAAAAGAAGGATTATTTTTCCGGGAGCGAAAAAATAGTAACACAAGCAGTTTACAGAATTAGATATCGGGATTAGGGATTTAGCCAAATAATTCATCAGGGTCGGCCGTGAGGTCAGCAGATGTTAAAAAGGAATAAGTTAGAGCCATAATCGGGATAATGTAAATCAAGCACAAAACGATCTTTGAATAAAATTAGAACGAAGACAAAAGTAGTATAAGAGAAGGGAATTTTTTTTTTATACCACGTCAATTACAAAAACTTTTGACAAGTTTTCCCAAGAGGTAAACAACAAACGACAATAAACAAAAGGAATCATCCGAGCAAATAAAAAAGATACAACGAAGAGTTTGATCCTGGCTCAGGATGAACGCTAGCGACAGGCCTAACACATGCAAGTCGAGGGGCAGCATAAAAGTAGCAATACTTTGGTGGCGACCGGCGCACGGGTGAGTAACACGTATGCAACCTGCCTGTAAGCGGGGAATAACCCGGAGAAATCCGGACTAATACCGCATAATACCATTTTTCTGCATGGAAAGATGGTTAAACATTTATGGCTTACAGATGGACATGCGTATGATTAGCTAGTTGGTGAGGTAACGGCTCACCAAGGCAACGATCATTAGGGGTTCTGAGAGGAAGGTCCCCCACACTGGTACTGAGACACGGACCAGACTCCTACGGGAGGCAGCAGTGAGGAATATTGGTCAATGGGCGAGAGCCTGAACCAGCCAAGTCGCGTGAAGGAAGAAGGTTCTATGGATTGTAAACTTCTTTTGCAGGGGAATAAAGTGAGGTACGTGTACCTTATTGTATGTACCTTGCGAATAAGGATCGGCTAACTCCGTGCCAGCAGCCGCGGTAATACGGAGGATCCGAGCGTTATCCGGATTTATTGGGTTTAAAGGGTGCGTAGGCGGGAAATTAAGTCAGTGGTGAAAGTTTGCAGCTCAACTGTAAAATTGCCATTGAAACTGATTTTCTTGAGTGTAAATAAGGTAGGCGGAATGTGTTGTGTAGCGGTGAAATGCATAGATATAACACAGAACACCAATTGCGAAGGCAGCTTACCGGGCTACAACTGACGCTGAGGCACGAAAGCGTGGGGATCAAACAGGATTAGATACCCTGGTAGTCCACGCAGTAAACGATGAATACTAACTGTATGCGATATACTGTATGCGGTACAGCGAAAGCGTTAAGTATTCCACCTGGGGAGTACGTTCGCAAGAATGAAACTCAAAGGAATTGACGGGGGCCCGCACAAGCGGAGGAACATGTGGTTTAATTCGATGATACGCGAGGAACCTTACCCGGGCTTGAAATGCATCTGACCGGTCTGGAAACAGACCTTCTAGCAATAGCAGATGTGTAGGTGCTGCATGGTTGTCGTCAGCTCGTGCCGTGAGGTGTCGGCTTAAGTGCCATAACGAGCGCAACCCTTATCATTAGTTGCCAGCGGGTCATGCCGGGAACTCTAATGAGACTGCCACCGTAAGGTGTGAGGAAGGTGGGGATGACGTCAAATCAGCACGGCCCTTACGTCCGGGGCGACACACGTGTTACAATGGGGGGTACAGAGGGTCGCTACCACGTGAGTGGATGCTAATCTCATAAAGCCTCTCTCAGTTCGGATCGGAGTCTGCAACTCGACTCCGTGAAGCTGGATTCGCTAGTAATCGCGCATCAGCCATGGCGCGGTGAATACGTTCCCGGGCCTTGTACACACCGCCCGTCAAGCCATGGAAGCCGGGGGGACCTGAAGTACGTAACCGTTAAGGAGCGTCCTAGGGTAAAACCGGTAACTGGGGCTAAGTCGTAACAAGGTAGCCGTACCGGAAGGTGCGGCTGGAACACCTCCTTTCTGGAGCGATGATTCCAATAAAAAATGCCGTTTGTTAAGACCTCTTACTTAAAAAGGAGAGCATGACAGAAAAAAAGGTGATTGACAAGAAGAAGTTTGGTGGTAACACCCGACAACAAAAAAGTGGAACAATATCAAAAAGAAGATACTTCACTTATACTACCCGTCTTTGTTTTATAAACTAAAAATACAACCCGACAATAAACATCGGCAAGCAATTAAGAATTAAGAATTAAAAATTAAGAATTAAAAGCAGCAAAGAGATGTTTACATACAAAGGTTGAAAAGAAATAGTGGCCTCAGCAATTTTTCATTTTTTCATTATTTTTTGTAAAGCGCGGAACAAAACATTCTGCCGCCGAATCAAAAGAAAAGGAAATGAAAGAGAAAAAGAGGGAAACCGCCCAGTCCTATAGCTCAGTTGGTTAGAGCGCTACACTGATAATGTAGAGGTCGGCAGTTCAACTCTGCCTGGGACTACGAGAAATCAGCTAACAGCTAATAACGAATAGCTAATAAGTTGAGAGTTGAAAGTTGAGAGTTAAGAACTAAGAGTTAAGAACTAAGAAGAAAAAACTTCAACTATCAGCAGAAAAAGAAAAAGGAACCGGGGGATTAGCTCAGTTGGCTTAGAGCACCTGCCTTGCACGCAGGGGGTCAAGGGTTCGAGCCCCTTATTCTCCACAAGAAAAGCGAATAGCGAATAGCGAATAGTGAATAACGAATAGCTAAGAGTTAAGAACTAAGAGTTAAGAAGATGACTAAAAGCGAATAGTTATCAGAGAAAAAATATAAGGGCATATATCTGTGAGAAGGTATATTGTCAACATAATTTAACCGGGACGGTTATTTTTCAAGACCTATCAAAAGGACGATATCATTGTGAAATGAATTTATCAGCCCCTTACCACTAATTAAAAGAGTGATTGATAAAAAAAGAAAAACAGACTATCCCTGAAAGAACAAGAGGTTAAACAAAAAAGATCTTTGACATAATTGAAAAAAGAAGAGAAGTAAAGAAGTAGAATAAAATATACAAAACGAAGTAAGAACATGTATTCGTACATGCGATACGATAAAGAAAAAAAAGTAAAATAAGAGCGAACGGTGGATGCCTAGGCTCTGGGAGGCGATGAAGGACGTGATAAGCTGCGATAAGCTCGGGGTAGGTGCAAATAACCATTCATCCCGGGATTTCCGAATGGGGCAACCCGGCACAGTGAAGCTGTGTCATTCCATAATATGGAAAGCGAACGTGGGGAACTGAAACATCTCATTACCCATAGGAGAAGAAAACAAAAGTGATTGCGCGAGTAGTGGCGAGCGAAAGCGCAGAAGCCCAAACCAGTTATGTAGCAATGCATAGCTGGGGTTGTAGGACTGCGATATAGAAGAAACAAATGAACCGGAAGTACGTTGGAAAACGTTACCATAGGGGGTGAAAGTCCCGTACGGACAAGTTTGTCATTTTTAGCAGTATCCTGAGTAGCGCGGGACACGAGAAATCCTGTGTGAATTTGCGGGGACCATCCCGTAAGGCTAAATACTCCCCAGAGACCGATAGTGAACCAGTACCGTGAGGGAAAGGTGAAAAGAACCTCGAACAGAGGAGTGAAATAGACCCTGAACCCGTTCGCTTACAAGCGGTCGGAGCAGCTTTGTGCTGTGACGGCGTGCCTTTTGCATAATGAACCTACGAGTTACTTTCACTGGCAAGGTTAAGGACTTCAGGTCCGTTAGCCGAAGCGAAAGCGAGTCTTAACAGGGCGAAGTTTAGTCAGTGGGAGTAGACGCGAAACCAAGTGATCTACCCTTGAGCAGGTTGAAGTTTGGGTAACACCACATGGAGGACCGAACCCGTTGACGTTGAAAAGTCTTGGGATGACTTGAGGGTAGGGGTGAAAGGCTAATCAAACTTGGAGATAGCTCGTACTCCCCGAAATGCATTTAGGTGCAGCGTTGAGTAAAAGTTTATAAGAGGTAGAGCGACTGATTGGATGCGAGGGCTTCACCGCCTATCAAGTCCTGACAAACTCCGAATGCTTATAAATGTTTCTCAGCAGTGAGGGCGCGGGTGCTAAGGTCCGCGTCCGAGAGGAGAAGAATCCAGACCATCAGCTAAGGTCCCCAAATATATGCTAAGTTGAATTAACGAAGTCGAATCGCCCTGACAGCTAGGATGTTGGCTTGGAAGCAGCCATTCATTTAAAGAGTGCGTAACAGCTCACTAGTCGAGCGGTTTGGCGTGGATAATAATCGGGCATAAAGCATATTACCGAAGCTATGGAATCATACATGTTATGATTGGTAGGGGAGCATTCCAGTACAGCGTAGAAGGCGTAAGGATAACTTACTCTGGAGCGGCTGGAAAAGCAAATGTAGGTATAAGTAACGATAAGGGAGGCGAGAAACCTCCCCGCCGGAAGACTAAGGATTCCTGATCAACGCTAATCGGATCAGGGTTAGTCGGGGCCTAAGGTATAGCCGAATGGCGAAGCCGATGGAAGAACAGGTTAATATTCCTGTACTACTTAATAGAGCGATGTGGGGACGGAGTAGTGAAAGTCCTGCGCACTGACGGAATAGTGCGTTGAAGGGTGTAGATATTGAGAGACGTAGGCAAATCCGCGTTTTGAGTCGAACCTGAAAGTACCGTGCGTACTTGTACAAACGGATATGGATGTAAACAGACTTCCAAGAAAAACCGCTAAGCATTTAAATTTATTGAGTACCCGTACTACAAACGGACACACGTGGTCAAGTAGAGCATACTAAGGCGCTCGAGTGATTCACAGCTAAGGAACTAGGCAAAATAGTCCCGTAACTTCGGGAGAAGGGACGCTTCCTCACGTTGAGTGAGAAGCCGCAGAGAAATGGCCCAGGCGACTGTTTAACAAAAACACATGGCTTTGCAAAATCGCAAGATGAAGTATAAGGCCTGACACCTGCCCGGTGCTGGAAGGTTAAGAGGAGAAGTTAGATGCAAATCGAAGCCTTGAATTGAAGCCCCAGTAAACGGCGGCCGTAACTATAACGGTCCTAAGGTAGCGAAATTCCTTGTCGGGTAAGTTCCGACCTGCACGAATGGTGTAACGATCTGGGCACTGTCTCAGCTGTGAGCTCGGTGAAATTGTAGTATCGGTGAAGATGCCGATTACCCGCAACGGGACGGAAAGACCCCGTGAACCTTTACTGCAACTTTACATTGAGTTTGGGTAATTGATGTGTAGGATAGGCCGGAGACTGTGAAGCAGGTACGCTAGTATTTGTGGAGTCGCCCTTGAAATACGGCCCTTTAATTATTTGGATTCTAATTCCCTTGATGGGGAAGACACTGTATGGTGGGTAGTTTGACTGGGGTGGTCGCCTCCAAAAGTGTAACGGAGGCTTCCAAAGGTGCGCTCAGGCCGATTGGTAACCGGTCGTAGAGTATAATGGTATAAGCGCGCTTGACTGAGAGACCGACAAGTCGATCAGGTAGGAAACTAGGGCATAGTGATCCGGTGGTTCCGTATGGAAGGGCCATCGCTCAAAGGATAAAAGGTACTCCGGGGATAACAGGCTGATCATTCCCAAGAGCTCATATCGACGGAATGGTTTGGCACCTCGATGTCGGCTCGTCACATCCTGGGGCTGGAGAAGGTCCCAAGGGTTGGGCTGTTCGCCCATTAAAGTGGCACGCGAGCTGGGTTCAGAACGTCGTGAGACAGTTCGGTCCCTATCTGTTGTGGGCGTTAGAAATTTGCGAAGGTCTGACACTAGTACGAGAGGACCGTGTTGGACGAACCTCTGGTCTACGGGTTGTTCCGCCAGGAGCATTGCCCGGTAGCTACGTTCGGTTAGGATAAGTGCTGAAAGCATCTAAGCACGAAGCCATCTTCAAGATTAGATTTCTTCATAAGGGTCGTGGAAGACTACCACGTTGATAGGTTACAGGTGTACAACAGAAATGTAGAGCCGAGTAATACTAATTGCCCGAAAGCTTTTTTGAACCTTTTTTAATAAAAAAAGGTGAATACGCTTTATGGTATTGTATCGATACGTTTTTTTATGGAAAGAATAATTTATTTTAAACTATTTTTCCGAGCAACTCTTCTTTTTTTAGTTAGTCAGAAAAAATTAAAGACAACAAACCGTATTCAGGTGGTTATAGCACCGGGGTTCCACCTCTTCCCATTCCGAACAGAGAAGTTAAGCCCGGTCACGTCGATGGTACTGCAATTATGTGGGAGAGTAGATAGCCGCCGTTTTTTAAACCCTTTAGCATTCAGGATAAAACCTGAAAGCTGAGGGTTTTTTATTTGCCAGAACTCTCAATTCTCAACTCTCAACATTTGCGATAAAACCACTTATCACTTAACACTCATCACTTTCTTCAGGTTATTCGCTTTTCGTTTTCAAATAAATGGAGGAACCGAGTGACCTTAATCGCGTAAGCGATTTCGACACTCGGTTCCTCCATTTATTTGAGCTATTAGCTATTACTTCTTCGCTAAAAATTGTATCTTTGCACAAAATCAGATAATATTAAAAGTTTTATATGGTATCTACATTTGTATATTTCTTTTCTGCAATTAATATTTTGTTTGCTCTAATAATGATTTTTTATAATTGGAAGATCAATAAAAATGTATTGTTCTTATCTTTGTTTTTAATTCTTTTCGCACTTGAATCTACTTTGTATAGTACATTTACCTATGGAGGTGATTTGACTTATTATACTTTCCTGTTTACTATTTCTCCGTTGTTTTTTTTGAAGGCGCCTTTACTTTTTTTCTTTGTCAGGGGAATTGCTCACGACAAGTTTTATTTTAAACTTATTGATTTGATCCATTTTTTACCTTTCCTGATACATCTTTCAGCCAATATTCCCTATTTGTTGACTTCATTTGAGGAAAAACTTGCAATTTCATCATATGCTCTGGCCAATCATGAGAATTTTAAAAATATCGATTTAAATCCACTCTATCCAAATACATGGAATAGCGTAGCTCGTGCTATACAATTGTTGATTTACATTATTGGTAGTTTAGTCTTGATTCGCGTGCTAAAACCTAGGTTTATACATTTGACCGGTCAGCTGAAATATCAGTATAACTATACTGTAATCAGGTTAAAAGTTTTGTTATTCCTCATATTTATGATTGCAGCTATTCAAAATGTTGTCAATCTGATGTATTATAATCAATCATTAATAGTAAATTACGCTGAAACAGTTTATTTTTTGTTGAATCTTGTAATGTTTATTTATTTTACTGTTCCGCTGTTTGTTTTATTATGCCCTAAAATGCTATATGGACTACCTTACCTCGAAACTAAACACGTTTCTGCTTATCAGTTTGATGATCATAAAAAAAATAAAGTCAGGTAATAGCAAAATGTATCAATTACCAGTCTCTGGCAAAAGTACTGATACATCTTTCCATTTTGATAACTAATGATATAGGGGTGTTTTCTCTGATGAATTTCCAACTCAGAGTTTCAGATGATTGGCTCGGATGTTTTGCTGAAGAAAAATTGATGCTGAACTCATAAACTTTTCAGGAGATTCTGTGGTGTAGTATTCGATGTGATGATTTTTTGTACACCTCCTGTCGATTTCCGGATGTCTTTCAAGATACTCTTTCAGACTTGCTGCAACGATCTTTCCTTGTGAAATAATTTCAATTTCTTCAGGCAAGAACTTTCGGATTACCGATTTTATAAGTGGGTAATGGGTACAGCCCAGTATTACCCGGTCAATACGTGATTCTTTTCCCAACAATTGCTGTATATTCTTTTTAATAAAATATTCAGCTCCTTTCGACAGATGTTCATTGTTTTCAATCAGAGGCACCCACATCGGACATGCTTCCATAATGATATGTATGTCAGGACAGATTTTATGTGCTTCAATAGGATATGACTCAGACTGAACAGTTCCCGGCGTAGCGAAAATACCAACAAATTTTGTGTCAGAAATGCTTTTTAGGACTTCTACTGTAGGACGAATGATTCCCAGTACGCGCCTTTCAGGATCTAAAGTAGGTAAATCGATCTGCTGGATGGTTCGCAAAGCTTTTGCTGAGGCAGTATTGCACGCAAGAATTACTAAATGGCAACCCATCTCAAATAATTTAGTAACACATTCGAGGGTGTACTTATATACCACATCAAATGAACGCGTGCCATATGGAGAGCGTGCATTGTCACCTAAATAGATATAATCATATTCGGGCAAGGTGTTTTTAATTTCTTCGAGAATGGTTAAACCACCATAACCAGAATCAAAAATGCCAATAGCTCCGGGTTTTTTATTTAAAGATTTCTTGTTCATTTAGTTACGCTTGTCTAATCCCCACATTAATTTACTTTTTAATGAGTCAAAAAAAGTGTGATTAAGTTGTTTTGCTACTCTGATAGGATATTCTCCCTTGGATACTCTCAATTTAACTCCTTCTTCCAATACTGTCGTTCTTCCGTCGAGTGAAATCTGATAGCAACCACTCCGGGTTTGTACTTCAAGGTCGATGACCCAGTCGTCAGGAACTACCAAAGGACGTACGGTTAAGCTATGCGAAGCAATCGGGGAGATAATAATGTTCTTTGCCTGAGGCACCATCAAAGGACCCCCAACGCTCATCGAATAAGCT